>WNEY01000002.1_pt1 | contig 104350 bp, 95 predicted proteins | sample 5400531 | NCBI WGS metagenome assembly WNEY01 (sample SAMN13153338, study PRJNA577476) | soil metagenome | isolation source: 200 cm saprolite under Douglas fir tree site 1 | place: USA:California | collected 2015-04-18 | reverse complement strand
CCAGACCCTCGAGACGCCGGTAGATGCCGTCACCGCGTCGGGCCATTCTTTATCCCCCACTCCTTGTGGGTTCACGTCGAATTGCGATCGCGCGTTGCAATAAGTCATCGACGTCGAGATGTATCTTGAGCACGTTGTTGCCGGCAAATGTGGCGAGATTAAACATCAGTTGAAGCCCCTGATTAGTCGCAGTAGCAACGCGGAAAGCTGCGCCGGTCACATTGCCAATGATGATCTCGGGATCGGTCTTGAACTGGAACGGCTCCATGAACTCAAGAAGATCCGTCACGTGGGCCGGTTCACACGCGCTACGGTAGACTTGTTCGTACCATTGTCCTAATTCAGGGCTGTGCTTGCGAGCTTCGGGGCCGACGTCGCCGAGCGATACGGTGCCTTCGGTCCGCGTTAACTCCGCAAGCGTCTTGTGGGCGAGGCGCAACAGCCCGCCGTCGAAGTCATCGGTTGGATTAAGCCGATAGAATTTCTCTTTCTCTTGGTACACCTTGCACAACAGCCCCTCCGCCGTTAGGTCGCTCCGATCCTTTGAGACCACGTGAAGGTAGATGAAGGCCTCGACCATCGTTTTCAGATGATGCAGCGATTCAACCCGTTGAGCGCGCGCATCCACCAAAAAAGCTCGGAATGAACTGTCGATTTTCAGTATCAGCCCGATCATCACGTGGTCTCGGGACGTCAACTTATACCCGCTCTGTTTCAGGCCTTGATTGCCGTGCGCGACGAACTCCTCGATACGTGCGCAGAGCTCATCAGCGATCGCAGCATAGGCCTCGATCTTTTCATCAGGCGTCATGACAGCCCCTTCATTCCCCCAGCCCCTCGAACTGCCCGGGGGTCGCCGGCGCCGGCCTGGTCGGTCGACTTGCGGGCGGAGATCGCGGCGGTCATGAGTGGTTCTTCGTTTCCTGCCCCGCGACGGTGACTCCGCTGTTGGTGACCAAAACGGAGAGGTTTCCAGCGCGTCTGATGACATCCGCCAAACCCCAATCGGCAAATTTTCTCCTGATCGCGGCCTCGTCGTTATCGTCCAGGAATTCACTCGTCACTCTGACCCGATGCCGCTGGCTGCTGCTGGCCCACGCCGCGATCCGATAAAACCAGGAATCGCGATCAAAATCTTCCGCGTCGTTCACATGGTCTCCAGGGAACGATTCCTTCAGGAGTTCTCCGAAGAGCGCCACTTTCCTAGGATCTGTCATATCAGGCTCCTTTTCTTTCACGCCCGCCTCACCGCGATCCGCTCGTGGGCGCCCCAGGTCCGTTCCTCAGCGGTGGCAGGTTGATCCACCCTTCGGACACGAGCATGGACGTTCTTGCCGCCTGGGGAGGTATACGGCCGTACCGTGACCTCCCATTCGCCAGTCTCGTCGACGAGACGATCGCCGACCTGGAGCTCCATCGGCAGCACGCGGATCGTTGGAGGAGGCGGGTTGTCGCGGCGTCGGCAACGGCAGTTGCCCGCCGGCGTTTCGCTCGGGCGTCTTCTTGGGCCGCGGCCTAGCCATCGCCGCCGCCTATCGAGGCGCCCCTCATGCTATCGTCTCGCACCATGGAGCCTCGTGAACGCGCCACGAGCGTCTGGTATCGCATCGCCGGCTTGATCGGACAACGGGACATCGCCGTCGACATCATCGAAGCCGAGATCCGCGCCGCCCAGCACGAAACCCTTCTCGAGGCCGAGCGGCTCATCGTGAAAACGCTGGGCCCGGGCGGCTTCGGGGCCGAGAGCCTCGCGAAGACGCTGCGCGAGCGCGCGGAGCAGACGATTCGGCCGAGGGGCAACGCAACGTAACGAGGAGCTACGGGGGCACGCGGACTTACGAGACGCTCGACCGATTTTACACTGCTTTGTGCCTCCAACGGGAAGCGGCGGCCCGCGGCGCCACGATCTCGAAGCGCACCGCCGACCGTCTGCCGGTACTTCGCGCTTCGCATGGAGCTCGCGACGGCGATCGAGACACCGGGCGAGCCCGGGCAGCCCCATCAGGGCACGATCATCCACTCGCTCCTCGCCCGTGCAGAAGAACGGCTTGTCGCCACGCTCGATCGTCGACGAACGGCGGTATCCCCTCGGTGGTCGTGCAGTGTGACGAGCTGGCGAGTTTCGTTACGGCCTCACGGGGACTTCGACGACTTTGTCGCCCGTACTGACGCGGACCCGAAGATCGACTGGAGCCGACCGACCGGTCGGCACCGTTCCACGGTAGGTTCCCGGCTCGGGGAGGGCGCCCATGGGAATATTTTCCACGGTGCCGTCCGCCATTTGCGCGACGAGCACGACGTCGGCGCCCGCCATGGGCCGGCCTGCAGGGTCCAGGAGCCGCACGGCGTACGACTCGCCCCACCCCCGCGATACCGGCTCGCGCACGAGCTCCACGCGAGGCGACCCCTCGAACCGCGGAGGCGTGGCCTTCGGCGTCGCCGCCTCAGGCGGGGGCGCGCTGGCGACCTGTTTGGACGGCGCAGAGGCGCTCGGACTCGGTCGGACCGTAGCGTTAGGTCTGGGTCGGCCGCTGTCGCCCTGTCCCGTTGCCGCTTTCGGCGGGGCACTGGTCTGTTTGGGTGGAGTGCTGGCGTCGCGAACATGTGTGCTGGTTTCTTCGGGTGAGGTGCCGGTCTCTCTGGACGTGGTGCCGGTCTCTTGGGGAGGAATGCTCGTCTCGCGTGGCGTGGCGGTCAGCCTATCGGCGTCGCGGGGTGACACCGCTTTCGTGCTCGCTGGACCGCCGGCTGAGGGCGACTCGCTAGCGGGGCGAGCCGGCGGTGGCGTCTCGGTGCGCGCCGCCTGAGTCTCGGCGACCCCCGGCTCTTCGGTGACCGTCGGCAATTGCGCCACGGTAGAAGCCTCGTTGGTCTGGGCAGGTGGCTGGCTCAGGTCGCCCGAGGGCGGTGGCGACCCCTGGAAAACCCGACTCATGAGACTCTTCCCAAAATTCTGCCCCGCCGGCGACAGCGCGAAGGCGGCCAGCGTCACGCCGATCAGTACCGCGAGCAGCTTCGGGATCAGCCTGCCTGACCGCCGGCGCTTGAAGCTGAGGATGCTCTCGAGCCGCTCCTCGTCCTCGGCATCCTCCGGGGAGAGGCGCTCGATCGGCGCCTCGGGAAGAAGCAGAGAGAGCGCTGTCCTGTGCTTTGTTCGGTCGACGGACGCCGGGACAATGGCAAATCCATCGGCCTCGAGCGCGAGGTCGACCCGAAGCTGGCGGCGGCGGTCTTCTTTCGGATCGGATTTCCCCGAAGACCCACCGTGGCGCCTGTCCATGATGATCTCGAGCTGGTCCTCCGGGCGAAGCGACGCTCGGAGAGCCGCGATGAAGTCTCCGCTCCGGAGCCGATCGCGGGAGACGATGCACAAGCGTGTCGGCTGATGTGCCACCGGGTCCTCCTCACCTCTAGCAATGCAGGTGCCTGACCGACGCTTCGGAGATCGTAAGCCCGATGTACTTCGCCGAAAAGGAAAAGCGATTCGAGGACGCGTGTCCGCCGGGGACGCGCGGCATCGTCAGGCGGCGAATCTGGACACTGTCACCCAGCGCGACACCGACACTGTCAGCCGGCGATACACCGAGGATGCGCCGCCGCTCAGCTGCGCGTCGCGCAGCGTCAGATCTCGGCCCCCTCGGGCGAGATGAACGGGACGGAACCGCCTACCAGCTTCAGAAGGCCGGCGCGCCGAAGGCGCCGGCGGATGTCGTCGCCGCGCGCGCGGATATCGCGGTCTGTCGCACGAGCCGGGAGCTGCCGGCGGGCCACTTCATCGAGCGCCGCGCGGAGCACGCGGCGGCGAAGGTTGGTTCTGAAGCGCCGCCGGACCAGAGGGTCGCTCAGATCCTTCTGCCCGAGGCGCCCCATTTCCTCGTCGAGGTAGTCGCGATCAGACTCCGCACCATCGGGAGTCATCCCGACGCAAAGCCCCGTGTAGGCGGCCTCGACCTTGTCCAGCATCTCCCACGCGCCCCTGTTCTGTCGCCGGCCACGGCGGAGGTCGAGGTCGGCGAAGGCCTGGGCGATCGCCCGAAGGGCGGCTTCACGAGCGGGCCCACCGCCCTGCCGGCGGGTGCCTTCGTGCCCGGCCAGGCCGCCCCCGTGGAGGAGCGCGCCCTCCGCGAGGTCAGCCAGGTGCAAGTCGCCCCGGCGATCCAGGTGGGCGAGAAGGCCGGCGAGCACCCAGAGCACGAAGTCTGGGGGCAGATGGACGGCTACCTTCCCGTCGCTGCCCTTGAGCCGGGCCAGCCACTCCGCCGCCGTGCGACGGCGGCGCTCGCGACTCTTGCGGCGCTTGCGCGACGACATGCCGGCTACACCGAGCCTATCACGCGCGGTCGCGCGCCGTTGCGTGTGCCATCGGTCGCTCGCCAGGACACCGCTGTTCTATCCATCGGAGCTAATGGGGACACGTGACTCTCCGAGGCCACCGGGAACGATTGTACCCTCGTGGGGCTCGGCGAGGTGACCGGGCGCGGGTCCCGGGCGGTTCCAGAAGGGGTTGCCCCGCGCACTATAAGTGCGTGGTTGGCACCCCCCGTGCGATATAGTCGCCCGGATGAGTATCTTGAGAGACCGGTGACGGTGGCTCCACGACCCTGACGGGTACGCCGGACCGTTTCCTGTTCATCGTCTCGCGAGGCGACGCGAGGCTGGCGAACTATCTCCAGCAGCACTTCACCGGCGACACCACGGTCCAGGTGCTGGTCGACCGGCGCCACAGCGAGCGACGGCAGCGCACGACTGATATCGTCCCGGACCGCCGCCGCGCGGACCGTCGCTCACGCCCTCACGTGGACAAAGAGCTTCGGCTCACGTCGTTCGCGATCGTGACGTTGCCCTGACTCACCGGACGCCGTTCAGCTTGTAGAGGCGCGCGCAATTGTCCCAGAGGATCTTCGCCTTGGTCTTGTCGCTCACGCCCTCGATCGCGACGAACTCCTCGATCGCATGCGGGAAGAGCCCGTCGGAGTGCGGGTAGTCGGTCGAGACGACGATGTTGTCATCGCCGACCGCCTCGACCACCTGCTTGAGCACCTTCTCGTCGGCGTCGGTGGCCACGTAGCACTGTCGGAAGAAATACTGGCTCGGGAGCTGCGACACCTGCACCTCGGAGCCTGGCCCGAACTTTTCCCACGCCTCGTCGAGGCGCCAGAGCCACCACGGGAGCCAGCCACAGGTGCCCTCGAGAAAGGCGCACCGAAGCCCGGGGTGTCGCTCGAGCACGCCGCCGGCCGCGACGCTGGCGAAGGCGAGCATCAGCTCCATGGGGTTGCGCCCGGCGACGCCGATGACGCGCCCGTTCGGATGGTCGAGATAGCGCCGCGCAATGTCGTCGCGCAGCGACGACTGGCCGGTCGGATGGAACCCCACGGGGACTTCCAGCTCCTCGATCGCGTCCCAGAGCGGCTCGAACTCCGGGTCGTGGATGTGCCGGCCCCCCACCGGGTTGGGGTTGCCGATCACCGCGACCGCGCCCAGCTCGCGCACGGCGCGCTTCGCTTCCCGGATCGCCAACCCGACGTCGTGAAACGCGACCTGCGCGGCGAATTTCAACCGGCGTGGATCATAGGCGCAGAAGTCGCGCGTCCAGTCGTTGTGGGCCCGCGCCAGGGCGGCGGCGACCTCGGGCTCGAGGTCGTCGTGCATGAGCACCTGGCGCCCGCGCGTGCCGTAGATCACGGCGACGTCGATGCCCTCGATGTCCATGGCCGCGACGTGTGACTCGGAATCGTAGCCGCGCGCATGCGCGACCGCGTAGTGCGGGTGCCGGGCGAAGGCGCGCTGCTGGAGATCCTTGCCCACGACCGCGGTCTGGCGTCGCTTCGACATCTCCCCGATCTCGAGCGCGCCGATCCGGATGACGGGCTGGTTCGACGCGTTCTCCGAGCCCCGGGTGAACTGCGGGGCGAACTTCTTGAACGGGGCATCGAGGTATTTCTCCCAGAGGTTGTCCGGCTCCATCGTGTGCAGGTCGCTGTCGAGGACCTTGAATCCGTTCTTCATGCGCTACCTCCCCTGGTCAGAGATCGACACGATAACGCTTGAGCGCGGCCGGGTCGATGGTCGCACCGAGGCCGGGCGTGTCGGGGAGACGGATCACGCCCGCGTCGAGCCGGACCGGATCGACGACGACGTCGCCGGCCATTTTGAGAGGCCCCACCGCCTCGCACCCGTCGATCACCGCCTCGCTCACCGCCGCGACGGCCGCTTCGGCGAGCGTCGAGAGGGTGAGGCCGAATCCGTGGCCGAGGACGACCCCGAGCCCGGCCGCCGCCGCGCACTCCACCATGGCTCGGGTCCGCAGGAGCCCGCCTTGCTTCATCACCTTGAGCTTGACCAGGTCGGCCGCCTCGCGCCGGATGATCTCCACGAGCGCGGCGGGGTCGGACACGCTCTCGTCCGCCATGAGCGGGATGTCGATGCGGCGCCGGATCCGGGCGAGGCCGGCGAGGTCATGACGCGGGATCGGTTGCTCGACCAGCGTCAGCGCATGGGGCTCGAGGCGGGGAATGAACGTGATCGCCTCGTCGACGGTGAGGCTCTCGTTGAAGTCCACCCGGAGCGCCATGCGTGTGCCGACCGCGGCGCGGACGGCGGCGACCCGCTCGACCCCCTCGTCGGTCGCGCCCGAGATCTTGATCTTGGCCGTCCGAAAGCCGCGCTCGCACCACGCGCACGCTTCGCGGGCCGCCTGCTCCGGCGCGACCGTCCCGATCCAGGCGTTGAGCGTGATGGCGTCCTTCACCCGGCCCCCGAGCAGCGCGTGGACCGGCAAGCCGAGGGCACGGGCTTTGAGATCGACGAGCGCCATCTCGATGGCGGCCTTCGCCTCCGACGCATCGGTCATCGCGCGGTCCATGCCGGCGATCGCGGCGTTCAGGTTGAAGGCATCGGCGCCCAGGAGGGCCGGCGCCATCGCCCGCACTGAAGCATGCACCTGCTCCGCGGAAACCGGCGAGTAGCCGGGCGTCGGATCGACATTCCCCCAGCCCTCGAACCCGGTCTCGGTCTCGACCCGGACGAGGAGGCTGCGCTGGACCGCGGTCATGCCGTGCACGCCGTGGACCGGCGTGCGCAGCGGGACGTCGACGACGATCGGCTCGACCGCGGCGATCCGCATCGCAGGAGCATGTCACCACGGCTGAGTTGCGTCAACGGGACGTGGCGGCGGGTCGGGGTGACGGGTGGGGTCGGCGCGATCCGTTCCCTTCAAGCGACGACGGGCGGAACGTGCCAGGATGGAGCCCAGCCGCACTGGAGCAGCGGACGCGTGCCGCGTGATCGAGCGACCCCCACCCGTCACCCCGACCCGCCGCCCCGGCGCCACGTCCCGGCTGGGGGTCAGAAGAGGTCGGACGCGTCGACTCCGCGCGCGGCCAGGAGCGCGCGGAGCTTTCGGAGCCCCGCCCCCTCGATCTGGCGGATCCGCTCGCGGGTCAGGCCGAGCCGCCAGCCGATCGCCTCCAGCTTTTCGGGGGGATCGCCCTCCAGGCCGAAGCGCCTGCGCAACACAGTGCGCTCGTTCGCCGCGAGGTCGTCGAGCGCGGAGACGAGATCCGTGCGCTTGCGGAAGAGCGACGCGCCCGCGTCGCTCGGGTCCGTCGACGGGTCGGCGACGAGATCGCGCACGCGGCCCTGCCCCTCGCCGACGGGGGTCTCGAGCGACACCGGCGGCTGTCGGATCTCCTCGAGCTCCTCGAGCTGCTCCACGGACGTGCCGAGGGCCGCCGCCAGCTCGTCCATCGTTGGCGGGCGCTGGAGCGCCCGGGTGAGCCGCTGCTGCTCGCGCTTGTACCGAGCGAGCAGGGCCTCGACGTGCACCGGCAGACGAATGGTCCGCGCCTGGTTCGCCAGCGCCCGCGCGATCGCCTGACGGATCCACCACGTCGCGTACGTCGAGAAGCGCGTGCCCCGCTCCGGGTCGAACTTCTCGACCGCGCGCAGGAGACCGAGGTTGCCTTCCTCGATCAGATCCGGCAGCGGGAGGCCGCGGTTCAGGTACCGACGGGCGATCTGGACGACGAGCCGCAGGTTCGCCTCGGTGAAGCGCGCCTTGGCCTCAGCGTCGCCGGCGCGTACGCGCCGCGCCAGCGCCGCCTCCTCCTCGCGCGACAGGAGCGGGATCCGCGCGATCTCCTTCAAGTAGACTCTGAGGTTCTCGCGGCTGGTCTCGCGCGTCTCCTCGCGGACGTCGTGGTCGACCTCGTCGACGAGCGTGTCGAGTGGCTGGTCGGGAACAACCTCTTCGGCCTCGTCACTCATGCGGTCTCTTGGCCGTCTCGTCGACCTGCGCGAACCGCGGAGGCAGGGGAAGCAGATAGAGCGGATTGTAGGCCTGTCCGTCGTGCCGGATCTCGAAATGCACATGATAGGTCGTCGCTCGTCCGGTCCGGCCGACCAGCGCGATCATCTCCCCCGCGTCCACGCGGTCGCCCACCTCGACGAGGTTGACGTCGTTGTGAGCGTAGACGGTCATGAAGCCATGCCGGTGCTCGATCTTGACGACGAGTCCGTAGCCCGTCTCCACCCCACTCGCGATGACAACCCCGGCCGCCGCGGCCTGCACCGGCGTCCCGAGTGGCGCCTTGATGTCGATGCCGCCATGCCAGCCGCTCGTGCGCTGGCCGAAGGTCGAGATCACCGTACCGTCGGCGGGCCACGCGAAGGCCGGCGCCGCGCCGTCGAAGTCGGGCACCCCGAGGACGAGCGTCGCCGGCGGCGGCGTGCCGGCGGGCGCCGCGGGGCGGGCGGCGGCGGGCGGCTGGGGCACTCTCCCCCGGCGCGCGACGGGCGTGTCCGGAGACGGAATGACCAGGCGCTGGCCCACTCTCAAGAGGACGTCGGGGCCGGGCAGCCGGTTGGCCTTGACGATGGCCGCGACGGTGAGGCCGTACTTCTTCGCGAGCGCGGTCAGGGTGTCGCCGGGCTTCACCGCGTGCACGCGTTGCGGGTCGCGCGGACCCGCGACGGGCTCGGCGTGAGCGGCCGCCGGGCCGAGCGCGATCATCAGCCCGAGCGTGGCGAGCCCCAACATCGTGCCCTCGCGGACCGTGCCCGCTCTCACTGCTCGAACTCTGCGTAGCGGATGCCGAAGGCGGCGAAGCGACCCGACGGCGGCAACCAGCGGACTTTCACGTTCTCGACACGGCAGAGGGGCGGCCCTTTGCCGAGCTCGCGGATGAACGCCTCGATGACCGGACGCGGACCCTCGGCGCGCGCGCGCACCCGGCCGTCTTTGAGGTTCATGACGTATCCGGCGAGGCCGAGACTCGAGCCGCGACGCTGCGCGTAGTTGCGATAGCCGACCCCCTGGACCCGGCCCTCGACGATGATCTCAGCGGCCGATTTCGATCTGCTCACCGGTTGCGGCTCGGATGTTCGTCGTCCGTCCGGCGACCGGGTGACCGGCCGCCGGACGGGCGGAGAGATGGTCGGGGCGAGAGGATTTGAACCTCCGACTTCACGGTCCCGAACCGTGCGCGCTACCAGGCTGCGCTACGCCCCGACGCGCCGGGCTCATTGTACAAGGTCGTCACGCCTCCCAGGCGTACTTTCCGACCAGCTTCACGAACTTGCACTCGCCATACGGACGCGTCTTCATTTCGCCGCGGATCTTCTCCACGACGGTCAGCGTCTGGTTCACCGCGTCCCCGACAGGGACCACCATGCGCCCGCCCTCACCGAGCTGCTGGAAGAGCGGCGGAGGCACCGACGGCCCCCCGGCCGTGACCAGTATCCTATCGAACGGTGCTTCGTCGGGCCAGCCGAGCGTGCCGCTGCCGACACGGACCCACACGTTGTCGTAGCCGAGCCGCTCGAGGAGCGCGCGCGCCCGCTCGGCCAGGCGCGGTAACCGCTCGATCGAGCAGACGCGCCGGGCGAGCTCGGCAAGCACCGCCGTCTGGTAGCCCGATCCGGTGCCGACCTCGAGGATCTTCTCGTGGCCGTGGAGCTCGAGGAGCTGCGTCATGAGCCCGACGATGAAGGGCTGGGAAATCGTCTGCTCCTCGCCGATCGGCAGGGGATGGTCGCCGTAGGCGCGATCACGCAGCGCCTCCTCGACGAAGAGATGGCGCGGCACCCGCCGCATCGCGGCGATCACGCGTTCGTCGGTGATCTCGCGGCGCACGAGCTGCTCCTCAACCATCCGCGCGCGGGCCGTCTCGTACGCGTCGCGCGCCCGCTCCACTACCCTCTCCGGGGCTTCCTCTTCGGCGTGGCGCGCGACGCGCGGCGGGGGGCGCGCTCGGTCGCGCTCAGGAGCTGGGCGTTCAGGCCGGCCGGCCAGTCGTTGAGCTGGAGCAGCGCGCGATGATTGGTGAGGTCGAGGTGGAGCGGCGTCAGCGAGACGTAGCCCTCGTGCACCGCGCCCATGTCGGTGCCGTCGAGAGCCTCCCACTTCGCCGCCCCGCCGCCGAGCCAGTAGTGGCTTCGACCGCGAGGGTCGGCCTGTTCCACGATCTTGTCCAGGTACACGCGGTGCCCCAGGCGCGTCAACCGGATCCCTCGCGGCGCCCCCGCCGGCACGTTCACGTTGAGCAGCGTCTTCGCCGGGAGTCCCGCCACCAGCACGCGCAACGCGATCATTCGCGCCACGCGGGCGGCGGTGTCGAGATCGCCTCCGTCCACGAGCGACACCGCGATCGACGGCACTCCCAGGAGTGTCCCCTCCATGGCGGCCGAGACGGTACCGGAGTACGTGACGTCGTCACCGAGGTTGGCGCCGTGATTGATGCCCGACACCACCAGGACGGGTGGCGCCGGCAGGAAGCCCAGGACGGCGAGATTCACGCAATCGGATGGCGTGCCGTTGACCGCGAACCGACGCTCGCCGAGTTGGTGCGGCCGGAGAGGCCGGTGCAGCGTCAGCGCATGCCCGCAAGCGCTCTGCTCGCGCTCGGGCGCCAGGACGTAGACGTCCCCGAGCTCGGCGAGCGCCCTCTCGAGCGCCGCGAGGCCCGGAGCGTGCACGCCATCATCGTTGGTGAGCACCACGACGGACATAGAGGAGAAAAATGGTCGGGGCGACTGGATTTGAACCAGCGACCCCATGACCCCCAGTCATGTGCGCTACCGGGCTGCGCCACGCCCCGACCGTCAAGCGAGAATTGTCGCAGATATCGCGGGCCGCTTCAAGAACCGAGGCGCGCGCGCAGGGTCCCGAGGCGGTCGCGGATGCGCCGGAGCGCTTCCGCGTAGGCGACTTCCTTCATCCCGAACTCGAGCTGGTCCGTGCGACGCGATTCGGCGATGAGTCGCTTCTTGGCCCCCTCGAGCGTCAGCCGTTCGTCGTAGAGCAGGACCTTGATCCGCTGAACGAGCTCGAGGTCGCGCGGGCGGTACAGGCGCTGGCCGGCCGGGTTCTTCTTCGGACGGAGGAGCTTGAACTCTGATTCCCAGTAGCGGAGCACGTACGCCGGGACGGCCGTGATGGCCTCGACCTCGCCGATGCGATAGTAGAGCTTCTCCGCGACTTCCGTCGTCACGCCGTTTGTGTGTTGATCCGTTGTTTGAGCCCCTTGCTCGGCTTGAACGTGAGCACCTTGCGTGCCGTGATCTCGATGGACTCGCCGGTCTGTGGATTCCGGCCACGCCGCGAGGCCTTCCGGCGGATCCGGAAATGACCGAAGCCCACGATCTTCACGTCTTCACCCTTCTCGAAGCACCGAAAAATGATGTCGAAGACCGACTCGACAACCGACGACGACTGCCGCTTCGAGAGCCCGTGATTCGCGACGGCATTGACCAGATCGTTCTTGGTCACGGTTAGAGGTCACCTCCCCCTGGAGGCGCGACCCGGCGAGCCCACGCGTCTCCGGCGGTCACTGCCCGCCTCGCGCGATGAATGGTGTGTAGCCGCGCTGCTCGAGCTCGCGGAGCGCAGACGTCGCGGCCACCCGATCGTCGAACGGGCCGACGCGTATGCGGTAGAGAGAGTCGCCGCCGCTCGTCGCGGCGCCGCCGGCCGACGGCGCCGGCGCGGAGGCGCCAGCGCGCCGCACCTGCACCTTGAGCCCGTCGACGGCGAGATCCTTGGAGAGCGCGACCGCGTCGCGCAACGGAAGACTCGGCTTCACGACCACACCGCCGCCGGACGGCTCGGCGGTGAGTCCCTTCGCGGTGAGCTTCGCGGTGATGTCGCCGGGCGCGCCGCCCGTCACGTACACGTCGTACCGGTCGCTTCCCGCCGGGGCGGCGCCGGAGCGCGGCGATGCCGCGTCACTGCGGCCCGACTGCGCTCCGCTCATCGACGATTCTTCCACGTTGTACTTCAGCTCACGCAGACGCGTCGCGAGCCGCTTGGCCGACTCTTGACTCTTGAAGGCTCCGACCTGAACGAAGTACGCACCGCCCGGTGCCGCGGCGACCTTCGCCGCCGTCGCTTTCGTCGAACGCGGCGCCGCTGGCTCCTTCGCGACCGCGCTCTTGCTCGCGCCCGCCTTCTTCGCCGCCGCGGGCTTCTCGGATGCGGACATCGGCGACGGCGCGGGCTTCTCCGCCACGGGTGGTTTCTCGACCACGGGCGGCTTCTCTGCCGCGGGTGATGGGGCCGGTGTGGTCGCCGGCGACGCGGGCGGCGGCGCGGGTGCGGGTGGCGGTGCCAGCGGCTCGGGTCTCGCGACGATCGTCGGCTTTGGAGGTGGCTGGTTCGCGAGCTCGAGGACGTAGGGAACTGCGACGGCGGCCACCACGCCGAGGACGATTACCACGAGGATCGTGCGGAACCAGAGCGCAGAAAAAATCGACCGCCGCCCTTCGTCCTCGAAACGCGCTTCGTCGTCGTCGAGCTCGCCGCGCCGTCGCTCAGGATCCGCCATGCGCGTCATCTTAGCATAGACGTTGGGATTTCCATGCTTTCAACGGGCCTCCGGGCGAAGACGATGTCGCCGACGAGGGCCTCGGCGGCCCCCCCGGTGTCGTTGGTGTCGATCATGATGGCGACCCGGCCCACCCGGGGAGGGTGCCGACCGAAGAGCGCGGCGTAGTCCTGGGCGACGTTACGGTGCTCGACGCGCCAGGTATCGCGCTGGCTCTCCCCGGACGCGACGACGATGATCTTGACGTTTCCGGCCTTCGTGCTCGTGACTCGAGCGCCGACCGGAGCGCGGCTGTCCCAGACGTAGCCGATCACGTCGCTGTTCGTGAGGGGCGACGGCCAGCGCGGGAAGATCACGTACAGCTGCGCGGCCTGGTCGTCCCGCGCGCGCTCGCGCACGTCTCCCTCGGCCGGCAGGAGGACGACCTTCCAGGACCACGAGAGGAACCGGAACTCGTTGAGATCGACGACGACGTCACGATAGAGGGCGAACGATGATCGCTCGCTTCTGAGCTTGAGGGCAAGGCGCCCCCCGTCGCGGACGAGCTCGACCGACGCCCGGCCCGTGAACTCCTTCGCCGCCCAGCCGGACGGAACGCCTTCGGCCGGGAGCCGGGACGGCACGCGGTCGGCGACGCGCAGCTGGATACGGTCCGCGGCATCCGGAAGCGACTGGCCGCGCCCCGGTGCGACCGAGGGCACGGCGGAGCCTGCGGCCGCGAGGCCTCCAGGCGCCGCGGGTCCGAACGCCGATCGCGAGGCGTTTGCGCCGCCCCGCTCGCCAGGCGGCGGAGCCTCGCTGAAGTAGAAGGCGCGATGGCGCGGGCTCGACCAGACCACGATCGCTCCGGCCACGAGCACGAGGGCCAGAAGGAGCCGCCCCAACAGGGGGGTCGTCCACCACCCTCCGAGCTTCACTGGCGCACGCGGGTCGCGCGTGTGCGCGACGTCGTCGCCTTTCGGAGCGATAGCCGGATCGGAGACCCCGCAAGCCCGAAGGCGTGACGGAGGGACTTCACGAGGTAGCGTTCGTAGGAGAAGTGGATGTCGCGGGGCCGGTTCACTCGAAGCGCGAACGTGGGCGGCTGGATGGCCACCTGCGAGGCGGACTGGATCGTCAGCGCAACGCCGCGCATTGACGCCGGGCGCCGGGCGATCGCCGCCCGCAACGCCTCCGTCACCGCGCCGCCGGGAATGCGCCGCCGGGCCTCCGCCGCCACCTGGTCGATCGTATCGAAGAGCTCGGGAATTCCCTCGGCCCGCGTGGCCGACGTGAAGCACACCGGCGCGTAGTCGAGGAACGGCAACCGGTCGCGGATCTGCTCCATGACCTCGGCCTTCCGGATCAGTCCTCGGGGCGCCAGGTCCCACTTGTTGACGACAAGGACGGCGGCCCGGCCAGCCTCGTTGGCGTAACCAGCGATGTGCGCGTCCTGGGCCGCGACGCCCTCCGAGGCGTCGAGCACCACGAGCGCCACCTGGCATCGCTCGAGGCTCTTGAGCGCCATGACGACCGCGAGCTTCTCGAGCGGCTCCTGCACCCGCCCTTTTCGCCGGATGCCCGCGGTGTCCACGAGCACGTACGTGCGCCCCTCGTACACGAGGGTCGTGTCGACGGCGTCGCGCGTCGTTCCAGGCGCCTCGTGGACGAGCACACGCTCGGCCCCGATCATCGCGTTCACGAGCGAAGACTTGCCGACGTTCGGACGTCCCACGACGGCGACGTGGACGGGCGCCGCCGGCTTCACGGCGGGCGCCGGGGGCGTCGGCAAGCGTGCGCGCAGCACCTCGAGCAGGTCCCCGACGCCTCGCCCGTGCTCGGCCGAGACGGGAATCGGATCGCCGAACCCCAGTCGGTAGAGATCCGCCAGCGCGCTCTCCTGCGCTCCGACGTCGACCTTGTTCGCCGCCAGCACCACGACCCGACCCACGCGCCGGAGGATCCGCGTGATCTCGAGGTCGAGCGCGGTGGCGCCCTCCCGCGCGTCGACCACGAACAGGACGAGATCCGCCTCGTCGACGGCAGTGAGTATCTGGCGGCGGACGCCCTCGATCAGGGGCTCCTCGGACGACGGATCGAAGCCACCAGTGTCGATCACCGTGGCCTGCCAGCGCTCGAAGCTGACGCGTCCGTAGAGTCTGTCCCGCGTCACGCCGGGCGTGTCGCGGACGAGCGCCTGACGCCGGCCGACCAGACGGTTGAAGAGGGTAGACTTGCCGACGTTCGGACGACCGACGATAGCGATGATCGGGCGGATCAATTCTTTTTACCGCCCAAGTCAGGCGTCGCGAATCGCCTTGAGGAGTGCGCCCGGTGTCGGCGGGACGACCTTCACCGGCACCCCGAGGTCGCGCGCCAGGTCCGCGGGGGTCACATCGTCCAGGAAGACACCGTCGACGTCGTGCAGCGCCACGGCCGGCACCAGCACGGCCCGGCCGAGGTCCGGCCGCGTCGCCAGGTGACGTTGAATGTCGCGCCCGGTCAAGAGGCCCGCCACTCCGATCGCCGGGCCGAAGAAGTCGTTGGGGACAGCGGCAACGCGAGCCGTCGCTGGATCGAAGCCAGCGTGCATGAGCAGCGAGGCCAGACGCGGGGCGAACATCTCGCCCGTCACGATGGTCAAGGCGCCGCCCGGCGTGGATGCCCGCCTCCGGCCCACCGCGCGGGCGAAACCGTCTTCGAACCGTCGCACGAGGCCGATGCCGTCCTCGGCGATCGGGAAGCCCTCGTACACCGCCGCCGGCGGTAGCGTCAGACCGGCGAGCAGATAGATCTCGTCGGCGAGGAACACGAATCGACTGCCGAGCGCGGCGAGCCACCGCTGCTGCCACCGCTCGGTGGTCGCCACCAGCGCCCGCGCTTCGGCCGGCGCCAGGCTCCGGAGCGCCGGAAGTCGTTCTCGATATCGTGTCAGCCCGACCGGGACGATCGCGGTCGTCACGATTCGAGGATGGAGCGGCACCAGCTCGAACACCGTTCGCTCCAGATGGGGACCGTCGTTGAGACCCGGGCACAGAACGATCTGCGCGTGCATCCGGATCCCGGCCTTTGCGAGCCGCTCGAGCCGCGGAAGGATTTCGGCCGAGTGCCGCGGCCGGCCGAGAAGGGCATGGCGCAGCTCCGGGTCGGTCGCGTGGACCGAGATGTACAACGGCGAAAGGCGCTGCTCGATGATGCGCTCGAACGAGGCCTCGTCGAGGTCGCTGAGCGTGATGTAGTTGCCGTGCAGGAACGACAGCCGGAAGTCGTCGTCCTTCACGTAGAGGCTCTTCCGCATGCCTTTCGGGAGCTGGTGGATGAAACAAAAGACGCACTTGTTCGCACAGGTCGCGATGTCACCGGGGCGCGGGGCGGCCAGTTCAAGTCCGAGATCGGCCCCGCGGCGGTCGAGCCGCCGCAAGGTGACGACGCCCTCCCGCTCGACGGACAGCTCCAGTCGCTCGTCGCCGGCGTGAAAGTGAAAGTCGATCACGTCCCGGAGCCGGTGGCCATTGACCGCCACGATCCGGTCACCGCTGGCGAGGCCTGCCGCGGCGGCCGGCGACCTCGGCCTGATCGCGGCAACGGTCACGCCGGTCCGATCAACGGTAGAGGGCGTCTTCAGGAGAGTCCTCCCGCTCCACGGCGGGGGGGGCGTTGAGAAATCGCATGCCCTGGATGATGTATTGCAGTCCCGAGATGATCGTGAACGCCGCCGCGAGCCAGAGCACGGGCCTGGGGGCCAGCTGGATCTGGAAGAAGCGCGCCAGCAGACCGGTCAGCACCGCGAGGACCTGGAAGAACGTGGCCGCCTTCCCCGCCCACGTCGGGCGCGGGTGGATGCGGCCGCCAAGCATGTAGATCAGCAGCGCGCCGACCACCAGGATGACGTCGCGGCTGATCACGACCGCCGCGATCCAGAACGGCAGGGCCTTGAGATAGGTCAGCGTGATGAACGACGCGGTGAGCAGGAGCTTGTCCGCCGTCGGATCGAGGAACGCGCCGAGCGTGCTCTCGTCTTTGTGGCGTCGAGCCACCCAACCGTCGAGCAAGTCGGTGAATGCGGCCACCGCGAAAACGAGCAGCGCCACGCCGGGCCGCCGGTAGACGAGGAGCGTCACGAACACCGGGATCAGCAAGATCCGGAGCAGCGTCAGCCAGTTGGCGAGTCCCATGGGGAACGCTCAGTCTATCATCCCGAGGATGGACTGGGGCTCGGCGACACGGTAGCGCGCCAGGGCGCGGAGAAGCCCGACCGGAAGATCGACGTCGAGCTCGACGTACCCGGGGCCGTCGCGGCGCGCGAGCACGCGGCCACGCTCGTAGCAGTGCGCCAGTGCGGCGCCGTCCGCGTGCGGAATTCGGAGCGTCAGGCTCCCGACCGGCGGCAGGGCGCGTTCGATGGCAGCCAGGAGCGTGTCGAGACCCGCGGCGGTGGCCGCGGAGATGGCGATACCGTCACGTCGGTTCACGAGCGGCGTCGGGTCGGTCTCCAGCCGGTCGATCTTGTTCATGGCCAGCACGGTCGGACGATCGGCGACGCCGAGCTCGCGCAGGAGGTCGTCGACCGCACGCAGGTGCTCCTCGATGGCCGGATGGCTCGCGTCCACCACGTGCAGCAGCACATCGGCGTCGGCCAGCTCCTCGAGGGTCGCGCGGAACGCGGCGACGAGCTCGTGCGGGAGCTTGCGGATGAAGCCGACGGTGTCGGTGAGGACGAACCGGCGGCCACTCTGCGGGTGCACCAGGCGCGCGGCGGGGTCCAGCGTCACGAACAGCTGGTCGGCGGCCGTGAGTCGAGAGCCGGCCAGGCGGTTCAGCAGCGTCGTCTTCCCGGCGTTCGTGTAGCCGACGAGCGCGACCACCGGGACGCCCGCCTTGCGGCGTCCCTGACGCTGGAGACGTCGGTGGACCTGGACCCCTTCGAGCTGTCGGCGGATCTGCATAACCTTGCGCCGGATCACGCGCCGGTCGGACTCGAGCTGGGTCTCTCCGGGTCCCCGCGTGCCGATGCCGCCCCCCAGGCGCTCGAGGTGAGTCCACTGGCCGACCAGCCGCGGCAGCAGGTAGGTGAGCTGCGCCAGCTCGACCTGGAGCTTGCCCTCGCTCGTGCGCGCACGCTGGGCGAAGATGTCGAGGATCAGCGCCGTCCGGTCGATGACCTTGATGCCGAGCGCCTCCGAGATGTTCCGCTCCTGGATCGGCGAGAGCTGGTCGTCGGAGACGAAGAGGTCGGCCGACGCCGCGCGGGCGGCCTCACCGATTTCCTCGACTTTGCCGCGGCCGAAGTAAAGGGCCGGCGTCGGCGCCGCCCGCTCCTGGGTGACGCGTCCAACGACGGTGCCGCCGGCCGCGACCACCAGTCCCGCCAGCTCCTCCAGCGACTCGTCGACCTCCCAGCGACGCTGCGACGTGCGTCGCAACGCGCCGATGACAGCGCGTTCCTGCCCATTTCGGGTGCCGTTCGCCGGACGTCTCACCCGAGCACGCCGCCCCGGGCGAGCTTCGACGCGATCGCGTCGGCCGTGCCGCTCGCACCTCCGGCTCTCTCGACGTCGATCCACTCGATGCCGGGCTCGCGCGCGAACCAGGTCCACTGGCGCTTGGCATAGCGCACCGTATCGCGTTGCATGCGGCGCAGGGCCTCGACCGGCGTGAGGGCGGCACGCGCGACCTGCGCGAACTCGCGATACCCGATCGACTGGAGCGAGGGCAGCGAGGGGTCGAAGCCTCGCTCGAGCAAACGCTCGACCTCGGCCTGGAGCCCCGTGGCGACAAATCCGGCAGCCCGCGACTCGAGGCGCCGGGCCAGCGCCGTGCGGTCCATGGTCAGGCCGAAATACGTCACCGCGTAGGGCCCGACATCCCGCCAGCCTGACTGCGGGAGCAGAGTCTCACCCGCACGGACTACCTCGAGGGCGCGCACCACGCGCACCTGGTCGTTCGGGTGAAGCCGCCGCGCCACCGCGGGCGCCTCGACGGTGAGCCGCCTGTGGAGCGCCGGCCGGCCCTCCCTGGCCGCCAGCGCCGCGAGGTCGCGCCGGAATGCCGGATCCGCCGGCGGCGCCGGGTCGAGCCCCCGCAGGAGCGCCCGGATGTAGAGCCCCGTGCCGCCTACGACGACGGGCAGACGCCCGCGAGCGCGGATCGCCTCGATCGCGGCTGCGGCGTCGTGACGGAAGCGGGCGGCCTGATATCGGTCGTCGGGGTCCACGATGTCGATGAGGTGGTGGATGACCGCTCGGCGCGCCTCGGCAGTCGGCTTCCCGGTCGCCGCGTCCATGCCGCGATAGACCTGCCGCGAGTCGGCGCTGATCACTTCGATCGGTACCACGTGGGCGAGCGCCACCGCCACGGCGGTCTTGCCGACGCCCGTGGGCCCGCCGATCACGACAACGGGGACCTTCGCGTCCTCGCTCATCGGCCCCAGTGTATCAGCCCGAATTCCAGTCGTTTCACCCGCGACGCCCCACGCCGATGTACGGACAGCCCGGGCACCCGGACCGGACGCGGTCGGGGTCGAAGCGACCCGTTCCCGCCACGCCAGCGGCGGACGCCGCGCGCCCGGAAGGAGCCCAGCCGCCGCGGGGCAGCGCTCACCATGTGCGCTTGAGCTCGCGCCGGATGTCGTGGAGCGAGACCCGGCTGACGATCGGCCGCCCGTGCGGACAGAAGTACGGCGTCTCCGTCGCGGCGAGCTCCACGACCAACCGCTCCATCTCCTCGCGGCCGAGCGGCGTGTTCGCCTTCACGGCGGCTCGGCACGCCACGAACGCGAGCGCACGGTCGAGCGTCGGTGCGCCGGCACCGGAGCCCGCGAACTCATCCACTGCGGCCTCGATCAGCCGCTTCGGCTCGCTGGCCTTGAGGAGCGCCGGGACCGCACGGACGACGATCGCCGTGCCGCCGAAGCCCTCGAAGGCGAAGCCGAGACATTCCAGGGGCTCGCGCCAGCGCTCGAGCAGGGCACACGCGGCCGGAGGCAGGTCGAGCGGCTCGGGGAAGAGCAGCGTCTGGGCGGCGGGCACGCCCTCCAGGACCTCGCATCGGAGACGCTCGAACAGCACCCGCTCGTGGGCCACGTGCTGGTCGAGGAAGAACACCTCCTCCTCGGAGGTCGAGACGACGAACGTGTCCTGCACCTGGCCGAGCACCCGCCCGAAAAGCGCCCGCGTCTGGAGGGCGCCCGGCTCGCCGAAGAGCGCCGTCTGCTCGGCTACCCCGCTCGGCGAGAGCTCGCCAAGACGAATTCCTCCGCCGCCGCTCACGTCCACGCCGGGAATCACCGCCGGACGCCGGAGTGATTCGCGGGTCGCGGCCGCGACCATCTCGGAGATCAGTCGGGGGTGGCGGAAGCGCACCCACGCCTTCGTCGGATGGACGTTCACGTCCACGTCGGCCTCGCGCAGCGTGATCGCGAGCAGCACGAGGGGAAACCGATCGCGCGGCAGCAGGGGCCGGTAGGCGTCGAGCGTCGCCTGGAACAACGCGGGGTCCCGCACGGGCCGCCCGTTCACGATCACGACGATCTCCTCGCGGTTGCCCCGGCTGAGATCGGGCGGGCTGATCAGCCCGTGCACCCTGACGCCGTGCTCCGTCCGGTCGACGGCGAGCAGGCGCACGGCAACGTCGTGGGCCCATACGGCGCCGACGCGCTGGCGGAGGTCGACCGCGGCCGGGGCTGTCAGGACGGCGCGGGCGTTGTTCGCCACTCTGAGGTGAACCCCGGGGTGCGCGAGCGCGAGCTGGGTGAGGGCTCGGAGGCTCGCGGCGAGCTCTGTCGGAGGCGACTTCAGGAACTTGAGCCGGGCGGGCGTGTTGAAGAACAGATCGCGGACCTCGACGCTCGTGCCGGGATCGGCGGGTACTGCAAGGCGCTGCTTGACCGTGCCGCCCTCGCCGGCCAGGCGCAGGCCCTCGGACGCCCCGCGCGCGCGACTCGTGAGCGTGAAGTGCGAAACGGCGCAAATCGCCGCGAGCGCCTCGCCGCGGAACCCGAGCGTCGCGATCGCGTCGAGATCCTCGTCGCGCTCGAGCTTCGAGGTCGCGTGACGCTCGAGCGCGAGCGGTAGCTCCTCGGCCGTCATGCCGATGCCGTCGTCGGTGACGCGGATGAGTGCCGCCCCACCGTCGCGCAGGTCGACCGTGACCGCGCGGGCCCCGGCGTCCAGCGCGTTCTCGACCAGCTCCTTGACCGCGGAGGCCGGACGCTCGACAACCTCGCCGGCGGCGATCTTGTTGACGAGGTGGTCCGGGAGTCTCCTGATCATTGTAGCGGGGTTCGGGAGCCCGGCTCGGACCGAGGGTGGCCTGAAACAGGTGCAGCGTGGCTCCGTTCGGCGCCCGGCTCGGACCGAGGGTGGCCTGAAACAGATGCGGCCTGGCTCCGCTGTTGCCACTTCGCCAGAATGTTCAGCGCCTCGAGGGGCGTGAGGTGGGCCAGGTCGAGGCTTGCGAGCTCGGCTAGGAGCGGGTCGGGCGCCGACGGAGCGAACAGGCCGAGCTGGACGGCGTCGCTCGCGTCGCTTCGCAGCTGACCGGCCTCCTCGAGCTCGGCCAGGAGGGCCCTGGACCGCGCGATCACCGGCGTGGGCAGCCCCGCCAGCCGCGCGACCTGAATGCCGTAGCTCCGGTCGGTGCCACCGGGCTGCACCTTGTGGAGAAAGACGATCTCGTCGTTCCACTCGCGGACCGCGACGTGGAAGTTCCTCACACCCCCCAGCCGGCCGGCGAGCCGCGTCAGCTCGTGGAAGTGGGTCGCGAACAGGACCTTGGCGCCGTGTCCGCGGTCGTGCAGCGCCTCCACCACCGCCCACGCGATCGCGAGGCCGTCAAAGGTCGACGTCCCCCGCCCCACCTCGTCGAGCAGCACCAGGCTCCGCGGAGTGACGTTGTTCAGAATCGTCGCGGTCTCGATCATCTCGACGAGAAAGGTACTCTGGCCGTGCGCCAGGTTGTCCTGCGCGCCGACCCGCGTGAACACGCGGTCGACGACACCGATCCGCGCCTCCCGCGCGGGGACGAAGGCGCCGATCTGCGCCATGATCGCGATGTGAGCGGTCTGCCGCAGATAGACCGATTTCCCGGACATGTTCGGACCGGTGAGAATGACGATCCGCGCGTCACGGTCGAGGGCCAGATCGTTCGGCGTCACCGGGCTCCCCGCACGCGCCTCCAGCACGGGGTGGCGACCCTCGATGAGGGTGAGCGCGTCACCTCGGTCGACGATCGGCCGCACGTGCCCCCGGGCGTGCGCGACCGCCGCCAGGGACGCGAACACATCGAGCCGTCCAATCGCCCGGGCGGTCACCAGGAGCTCCTCCGCCCGCGCCGCCACACGCCGACGCACGTCCTCGAACAGCTCGTACTCGAGCCGGCGGCACCGCTCGTCCGCGCCGAGTGCCTTCGCCTCGTACTCCTTCAGCTCCGGTGTCACGTAGCGCTCGGCGCCGGTAAGCGTCTGGCGCCGCACGTACTCAGCGGGCACGCGCGCGGCATGGGCGTGCGTCACCTCGATACCGTAGCCGAACACTCGATTGAAGCGCACCCGAAGGCTCGGGATGCCGGTCCGCACCCGCTCCCGTTCCTCGAGCCCCGCGATCCACGCCCGCGCTTCCCGGGCGTCGCGGACGATCGCGGCGAGCCCCTCGTGCCAGCTCTCGCGGATCAGCCCGCCGTCGTGGAGCCCGAGGGGCGGCTCGTCCTCGAGGGCCGCCGCCAGGAAGTCGCGGAGGTCGCCCAGCGGCGCCAGCTCCGCGAGCGCCTCCTCGATCGGCTCCGCGGAGATCGCCGCCGCGACGCGTCGGATCTCGGGGAGCGGCGCCAGGCATGCGCGCAGCCCCACGAGGTCGCGCCCGTGGGCCTGGCCGAGGGTCGCGCGGCTCGTCAGCCGCTCGAGGTCGCCGATCTGCCGCAGCAGTGCTGAGAGACTCGCTCGCTCCGCAGGCGCCTCGACCAGCGCGCCGACCGCCGCCTGGCGCGCGGCGATCGCGCCCGGATCGAGGAGCGGGCGCAGAAGCCACTGGCGGAGAAGGCGTGCGCCCATCGGGGTGACGGTCTCGTCGAGTACGGCGAAGAGCGAGTCGCGGACGCTTCCCCGGCTCGACTCCAGGAGCTCGAGCGTCACGACGGCCGTCTCGTCTAGCACCATCGCATCGGCTGGAGTCAGTCGCATCAGGCGCGTCAGATGGCCGAGGGCGTCGCCCTGCGTTGTCCGGAGATACGCGAGAGCCGCCGCCGCGGCGCCGAGGCCCGCAGTCAGATCCGCGACACCGAACGGCGCGAGCGACTCCACGCGGAAGTGGGCGCAGAGGTCGGCGGCGGCGCGGCGCGGCGAAAAGGTCGACGGGTCACAGAAGGTCAGCGCCGCCCCCGTCGCCTGCAGGCGCGCCAGGAAGGCGGTGTCGGTGCGCACGGAGTCCGGCAGAACGATCTCGGCCGGGCGCCGCAGGAGCGCCGACGCCAGAACCTCGGTCCCCTTGCCGGCGTCCTCACCGGCCCAGAATTCGCCCGTCGACACGTCGACGAGGGCCACACCGGTCACGCCGCGGCCGGCGGCCACCGCCAGGAGAAAGTTGTTGGCAGCGCCCTCGAGGTAGGCCGTGTCCGTGAGCGTACCCGGGGTGATGATCCTCACGACGCCGCGTCGCAACAGCTTCTTCGTCGGGCCCGGCGCCTCGAGCTGCTCGCAGACCGCGATCTTCTGGCCAGCGTGGACGAGCCGGGCGATGTACCCGTCCGCGGCGTGGTGGGGAATCCCCGCCATCGGCGCTCCCTGGCGCGCCGTCAGGGTGATCTGGAGCAGCCGGGCGGCGAGCTCGGCGTCCTCGAAGAAGGTCTCGTAGAAGTCGCCCAGACGGAACAGGAGGAGGTGGTCGGGATAGCGCACCTTCAAGTTGCGGTACTGCCGCATCATCGGCGTGAGGTCGGCCCGATCAACCAACGAGATGGCCCTTCAGACGGTCGTACGCCGCCTCGAGAGGTTCCGGGTGGACACGCACGTCGCCCAGGACCGGCATGAAGTTGGTGTCGCCGTTCCACCGGGGCACCACATGGACATGCAGGTGATCGACGATTCCTGCGCCGGCGACGCGGCCCTGATTGAGTCCGACGTTAAAGCCCTCGGCCCGGTACTCGACGCTGAGGATGGACATCGCCAGGGTGACCAGGTCCATGGCGTCCGCGATCTCGTCCGCCGTCACCTCCGCGAGCGTCCCGACGTGGCGGTTCACGACGGCCATGAGGTGGCCGGGCGCGTAGGGGTACAGATTGAGGATCAGGAAGGCCCGGGCCCGCCGGACGAGGACGAAGTTCTTCCTGTCATCGGATCCGGTGAGGGCTTCGCAGAACACGCATGCGCCGGGCGTCTTGGTGGAGCCGACGTAGGCCATGCGCCAGGGCGCCCAGAGGCGTTTCACACCGCCTTGAGGGGCCTCAGCCGTTGACGAGCTCGCGCAGTCGCTTTCCTACCTTGAAGAACGGCACTCGTTTTTGCGGGACATCTACGCTCGACCCGGTCTTCGGATTCCGACCCTTCCGCGAGTTCCGGTGACGGATCCTGAAGCTCCCAAAGCCCCGAAGCTCGACCTTGTCGCCCTTCGACAGCGCATCGGTGATGTTGTCGAAGATCGTGTTGACGATTGTTTCGGTCTCTTTCTTGGTCAAGCTCGAGATCTTCGAAATTTCGTCTATCAGGTCGGCTTTGGTCATCGTCTACTCCCGTCGAAATTCCGGGGCGACCCGGGCTCGAACTCAAAGAGTAAGCTAGCACGACGCCGACGAGAATGTCCAACATCGTAAGGGGTTAGGAGTCATCCTCGTACCGCTCTCGTCGTGAGCGGTGCCGGCTCCAGAAGTGTCGCCGCGACGCTGTGTTGGCCACCGGCGGCACGCCAAGCGGGCCCGGGAGAGATGGGAGTTCCTCCCATTACAGCGCCACCTTGGAACGAAGATCCTGGTACGAGACTTGAGCGTTGGGCGCCAATCGAGACTCTCAGTCCATCAGGTAAAGAGGCGTCTTGAAGACCGACAACCCGGGCGGGAGACTCATCCACGCCCCGAGATCGAGTCGGTTCCTCAGAAGATCCATGATCGAAAGTCGCCGCCGCGGGCCGATGACCCTCGGCGGCTTCGAAAGCCCGGCAAGCGTTGCGGCGCCGTCGAGGGCTTCCTCGAAACCACCGAGGGCATCCACCATGTTCAAGGCCTTGGCCTGGGCGCCGGATACGATCCGCCCGTCGGCGAAGCCGAGGACCTGCGCGCGGTCGAGCTTCCGGCCGGCCTCGACCGCGTTGATGAATTGCGCGTGAACATCATCCAGCATCACCTGCAGAAGCCGGCGCTCCTCGGGCGTCATCGAGCGCGCGACGTTGCCGATGTCCTTGAACCGGCCGGCCTTCACGACCACGAAGTCGACCCCCACTTTCTTCATGAGCCCGTCCACGTTTGCGAGCCGCATGATCACGCCGATCGACCCGGTGAGGGTGCCCGGGTGGGCGTAGATCTTGTCGGCGGCGACCGCGACATAGTACCCGCCTGACGCGGCGACGGCGCCGAGCGACGCGACCACCGGCTTCCCGGACTCGCGTACTCGCGTGAGGGCCGCGTGCAACTCCTGGGTGGGGGCGACCACGCCGCCCGGACTGTTGATCCTGATCACCACCGCCTTGACCAGCGGGTTGTCACGATGGGCCCGGAGCTCACGGACGAGCTCATCGACATCGACGATGGGCCCGTCGAGCTCCACGACGGCGACGCGGGCGCCGAAGAGGGGCCCGCCCCCACCCGCGGGAGCCAGCAGCACCGACAGGGCGGCCACGAAGAGCGCGGCCACTCCAAGATAGATCGCCAGCGCGGCGGCGACGACGGTACGTCGACGGATGGGTCTATTCCTCGTCGTCGTCCTCGTAGTCGTCACGGTGCTTGCCGCGCCGGCCGCGCCGGCCACCACCCCGCTCTTCCGTCTCCTTCGGCGGCTCGATGGCGTGCGCCAGCTCCTTCAGGGACAGGCCGATGCGCCGCTCGTTGGCGTCCACACGAATGACCAGCAGCGTCAGCTCGTCGCCGACGCTGACCAGCTCGTCGGGCCGGCCGATCGGGCGGCTGGACATCTGTGAGATGTGGAGCAACCCGTCCACGCCAGGCTCCAGCTCAACGAACGCGCCGAAGTCGGTGAGGCGGACGATCTTCCCGGTGACCCGCGAGCCCATGGGGTAGCGCTGCGCGACCGTGGTCCATGGATCGGGCTGGACCTGCTTGAGCCCGAGCGAGATGCGCTTGTTCTCACGGTCGAGGTTCAGAATCTGGGTCTCGAGCTCCTGGCCCTTCTTGAGGATCTCCGAGGGGTGACCCACGTTCCGGGTCCAGGACATGTCCGAGATGTGCAGGAGTCCATCGACCCCCGGCTCGAGCTCGACGAACGCGCCGAAATCGGTGAGGTTCCGTACGCGCCCGATCGCCCGCGCGCCGGGCCGGTAGCGCTCCTCGATCGTCGCCCAGGGATCGGGCTCCACCTGCTTCATGCCGAGCGAGATCCGCTTGGCGGCGCGGTTGACGTCGAGCACGATCACTTCGACCTCGTCGCCGACGTTGACGAGCTTGGAGGGGTGTCGCACGCGCCGCGTCCAGGACATCTCGGAGACGTGGACGAGGCCCTCCACGCCGGGCTCGAGCTCGATGAACGCGCCGTAGTTGGTGAGGCTCACGACCTTGCCCCGCGTCTTGGTCCCGGCCGCGTACGTCTTCTCGACGCGCTCCCAGGGGTCCGACGACTTCTGCTTGTAGCCGAGCGACACACGGCCCGTTTCGCGGTCGAAGTGGAGGACCACGACCTCGACATGGTCACCGACCTGGAAGATCTCCGAGGGGTGGCCGACGCGGCCCCAGCTCATGTCGGTCACGTGCAGGAGCCCGTCGATCCCGCCGAGGTCGATGAACGCACCATAGTCCGTAATGTTCTTGACGGTGCCCGTGAGCGCCATGCCCTCGGCCAGCACCTGGAGCGTGTGCTTCTTCTTCTCCTCGCGCTCCTCCTCGAGGACCGAGCGGCGCGAGAGCACGACGTTGCCGCGGCGGCGGTTGAGCTTGATGACCTTGGACCGAATCGTCTGGCCGACCATGGCGGCCAGATTCTTCACCGGGCGCAGGTCCACCTGGGAGCCCGGCAGGAACGCCTTGACCCCGACGTCGACCGCGAGGCCGCCCTTGACGACCTCGACCACTCGGCCTTCCACCGGCGCGCCCTTCTCGTAGGCCTGGGTGATCGCGTCCCAGACCTTGATCTTGTCGGCCTTGTCCTTGGAGAGAACGATGAGCCCCTCGGAGTCCTCTTTGGCTTCGAGGTACACCTCGATCTCTTCGCCGACCTTCGGCAGGGTGCCGTGCCGGTGGAATTCCTCGATCGGGATCGCCCCTTCGCTCTTGTAGCCGACGTCGACGAGGACCTCGCTGGAGCCGACGTGGACCACGCGGCCGCGGACGACCTCTCCTTCCTCGAACTCGGTCACGCCGTTGTGATACCAGTCCTCCATGCGCTCCTCGGCCGCCTCTCCGCCCTCCCCGCGCGGTGCGCCGAGGTGCTGCCGTGGTTCGTCCTTCTTCATGCCACCCGTCCCTCCCGTCATTTTATTTGCTTCCAACCGCGTACGACGCGGACCAGCGCTTGCCGGCGCCGTCCCGGCTACCGTCCTGGAGCCGCGCGATCGCTGCCATCATCTCGCGGCTGGCGACCTCGTAGTGGTGCTTGCGATCGGCTCCGCGCTCGACCTCGAATCTGAGCGACTTGCCGAACGTGACCGTCACCTTCGCCGGCCGCGGCAAGCTTCGGCCCCTCGGCCACGCCCGCCCGGAGCCTCTCACATACACCGGGACGACGGACGCCCCGCTCACCACCGCCAGCATGCCGGCCCCCGCTTTGGCCGGCCGGATGACGCCCTCTTCACCGCGCGTGCCCTCCGGAAAGATCAACAGCGCGCCGCCCTCGTCGAGGACTCGCATGGCGGTCCGCAGCGCCCCCGGATCCGCCCCTTCGCGCCGGATCGGACGCGCGTTGAGCCGCCGGAGCAACGCGCCGAACACGGGGATCCGGAACAGCTCGGCCTTGGCCAGATAGCTGAGCTGCCGCGCCACGGCGCCGCCGATCAGCGCCGGATCGAGCACGCTCGAGTGGTTGGCGACCAGCAGCACCGGTCCGCGCGCGGGGACGTTGTCGCGTCCGCTCGACTCGAGCCGGAACAGCGCGCGCATGACCGCAACGGCCACCGCTCTGCAGCCGCCGTAGAACGCGCTCCGGCGCGGTGGCGCGGCGGCCCGCGGCTCGACGCCGCCGCGGTGCCGCTCGATCGTCGCGAGCAGCCGCTCCACGACTTGCTCGGCCGTGAGGTCGGACGTGTCGAGCTCGATCGCGTCCGGCGCCCTCCGGAGCGGGGACAGCTCGCGTGTCTCATCCTGCGTGTCCCGCGCGCGCAGCTCGGCCGTGATCGCGTCCAGCGCAACCGGCGTCCCCGCGGCCGCCAGCTCGGCTTGTCGGCGCCGGGCCCGCGCCCCGAGCGAGGCGGTCAGGAAGAACTTCACCTCGGCGTCGGGGCACACGACCGTGCCGGTGTCGCGCCCCTCGAGGACGACACGACCCGTGGCCGCCAGCTGCTGCTGCAGCGGCGTGACCTTCGCGCGCACCGACGCGAGCGTCGTAATGTCCGAGGTGACCTGGGCCACCTCCCGGCTCCGGATGGGTTCGGTCACGTCCTCGCCGTCGAGAAAGACGTGCCCGGCGGCCACCACGATCGAGCGCGGCGCCAGATGGTCCCGGAGCTCCGGCCCTTCCCGGGCGGGGACCCCCGCTCGCATGACGCTCAGCGCCAGGGCGCGGTACATCGCGCCGGTGGGCACCAGCGTGTAGCCAAGCCGCTCGGCCAAGAGTCGGGCTGCGGTGCTCTTTCCCGCACCCGCCGGCCCATCGATCGTGATCACCGGCTCCCTTCGTGCCATCAGTCTTCCACCAGGACCACGCGCGTTCCCGCCAGCGTATTGAGCGTGGCCGCGAACTGAGGAAACGACGTCGCGACGCACGCCGTATCCTCGATGACCGTTTCGCCCTCGGCGACCAGGCCGGCGACGGCGAGCGCCATCGCGACGCGATGATCGCCGCCACTGGTCACACGTGCGCCGCGGAACCGCTGGGGCCCCGCGATCGTCATCCCGTCGGGCCGCTCCCGGACGCTGACTCCCATCTTGTCGAGCTCTCGCGCGAGGGCCGCAATCCGATCGGACTCCTTCACCCTGAGCTCCGCGGCATCGCCGATCGTGGTGACGCCGCGGGCGCACGCGGCCGCGACCGCGAGCACCGGGATCTCGTCGATGAGTCGCGGAATGAGCGCGCCGCCGATCGAAGTCGCCGTGAGCTCCGACGCCGACGCCCGGAGATCGGCCGCCGGCTCCGCTTCGTCGACGGTCGGCGCGGGCTCGATCCGGAGGCGCGCGCTCATCGCCTCGAGGACCTCGAGAACCCCGGTGCGAGTCGGGTTCACGCCCACCCGATGGATCGTCACGCCGGGGTCGCCGATCAGCGTCGCGGCGACGAGTAGGAAGGCGGCCGACGAGATGTCACCGGGCACCGAAACGGTCGTGCCGCGGAGATCGCCCGGCGTCAGCGTGACCGACCGCTCGCCGGTCACGAGCTGCGCGCCGAACTGCCGAAGCATCCGCTCGGAGTGGTCGCGTGACGGCGCGGGCTCGGTGACCGACACCGGGCCATCGGCGTACAGCCCCGCCAGCAGGACCGCCGATTTGACCTGGGCCGACGCGACGGGTGAGTCGTGGGTGATCGCGCGAAGCGGCCGGGTCCCCTTCACCGCCAGCGGCAGCTTGCTCCCGCCGGACCGGCCGACGATTGCGGCGCCCATCCGGCGCAACGGCTCGGCGACGCGCCCCATCGGACGGCCCCGCAGAGATTCGTCGCCCGTGAGCATCACCCAGAAGGGCTGGCCCGCGAGGACGCCCAGCAGCAGGCGGGCCGCGGTGCCCGAGTTGCCACAGTCGATCACGTCGCCGGGCTCGCGCAGCCCATGCCGGCCGGCGCCGTCGATCCGGTAGTGGCCCGGCCCCTTACGCGTCACCGCGGCGCCCATGGCCTGGACTGCCGTGATCGTCCGAAGGCAATCTTCCGCCTCGAGGTAGCCGTGGATCTCCGTGGCCCCGTCCGCGAGCGCCCCCAGCAGCGCGGCGCGATGCGAGACGGACTTGTCGCCCGGCACTTCGGCCGAGCCGGCGAGCCGCGGCACCGGACGCACGCGGAACTTCACCGCAAAGCCTCGCGCGTCGCCTTGATCCGCGCCAGCGTCGCCCGCAGCGCCTCGGGCGCACCGGCGTCGATGGCGCGCTGGAGGTCGGCGAGCGCCTGCTGGAAGCCCTCGACGCTCGCCGACAGCGCATCGCGGTTCGCCAGGAAGATCTCGGTCCACATCTCCGGATCACCGGCCGCGATGCGCGTGGTATCCCGAAACCCGCGAGCCGCGAGGTCGAGCGCGGACGGCTCGACGCGGCCCGCGCCGTCGACCAGGGCGCACGCGATCAGATGCGGCAGGTGGCTGATCGCCGCCACGGCGCGGTCATGCGTCTCGGGATCCAGCGAGCTCACGCGGGCGCCCAGCGCCTCCCAGAACTCCGTGACCCGCTTGAGCGCGGTGAGCTCGGTCCGGTCCGTCGGCGTCACGACGACCGTGGCGCCAAAGAACAGATCGACGCGGGCCACCCGGTAGCCGCTCTGCTCCGAGCCCGCGAGCGGGTGGCTGCCCACGAAGCTCAGTGGCCGCGTGTCGGCGAGCCGCTCGGCCGCGCGCACGATGTTGCGCTTCGTCGACCCCACGTCGGTGATCACCGTGCCATCGGGCGCCGCTCGCCACACCCGCTCGAGCAAGCCTTCGATCGCCAGAACCGGCGCCGCCAGCAGGACGAAGTCCGCCTCGCGCACGCCGGTGTCGAGATCCGTCGTCGCCGCATCGAGCGTCCCGTCCTCCAGCGCCGGCCGGAGCCGAGAGGTATCGCGCCCGACGCCGACGACCCGGCGGGCGAGCCGGCCGGCTCGCGCCGCCTTCGCCACGGAGCCGCCCAGCAGGCCGACGCCGACGATGGCGAGTTCCCGGATCACTCGGAGGTCTTCCCGAGCACCACGCGGAGCGCCTTCACGAGCTTGCGGTTCTCCTCCGGGGTGCCGACGGTGATCCGCAGCGCGGTCTCCAGCCCGAAGGGCGTCATCGGGCGCACGATCACGCCCTGGTGGAGAAGCTTCTGGTAGATGTCGGCCGCGTTGCGGCCGACATCGACCAGGATGAAGTTCGCGCGCGACGGCACGTACTGGAGCCCGATGCGCTTGAACTCGTCATAGAGGAAGTGCCGGCCGGCCTCGATCATCCGGACGCACTCGAGGATGTGCGCCTCGTCGTCGAGGGCCGCGAGGGCGGCGACCTGCCCCAGCGAGTTCACGTTGAACGGCTGGCGGATTCGGTTCATCAGGGCGATCGCATCCGCGTCGGCGATACCATACCCCACGCGCAGCCCGGCGAGGCTCGCGGCCTTCGAGAAGGTGCGCAGGACGACGAGCTTCTTCCCCTGCTTGACGTACGAGAGGGTATCGGGAAAGTCGGGACCCATCGCGAACTCGATGTACGCCTCGTCGAACACGACGATCGTACGCTCGGGAACCCGGGACATGAAATGCTCGACCTCGTCTCTCGTGACGATGGTGGCGGTCGGGTTGTTCGGGTTCGCCACGAACACGATCTTCGTCATCGGCGTGATCGCCCGCGCCATCGCGTCGAGATCCAGCCGGAAGTCCTTCAGCATCACCATGACGCGCACGCCGCCCGCGGCCTGGACGATCATCGGGTAGACGACGAACGACGGATGGGGCACCACCGCCTCGTCACCCGGACGCAGGAAGGAGCGGACCAGCAGCTCGATGAGCTCGTTCGAGCCGTTGCCGAGCACGACCTGATCGGGCATCACGCCGTGCTTCTTGGCCAGCGCCTGCCGGAGGTAGAAACCGCTCCCGTCCGGATACCGGTCGAGGGAGCTCAACGCCGCGATGATCGCCTTCTGGACGCGGTCGGACGGCGGCAGGGGATTCTCGTTCGACGCGAGCTTGATCGGGTTGTGGATCATGAGCTCTCGTTCGAGCTCCTCGATCGGCTTCCCGGGCTCGTAGGGCGCGATGCCCAGGATGTGTTCGTTCGCCAGCGACTCCCACTGCGTTGGCATGCTCTCTCCTTTAGAGGGCCGGGTACGACCCGAGGACCTTCAGGAACAGGGTCCGCTCCCCGATCTCGCGCAGTGCCGACGAGACGTGGGGCGTGTCGCGATGGCCCTCGAGGTCCACGAAGATCACGTACTCCCAGGGCCGCTGCTTGGCCGGACGCGATTCGATCTTCGTGAGATTGATCCCGAGCCGTGCCAGAGGCTCGAGGATCCGGTGGAGCGTACCCGGCTCATTGCGCATCGCGAAGAGGATCGACGTCTTGTCGTGTCCCGTCGGGCCGCTCGGATGGTGGCCCACGACCAGGAAGCGGGTCGAGTTGTGGGGGTTGTCCTCCACGCGTGCCCTCAGAATCGGCACACCATAGAGCTCACCCGCGAGCGCAGAGGCGATCGCAGCTATCGTGGCGTCACCGGCCGCTATCTCGGCGGCGAGGGCCGTCGACAGCACCTCCTCGGTGGGAACCTCGGGCAGGTGCTCGGCGAGCCACCCGCGGCACTGCGCCAGCCCCTGCGGGTGCGACAGCACGCGCTTGACCTCCGAGAGCTCACCCGCGCGCGACAGGAGCTGCTGGGAGATGTCCAGACGCAGCTCGCCGCAGATGACCACGTCCGAGTCGATCAGGCGGTCGAGCGTGACGTTGACGGCACCCTCGGTGCTGTTTTCCACCGGCACCACGCCGAAGTCGGCCCGCCGCCGCTCGACCTCATCGAACACCTCGGAGGTGGAACGCGACGGCCGATAGCTCACGGACGCGCCGAAGCGCTGGAGGGCGGCCTGGTGCGTGAAGGTGGCTTGCGGCCCGAGATAGGCAACGGTCAGCGCAGACTCGAGGGCTCGACACGCGGAGAGGATCTCGCGCCAGATGGCACCGATGGCCTCCACGGGGAGCGGCCCGGCGCCCGCGGTCAGACGCCCGAGGATCTCCGCCTCACGCTCCGGCGCATACAGCGGCGCATCCTGCCTTCGTTTGAGGTCTCCGATCTGGAGGGCGGCCTCTGCGCGTTGGTTGAGGAGTTGGAGAATTCGGTTGTCGAGGTCATTGATCCTGGAACGCCAATCGTCCAGGTTCATAGGGACTCCCACTACTGCCGGGCTCTTGGGGTACCGCGCATTATAGGCCGCGGCCTACCCAAGAGCAAGTCAGCTCCCGCGCGGCGCCGCGACGGCTGCCCGCAGCGCGCTCACCTCTCTCGCAGTCAACGATCTCGATTCGCCCGGGCGAAGCGCCCCGAGGGCGAGGGGCCCGAACGCGATCCTCCGGAGCTCGAGCACGCGATGGCCCAGGGCCTCACAGAAGCGCTTGACCTCATGCTTGCGCCCTTCCGCGAACGTCAGCCGCACGTGGCTCTCCTGCGTCCCGGCGCGGGAGAGCTCGATGGCCAGCGGCCTCGCCGGCCCGTCGTCCAGCGTGACGCCGCGCCGCCAGCGCTCGAGCGCACTTCGCGGAACGGTCCCCTCGACGCGGGCCTCGTAGACGCGCGGGAGGGCGTAGCGGGGGTGGAGGAGCCGGTGCGTGAGGGGCCCGTCGTTCGTGAGCAGGAGCGCACCCTCCACGTCCCAGTCGAGGCGGCCCACCGGATACAGGCGGACCTCCCGCGCCACGAGGTCCGCGACGACCGGTCGGCCCTGCGGGTCGCTGAGGGACGTGACGTAGCCGCGCGGCTTGTTGAGAAGCACGTACCGCTTCGCCTCGGCCGGCGGCAGGGGCCGTCCGTCGACCGAGATCTCATCCAGCACGGGATCGGCCAGGGTGGCGGGACTCCGCGTGACGACACCGTTGACGGCCACGTGGCCGTCAACGATCAGGCGGTCACCGCCCCGTCGCGAGGTCAGACCCGCCTGGGCCAGGATCTTGTTGAGTCTCAGCTTCGCCATGCTCGGCGACACCCGCCGGCTCCGGGATGACCAGCTCGCCCTCGACCTTCGGCAGATCGCCGAGGTCCCGCAGGCCGAAGGCGACCAGGAACTCGCGGGTCGTCTCGAAGAGATACGGCCGGCCGGGCGCCTCCTTCCGGCCGGTGATGCGGACGAGCCGGCGCTCCAGGAGATTGTCGAGCACCGCCTCGGAGTTCACGCCGCGGACCGCGTCGATCTCGGGACGCGACACGGGCTGCTTGTAGGCGATGATCGTCAGGGCCTCGAGGGCCGGGCGCGACAGGCGCGTGCGCGTTCGGGCGCGGGCCAGCCGCACGAGCCACGGGGCGACCTCGGCGCGGGTGATCATCCGGTACCCGCCGCCGACCTCGACGATCTGGAGGCCCTGGCTGGAGGCCTCGTAGCGCGCCCGGAGCTCGTCGAGGAGTCGGCGCGCCTCGTGGACATCGGCGAGGTCCAGCACCTCGCGAATGCGCTCGGCTTCCAGTGGCGTATCGGACGCGAACAGAAGCGCTTCGACGACGTCAGTTGGAGTCGGCACGGGTAGGCTCCCCATTCGGTACCGCCGTCTGGCGTTCGATGACAATCTCTCCGAAGAGCTCCGTCTGTTGCGTCTTGATCCGACCCAGGCGGACCAGCTCGAGCACCGCGAGAAGCGACACCACGATCTCGGAGCGCTGCCGATCACCCGCCGTGAGCGACGAGAAGAGCAGCGACCAGGTGTCGCGGAGAACCGAGAGAATCATCGTCATCCGCTCGAGCACCGACGGCGGGTTCGGCTCGACCTCGCGCGGTCGCTGCCGCCCCTGGTCCTCGATCAGCCTTCGCAGTGTCCGCTCGAGCAGGTGCACACTGAGATCCTCGAGCGGCACCTCCTCGGGCGGCGGCAGCGTGCTACCCGGACGGCCCCAGATCAGGCTCTGCTCGGCCTCCCGCGAGGCGAGCCACTCGCCCCGCGCCTTGACCCGCGCGTACTCGCGCAAGCGCGCCTCGAGCTCGAGGCGCAGCGACAGACCATCCTCGTCGAGTTGCTCATCCTGCATCTCGTCGGGTGGCACCAGGAGCTTCGACTTGAGGTAGATCAGCGTCGCGGCGATGACCAGATACGCGCCGGCCGCCTCGAGGTCCCGGAATTCCATCGATTCCAGGTGAGCGAGGTACTGGTCGGTGATGGCGCGCACCGGGAAGGCCGCCAGATCGATCTCGTTCGTGCGGCAGAGGTGCAGAAGCAGGTCGAAGGGGCCCTCGAAACTCCCCACGCGAAGGGTGAGGTCGCGCGAGGGGGCGAGAACGTTCGGCTCGTCGACACTCATGGAGTCAGATGGACCGCCGCGCGGACGTCTGCCATCGTGGCCTGGGCGACGCTGCGCGCACGCCGCGAGCCTTCGTGCAGGATCTCGACGATCCTGGCGGGTTTCTCCGCGAAGCCCTGCCGGCGCTCCCGGATCGCCGCCAGCGGCGGGAGCATGTGCTTGAGCAGCACGTCCTTGCAGTCGAGGCATCCGATCCCCGCCGTCCGGCATCCGGTCGCGGCCCACTCGCGATCGGCCGGCGGTGTGAAGATCTTGTGCAGGTCGAACACCGGGCAGATGTCCGGGTTGCCCGGGTCGGTGCGTCGCTTGCGCGCAGGATCCGTCACCATCGGCCGGACCTTGCGGGCGATCGTCTCCGCGTCGTCGGCGAGATCGATCGTATTGTTGTACGACTTCGACATCTTCCGTCCGTCGGTGCCCGGCACCTTGGGAATCTCGGTCAACTTCACCTCTGGCTCCGGGAACACGTCGCCGAACGTGTTGTTGAACCGCCGTGCCACCTCCCGGGTCAGCTCCACGTGGGGCGCCTGATCGATGCCGACCGGCACCCACCGAGGCTTGTACATCAAGATGTCCGCGGACTGCAGCAGCGGATACCCGAGCAGCCCGTAGGAGGGCGACTCCAGGTGCTGCTGCTCGATGCGCTCGCGGTAGGTCGGCACGCGCTCGAGCCAGGTCACCGGAGTGGTCATCGAGAACAGCAGGTGCAGCTCCGCGTGCTCGGGCACGAGCGACTGGATGAAGAGCGTCGCCCGCTCGGGATCGAGGCCCGCCCCGAGCCAGTCGGCGAGCATCTCGACGGTGTGGCCCGGAACGTCCGACGTGTCCAGGTCATCGGTCAGCGCGTGCCAGTCGGCGACGAAGTAGTAGCAGTCCAACTCGTCCTGCAGCTTCACCCAGTTGGCCAGAGCGCCCAGGTAGTTGCCCAGGTGCACCTTGCCGCTCGGCCGCATCCCCGACAGCACGCGCTCCTTCGCCGGTGTCGCCATCAGTGACGGTCTTTCTCCCTTAGCTCCCACGCCTTCGCGGAGCGGATGAACACATAGTATGCATAGAGGGTCGCCAGAAGGAAGCCTCGTCGCCCGTCCAGGCAGCCGCCCTTGAGCACGTACATGGACAGGAACCGGCCCGCGGGCCGCAGGAGGAGGTCGCTCGCCCGCACGCGCGTGCCACTCCTCACCCACTCCTCGGCAGCGAGCGTCGAGTAGCGGTCGGCGCGCGCGAGGAAATCCGACACGTCACGGTAGCTCCGGTGGACGAGCGGCGCCTCCAGGCGGCCGACGCTGCCCGTAACCGCGACCGACTCGTGCACGGCGCGCTCGGCGAACCGCGCGCGGCCTCGTTTGAAGAGCCGGAGCTGCCAGTCGGGCCAGAGGCCGCCGTGGCGGATCCACCGACCCCAGAAGATGTTGCGGCGTGGCGCGCGGTAGCCGTCGTGGGGCCCGTCCACCGCCAGCACGCGGGTGATCTCGTCGCGCAGCTCGGGAGAAACCTGCTCGTCGGCATCGAGGGAGAGAATCCAGTCGCCACCGGCCTCCGCGAGACCGAAGTTCTTCTGCGCGGCGAAGCCGGGCCAGGGTCGCACGATCACCCGGTCCGTGAACTCCCGCGCGATCTGCACGCTCTTGTCCTGCGATTCGGCGTCGACCACGATCAGCTCATCCGCCCACGCCGCGCTCTCCAGGCACGAGCGCAGCCGCTCCTCCTCGTTCAGCGTGACGACGACGACGGACAGACGCGGTCGCGTCACCGAGGGAGAATCTCCGCGACGGATCGGAAGACGGGCTCGACACCGAGCGATGCCATGGTGCCATCGGGAGCCGCACGCGCCCGATGCGCCTGCCCGTACGGTCCATTGCGCTCGGCCGACGTCGGGCCGTAGAGCCCGACGCACGGCGTGCCGAGCGCCGCCGCCAGGTGCAGGGGCCCGGTGTCGCCGGCCACGACGACGCTCGCGCGGCGGAGCACGGCCAGGAGCTCGTCGAGGTTCGTCGGTGGCGCCAGCGTCGCGCGACCGGCCGGGTCCGTGTCTACGATCGCGCGCGCCGCACCGAGCTCGTTCGGTCCCCAGATGACGAGCACGGCGGCGCCCGCGTCGTCGATGAGCCGGCGCGCCAGCCCCTGGAAATGCGCGATGGGCCAGCGCTTGTCAGGCCGGCCGGCGCCGGGGTTGAGGACGACGAGCCGATCCCGAGGCTTGAGGCCGGCCCGCGCCAGAAACTCGTCGACGCGCGCCTCGGCCACACCGTCGGTCGGTAGCGGGAACTCGACCGTGCGCGGGCGCACCCCGAGCGGCTCCACGAGCGACAGATACCGGTCGACGATGTGCCGCGCCGATGCCGCCGGCGACACGCGCCGGTTCGTGAAGAGCGTGCTCGCGGATTCGCGACAGTGCGCCGCCACGAAGCCGATCCGGAGCGGCGCCCGTGTCGCGGCGGTGATCACGCCGCTCTTGACCAGCCCCTGAAGATCGATCGCCACGTCGAACCGAGAAGCCCGCAGGTGCCGTCCGAGCGCGACCAGCGCGCCGGTCGCCTCCGCGATCGAGAGCACGGTGCGCACGCGACGCCAACCGCGCGTGTCGACCGGGACGATCTCGCTCAATGCGGCGTTGCCGCGCAGCACCGCCGCCTCGCGGCGCTCGACGATCCATGCCAGGTGCGCCTGGGGGAGGCTGGCGCGCAGCGCCGCGGCGACAGGGAGCGCGTGAACGACGTCGCCGATCGAGGAGAGCTTGACGAGCGCGATGTTCATCGGAATCGCTCGACGACCCGCGCGATCAGGTCCCGCGTGGAATGGCCCTTCGGGTCGCCGACGAACGCGACCCGGCCGCCGACCGCCCGCACCGTCGCCTCCTCGGGGACCGCGCCGGGACCGTAGTCCGTCCCCTTGGCGTGGACGTCGGGCCGGAGTGAGGCGATCAACCGGTCGGCCGTGTCCTCCTCGAACACGACGACGTGGTCGACCTCCCGGAGCGCCGACAGGATTTCGGCGCGCTCGGCCGCGGGCATCAGCGGCCGGCCCTGCCCCTTCAGCCGGGCCACCGCCGCGTCCGAGTTGATCCCGACGAAGAGCACGTCACCCAGCCCGCGGGCGGCGCGCAGATAGCGAACGTGGCCGACGTGCAGGAGGTCGAAGCAGCCGTTCGCCAGTACGATGCGCTTGCGCGCGGCCCGGAGCCGATCGGCCAGCGCGACGGCCTCGTCAAGCGTCAAGGCCAAGCGCCTGCCGAAGCTCCGAGGGCGAGACCGTCGCGGTGCCGCGCTTCATCACGACGACCCCGCCCGCGACGTTCGCCAGCGACGCCGCCTCGAGCGGGGTGGCGCCGCATGCCAGCGCCAGGCTGAATGTGCTGATCACCGTGTCGCCGGCGCCCGTGACGTCGGCGATCTCGTCGGTGCCGTGAATCGGAATGAAGCTCGTCGCCCCGTCGCGCTCGAACAACGCCATGCCCCGGCTGCCCCGCGTGACGAGCAGCATCCGCGCGTCCAGCCGTTCCAGCAGCTGGCGCCCGGCCTTCTCGACCGTTCGCTCGTCGTCGGTAGCCACGCCGGTGAGCTGCTCGAGCTCGGCCTCATTGGGCGTGGCCGCCGTCACGCCGGTGAACCGAGGCAGCTGGTAGCGGCTGTCGACGCTGACGATCGCATTGGCACGTCGCGCGATCGTCTTGACCTGTTCGAAGATCCGCGGCGTGACGGTGCCGTAACCATAGTCGGAGATCACGATCGCGTCGATGCGCCCCGCGAGCGCGGCGAGCCGCGCGAGCAGCGCGTCCTCGGTCACGGGCTGCGGCTCTCCCGCCGGCTCGCGATCCAGGCGTACGACCTGCTGGCGCGTCGCCTGGTAGCCGCCCGCCATGATGCGGGTCTTCACCGGCGTGGTCCGACCGTTCTCGGTGACGATGTCGTCGGTCGGGATTCCCGCCGCGTGGAAGAGCGCCAGCAGTTCCTCGCCGGCGTTGTCTCGCCCGATCACCCCGATCGGCACCACCCGGGCGCCGAGCGCGTGGACGTTGTTGGCCGCGTTCGCCGCACCCCCGAGCAGCACCTCGCGCTCGGAGAAGGTCAGGATGAGCACTGGGGCCTCTCGCGAGATCCGGACGGGCTTGCCGAAGAGGTACTCATCGGTGATCAGATCCCCGATGACGACGACGGTTCGTCCCCCGAGTTTGTCGATCGTCGCAAGCATCCCGCGCAGAGCCTCGGTCACGAGCGCCGACTCCCGATCACCCAGTCGACGGCGTCGAGAAGGTCCTCCGCCACGTGGTCGGGCGCCACCGGGAAGGCGTCGCGCCGGTATTCCCATTCGCCCAGACCGTAGCCCGTGAGCACGAGCACGGACTGGGCGCCCACGGCGCGGGCGGCGGCGAGATCCGAGGCCTTGTCACCGACCAGCGTCGAGCCTGAGAGGTCGAGACCGAGCTCAGAGGCCGCGCGGAGCAGCAGGCCGGGCTTGGGCTTGCGGCACTCGCACACCATCCGGTACGGCGCCTCCCCCTCCGTCGGATGATGGGAGCACACGTAGATCCCATCCAGGTGTGCGCCCTCGTCCTTGAGCCGGGATACCAGTGCCGCGTTCACCGCGGCGAGCACCTCTTCCGAGAAGTAGCCGCGGGCGATCCCCGCTTGATTCGTCACGACGACAGCGGCGATGCCTGCGTCGTTGAGACGGCGAATGGCTTCGGCCGATCTCGGTTGGACTCGAAGACGCCTGGGATGATTGACGTACCCCACTTCCTCGGTAAGCGTCCCGTCACGATCCATGAAGACCGCGGGCCTGGGACCCACGCGGGAAGTGTAAGTCTGAAGGGCCGATTTCTCAAGGAAAATCGTACGTTGCACGCGTGCAGCGACTATAGATCCGCGCGAACCCGCTGACTTGAGCGGCATACGTGTAGGGTTCGGCCGAGCGGCGCGCCGCTTCCGCGACATCGCCGTCAGGGCGCTCGCGGAAGCGCTCGAGCGCCGCCGTGATCGCCCGCGGGTCGGTCGGGTTCACGATCGACCCGTTGACCCCATCCTCGATGACCTCCGCGCCACCTGCGCGCGCGCTGGCGACAACTGGGAGTCCCGCGGCGAGGGCTTCCAGGTGAACGTTACCGAACGGCTCGTAGCGGCTCGGTAGCACGACGATGTCGGCCGCAGCGTACCAGCGCTCGAGATCGGCCCGGGCGCCGAGCCAGGCGATCCGCTCGCCGACGCCGAGACGAGCCGCCGCGAACCGGTACGGCCGGGCGTCGCCCTTGCCGACGACGACGAACCGGCTCTCGCGATCGGAGAGCGCCGCGAACGCCTCGACCGCGGTCGCAAGCCCCTTGCGTGCGAAGCCGCTGCCGACGAAGAGGACCGTGAACGCGCGAGAGGGAATGGCGGCCTCGGCCCGCGCGGGCTCACGATATCTGGCGCGGTTCAACGGATGAAACCGCTCGAGATCGACCCCGTTGTACACGACCGCCAGACGCCCGGGCGACACGCCGTACAGGGTCTCGATCTCCCGTCGTCCGGCGTCGGCGATGGCGACGATGTGCGGCGTTCGCGCGAAGACGCGGCGCTCGAGCGCCAGGACGATCCGATGATAGAGGCCACGGGCGCGCCCCCGCTCCTCGCTCGCCAGGTACGCCCGGTGACATCCCTCACCGGCGCGATACACGTCCTGGCGAAGCGTGCGCTCGTGGCTCTGGACCACGTCCCAGCTCCGGTGCGCGACCGCGAGCCGGGCGTTCATGGCCAGCGCCACGACGCGCGCCGCCGACGGCAACGGCGGCAGCGACAGGGTGTGAAGCGTTACCCCGCGCACCGGCCCCTGGCCGCGCGGGCTGAGCAGGTGGACGTCATAACCGTGTTCGACGAGGGCCGCCACGAGGCCCGCCGTCGCCCGCTCGACTCCTCCGTGGAAGACGAACGGCCGCGCAATGATGAGGAGCTTCATGGTAGCGGGGGCCTCGAGGCCGGCTTTGACCGAGGGTGGCCTGAGATAGATGCTTGTGGCTCCGACACGCCCGCTCTGCCCGTTCTCACCTGGAACCCGCGGCCAGGCGCTCGATGAGTGGGAAGAGCGTGGCCCGGGCGACGCGGAAGCTGTAGCGTGCTTCGCAACGCTGGCGGGCGCGCCGGCCGAGCGCCGCGGCTTCCTCGGCATTGTCGAGCAATCGCTTGATCGCGCCGGCGAGCGCGCGCACGTCCCCGGGCTCGACCACGAGGCCGCAGCCGTCCAGGATCTCAGGAATCATCGAGACCGACGTCGAGACGATGGGACGGGCGAGCGCCATCGCGTCGAAGAGCTTCGCGGGCACCTGCCCCACGGTGTCGGTGGTCTCTCGCTGAGGCACGGCGACGACGTCAGCCGCGACGAGGTAGCGCGGCACGTCGTCGAACGGGATCTCGCCTGTCACCCGCACGTGCGAGAGCCCGGACCAGCGCGGGGCTCCGCTGCGGGCCGGATCGACGCCGACCAGCGCCAGCACGACCCCCGGACCCAGCAAGCCCACCGCGTCGATCAGGTCGTCGACGCCCTTGTGCCCCCGCGGCGTCCCGAGGAACATCACGACCTTGCTGGCGCCCACCCCCTGCCGGGCGCGCGCGTCGGCGCGATCGAAGCGGGCCGGATCCCACGCCTCGGTATCGCGCACGTGGGGCAGGAGCGTCCCGCCGAAGCGGCGCTCGAGGAATCGCGAGGCCACCGTGATCGCGTCGGCACGACAGATGAGCTTCTCCGCGAGCCACGTCCACGGGAGCCCGTTCGGATTGGCGAGGTTGAGGGCGCGACCGACCCGGCCCCAGGTGCCCGAGCGATAGAAGAAGCCGACCTCCCAGTCGTCGATGTCGAGGACGAGCGGCCGCCGCCGGCGTGCCCGCGCGAGCAGGCCCAGTCCGAAGCTCGTCGGCCGCGGTTTGGACGCGACGAGGATCTCGCCGTCGACGAGCTCGAGGAGCTCGGGAACGTGTCGTGCGAATCCGGGATCGCGCCCGGCCCTCACGCTGCGATACGCGACCGCGCCGTCCCGCGACGGCGCCCAGAGGCCTTCGCCGAACTGAGGCCCGACCACGTCGACCTCGTAGCGCGACGAAAAGAGACGAGCGAGCAGGTCGGCACGACCCGTCGCGTTGTCCGACAGGTCGGAGGCGAGGATGGAGATCTTCACACCGCGCCGGCAGCCAGGAGGCTCGCGTACCGCGCCTCGAGCGCGGCCGCCACGTGGGCGCCCGAGTACCGCTGTCCGACCAGCCGCTGCCCGGCCTCGCCCAGCCGCGCGCGCGCCGCGGGGTCTCTCACGAGCCTCGCCAGCGCGTCGGCGAGCGCCTCGGCGTCGCCGGCTGGCACGAGCGCCGCGTGCTCGCCGTCGGCCAGCACCTCCGGCACCACACCCACCCGCGACGCGATGAGCGGCCGCCCGGCGGCCAGACACTCGAAGACCACGCGGGACATGCCGTCGGACTCGAGCGGCACGTAGAGCACGATGTCGAGCGCGGCGAGGGCAGCCGGCAGATCGTCGACGAAGCCGCCGATGCTGAACTGCCGCCCAAGCCCGGCTCGATCGATCGTGTCCCGGACTACCGCCTCCGTGCTCCCGCGCCCCACGAAGACGAAGTGAGGCCGGACACCACGCGCGCCGAGTCGGGCCGCCGCATCGACCACGACCGCGTGTCCCTTCATGACTCGAAGGCCGGCAATCATGCCCACCAGCGGGTGGTCCGGCCGGCCGCCGAGCCGGCCGTACACCTCGGGATCGCGTGGGAGCGGGCGATACCGCTCCGCGTCGGCGCCGCCCGGCAGCGCGGCGATACGATCAGAGTCCACGAGCTCCGAGGCGATGTATTGCCGCCGGATGGCCTCGGTCACCGTCACGACGAACGCCGTCGCCCGACGGTAGAGCCAGCGATTGGCGGCGTGGGGCCTCACGGCCAGAGCGATGTGGCGCGTCCTCACGACGGGCCGCGGCGTTGAAATCAAGCGATTGGCCACGGCGGCGAGCCAGTGCTCCTTGCCGCGATGCACGTGAACCACGTCGGTACCCTCCAGCAGGACGCGAAGGCGGCCGAGGTCCCGGCCGTCCGCCACCGGCCGGACGCCGCTCGCGAGCGCGAGCGTGGTCACGGGCTCCACGCCTTCCCGGCGCACGCCGTCGATCACCCGTGCCTCCGTTCCGGCGAGGCACGCGAGGGTCACCGCGTGTCCGCGGCGCTCGAGCTCTCGCGTCATCCTGGCCGCCCAGTAGGCGTCGGACGACCACCCGCGGCAGGAGACGAGCTGGAGAATCCTCACCGGACTTCCCCATAGACGCGCTCGACCGTCTCGACCGAGCGCTCGGGGCCGAAGCACTCCTCCGCTCTGGCGCGACCCGCGCTTCCCATCGCCCGTCGCCGCGCCGGATCCTCGAGAATGTCCTCGAGCGCGCGCGCTACACTTTCCGGGCGGTCGTCGTCGATCAGGAACCCGGTTTCGCCATGCACCACCGTTTCCGGAAGCGCGCCCACGCGTCGAGCGATCACCGGCCGTGCCGCGGCCATCGCTTCGAGCGCCGCCCGGCAGGACTCATCCGAGCCCGCCGCCATGAGGGCGAAGCAGTCCCCGGCGGCGAGGACCGAGGGGAGGTCAATGTCGCGATAGCCCGTGAAGATCACGTGACTCCCGAGCTCGAGATCGGCGACCAGCCGCTCGAGAGGCCTGCGCGTCTCGCCTTTTCCCACGAGCAGCAGGCGCGCTCGCGGGAGCCGGTGGACGAGCAGACCAACGCCCGCGAGCAGGAGCTCGTGACCGCGATTCGTCGCCAGCCGCGCGACCGAGACCACGACCGGCGCGTCGCCGAGCTTGAACTCTTCCCGGACCGGCGCGGGGTCCGCGTCGGCGGCGAACCGCCTCAGGTCGACGGCGCCCGGGATCCAGAAAACGCGCTCCGGCGGGATCCCGGCCTCGCGGCAGCGAGACTCGATCTGCCGGGAGACCGCGAACACCGCGCCGGTACGACGGTAGAGTGTCGAGGCAAGCCGGTCGCGCTTGACCGAGCGCAAGTTGTGAAAGGTTCTCACCACGGGTGGGCGGCCGCCCAACGCCCGCTTTGGCCTGGCGAGTACGGCGAGCCAGTGGTCATGCGAGTGGTGCGTGTGCACCACGTCCACGCCTTCGTCGCGGATGAGCGCGCGGAGTCGCAGCACATCGCGCGCGAGCGCGCGCGGCCCGAGGCGGGCGTCCATGCGGAGCCCATCGACCAGATCGATCCCCGCCTCCCTCGCCTTGGCTGCGAACCGATCGCCGGGGATGATCCCGAGCAGGACTCGGTGGCCGCGGGCGCGCAGGCCGGACACGAGGTGGATGATGGGATCGGCGCTGCCCGTCCACCAGCGATTCGCTGCGAGGTGCAGAATCGTCAGGGGCTTCACGAGGTCCCCGCCAGGAGCGCGTCCATCTCTTCGCCGACCGTCTCCGCGAGGATCCCGCGCATACAGGGGTGGTCGATCGGACACGCCCGGTAGAAGCACGGCGCGCACGGCACGGGATGGCGCACCACGGCCACGCCGCCGAGCGGCGCGGTCAGCGCCGGGTCCGTCGGCCCGAAGAGTGCCACGACCGGCGTGCCGAGCGCCGCCGCGAGGTGCGCAACGCCGGTGTCGCCCGAGACGAGCACGGCGATCTCCGTGAGCACCGCGGGAAGGAGATCCGGACCGTCGCGCCCGACGAGGCTCACCGCGCGCGTCTCGCGCAGCACGTCCGCGGCGGCAGGCGCGTCCGACGGCGCTCCCAGGAGCACCGGCACCACGCCCCGCGACGGACTGCGTCGACAGAACTCGACGACGCGCTCGCGCGCCCAGACCTTGGCCGGCCCGTACGCGGCGCCGAGGTGGACGCCGACCCTGGGCTTGCCCTCCGGCGCTCCGCTCTCGCGCATGAGCTCACGGGCCCGCTGCCGCGTATCGGCCCGGGGTCCGGGCGCCGTCAGGCGCGGCTCGCGCGCCGTCGCGGTCGCTCCGAGGTGAGCGACGAGCAGCAGGTACTCGTCGACCTGGTGGAGTCGCGGCGCGGGTAGGGGCAGCGCGTCGGTGAGAAGCCAGCCGCGCCCGTCCAGCGCGAACCCGATCCGTCGCCGCCCACCCCAGTACACGGCGGCGGCGGCCGCCTCGAATGAATTGGGGAAGAGCACCACCGTGTCACCCGCGAAGTCGCGAACCGTGTCGACGATGCGAAGCCGGCCGCTCCACGAGCGCGGGTATCCCACCAGTACGTCGCCGAGCCCCTGACCGGCGAGCAACTCGACCCACGGGCCCGCGAGCAGCACGTGAGCCTCCGGAAACGCCTCGCGGAGCGAGCGGAGCGCCGGCACCGCCATCACGGTGTCGCCAAGCCAGTTCGGCAGCCGCACGGCGATCTTCACGGGCAGGCGCGCTGGAAGGCCTGCCGCCAGGTGGGCTCGCCCGTCTGCAGGACGAGCCGGATACTCAGGACGTAGAGGGGCCGGCGCGGCAGACGAAGGCGACGCAGACGAACCCAGTCTTTCTCGGTCGTGATGAGCGCCTCGACACCGAGCTCCGCGGCGCGCGCATCGAGTCGGGTGACGTCGTCGGTCGAGTACCAGTGATGGTCGGCGAACTCCGACAGCTCCGCCACGACAGCGCCGGTGCTCGTGAGGGTCTCGGCGAAAGCCGCGGGGGACGCGATACCGGCGAATGCGGCGAGCCGCTGTCCGCCGAGCTCGGCGAGACTGACGGATCGCATCCGGCCCGCCTCCCAGCACTCCGACGGTACGAGCGTGGCGGTGAGGACGGGAACTCGCGGAGCGTGCTCGTCGACAGCTTCGACCACCTCGCGCGCGTCCCCCAGACCGAGCGCGCCGGTGGCGACGACGAGGTCGGCCCTCGCGAGCGAGGCGAGCGGCTCGCGTAACGGCCCGGCCGGAAGCAATCGCCCATTGCCCCAGGGCCGCCGCGCACGCGTCATCACGATCTCGAGATCCTTTCTGAGCGTCCGGTGCTGAAACGCATCGTCGAGAACGATCGCGGTCACCCCGAACTTCTCGATGGCGACTCGCGCGGCATCGAGACGGTTCGAGCCGACCACGACGGGGATGCCCGGCAGCCGACGCGCGAGAAGGAACGGCTCGTCACCCGATTCCTCCGGGTCCAGACTGATCGAGGCGGCGTCGGCAACGATCTGGACGCCGCGCGTGCTGCGGCCGTAGCCGCGGCTGACGACCGCCGGTCGGTGGCCGAGGGCGGCGAGGGTTTGGACGGCTACCTCGACGGCCGGGGTCTTCCCTGTTCCTCCCACGGTCAGGTTTCCGATGGAGACCACGCGGCACGGCAGAGCGCGCGATCTCAGGATTCCCCGTCCGTAGAGCCATTCGCGTGCCCCGAGCAGGCCGCGGTAGCCACCACCGGCGACGGCCAGCACTCGTGCCGGCCCGGACGCGAAGCCCTCCTCCCAGCCGCGGACGAAGCGTTCGCGGGACCTCATGAGCGCACCCCGGGGTAGAGATAACGACCGATGAGATCGAGCGTTTCCCGGACTGCGCCGTGGCGGGAAGCAACGGCCTCGTACCCGGCGTTGCCCAGCTTCGCGCGAAGGTCCGGATCGGCGAGGAGCCGTCGGAGCTCGCGGGCGAGCTCGGACGCGTCTCGAACGACGAGGGCGGCGCCGGCCGACTCGAGCAGGCTGGCAGATTCGCGGAAGTTCCCGGTGTGCGGCCCGACCAGCACGGGCCTGCGCCGCTGCGCGGCCTCGAGCAGGTTGTGGCCGCCCACCGGCACGAGACTTCCCCCCACGAACACGACGTCGGCGATGGCATAGAGCGTCGCGAGCTCGCCCACGCTGTCGAGAACGATGATGGGCGGCACCGGGATCGAGGTGCTCGTCACCGCGAACGGAAGCTCGCTACGGCGCACTGAGGGCCAGCCGCGTCGGGCCAGGAGGGCGAGCACTTCGGCCGTTCGCTCCGGGTGTCTCGGCGCGATCACGAGCACGAGCTCTGGAAACTCGGCGAGGGCGGCGCGGTGGGCCTCCAGGACCGGGTCCTCCTCGCCCGCGTGAGTGCTTCCGGCGATCCACACGCGCTGGCCGGGGCTGAGGGCGAGGAGCCGCCGCCAGAGGTCCACGGTACCGGCCGGGTCGGCGACAGGCGCGTCGACCTTGATGTTCCCCGTGACGACGACCCGTTCCGGGTGAGCCCCGAGCGCGATGATCCGACGCGCGTCCTCGTCCGACTGCATGGCGAACACTCGGACATCGGCGAGGACGGATGTCAGGAAGCGCCGCACGAGTCGGTAGCGACGAAAGGATCGATCCGAGATTCTCCCATTGGCGATCATCACCGGCACGCCGCGGGACGCCAGAGCCCGCAAGGTGTTCGGCCAGAGCTCGGTCTCCATACAGATCAGGAACGCCGGGTTGATGGACGTCGCGACACGCCGGGCGACCCAGGGAAGGTCGAGCGGAAAGAAGCGATGGGTCACGAGCCCGGCAAACCGCTCACGGACGATCTGGGCTCCGGTGTTCGTGACCGTCGTCATCACCACCGGCAGCTCGGGATGAAGACGCCGTAGACCTTCGATGAGCGGCGCGGTGGCGATCGCTTCGCCCACGGACACCGCGTGCAACCAGGCCGAGGGTCGGCCCGCGCCGATCGGCGCGGCCCCCCCAAGCCGCGCGCGGGCGTTGAGCGGCACACCCCGAGTGAAGCGCCTCACCAACGCAAGCGGCACCCAAAGCGTGACGAGCCCGATCAGAGCCACCGCGGTGTAGAGAGCGTACATCACGCGCCCACCAACCGGTCGGCCGCCGCCGTGACCTCATCCAGGCTCCGCTCGACATCCTTGCGGGCGCGCTCTCGGTCGGCATCGCGCGCGATCGTCGTCGCGGCACCGAACACCAAGGCGGCGCGGGCGAAGGGTGCCGGAACCAGGAACGCGTCCCAAGTGGCAAGGCGATTGGCCGGTCTGGCGGCGAATCCCACAGGGACCACCGGCGCGCCCGTCAGGCCCGCGAGGGCGACGACGCCGGGCGCGAGCTGCCCGCGCGGCCCCCGCGGGCCGTCGGGCACCAGGGCCACGTCCCGGCCGGCCTGGACGGCCGTTACGAGAGCACGCAACGCCGTCGCACCGCCCCTCGACGACGACCCCCTGACCACGTCGAGACCGAAGCGGCTCACGTAGCCGCCGACGAGGCCACCGTCGCGCGATCGGCTGGCCAGCACGCTGACGGCGCGGGCACCGTGGGTCCGGCGCAACCGGGCGTTGAGCCAGGGCACCATCAAGATGCGCCCGTGCCATACGCAGTAGATCAGCGGGCGCGCGGCTGCCCAGTGCGGCACCAGAGCGTCGACCCCCTCGACGCGCAGACGCAGCGTCGCCCCCAGGAGTCGCACCAACGTCGCGGCGACAGGCGGCACCAGCGCGAACCGAGGATCCATCACAGACTCGCCTCGGGCGCCGACGCCCTGCGGCTTCGTCCCGCCATCAGGCGGCGCCCGCCTGGCCGAGGACGAAGCGCGCGGCGCGCGTTCCCACGCCGGGTTCTCCGAGCGCTCCAGCAAGCTCGCTGAACGCCGCGCGTTGGGCCTCACGAGCGCCGCGGTCGGTCAGAAGGTGTAGGGCCTCCCGGGCGAGGCACTCGCCCGTCACCGTCTGCCGGTACAGCTCCGGCACGACGGCGCGCCCGAGCGTGAGGTTCGCGAGACTCATCCATGGGACGCGAAGCACGAGTCTGGCGATCAGCTCGCTCACGGCCGACAGACGGTAACAGACGATCATGGGCGTTCCGAGCAGTGCCGCCTCCAGGGTGACGGTGCCTGAGGTAGCGAGGAGCAGATCGGCCGCGCGGATGACGGCGTGCGTCTGACCACCGAGGATCTCGACGGGCGGACCACCGTGGAGGTGGTGCACGGCGAGACGCCGGTCGATCGTGGGCGCCAGGCCCAGCAGGAACCGGGTTCCCGGCACGGCGGCCAGCACTCGCGCCGCCGCATCCCGCATCGCCGGCAGCAAGCGAACGATCTCCTGGTGCCGACTCCCTGGCAGGAGTCCGATCACGGGGGTCCGGTCCTCGATCCCGAGCCCGCGTCGCGCCTCCTCACGAGTCGGCACCGCCTCAAGCTGGTCGAGCAGCGGATGCCCGACGAACTCAACGGGCACTCCGGCCCGGCGGTAGAGAGGAGTCTCGAACGGGAACACAGCGAGCACGAGGGAGACGAATCTCCGGATCGTCTTCACCCGGCCCCCGCGCCACGCCCACACCTGAGGCGGAATGAAGTACACGACCGGGACGCCGGCGCGCTGCGCGGCGCGCGCGAGGAGCAGATTGAACTCGGGAAAGTCGATCAGGACGAGCACGGCCGGGCGTTCGGCGCCGCGGAGCGCGGCGCGTAGCCCGCGGTAGGCGCGGTACAGGCGCGGCACCTGGCCGAGCGCCTCACTCCCTCCGACGACGGCGTTCGCGGTCACGTCTACCAGGAGGTCCAATCCCGCGGCGGCCATGCCCGCACCGCCCATCCCGAAGAGTCGCCAGCCCGGGTCGATCCCACGCAACGCCCGACACAGCCCGGCGCCGTGGAGGTCGCCGGAGGCCTCGCCCGCGACGAGCATAATCGCCTTCGACCGGCCGGTCATCACTCCACGCCCACCAGAGCCATCCCGGCTCCGTTCGCGATCCGAAGGCACGCTTCCTTGTCCAGGACCAACACTCGCTCCGCCTCGACCGCGACGACCGTCGCGCCGCCGGCGGTCGCGATCTCGATCGTCTCCGGACCGATGGTCGGCATGTCGAATCGGTAATCGTGGTCGCGCGCCGCCGCCTTGACCACGACCGCGCCTACACCGGCGACGGTGATTCCGCGCCGGATCGTATCGGTCGTGCCTTCGATCGCCTCCACGGCGGCCACGGCACCGCGCTTGACCACGACGGTCTGACCGACTCCCGCGTCGGCCACGAGCCGCGCGACTGCGAGTCCCCGGCGCACGTCGGCCCACTCGGCGTCGGTGGGCACGCGGGCCGACCAGCAGCCGTTGCCGCCCAGCCAGTCGCCGAGGAAGGGTCGTTGATCGAGGAGGGTGATATCCATCCGGCCGAGGGTCGCGACTACGGCCTGAACGAGGTTCGTGTCGACCATCGCCCCGGCCTCCGCCGCGATCTCGGCGAGCGCGGTATCGGGACGGGTCCCGCGCAGGAAGTCCTGAATCCAGAACTTCCCGGAGAACAACACGGCGCCGACGCGTTCGTGCTCGAGCGCGGCCAGCACGACGCCGACCTCGTTGAGCCGGCTCGGGATCGTGCGTTCAGCGTGGGCGCTCACACCGGGCACCTCGCCGAACGTGAACGCCACGACGCGCCAGCCCTGGCGCCGCGCCTCGCCAGCCATGCGCGCCGGTAGCACGCCGGCGCCGCAGATCAGGCCGAGTGATCGCTCCACGGAAGGTTGTTCGAGTACGCCGCCTCGCAGCGGCCGTCCCGGATCATTCGCTCGATCTCGAGGGCCATGGCGAGCGATCGCAAATCCTCGGTCTCGGCCAGGACGACTCTCTCGCCGGCACGCGCGCGTCGAACGGTCCGGACCAGATGGAGGATCTCGAGCTTGAGCGGGTTGTCTTTGTGCACCTGCACGTGCTCGACGAAGGAAGCTCGCCGGTAGCGGATCGACTCCCGGTTGAGTGTGTACTCCTGCGCAGCCCGGCGATGGATCCGAATGTCCTGCTCCGCGTAGTCCAGGACGACATAGGCGTCCGGCTGCGTGATGGCGAGGGTCCGGATCTTTTCCTCGGTGGCCCGGCTGGCGGTGATGAGCGCGATCGTCCCGGACTCGAAACCGATCTGGACGTTGGCGATGTCGGTCACGGCGGAGAGCACTGAGGATCCCATCGCGGTAAGACGTCGGGGCGGCGAGTCCACGAGCCCGAGGACGATGTCGAGGTCGTGGATCATGAGATCCATCACGACGCTGTCCTTCTGCACGCGGGGCGTGAAAGGGCCGAGGCGCCGCGACTCGATGAGGATCGGGCGATCTACGATCTTCTTCAGCTCCTGGACCGCGCCGTTGAAGCGCTCGACGTGGCCGACATGCAGCACGGCACCGCTGCGGCGGGCGATGGCGAAGAGCTCGCGCGCCTCCTCGAGCGTGGGCGCGATCGGCTTCTCGACGAGAACGCCCACGCCAGCCTCCAAGAGGTCCGCGGCGATCTGAAAGTGCTGCTCGGTCGGCACGGCGACGCTGGCGAGGTCGACCACCCCGATCAGATCGCGATGGTCGACGAGCGGGCGGGTGTCGTAGTACGCCGCCACGTGGGCGGCCCGCTCCCGGTCGGAGTCGACGACGGCCGCCAGCTCGATGTCCCATAGCTCGGCGTAGGCGAGCAGGTGGTACTGCCCCATGTGTCCCGCGCCCACGACGCCGGCGCGCAGCCTCCGGTCGTCCGAGCCCATTTACACCGGCTCGCTTTCCGAGCGCGATACCAGGCGCTCCCCGCCCCCGAGCGCCGAGCCCCCTCGCTGCGCGGCACCGCAGATCCCGCGCCGAGCGCCGGCGATGAAGTCGAGCAAGCCGAGCACGGGCGCAGCTACCGGCAGCTCCTGGCGGATCCGCTCGCCGGCCCGCCGCGGCGAGAGCCCGCTCCGGTACAGCAGCCGATACGCGTCCTGCAAGAGGCGACGATCAGCGGCGGCGATGCCGGCACGCCTCAACCCGACGATGTTGATCCCGTGGGCGGTGGCCGGGTTTCCCTCCACCAGAACATAGGGAGGCACGTCGGCGTTGACCCTCGAGAGGCCTCCAACGTACGCGTACGCGCCGATGCGTGTGAACGGCACTATGCCGACGAAGGCACCGATCGTGGCCCGCTCGCCGATCTCACAGTGTCCGCTGATTGCGGCGCCGTTGATGATGATGGCGCCGTCGCCGACGCGACAATCGTGGGCCACGTGGCTCGTGACCATGAGGAGACATTCCTGGCCGATCTCGGTCAACCCTCCGGCGCTGGTCGCGCGGTGGATCGTCACGTACTCTCGGATCACCGTGTCGGCGCCGATCCGGACGCCGGACGGGATGTCGCCACGATACTTGAGGTCCTGGGGCAGTCCGCCCAGCAACGACCCGTGGCCCACCTTCGTGCGCTCGCCGATCTCGACGCGACCCTCGAACACGCAGTGGTGTCCGATCTCGGCGTCCGCGCCGATGGTCACCTCGGAGCCGACGACGGAAAACGCGCCGACCCGGACACCCGGGCCGAGCGTCGCTTTCGGGTCCACCAAGGCTGTCGGATGCACGCCCTCAGGCATCGCCACGACGCCCTCCCGGCCCGCGCGTCTCGGGCACCACGATCACGAGGCGGCGCTGGAGCCGTTCGAGCTCACCGAGCATGAACCCAGCTGGCGTGTCCATCAGGGCGACTTCTTCGGGGCCTGCTGGTCGTACGCACGAATGATCTCGTCGGTCAGATCGGCGTCCGGCGAGGCATAGAGGACCGAGGCGCCTCGCTTCTCCACGACGAGGTAGTACCCACGCTCCTTGCCGACCTTCTCGATGACCCCCGACAGCTCCTGCAGGACCCGCTGGAGCAGCGTCTGCTCCTTCTTCTCGAGCTCCTTCTGGAAATCGTCCATCTGCCGCGCGGCGTCACGGCGCTTGCGCTCGAACTGCTCCTGCCGCTCACGCCGAGCGTCGGGTGTCATCAGCGGCCCCTTCTTCTCGAGCTCGTCGCGCAGCTTCTCGAGTTCCTGGCGCTTACCTTCCATCTCGCGCTGCATCACGGCCTTCTCGCGCTCGAGCTGCTCGCGAGCCGCCACGCCCGCCGAGGACCGGGCCAGTACCCGCTGCACGTCGATATACGCGATCCGGATGGCCGACCCGGAGGCCGGCGCCGGAGACGCGGTCGGCCCCGGCGCCTGGGCGACGACCGGGGACACGGCCACACCGAGGAGCACGGTCACCACGATGATTGCGCCACTCCATTCCTTCATCGAACCCTCCTAGAACGGCGAGCCAACAGAGAACTGAAACTGCCCGATCGCCTCATTCGATTTCCGGTCAAGATTGAACCCGTAGTCCACGCGGATCGGGCCGAACGGCGACTGCCATCGTATACCTCCGCCCGCCGCCTTGCGTAAATCCGTGATATCGAACGGGGTGCTGAACCCGTAGACTTGGCCGATGTCGAAGAAAGCCACCACCCGGAAGGCAAAGGGCAAGGGGATGATGTACTCGACGTTGCCCAGCACTTCGCTCGTCCCGCCGGTCTTGAATCCGGTGTCGTCCACGGGCGAGAGGCCGTGGAATTTGAAGCTGCGGATCGAGTTCGGGCCGCCGAGGAAGAAGCGCTCGAAGAGCGGCAGCGGTTCGTTCGCCCAGCCCCACCCGTACCCTCCCTCCGCCCGCAGCGCAATGATGTGGGCGAACCAGATCGGCTGGAAATAGGTCTGAAGGGCCGTCGTCTTGACGAACTTCGAGTCGCCGCCAAGCCCGGCGAAGTCCAGGCTGAGCACCGTCTGTGCGCCCGTCGTCGGTGCGGCGATCACATCGCGGCTGTCGCGGGTCAGTGACCCTCCGACCGCGGAGGTCAGCGTGACGCCCGCCTGGTCCTTCAACGCGGGCGACGCGAATTCACCGACGTTTCTGATGTCGTCCTGCGACACCCGGTATCCGAGGTGCCAACGCCAGTACTCCGCGAAGGGGTGACTCAGCCGCAGATTCACGCCGGTGGTGTCGTACGTGTAATCGGTGTAATCCCGGATGCTCTTGAAGATGTCGAACCCCGCCGAGAGCGGGCGGTCGAAGAGCCAGGGTTCGGTGAAGCTGATGGTGCCCTGCTGCGTCTTGGCCCCGGCGCGGATTCGGACCCCGACCTCCCACCCCCGGCCGAGGAAGTTCCGCTGAGCGAGATCGATCGTGCCGACCAGCGAGTCGACCGATGAGTAGCCGCCGCCGAGGCTGAAGAGCCCCGTGGCTCGCTCGACCACGTCGACGTTCACGACGATCTTGGTCTTGTCCGCGCCGGGCTGCGTCGTGACCGCCACGCTCTCGAAGAAGCCCAGGTTGACGAGCTTCTGCCGGGCCCGCTCCCTTTTCTGCAGCGTGTAGAGGTCCCCTTCGCGCAGCGGGAGCTCGCGGCGCAGGATCTTGTCCTCGCTCCGCACGTTGCCGCTGATATTGATCCGCTCGACGTACACCTCCGGCCCTTCCGAAACTTCGAAGGTCACGTTGATCTGGTTGGTCGCCGCCAGCTGATCGCGCTTCGGATTCACGTCGGCCGAGGCGCGGCCGATCGTGCTGTAGAGATTCAGAATCCCCTGGACGCTGTCGCGGACCTTCCCCACCGAAAAGACGTCGCCGGCCTTGAACTTGATCTGCCGGACGATCTCGCGCTCCGGTAGCAGCGTCACGCCCGTGATCTGCACCGTCCCGACCCTGAACTGGGGGCCCTCCACGACGACGATCGTGATCGTCACGCGCGCCAGCTCGCGATCGATGGCGGTGTCGGTCGATTCCACCCGAGCCTGGATGTAGCCGTTGTCGTTGTACGCGGCGATGATACGGTCGACGTCCGAGTCGAGGCGCTGGCGCTGCACCTTGCCGCGCAGGATGAAGTACTGCCGTTCCTTCGTCTCCATCGCGTCTTTAAGCTGGGCGTCCGTCAGTCCCTTGTTCCCGCGGAACACGATCGTGTCGATGGTCATCTGGCGCCCCTCGACGATGCTGAAGACCAGGCGCACATCACCGTCGCTGAACTTCTCGACGTTCGGGGTGATCTGGACCTCGAAGTATCCCTCGTCCTCGTAGTAGTCGCGGAGCTTCTCCACGGCGCGCTGTACGTCGACGGGGTTGTAGACGCTACCCAGTTTGATGTCGATCTTCTCCTGCAGCGTCTCCCGGTCAGCCTTCTTGTGACCGACGAAGTCGACGTCGCGCACGAACGGACGCTCGGTCACCACGAACACGACCTTCACCCCGCCCTCGAAGTCTTCGACTCGCAGTTGGACGTCGTCGAAGAACCCGAGGCCGAAGATGGCGCGGATGTCCTCGGAGAGGAGGGAAGGGTTGAACGTCGAGCCGACGGTGCTCTTGACGCGGCCGAGGATCACGGCGTCATGGACTCGCCGGCTACCCTCGACATGGATGTCCTTGATGACGATGGGGGGGGCCTGGGCCGGCTGCGCCCGCGCCGTCGCGGCGAGGAGAAGGCTCGCCGCGAAGACGACGACAATGGTGAGACACACTCGTCCCGCTGTCGACACCGGCCTCTCAGGCGTGTGGGGACGGCGTGCTAGTGCTCTGCAAGCTCGAGGGGCGCGTCGGCGGCCTGCGCTTCGCGGAACGTGAAGCCCGCCCCGTCGACATCCACCTCGATGCGAGCGCTCTCCGCGACCTGGCCTCGGACGATCGCCTCGGCCAGAGGATCCTCGATGTGCTTCTGGATCGTGCGCCGCAGCTGCCGTGCGCCGTACGTCTGGTCGTACCCCTTCTCCACCAGCGCCGCTTCGGCCGCCGGTGTCAGCACGAGCTCGATGCCCTTCTCGGTGAGCTGCTTGTTGATCCGACCGATCATCAAGCGAATGATCTCTCTGATGTGGTCGAGGGACAGAGCGTGGAAGACGATGATGTCGTCGATGCGGTTGAGGAACTCCGGCCGGAACGCCCGCTTCATCTCCTCGAGAACACGCTCCTTCATCTTGTCGTAGGACGACTCGTCGCTTTCCTGGAGGAACCCAGGGGCGACGCGCTTGCCGATCAGGCTCGTGCCGAGATTCGAGGTCATGATCAGGATCGTGTTCTTGAAATCCACGACGTGGCCGAGCGAGTCGCTGAGCCGTCCATCGTCCAGCACCTGGAGCATCATGTTGAAGACGTCCGGGTGCGCCTTCTCGATCTCGTCGAACAGCACGACAGAGTACGGCCGCCGTCGCACTTTCTCGGTGAGGAACCCGCCCTCTTCGTAGCCGACGTAGCCGGGCGGCGCGCCGAGGAGGCGCGAGACCGAAAATTTCTCCATGTACTCCGACATGTCCACGCGGATCAGCGCATTCTCGTCGCCGAACAGGTACTCGGCGAGGGCCCGGGCGAGCTCAGTCTTGCCCACGCCGGTCGGCCCCAGGAACACGAACGATCCCACCGGGCGCTTCGCGTCCTTCAGCCCGGCGCGGGACCGGCGGATCGCGCGCGCGACGGCCGCGACGGCGTCGTTCTGGCCGATGATCCGCCCGTGCAGCGCCTCCTCCATCCGGGCGAGCTTTTCGGACTCCTTCTCCTCGAGCTTTCGAAGCGGGATCCCGGTCCAGCGGGAGACGATGAACTCGATGTCTTCCTCTTCGACCGACTGGGTGCCCTTGCCCTTGTTCTTCTCCCACTCGCGCTTCAACTCCTCGTCACGGTGGCGGAGCACCTTTTCCTTCTCGCGGAGCGACGCCGCTTTCTCGAACTCCTGCGCCTCGAGATACATGTCCTTCTCGCGGATCACCCGCTCGAGCTCTTTCTCGATCTCTTTGAGCTCGGGCGGCGGTGTTAGCGCCATCAGGCGCGTCCGCGACGACGCTTCGTCGATCACGTCGATGGCCTTGTCGGGAAGCTGGCGGTCGGTGATGTACCGGTCGGCGAGGTGCACCGCCGCGGAGATCGCCTGCTCGCTGATCTTGACCCGGTGGTGGGCCTCGTACTTGTGCCGCAGGCCCCGGATGATCTCGATCGCCTCCGGCACCGTCGGCGCCTTGACGATGACCGGCTGGAAGCGCCGCTCGAGGGCCCCGTCCTTCTCGATGTACTTTCGGTACTCGTCGAGCGTCGTCGCCCCGATTGTTTGGATCTCGCCGCGCGAGAGGGCGGGCTTGAGCATGTTCGAGGCGTCTATTGCGCCCTCGGCCGCGCCGGCGCCGATCAGTGTGTGGAGTTCATCCAAGAAGAGGACGACGTTCTCCGACTGGCGGATCTCCTTCATGACCGCCTTGAGCCGCTCCTCGAACTGCCCGCGGTACTTCGTCCCCGCGACCAGCGCGCCGAGGTCGAGTTGGAGCAGCCGCTTGTTCACCAGCACGTCGGGTACGTCGTGGCTGACGATCTTCTGGGCGAGCCCTTCGACGATCGCGGTCTTGCCCACCCCGGGCTCTCCGATCAGCACTGGGTTGTTCTTCGTGCGGCGAGCCAGGATCTGGATGACGCGCTCGATCTCTTGCTCACGGCCGATGACCGGATCGAGCTTGCTCTCCCGAGCCAGCTGAGTCAGGTCGCGCGCAAACTCGTCGAGCACCGGTGTCTGGGAGCGCTTTTTGGGTCTCGGATAGTACTGGTCGCCCAGGAGCGCCAGCGTCTCTTGCCGCACCTCGTCGAGCCTGGCGCCGAGTGACTCGAGGATCTTCGCGGCGATCGACTGCCCTTCCTTCATGAGGCCAAGGAGCAGATGTTCGGTCCCGATGTAGTTGTGACCGAGCTGGCGAGCCTCTTCGATCGAGAGCTCGAGAACCCGCTTGGCCTGCGGCGTGAACGGAACTTCCCCGAACGTGAGCGTCTTGGGGAACCCGGCGAGGGCCCGCTCGACCTCCGCTTTCACGGTCTCGAGCCGAAGCCCGAGACGCTGGAGAACTGCAGTCGCGATGCCTTCGCCGTCACGGATCAGGCCGAGGAGGACGTGTTCAGTACCGACGAAATCGTGGCGGAACCGCCCCGCCTCCTCCCGCGCTAAGATGATGACCCGTCGCGCCCGTTCCGTGAATCGTTCAAACACTGGCGTTCCCCACCCCTTCCGCAGGTCGCGGGATGCGAATTTTCTTTCGGCGACGCCTAGTTACCGGACTGCGAGCTCAGTATAGCCCACCGCCTCTACGGCCGCTAGCCTTTTTCTCCCAGGCCGATTAACTCCGCGAAACCTTTACCCGATCGCATTCGCCTCACCCAAAATCTCGCGCGCCCGACCCTCGACGAGGCGGTACCCCCGCTCGGCCTTTCGCGCGAGGTCCGGGTTGTGGGTCGCCACCAGAAAGGCGAGGCCCCGCTCCGCCTGAAGCCTCAGGAAAAGATCGTAGATGACCTCGCTGGTCTTAGGGTCCAGGTTGCCTGTCGGCTCGTCGGCAAGGATCACCTTGGGCCTGTTGATGAGTGCCCGGGCGATCGCCACCCGCTGCTGCTCGCCGCCCGAGAGCTCGCCGGGTCGGTGGCTCATCCGGTCGCCGAGCCCAACCTCGGCGAGCGCGGCCGCCGCCAACTCTCTGACCTCCCCAAGGGGCTTCCGCTCGATCAGCGCAGGAATCATCGCGTTCTCGAGTGCACTCATGTCGCTGAGCAGGTTGTAGAACTGGAAGACGAATCCTACGTCACGGCGCCGGTAGCGAGCCAGCTCGGCCTCGCCCCAGGCGGCGAGATCCTCTCCTTGGAAGAGAACGCGCCCGCCCGTCGGCCTGTCGAGCCCGCCGAGCAGGTGTAACAGTGTCGACTTCCCGACGCCCGAGGCGCCGATCAGGGCGACGAACTCGCCGGCACCGATGGCCACGCTCGCCCCTCGAAGCACGCGGACGACTTCTGGTCCCGTCCGGTATTCCTTCTCGAGCTCCTCACCGACCAGCAGCACCACCGCCGAGTCGTTACTCATAGCGCAGGACATCGACGGGGACCAGCGACCCTGCGCGCCTGGCCGGGATGATGGTGGCCAGGAACGACAGCAGGAGCGTGGCGCCGATGATCATGAGTCCGTCGCTCACCGTGAGCTTCATGGGGAGGTGGTCGATCTGGTACACGTCGCCGGCCAGCCTGATCACCTTGTAGGTGTTCTGTGCCCAGATCACGCTGAGGCCGACGGCGGCGCCGGCCGCCGTGCCAGCAACGCCGATCGTCATGCCGACCGCGAAGAACACCATTGTGATCGACCGCGCCGAGGCGCCCACGGCCTTGAGGATGCCGATCTCCTTGCGCTTCTCGGCGACGAGCAACACGAGGTGGCCGATGATCGCGAACGCCGCGACCAGCACGATGATCGTCACCACGACGAAGAGGGCGAGCTTTTCGAGCTGGAGCGCGGCAAAGAGGCTCCGGTTCATCTCCATCCAGTCGCGCACCCAGTAGCGGAAGCCCAGCTCGGCGGCCACCACCCGGCCGACGCGCTTGGCGTCGAACGGATCCGCGAGCTTGACCTCGATCCCGGTGACTCCGGCGATCCCCGCGAATTCCTTGGCCACGGGCAGGCTCAGGTAGGCGATCGAGGAATCGTATTCGTGCATGCCGATCTCGATCGTGCCAGCCACCGTGTAGCGCCGCATCTTGGGGACCATGCCGACAGCCGTCACGGCGCCCTCCGGAGAGATCACCGTCACGGGGTCGCCCGGGAACACCCCGAGGTTCCGCGCCAGCTCGCGGCCCAGCAGGATCGCGGGCGCGCCGTCGGCGAGCGGCTCGAGGGCACCTTGACGGAGCTGCGACCGGACGTCCTCCCGGACCGCCGGAGTCGTCAGGTCCACGCCCCGGATCAGACCGCCGCGCGCCCCACCGCCGGACGTGGTGAAGAGCGCCTGCTGATGCACGAAGGCAGTGGCCGAGTGCACGCCCCGAATCGCTTTCACGCGGCCGGCGATGCGGTCCGCGTCATCGAGCCCTTGAGCCCCGCTCTGGAAGATCAGCAGGTGCGGGCTTCCGGCAATGATCCGATCGCGGATCCCGTCCTGGAAGCCAGTCATCACCGCGAGCACCACGATGAGCGCGGCGACCCCGAGGAACACCCCACCCAGGCCGATCCAGACGAAGAGCGAGAGGTTCGTCCGCTGCCCGCGCGATCTGAGATACCGGAAGCCCAGCAGAAGCTCGAATGGCAGCCCCCGTCTCATGAGCCCCATCAGCTTCCCTCGCCAGTTCCGGCCGCGCGACCGCCTTCCGGTCGCAGGAGCGGGAACAGGATCACCTCGCGGATCGACGGCTGGTTCGCGAACATCATGAGCAGCCGGTCGATGCCGATGCCCTCGCCCGAGGCGGGCGGCATCCCGTACTCGAGCGCCCGGACGTAGTCCTCGTCGAGCCAGTGGGCCTCGTCGTCCCCGCGCGCCTGCAGGCTCGCCTGCTCGCGGAAGCGCGCGAGCTGGTCGACCGGGTCGTTCAGCTCGCTGTAGGCGTTCGCCATCTCGTGCTGCGCGACGAACAGCTCGAACCGATCGACGAGCAGTGGGTTGTCCCGCTTGCGCTTGGCGAGCGGGGAGAGCTCGGTCGGGAAGTCGACGACGAACGTCGGCTGGACCAATGTCGGCTCAACCAGGGTCTCGAACGCCTCCTTCCAGAGTTTCGGCGCGGGTCCCTCGTCGTGAACGATGCCGTGCGCGGCCGCCGCCCGCGCCACAGCCGCAACGTCCGTCTCGGGCGTCACGCGGAGCCCGAGGGCCTCGGACAGGCCGTCGAAGAACGCTAGCCGCCGCCAGGGCGGCTTGAGGTCGAGCGGGTGCTCGCCCCACGTGAGGGCCAGGGAGCCTCGCAGCGAGTGGGCGAGGTCGACGAAGAGCGCTTCCGTCAGCTCCATCAGATCCGTGTAGTCGGCGTACGCCTGATAGAACTCGAGCATCGTGAACTCGGGGTTGTGCAGCGTCGAGGTCCCCTCATTCCGGAAGTTCCGGTTGATCTCGTAGACGCGCTCGAAGCCACCGACGAGGAGCCGCTTCAGGTAGAGCTCGGGGGCGATGCGCAGATAGAGATCCATGCCGAGCGCGTTGTGGTGGGTCTTGAACGGGCGCGCGATCGCGCCGCCGGGAATCGGCTGCATCATCGGCGTCTCGACCTCGAGGAATCCGCGCGCGTCGAGGAACGCCCGCATGGCCCGGATGAGTCGCGCGCGCATCAGGAAAATCTCGCGCGCCTCGGTGTTGACGATCAGGTCCACGTACCGCTGCCGGTAACGCGTCTCGACGTCCTTCAGGCCGTGCCACTTCTCGGGAAGGGGCCGCAGCGATTTGGCGAGGAAGCTGACTGTCTTCACGGCGACCGTCAACTCCCCGGTCCGCGTCCGGAACATCTCGCCCGTCACGCCGATGAAGTCGCCCGCGTCGAGCTCGACAAAGCGCGCGTACTCGTCGCCGAGCCCGTCGGCGCGCGCGTAGAGCTGGATCCGTCCCGTCTGGTCCATGAGATGCGCGAAGCACGTCTTGCCGTGATGGCGCATCGCCACGATGCGACCCGCGAGGCTCACGGGACCAAAGCCTTTCAGCTCCTCCTCGCTCGCGCTGCCGAGCCGCTCGGCGAGGCCGCGAGCCCAGTGAGTCACGGGATACCGGCCGCCGAACGGATCGATCCCGCTACGGCGCAGGGCCTCGAGCTTTTCACGACGTTGCCGGATCAGCTCGTTGTCGTCGTCGTGATTCACGCTTCGCGGCCCCGCGCCCAGAGCAGGTATGCCTTGATCAGAGCGTCCAGGTCGCCGTCCATGACGGCGTCGACGTTACCGACCTCGAGCCCGGTCCGATGATCCTTGATCAGCTGGTAGGGATGGAACGTGTACGAGCGGATCTGGCTGCCAAAGGCGATCTCCTTCTTCTGACCCGTCAGCTCGGCCAGCTCTTCGCGCTGCTTCTTTTCGGCCAGCTCGTACAGCCTCGCCTTGAGAATGCGCATCGCGGTGTCGCGGTTCCTGAGCTGCGAGCGCTCGTTCTGGCACTGGACGACGAGTCCGCTCGGCAGGTGCGTGATGCGCACGGCCGAGTCAGCGGTGTTGACCCCCTGCCCGCCCGGCCCCGACGCGCGGAACACGTCCACCCGGAGCTCGTCCTCCCGCACGTTGACCTCGACATCGTCGACCTCGGGGACCACCGCCACCGAGGCAAAGCTCGTCTGCCGACGGCGCGAAGCGTCGAACGGCGAGATCCGCACCAGACGGTGCACGCCCGTCTCGCCGCGGAGGTAGCCGAACGCGTACTCGCCGGACACCTCGACCGTCGCGGACTTGATGCCGGCCTCGTCACCCGGGAGCAGATCGACGACCTCCGCCTTCAAGCCCGCGCGCTCACACCATCTGAGATACATCCGGAGCAGCATCTGCGCCCAATCCTGCGACTCGGTGCCCCCCGCTCCAGGATGGATCGACACGATCGCGGCCTTCGTGTCGTGGGACCCCGAGAGCATGATCTTCATCTCGAACTCGTCGAGGTCCTTCCGGAGGCCCGCCACGCCGTCGGCGATCTCGGCGTCGAGGCTCCCGTCGGTCGCCTCTTCGGCCAGCTCGAGGAGCACCGTGAGATCCTCGGCCTTGGCGGCGAGCTCCTTCACCCGTGTGACGAGCCGCGATAGCTCGGTGCGCTCGCGGATGACCTCCTGCGCGCGACGGTTGTCCTCCCAGAAGGACGGTTGCGCCATCTCGGTGTCGAGCGCGGTGAGCCGCTGCTCCTTGGCGGGGACGTCAAAGATGCCCCCGGAGCTCGGTCAGGCGACCCGTGAGCTCGGCCACGTCGCGCTTGGAATCACCCAGCATCAGGCAGCTCGTTGCCGCGCGCGCGCGGCCAGTGACGCGCCCGTCACGCCGAGCGCCAGATAGGCGAGCCAGTCACCGAAGCGGGAGTAGACGGTTTCTCCGGCACGCAGGGGCACGCGCTCGGTGAGCGTCGTGCGCTCGTACAGCGGCACGCGCCGCACGATCTGTCCGGTCGGTGCGATGAACGCCGACACCCCGGTGTTCGCCGCGCGCACCACCGAGACGCGCTGCTCGACCGCGCGGAACGGGTACATGGCAAGATGCTGCCACGGGCCGCTCGTACGGCCGAACCAAGCGTCGTTCGTCATGTTTACGATCAGGCGCGCCCCACCTCTCACGAATTCACGGACGAGCTCGGGGAAAATCCCCTCGTAACAGATTACGACGGCGAACGGGGCTGGCGGGCCCGGGAAGACGCTCACGCGGGAGCCCGGCTCGAGCTCAGCAATGAACTCGGCCCAGCCCCTGACGAATCCGATCAATCCCGACAGCGGCACGAACTCTCCGAACGGGACGAGCTGGATCTTATCATACCTCCCGACAATCCCACGTTCAGTCAGGAGAAACGCGCTGTTATACAGCTTGGGCGGAGTCGCTCCATCAGCATCGATGGAGCCCACGAGCAGCGGGGCGCTGACGGCCCTGGACATGGCCGCCAGAGTTCTCAGAAGGTCCCCATCACGACGGAGCACCGTGGGGACAGCCGTCTCGGGCCACACGATCAGATCGGGGTGCTCGGCACCCGCTCGCTGTGTCAGGGAGAGGTAAATCTCGACCGTCTTCTCGGCGTGGCTGGGCTCGAACTTCAGCGGCTGCTCGATCGATGGCTGCATGATGGCCACCTTGGCCTCGCCCGAGGACAGGGGAGCGCCCAAGCGCCAGATCCCAAAGCCCACCGTACCACCGAGCACCGCCCCGGCGAGCGCAACCCCGCCGAGGGCCGAACGCCACGAGAGGACGAGACAGCCCGCGAGCGCGGCGTTCACCGCGACGATCACGAGCGAGACCCCGTAGACGCCTCCGAGCTCCGCGATCTGGATGACGGGCAGGCGCAGGTACTGCGAGTAGCCGAGAATGCCCCAGGGAAAGCCACCGAAGAGATGACCGCGAACCCATTCCCCGCCCACCCACACGAACGGCGACGCGCAGAGAGCCCAGGCGACCGAGCGTCGCGCCAGCCACGACACGGCGCCGGCGAAGACCCCGACATATAACCCGCAGTACGCCGCGAGCGCGAGCGTTGGGCCCCAGGTCAGCGGCCAGGGAATCGTGCTGTAGGTCCTGAACGTGAAATCGAGCCACCGGAGCAGCACCAGGAAGAATACGGTCCCGAAGAACCACCCCCACCCAAGGGCGGCGCGTGCCGGGCCCCTCACCGTGGTCACCAGCAGCGGCGCCAGGACGACCCAGACGGCGTCCTCCCAGTCAGTGCGGGGAAAAGCCAGCGCCATGCCGAGGGCGGTGGCCGCGAGGACGGCGGCGCGGGGAAGCGACGGGCGCAGGATCAGGAGCCCCACGCCAGCCGGTCGGCGAGAAACCGAGGCAACCCTCCGCGGAGGATCTTCGTCGCCGCCGTCGCGATGTCGTAGGCGACGCGCCGGCTCGCGACCGTTCCCCGCTCGGTGTCCCAGATCGCGTAGGCCGCGCGTGGGTCCCGATCGCGCGGCTGACCGACGCTGCCCACGTTGACGATGTAGCGGCGGCCGCGCTCGAGCGCGAGATCGATCGGGCCCGGCAGGTGCTCCGGCCCGGTGGAACCCAGCGACCACGCGCTCACCAGGTGCGAGTGGCCGACGAAGCAGAGCCGCGTGGCGAACGCCGAGAACGCACCGAAGCCGTCCTGGGCTGTGACGAGATATTCCCACTCGTCCGGGCGATCGGGCGAGGCGTGGACGAGGGTGGCGTCGCCCACCACCGTGACCAGCGGGAGTCCGGCCAGGTACGCCCGGTGATCGTCGTCCAGTCGCTCACGCGTCCATTCGGCGGCAGCGCGCGCGTGGGGGTTGAACCAGTCGAGAGCGAGAAGGCCGGCCACGCCATGCTCGTGATTGCCGCACGTGATCGACTGCGCACGCTCGGCGACGATCTCGACGCAGGCAACCGGGTCGGCACCGTAGCCGACGACATCCCCGAGACAGAGGAACGCGTCCGTCCGCGACGCCGCGTCGGCCAGCACGGCCTCGAGCGCCTCGAGGTTGCCATGAATGTCGGAGAGCACCGCGTACCGCACGGCCGGGCTCAGGAGATCGGACGAAGTTCTTTGTGGATGCGGTCGAGCACGCCGTTGATGAATCGGCTCGACTCCTTCGTTCCGAATTTCTTGGCGATCTCGATGGCCTCGTTGATGGCGACCTTCGGCGGTACGTCCGCGGTCCACAGAAGCTCATAGACGGCGAGCCGAAGGATGTTGCGGTCGACGACGGCCATCCGCTCGAGGTCCCAGTGCTCGGCGAACTGCGAGATCACCTGATCGATCTTCGCCTGGTTCGCTTTGGTGCCCCGCACCAGGGCGTCGCCGAACACCCGCGTATCTCCGTCGACAGGGTGGCGCGCCCAGAATTCAACTTCGTGCGGCGTCGGATCATCCTCGCCGTGGAGGTCGAGCTGGTACAGGAACTGGAGCGCGACCTCGCGGGTCTTCCTGCGCTTGCCCATTTTATCGGGTGCCGTGAGGCCGCCTTGGGCCGCGCGTGGCCCGAGAAGGGCGCACGTGGCCCCGACTCGCCCGTTCACCCGCAGCGGACGCGGTCACGCGCGTGGGGCTCCGACCCGCCCGATCGTTCCCCAGTTGATGGATCCATTCGGCCATCTGCAGGGCCGCCTCGGCGGCCTCTTCACCGCGGTTGCCCACCTCGCCGCCCGCTCGCTCCCACGCTTGCTCTTCACTCAGGGCCGTGATGAGCCCGAAGGTCGCTGGCACGCCGGTGGCAAGCGCCACCTGTCGGATGCCCGATGCGGCCTCGCGCGCAACGTGCTCGAAGTGGGGGGTCTGGCCTCGGATGACGACGCCGACACACACGATCCCGGCGTACCGGCCGGTCGCCGCCAGGTGGCTCGCGGCTTGAGGGAGCTCGAAGGATCCAGGCACCCAATGCACCTCGATGGCGTCGGGACCGAGCCGGGCGGCCCGGAGCGCTTGTAGCGCGCCGGCGACGAGCCGCTGCGTGATGCGCTCGTTGAAGCGGGCTGCGACGATCGCGAACCTGAGTGATCCGGGGCTCCGAGCGACCCGGCGGAGCTTCGGGGCGCGACCGGCCATTTCAGTCTGGCAGCGACGACAGGAGGTGCCCGAGCTTGTCGCGCTTTGTGCTGAGGTATTTCCGGTTGGTCTCCGTCGCCGGGATCTCGATGGGTACGCGCTCGGCGATGTGAAGACCGTATCCCTCGAGACCGACGATCTTCTTCGGATTGTTGGTCAGGAGCTTCAGGTTCTTGACCCCGAGATCCACGAGGATCTGGGCGCCGATGCCGTAGTCGCGCAGGTCGGCATGGAAGCCCAGCGCCGCGTTGGCTTCGACCGTGTCCTTGCCCTGGTCCTGAAGCTCGTAGGCGCGCATCTTGTTGAGAAGCCCGATCCCGCGCCCCTCCTGCCGCATATAGACGAAGACCCCGCGCCCCTCCGCCTGGATCCGGGCGAGAGCCTTGTCGAGCTGAAGCCCGCAGTCGCATCGGCGTGAGTGGAAAACGTCTCCCGTCAGACACTCGGAGTGCACCCGGACCAGCACGGGCTCGTCGCCGGACACGGAGCCCATCACCAGGGCGAGCGGCACGCGGCTGTCCACCGTGGTGTCGTACGCGATCGCGCTGAACTCGCCGAACTCCGTCGGGAGCTTCGTCGTCGCGATCCGCCGGACCAGCTTTTCCTTGAGAATCCGATATTCGATGAGGTCCCGGATCGTGATCATCTTGAGGCCGTGCACCTGGGCGAGCTCGGTCAGCTGTGGCACCCGCGCCATGTTGCCGTCCTCGTCGAGGACCTCGCAGATGACACCCGCCGGGTAGCAGTCCGCCAGGCGGGCGAGGTCGATCGCGGCTTCCGTGTGGCCGGCCCGTCGAAGGACTCCGCCCGGCATCGCCCGTAGCGGCAGGATGTGGCCCGGACGGGTCAGGTCGTCGGAGCGCATCAGGGGGTCGACGAGCGTACGAATCGTGACGGCGCGGTCGTAGGCGGAGGTGCCGGTCGTGACACCCCGCCGCGCGTCCACGGTGACCGTGAACGCGGTTCCCATGGGGGCCGTGTTATCGGAGACCATCATCGAGATCTTGAGCTCGTCCAGGCGCTCGCCGAGCAGGGGGACGCAGATCAGGCCTCGACCGTGCTTCGCCATGAAGTTCACCGCTTCCGGCGTCACCCGGTCGGCCGCCATCACGAGGTCGCCTTCGTTCTCGCGGTCCTCGTCGTCCACGACGAGAAGAATGCGTCCCTGTCGGATCTCCTCGATGCCCTCCTCGATGGCCGAAAACGCTGTCATGTCGTCCCCCTCAATGCCAGCGAGCGAACCAGATACTTACCGATCACGTCCGCCTCGATGTTCGTCGCCTGCCCCGGCTTGAGCCGTCCAAGCGTCGTCACCGCCAGCGTGTGCGGGATCAGCATCACCTCGAAGCTCAGCTCCGCCAACCCGGCCACGGTGAGGCTGACACCATCGACCGCTACCGACCCCTGGGGGATCAGCAACGGCTCGAGCTCGCGGCCCGGCAGCGCGATCCGCACCCGCGCCGTCGATTCTACCCGAGTTACGGCGTCCACGGTTCCCACACCGTCGACGTGGCCCAAGACGAGGTGCCCGCCGAGAGCGCCTCCAAAGCGCAGCGGCCGCTCCAGATTTACCGGGTCACCCGGAGCCAGTCGAGAGAGCGCCGTGCGGCCGAGCGTTTCCGGACCCATCTCGAACGCGAAGCCGCCCGGGTGTCGCTCGACCACCGTCAGGCACACGCCGTTCACCGCGATGCTGCCACCGACGTCCGCCCCTTCGACCGTCACGACGGCGTCGACCTCGAGCGTCGCGACGCGCGGGCTGAGCCGGATCGCCCGGACCGAGCCGACCTCCTCGACGATCCCGGTGAACATCAGCCGCCCGGTATCCCTCTGAGGACCTCGGCCTCGATCAGGAGGTCGTCACCCAGCCCGGTGACGGCGAAGCCGCCGAGCCGGACGGCGCTCTTGAGCTCTCGTCCAACACCCCCGATGACCGGAGTCGCGTCGCGTCCTCCGACGAGCAGCGGAGCTACGTACATCGCCACGCGATCGACCAGCCCCGCATCGAGGAAAGCCGCGTGAACCTCCCCCCCGCCTTCGACGAGCACGGCCCGGACCTCACGGGTGAAGAGCTCGCTCAGAAGTGCTCCCAGCTCCACCCGCCCGTCCCGTGTCCGGCACGGCACGATCGTTGCCCCCGAGCCCGCGAGCTCGCGGGTGCGCTCCTCCGGGACGTTCGCGCCAACGACGATCAGCGCGCAACTCGGCGTCCCCGCCCGGACGACGCGGGCCTCACGCGGCGTCCGCGCCCGGGTGTCGAGCACGACCCGCAGCGGCTCGCGCGGCCAGGGGCGCCCCAGACGCACGGTGAGCTCGGGATCGTCGCGCAGCACGGTCCCGACACCCACGACGATCGCGTCAGCTTCACTGCGGAGCTGGTGGGCATGCCGCCGGGCGGGCTCACCCGTGATCCACCGCGAGGCGCCGTGGAGGTCGGCGATCTTGCCGTCGAGCGTCATGGCGGCCTTGAGCGTGATGTGGGGTCGTCGCTCGCGCATCGCGGTCAGGAACACGCGGTTCTGGCGCTCCGCGTCCGCGGCGGCCACGCCCGTGACGATCTCGACGCCCGCGCGCCGGAGCTCGGCGAAGCCTCGTCCCGAGACGAGCGGGTTCGGGTCACTGACGGCCGCGACCACACGCACCACGCCACTCGCAGCGATCGCGGGGGCGCATGGGGGCGTCCGGCCCTGATGGGCGCACGGCTCGAGCGTCACGTAGAGCGTCCCGCCGCGGGCCCGCGGGCCAGCCTCCCTCAGTGCCTCGACCTCCGCGTGCGGCGCGCCCACCCTGGCATGGAACCCCTCGCCGACCACCTCACCTGCGGGCGTGACGACGATCGCCCCGACCATCGGGTTCGGCGAGGTGAGCCCGCGTCCCGCCTCGGCCAGCTCGATCGCCCGCCGCATGAATCGCTCGGCCGCTTCCGCACCGCTCATGACTCGCTCACCAGCGCATCAACGAACGCCTGCGGATCGAACGTCTGGAGATCCTCGACGCGCTCTCCCAAGCCGATCAGCTTTACGGGGACCTTGAGCTCGCGGACGATGCGCACGACGATCCCGCCCTTGGCGGTGCCGTCGAGCTTGGTCAGGCACACGCCGGTGAGGGCGATCGCCTCGTGGAACATGCGCGCCTGCGCGAACCCGTTCTGACCGGTCGAAGCGTCGAGAACCATCAGGATCTCGTGAGGCGCTCCGGGGAGCTGACGCTCGATCACGCGGCGGAGCTTCGCCAGCTCGTCCATGAGGTTCGTCTTCGTGTGCAGTCGCCCCGCGGTGTCGACGATCAGCACGTCCAGGGCGCGCGCTGTGGCCGCCTTGACCGCGTCGAACACGACCGCTCCGGGATCGGAACCCGCGGCCTGTCGGATGACCTCGACATCGATGCGCTCACCCCAGCGCTCGAGCTGCTCGATCGCCGCGGCGCGAAACGTGTCGGCCGCCGCAAGGAGCACGCGCTTGCCCGAACCCTTCAGCGACGATGCGAGCTTCGCGGCCGTCGTGGTCTTGCCCGACCCGTTCACGCCAAGCAGCAGCACGACGGCTGGACGGTGATCGAGATTCAGCGGTTGGGCAGCCGGCGACAGCATGTCGACGAGGAAGCGCCGAAAGAGCGGGCGCAGCTGGCCGGCGCGGGTCACCGTCCCGAACATCACCTCTTCCCGGGCGCGATGGGTGAAATCGGCGGCCAGGGCGGCTCCCAGGTCCGCGGCGATCAGCAACTCCTCCAGCTCCTCGAGCAGCGCGTCGTCGATGGGTCGATCGGTCTCCAGCATGGCGCCGAGCCCGCCGGCGAGGTACTCCTGCGAGCGCCTGAGCCCCTCGCGGAGGCGCTCGCCCAGCCCGGAGAGGAACTTCACCGGATGTCCGGGGGCAGGACCAACCGGGTGACGACCGCTCCACTGGCGCCGAGCCGAGGGATCGGCCGGCCGTTGAGCTCGAGGCTCACCCCACCGGCGTTGCCGATGGTGAGGACGAAGGGACCGTTGGATACCCACTCCCGCACCTCGTTGGCCGGGATCGTCTCCTCGCTGGTCCGCCCGTCCTCGGTACGAACGCGTATCCAGGTTGTCTCCGTCGTTCGCGCGACGAGCCGATACGGCGAAACGATGCTTTGTGCAGTTGAAGGGGACGGGGGGACGGGCGCCGAGACGCTTGGCGCGGTCACGCTCGGGGCCGCGGCAGGGCGCTCGGAAGCGCCTGCGCTGGGCTGGGTGCTCGGTGGCCGCTTCAGGGGCTCGGCAGCGACCGGCGGTTGCGCCGGCGCGCTCTCGGCTGGCTCAGCCGCAGGCGTCGGGATCGGCTCTGGTTGTGGAGGCGCAGCGGCATCGGCAGGTCCTTTCCCGTCTACCTCTTCTCGTCCCGACTGAAGTGCCAGGGTGACGGCGAAAAGGGCAGCGCCAAGAACCACGAGGAGCACGAAGCTGATCAGCACGGCGCCCCGGCCCCGGCCCTCGCGTCGCTCGCTCGTGGCGGCGCGGGCGTGGTGGTCAGGCGCCGGAGGCGGCGGCACGGCGAGGCTCCCGGTGGGCTCGCGGCTCTGCCCCGCCCGCAGGTCGTAGAGGGCGATCGCCTCGTCGGAGGACACGCCGAGCACCTGGCAGTATGCGCGTATGAAGCCCTTGGTGAAGACAGGCGCCGGGAGCGAGGCCAGGTCGTCCGTCTCGAGCGCCTCCAGATAGTGGTGGAGGACACGCGTCGACCGGGAAAGCTCCTCGAGAGAGATCCCCTGCCGCTCGCGGAGGTCGCGCAGGTACGCGCCGACGGCGGACATACTACGAGCGTAGCCTATTCGGCCAGCTTCTTCACCTACTCACTAAGCGTTCAGGTTGACCGAGACAAGGGTCGAGAGGCCGGGCTCTTCCATTGTTACACCATAGAGGACATCGGCAGCTTCCATGGTCTTGCGGTTGTGGGTGATGACCAGGAACTGCGTCTGGCCGGTCAATTCCCTCAGGACACGCAGAAAGCGGTGGATGTTCGCGTCGTCAAGCGGCGCGTCGACCTCGTCGAGGACGCAAAAGGGGCTTGGCCGGAAGTAGAAGATCGCGAAGAGGAGCGCCAGGCCTGTGAGGGCTCGCTCTCCGCCCGAAAGCAGCGTGACGGTCTGCAGACGCTTGCCGCGCGGCTGCGCCATGAGCTCCACCCCGGTGTCGAGGGGGTCGCCCCCTTCTTCGGCTTCGACCAGCCTCAGCTCGGCGCGCCCGCCCTCGAACAGTCGCTCGAAGAGCCGGCCGAAGTGGAGGTTGATCTCGTCGAATGCCTGGACGAACCGGTCTTGCGCGGTGCGCGTCATCCCACGCAGCGCCTTCTCGAGGTCCTTGATCGAGGCCGTGAGGTCGTCGTGCTGAGCCCGAAGGAACGTCAGCCGCTCGTCGAGCTCGCGGTACTCATCGTCGGCGACCAGGTTCACCGGACCGATCGCGGCGAGTCGCTCCTCGAGGTCGGCCACCCGGTTTCGGACGCCGTCGAGATCCCGTGCCGGATCGTGACGGGCGAGGAGCGCGGGGGCGTCGACACCGTACACGCGCCACGCCTCCTGCCCGAGCTCTTCGCGGCGCACGCGACACTCGGTTGAATGGATGTCGATCTCGTGGGCGGAGGCGACCAGCCGCCCGAGCTCGCTCTCGGCGCCGCGCGAATCGTGCTCGACCGCGCGGAGCTCGGAGGCCAGCCCGTCGTGCTCCTCCGTCGCCTGTCGCGCCGCCGCGTCCGTACGGTCGCGCTCCACTGCGACCTCACGCGCCGCGAGGTCCGTGCGTTCTCGCTCGTCGGCGAGCCACGCCCGCCGCTCCGCAAGCTGGGTCCGACGCTGCCCCGCCTGGGCGAGGCGCTGCGCCAGGTCGCGCCCGATCTCGTCGAGGCGCGGAAGCTCCCGACCGAGTGCCTCGACGCGCTCGGTCGCGGAGGCGAGATCCACGCGGCACGCCGTCAACTCGGCGCCAAGCGCCGTCTCGTCCGCCTGTGCGCCCTCGATCGCCTCTCGCACTCTCGCGGCCGCCGCCTCGATCGCCTCTTCGGCGTCGCGCGCGACCGCGATCCGCTGGGTGAGCCGCGCGAGCGTGGCGCCCGTCTCCTCGGCTTCCCGTGCAACCTGCCGCGACTCCGCCGAAATCGTCTCCAGGTGGCGCTGCACCCGCTCGTGCTCCTGGGCGGCCCGCTCGAGATCCTTCTCGCCGGCGAGCCGTTCCGCCAGACGCGCCTGCACCGACCGCCCGAGCCCGGCGCTCTGCTCCCTCAGCGCGACCACGGAAGCGCTGAGCGTGGTGACTTCGGTCTGTCCCGCATCCACAACGGCGGAGAGCCGCTGGACCTCGCCTTCGAGGTCTCGTAGCTGGCGCTTGCGTGCCAGCAGGGAATGCTCCGTGGCCGCCGACGCGCGGTTTTCGCCGCCGTGGAGGCGGCCGGTCGGGCCGAGGACTTCGCCCCCCGGCGTGACGTAGGTCGCCACGACGCCGTTCCGACGCCACAGCGCCTCGGCCTCGTCGAGGTGGTCGACGATCGCCACCTGCGCGAGGAGGTGATGGACCAGGTGTGGCGCATTCGCGCTGACGCTCCGGGTCACCCAGCGGACGCCGTTGTCGTCCGGCCCAGGCCCGTCGGCTACCGGCAGATGCTCAAGCGGCAGGAAGGTCGCGGACCCAAGGCCGCGGTCGCGGAGATATGCGACGGCCGTCCGCGCGTGTTCGAACCGCTCGACCACCACCCACTGGAGCCGCTCACCCAGCACCGCCTCGATGGCGCGCTCCATGGCTGGCGGGACTTCGAGCAGGTCCGCGACGGTACCGACCACGCCGAGCAACGCGACGCGCCGGTCCTCCGCGAACACCGCGCGGACGCCGGCCCCGTAACCCTCGCGCGCACGCTCGAGCTCGGACAGCGCCTCGAAGCTCGACCGCCGCGCCGCCAAGGCGACGCGCGCGTCGGCGAGCCGCGCCTCGGCCTCGATGGACCGCCGCGTTTCGCCGGCTTCCTCGGCATCGAGCCGCCGGCGCTCCTCCTCCAGCGAGCTGAACTCGGCGGCGGCTCGGTTACGCACGACGGTCAGCGCGGCTCGCTCCGACACGAGCCGGTCGGCCTCCGTCCTGGTCTGGGCGAGCTCGGCCGCGAGCCGCTCGGCGCGTCGCCCCAGCTGAGCCTCGCGCTCCCGTAGCTCGCCGGCGCTCCGCATGAGGTCGATACGCTCGGCCGCGAGCCGCGTCTGTTCGAGGCGCAGCGCCTCCGCGTGGTCGCGTTCAAGCGCGAGGGCCGCACGCTGGCGCTCGACGGCGGATTCGAACTCTGCCGAGGCGCGCGAACGGTCGGCGGCGAGCTGCTCCGCGTCGCGGAGCGCCCGGCGCACTTCCTCACGCTCACTGACGATGGAGGACAGCCGCTCGGTGGTCGCCCGAACTTCTTCGTCGAGGCGCACGTTCTCGTCGCCGAGCTCGCGAATCTGCACCCCCATCTGCTCACGGCGCTCCAGGAGTCTCTCGAGCTCTCCCTGCACCTTCGCGACCGCCTGGCGGAGGTCCGAGAGGCGGTGCTCGCTCTCCTGGAGGGCTTCCCTCGCCCGGGCCTCGCGAGCGGCCAGAGACGCGAGACGCGTGCGCAGGCCCTGTTCCCCGTCGCGCAGGCGCACGAGCTCGGCGGCCAGGCGCTCACCTTCGCCGGCGAGCCCGGCATAGTCCGCGGCGACCAGCGCCAGGCCCAGATCGCGCTTCTCCGTCTGGAGCGTCTTGTACTGTTGCGCCTTCTTCGCCTGGCGCTCGAGCGAAGCGAGCTGTCGGCGCACCTCGTCCATGACGTCGCGCACGCGCACGAGGTTCTGGCGGGCGGCGTCGAGCTTGCCCTGGGTCTCGTTGCGCTGCTGCTTGTAGCGCGCGATCCCGGCGGCCTCCTCGATGAACACCCGGCGCTCGTGCGGCTTCGCCGTGAGCACGTGGTTGAGCTTGTCCTGGTCCATCACCGAGTACGCGCGTGGGTTGGCGCCGGTGCCGGCGAAGAGGTCGAGGATGTCACGGAGGCGGGACAGGTTCTTGTTGAGGAAGTACTCGCTCTCGCCCGTCCGGTAGAGCCGGCGGCTCACTGCCACCTCGGTCCACGGCACCGAGAGCACGCCGTCGTTGCTGAAGGTCAGCTCGACCTCGGCGAAGCCGACCGGCTTCCGCGACGCGGAGCCGTGGAAGATCAGGTCCTCCATGCGTTGGCCGCGGAGCGACTTCGCGCTCTGCTCGCCGAGCGCCCAGCGCACCGACTCCGAGATGTTGCTCTTGCCGCATCCATTCGGACCCACGATGGCGGTGATGCCGGGCGTGGCCTTCAGGACAGTCTTCTCGGCGAACGACTTGAAGCCGTGCAGCGCAACCGACTCGAGGCGCATGGGGGTTTCTTAGCACGGGCGACCCGTTACGACCAAAGAAAAAAGCACCAGCCGTGGGGGTGTTACCGAGCCAGAACGCTAAATATCGTCCCTCTTCACGTCTTGAGGTAGTGACATTTCTTATACTTCTTGCCGGAGCCGCAGAAGCAGGGGTCGTTACGCCCGATTTTTTCCCCGGTCGCCGTGCGCGGAGCCGCCTGGGCGCGCGGCGCGGGCACGGCCGCGCGCGCGGGCTCGCTCGCCAGCGCGCCGCGGGATTCACGCGCATCCGCCCACGCCGTCATCGCGGGCAGCTCCATCGGCGCGTCGCGCACGATCTGCACCTTGAAGAGCCGCTCGATCACGGCGGCCTTGACGCGCTCGAACATCTCCTCGAAGAGGTCGAACGCCTCTTTCTTGTATTCCGTCAGCGGGTCGCGTTGGCCGTAGCCACGCAGCCCGATGCCTTCCTTGAGGTGGTCGATCGACAACAGGTGGTCCTTCCACTGCGTGTCCAGGACGATCAGCATCTCGTGTCGCTCGAGCGCCTGCAGGAGGTTGGGGCCGAGCTCCTGCTCGCGCTCCGCGAAGCGCGCCTTGACCGCGCCCTGCACCAGCTCGTCCAACCCTTCGCGGGAGGCCACCTCGGCGTACTGGGCCGGCGAGACCCGCGTGTCGAACTGCCGGTGGAGCGCCTCGGTGAGACCGCCGAGATCCCAGTCCTCCGGATGCGCGCCGCGCGCGGCGTAGGCGTCGAGCGTCCCGCCCGCGAGCTCCTCGAGCCAATCGGCGATGGTCTCGTCCTGGCTCTCGCCCTCCAGGATCTGGCGCCGCAACCCGTAGATGACCTCGCGCTGCCGGTTCATCACGTCGTCGTACTCGAGCAGATGCTTGCGGATCTCGAAGTTGTGGGTCTCGACGCGCTTCTGCGCGGTGGCGATCGCCCGAGTCACGAGCTTGTGCTCGATCGGCTCACCCTCCTGCATCCCGAGGCGCTCCATGATCCGCTCCACGCGCTGAGAACCGAAGATCCGCAGCAGGTCATCCTGGAGCGACAGGTAGAAGCGCGAGGAGCCGGGGTCGCCCTGTCGTCCGGAGCGTCCGCGGAGCTGGTTGTCCACGCGCCGCGCCTCATGGCGCTCCGTGCCGACGATGTGCAGACCGCCACGCTCGACCACACGGGCGTGCTCGGGCTCGGTGATCCGTCGGGCGTCGGCCAGGGCGACCGTCCGGTCGGGCGCCGCCGCAGTCACGGGGTCCAACCCCTTTTTGCGGAGAATCTCCTTCGACAGGAAGTCGGGGTTGCCACCGAGCAGGATGTCGGTGCCGCGGCCGGCCATGTTGGTCGCGATCGTGACCGAACCCTCCCGGCCCGCCTGGGCGACGATCTCGGCCTCGCGCTCGTGATACTTCGCGTTGAGGACCTCGTGGCGGATCCCGCGCTTCTTCAGGAGGCTCGACAGCACCTCGGACTTCTCGATCGAGACGGTGCCGACGAGGACGGGCTGGCCGCGCTGGTTGCGCTCGATGATATCGTCGACCACCGCGTTGAACTTCTCCCGCTCCGTCTTGTACACCACGTCCGGATTGTTGATCCGGATCAGCGTCCGGTTCGTGGGGATCACCGTGACGTCGAGCTTGTAGATCTTTGCGAACTCCTCCGCCTCGGTCTCGGCGGTGCCGGTCATTCCGGCGAGCTTGTCGTACATGCGGAAGTAGTTCTGAAAGGTGATCGTCGCCAGCGTCTGGTTCTCCCGCTCGATCCGTACCGCCTCCTTGGCCTCGACCGCCTGGTGGAGGCCGTCGGACCAGCGCCGGCCCGGCATCTGGCGCCCCGTGAATTCGTCGATGATGACGACCTGCCCGTCCTTGACGATGTAGTCGACGTCGCGCCGGAAGAGCGCGTGGGCCCGGAGCCCTTGCTGGATGTGGTGCAGCATGTTCATGTGGCGAGGGTCGTAGAGGTTGTCGACGTTCAGCAGCCGCTCGCAGCTCGCGGTCCCTTCCTCGGTCAGCGCGACCGCGCGGGCCTTCTCGTCGACGATGAAATCGCCCTTCTTCTCGGCCTCGATCTCCGAGAGCTTCCCCTCGACGATCGTGGCGGCCCGGCGGAGCTTCGGGATGATCCGATCGATCTTGAAGTAGAGGTCGGTCGACTCGTCGGCCGGTCCGGAGATGATCAGGGGCGTCCGCGCCTCGTCGATCAGAATCGAGTCCACCTCGTCGACGATGGCGTAGTGGAGCTCGCGCTGCGCCAGCTCCTCGAGCGTGAAGCGCATGTTGTCGCGGAGGTAGTCGAACCCAAACTCGTTGTTCGTGCCGTAGGTGACGTCGGCCCGGTACGCCTCCTGGCGCGTGCACGGCCGGAGCGAGGTCAGCCGGATGTCCGACGTCACGAACGCCGGGTCGTACAGAAACGACGCCTCGTGCTGGATGACACCGATGGAGAGCCCGAGCGCATCGTAGATGGGCCCCATCCACTGCGCGTCGCGCTTCGCCAGGTAGTCGTTGACCGTGACGATGTGCACCCCGCGGCCCGTCAGGCCGTTCAGGTACGCCGGGAGCGTCGCCACGAGCGTCTTGCCCTCGCCCGTCGCCATCTCGGCGATCGTCCCCTCGTGGAGCACCATGCCGCCGATCAGCTGGACGTCGAAGTGACGCATCCCGACCGTGCGGCGCGCCGCCTCGCGGCACACCGCGAAGGCCTCGGGTAGGACGTCCTCGAGCGGTCCGCCGCCCTCGATCCGCTTCTTGAACTCCTCGGACTTCGCGCGGAGGGCCGCCTCGTCGAGGGACCCCACTGACGGTTCGAGCGCGTTGATCGTATCGACGACCGGCATCATCCGCTTGACGTCGCGCTCGTGCTTGGTGCCGAAGATCTTTTTCAGCAGGACATCGATCATGACGTGCTCATTATACAGGGCGCGTTCGCGGACTTGAGCGCCCCAAGAGCTCGCGAGCGTGACCGCGCGCGGCGTCGGTGACCCGCTCGCCCGCCACCATGCGCGCGATCTCCTCGACGCGCGCCTCTCCGGTCAGCACCTCGGCGCTGACGCGTGTCCGGCCTGCGCGCACGCTCTTGGACACCCGAACGTGGTGCGCCGCGCGGGCGGCGATCGGCGCCACGTGCGTCACACAGAGGACCTGACGCCCCTCGGCGGCTTTGGCGAGCTTCTGGGCGACGACCGCCGCGACACGCCCGCCGATGCCCGCGTCCACCTCGTCGAAGATCATCGTCGGCACGCGGTCGGCGCGCGCAAGGACGGCTTTGAGGGCGAGCATCGTCCGCGAGAGCTCGCCGCCCGATGCCACCCGGGCGAGAGGACGCACGTCCTCGCCCGGGTTCGCCGAGAGGCGGAACTCGACCCGGTCGAGGCCGCGCGGTCCGACGTCCGCGAGCGGCACCTGCTCGACGGCGATCTCGAAGCGGGCCCGCTCCATCCCGAGTTGCCGCAACTCACGCTCCGTCTCTTCAGCGAACCTCTCCGCCGCGGCGCGACGGCGGTCCGCGAGCGCGACCGCCGCCTCGTGGAGCTCCGCGCGCAGCTCGCCGAGCATCCGTTCCTGCTCGGCCAGGATCTCCTCGTGACGGCCCAGGCGCTCAAGCTCGACCGCCGCCTCCTGCCGGAAGGCGAGCATCGTCGCCTCCGTGTCCCCGTACTTCCGCTTGAGACGGGTGAGGACGTCGAGGCGCTCGTCCACCGACTCGAGCCGGCCCGGCGCCATCGTCACGCCCTCACGCAGCGAGCGGATCGCCGCGAGCGCGTCCTCGATCAGCGCCCCGGCGCCGTCCACCGCGTCGGCCGGCGCGGCGAACGCCGGATCGAGCCGCGCGAGCTCGCGCAGGAGGCGCGCCGTGCGGTGCAGACGGCTCGTCGCCGAATCTTCGTCCTCGTTGAGGAGCCCGCCGGCCTCGGCGAGCCCTGCGGCCAGCCGCTCAGCGTGCTGCAGCCGCCGGCGCTCTGCCCGCAGCTCCTCCTCCTCGCCCACCCGCAGACGCGCGCCGTCGAGCTCCGAGAGCTGAAGGCGGAGGAGGTCCTCCCGCTGAGCCCGATCGCGCTCAGCCGCCCGCGCGCGCTCGACCTCGGCCCGCGCCGCCTGATGCTTGGCGAACAGCTCGCCCACGCGCTCGCGCAACTCTTCGGCATCGGCGAAGCGGTCCACCAGGTCGAGCTGGCGAGCCACCTCCAGCAGGCGCTGGTGCTCGTGCTGACCGTGGACTTCGACCAGGTGGTCACCGAGGCGCTCCAGTAGTCCGACGGTCACGGGCGAGTCGTTCACGAACGCGCGATGGCGCCCGGAGTGGGTAAGCTCGCGTCGTACCACGAGCTGGCCCTCGTCCAGGACGAGCCCTGCGTCGTCGAGCACCGCCGCCGCCGGGCCCTGCGGCTCCACGTCGAACACGGCCTCGACGGTCGCCGTCTCGGTGTCCGTGCGGATCACGTCGGTCTGGGCGCGGGCGCCGCGGATCAAGAGGATCGCGTCGATGAGCATGGACTTTCCGGCACCGGTCTCGCCGGTGAGCACGTTCAGCCCGGGGCCGAACGCCGCGGTCACGGCGTCGATCACGGCGAAGTTACGGACCCGGATCTCGCGGAGCATCTGGGGTCGATGCTAGGTCAGCAGAGCGGGTACCTCAAGTGGTATCCGAGCGAATACGGCGCTAACGCTCACCCCACTTGAGCTTTGTGCGCAGGACGGAGAAGAAATCCTTCTGCGGGAAGCGAACGAGCCGGATGCGCGAGGCGGCCTTGCGGATCTCGACCGTATCGCCTTCCCTCAGCCCCACGCCGACCTGGCCGTCCATCGTGGCCATGACCTCCTGGTCGGCCAGGAGGGTGACTTCGATCCGGTCCGTCCCGGGCACAACGATCGGCCGGTTGGTCAGCGTGTGCGAGCAGATGGGGGTCAGCACGACAGCATCCATCGTGGGGAAGAGGATGGGACCCCCGGCCGAGAGCGAATAGGCGGTCGAGCCGGTCGGCGTCGAGATGATGAGGCCGTCGGCGCGATACGCGGTCGCGTACCGCCCCTCGACGGACACCGAGAGGTCGATGATGCGGCTCATCGCCGACTTCGTGATGACCACGTCGTTGAGCGCCGCGTACTCGCAGAGCGGCTGTCCGTTGCGGATCACGCGCGCGGCCAGCAGCATCCGCTCCTCGATCGCCATCCGGCCCCCCAGATACGCCTCCAGGGCCGGGAACATCTCCTCGAGCGTCGTCGCGGTGAGGAATCCGAGTCCGCCCAGGTTCACCCCGAGTAGCGGCACGCCGAGATCGCCCACCGCCCGCGCCATCGAGAGGAGGGTGCCGTCGCCCCCGAGCACGATGAGCAGGTCGACTTGCCCCGGCAGCTCCGCCTTGCTGGCCGACGCACCGACCACTACTGGGACCAGGTCCGCGGTCTCCTTCTCGAACACCACGGCGCGCCCGCGGGCGGCGAGCCACGGGAGCAGCTGGAGAATGACGCCCTGAGCCCGGGGCGCATCGGGCTTGGCAACGATGCCGACGCGCGTCACGCGAGCGCCTCAACGCTCCGGGTGATCATCGACTCCAGATCGCTGGCGGTGCGGCCGTGCGTCGAGAAGTGCAAGAAGAACTCGTGATTGCCCTTCGGGCCTCGCAGCGGCGAGGCGGTGACACCGAGAACGTGCCAGCCGCGGAGCACCACGTAGCGCGCCAGGCGCTGGACCGCTCCACGGTGATGCGCCGGGTCGCGGACGACGCCGCCCTTGCCGACATGCTCACGTCCGACCTCGAACTGCGGCTTCACGAGAGCGGCGACTTCCCCGCGCGACGCGAGGACGCCGAACACCGCGGGAAGGATCTTTTCGAGCGAGATGAACGACACATCGATGACCGCGAGCGTCGGCTGCTCGCCGAAAACCCGAGGGTCGAGCGCCCGCGCGTTCGTGTGTTCCATCACGATGACGCGCTGGTCTTTTCGGAGCCGCGGGTCCAGCTGGCCCGTGCCGACGTCCACCGCGTACACGCGCGCGGCGCCGCGCTGGAGCAGGCAGTCGGTGAATCCTCCGGTGGAGGCACCGACGTCCAGGCACACGCGCCCGGGCACCTTGATCTGGAAGGTGTCGAGCGCGTGGACGAGCTTCTCGCCTCCACGGCTCACGTACGGGGCGCGCGCCCGAAGCTCGACCGCCGCTCCTGACGCCACGAGAGCACCCGCCTTGTCCACGCGCTGGCTGTCCACGAACACGTCACCCGCCAGGATGTGACGGGCCGCCTTTTCGCGACTCTCCACCAGCCCCTTGTCGACGAGCAACCGGTCGATCCGGACTCGCGCTCCCGTGCGCTTCATTATGGGCCTCATTATAGGCGACGGCCGCGCCGCGGCCGCATCAGAAACAGCAGAACCATCCCCGCCAGGAACCCCCCGATGTGGGCGAACCACGCGGTGCCCCCGGTCGCGCCACCGCCCCCCGGCGAGGCGCTGGCCGTGATGAGCCCGTTGAGGAACTGGACCACGATCCAGAAGCCGAGCACGATGATCGCCGGCCAGCGGACGACGCGAGCGAAGAAGCCGAAGATCACGAGCACGAGCACGCCCGCGTACGGAAACAGCAGGAGGTACGCCCCCAGCACTCCCGAGATGGCGCCGCTCGCGCCGACCATCGGAATGCGCGAGCCCGGGTGCACCGCAATCTGCGCCAGCGCCGCCGCCACACCGGCCAGGAGATAGAAGGCGAGGAAACGCCCGTGCCCGAGGGTGTCTTCGACATTGTCCCCGAAGATCCACAGGTAGAGCATGTTGCCAGCGACGTGGAACAGCCCGCCGTGCATGAACATGGACGTGAAGATCGTCGCGATCGGATGCGGGAACTCGCCGTGTACCGAGCAGGCGCCGGTGACCCGGCAGGGGACAACTCCAAACTCGAAGATGAACGCCTCGGCCGCCCGCGGGTCGCCGCCCATCCCGATCGAGGCCTGGTAAAGAAAGACCAGAACGTTCAGGGCGATCAAGCTGAAGGTGACGAACGGGACGCTGCCGTTCGGGACGTCGTCCTTGAGCGGGATCATCGCTGGGTCGTTGGCTGGAGCACGACGACGGTCGGCCGGGTCAGGTACCGTTCCGCGGCCCGTGCCACATCCGCAGCCGTCACGGCCTCGATCGCGCGGGCGTAGCGCTCCGGAAAGTCCCAGCCGGCGCCGACGACCTCGAAGAAGGCGAGATACCACGCCAGTCTGGCGTTCGTGCGCCGGTCCATAGAGAGCTGACCCCGGACGTACGCCTTGGCGCGGGCCAGCTCCTCGGCGGTGATGGGCGCGGCTCGCGCGCGCTCGAGCTCGTGTAACACACCCGCCTCGGCCGCGGCGGCGTTCGTCGGCGCCGTCCCCAGGTAGGCCACGAAGAACGCCGGCCCGGTGCGGAACGGAGGGACCACCACGCCAGTCGAGTAGGCGAGCCCGCGGCGGTCGCGAAGCTCTACGAAGAGGCGGCCGGCCATGCCGCCACCGAGCGTCGCGGCGAGAACCCGAACCGCCGGGAGGAGAGGATCCGACAGCCCGGGCCCGAGATAGCCGACCAAAATGTGCGCTTGTTGGGCGCGACGCTCGATGACTCGGCGTTCACCTGCGGGCTCGGGAGCCGCCGCGAGCGTGTCCCCGGCCTCCGGCGCCGAGCGAGCCATCCGGCCGAAGAGGCGCTCGGCGACCTTGATGACACGCCCCCGCTCCACCTGGCCACTCACTGCGAGCACCATTCGCTCCGGGCGATAGATCGCTCGATAGTGGGCGCGGAGCTCGTCACGCGTCAGCCGCTCGATGCTCTCCGTGCGTCCGAGGTAATGCCGCCCGTATGGATGAGAGCCGTAGAGGTCCCGGAGCACGGCGTCGAAGGTGAACCAAAAGGGCGCGTCCGCTCGGGATTTGATCTGGCCGAGGAGCAGCCGACGCTCTCTTTCGATCTCCTCCTGCCGCAACGCCGGCTCCAGGGCGGCCTCGGCAATCAGCGCGAGAAGCGTCTCCCAGTTGCGCGCCAACGCCTGGCCCCGCACCTCCGCGGCCTCGACCTCACCACCCGCGTCGAGCGTGCCGCCGATGTCTTCGTAGCTCGTGGCGAACTGCTCGGCCGTCCGCTTGGCCGTGCCGCGGAGCATCGCGCGCTGTAGGAAGTTGGTGATGCCAGCGGTCGTCTCCGTCTCGAAGCGTGAGCCGGCTCGGACCTGGAGCGACACGGCGACCACGGCAACCGCGGCGTTCTCGCGCACGAGCACCGTCATCCCGTTCGGGAGAACGTGTCGCGCGACCGGCGGGTCCTGGGCGGCGGCGGCGCCGGCCGCGAGGCCAAGCGCGAGAACTGCCGATCCGAGCAACAGGCCGATGCACCTCATCGAGCCGGCGGGACGAACGCGACCCGCCCGTAGCGCTCGGGATCCAGATAGTGCCGCGCCGCGAGGCGAACCTGCTCGGACGTGACCGATCGCACGCGGTCGATGTAGGCGAGCTCCTCGGCGAGCCGCCACACCGTCTCGGCGTAGCCGAGCAGGCGGGCCCGACCCTCGGCGGTCTCGGTCCGGAACGCATGCTCGGCCTCAGCCTGCGTGATCGCCCGGCGAAGCTCCGCGTCCGTCACCCCCTGCTCGCGGAGGCGCTGGACCTCCCTCAGGATTTCGGCCTCGGCGCGGGCGAGGTTCGGAGGCTCGAGTTGAGCCGTCACCATGATCACGCCACCAGCCTCGAGCGCCGAGTAGTCGGAGCCGATCGAATTGACGAGGGCGAGTCGCTCACGGAGCGACTGGGGCAGGCGTGAGGACCGTGACTGACCGAGGATCGAGACGAGCAGATCCACGGCCGGAGTGTCAGCGTGGTCGAGTTTCGGGCCGAGCCACCCCATGCCGAGGTATGCGAGCGCTCCGGGCCGCGGGGCGTCGACTCTTTTCGGCGTGAGGCTCGCGGGCGCGGAGCCGGGTAGCCGCTGGAACCCGCTGCGCGGCAGCCGGCCCAACGTTCGCTCCGCAGCCCTGAGTGTTTCGGTCGGGTTGACGGGACCGACGACCACCAGCGTGAACGACTCGGGGACGTAGTGGCGACGGTAGAAGGCGAGCAACGTCTCGCGCGTGAGCTTCTGGATAATGTCGGCCGTACCGAGAACCGGACGGCCGTAGGGGTGGCTGCCGAACACCACACCATAGAGCTGCAGGACGAGATGGTTTCGCGGACTGTCTTCGGTGAGCCGCATCTCCTCGAGCACGACTTTCTTCTCGAGCTCGAGCTCGGTCTCGTCGAGGATCGAGTTGACGCTGATGTCGGCGAGCATCTCGATGGTCGCAACCGCACGCGGCGCCGGCAACACCGCATGATAGAACGTGTAGTCGAGCGAGGTTCCAGCGTTCATCCGTCCGCCGACACCTTCGACATCCCGGTCCACGAAGCCTCGCGAGCGTGTGGTCGTGCCCTTGAAGAGCATGTGCTCGAGGTAGTGGGCAAGGCCGAGCTCAAACGCGGCCTCGTCGCGGCCACCGGCACGTACCCACAGCTGTACCGCGACGACCTCGCTGGAGCGGAACTCCTGAATGATGACGCGGACTCCGTTCGGCAAAACATGGCGGACGGGAGCCTGGATGACCGGAGGGGGTTGCGGGGAGCGTGCGATGGCGCAACTGCTCACGGGCAGTCCAATGAGCAGTGTAAGCACGAGACCCCTCAGCAGGCGCATACGGTGAGTCAGGCTACCACAGGCCAGAGACACGGGCAGAATGCCGCACCCAGTTTCCGGATCGGCACGGGCACAACGCCCCGGGACCAGCTGGAGATTCGTGAATAAGTAGCTCATTTTGCTTGTCCCATACGAGGGGTACGCCATGGCACCGGGGTTGCTAGCCCTTCAATGTCAAGAGTTGAGGCGTCGGGTCTCTACCTCATTGGCGAGGGGGTGACACAGACGGTAGGCTGATCGAGTGACAGACGCGGTACATCCAACCACTTCGACAAACGAGAGGAAATGGAAAGACAGATGACCAAGAGATTTTTCGCGGCAATCATGAGCGTGGCAGTGTTCGCGGCGCTGGCGCCTGTCGCCGGAGCGCAGTCGCAGTGCCCGGCTGAGGTTGGCCAGGCTCAGACGATGCTGCAGAAGGTTTCAAAGGTTCAGGACGTCCAGGCGCCCCGGTCGCTGGCCGGTGCCCGCCAGCAAGATGTTCAGGCTCCGCGTACGACTCAGGACGTCCAGGCGCCCCGGTCGCTAGCCGGCGCCCGCCAACAAGATGTTCAGGCCCCTCGCAGCAGCACACAGGACGTCCAGGCCCCGCGCAGTAGCACCCAAGATGTGCAGGCCCCGCGCAGCAGCACGCAGGATGTCCAAGCCCCGCGGAGCAGCACGCAGGACGTCCAGGCCCCGCGCGGTAGCAACAACCCCAAGAATGTGCAGGCCCCGCGCAGCAGCACTCAAGATGTCCAGGCGCCGCGGAGCAGCACGCAGGACGTCCAGGCCCCGCGCAGCAGCACGCAAGATGTCCAGGCGCCGCGGAGCAGCACGCAGGACGTCCAGGCCCCGCGTAGCAGCACCCAAGATGTCCAGGCGCCGCGGAGCAGCACGCAGGACGTGCAGGCGCCCCGCTCGATCGCCGGTGCCAAGGCCAGCGGCGGCGACGCGATCAAGCTAGTCCGCGAGGCTGAGGCTGCTTGCAAGGCCGGGAAGATGGACGCCGCGAAGGCGAAAGCCATCGAGGCGATCGGCCTGATGAAGTAACTTCTGAGGTGAAGTAGCTCCCGAGGCGGGAGCGACAAGGCTCCAGGGGTTGCCCCCTGGAGCCTTTGTTTTGTTCTTCTCGCAGTTTTCTTCGCGGGATAGAATCTCGGTCGATGCGCAAGTGGATCGCGAGCGTGCTTCTCCTCGCGGTTCCCGGGATTACCGGTGGTGCGGAGCTTTCCGTTCAGGAGGCGCTGCTTCGCGCCAAGCCCGCCGTCGCGCTCGTCGTCTCGGAGGTCGCGTCCGAGATCATGGTGAGCTGCCCGACCGGCGGCCAGCAACGCGTCATTCCCACGCCCTTTCGCGAGACCGGCACCGGGTGGTTCATAACTCCGAACGGATGGGCGATCACCAACGCTCACGTCGTCTCGCCTGCCCACCTGCCGCCAAAGGCGATCGTCGACCGGCAAGTCGAAGACGGCGTGCGCCGGGCGTGCGGCGACATCGGCCAGCAAGCGCTGTCGACGGTGATTGCCCGGGCGCAAGTCAAGCTCAACCCGTCGATCTCCGTGATCCTCTCGAATGGCATCCGACTGCCCGCGACGGTGGTTCGGTACAGCCCGCCGGTCGCCGGCGAGGGCATGTCGGGGCGCGACCTCGCGCTCTTGAAGCTCGACGCCGCCGACATGCCGTCGCTCACGCTTGGCGACTCGTCGAACGCGAAACTTGGCGACAAGCTCCACATCCTGGGCTTCCCGGGGGTCGTGCTCAGCCACGAGCTGCTGAGTGCCTCGGCGCAGGTCGAGGCATCGGTGACGAATGGCGCGATCTCCGGCTTCAAGCAGGACATCGCCAACCAACCGGTGATCCAGACGGACGCCCCGGCGACGTGGGGCAATAGCGGCGGGCCCGCCGTCGGCTCCCAGGGCGAGGTGCTCGGAGTCCTGACGTTCGTCACGCTCGAGTCCGGCGGCCAGGGCGGCATCGTCCAGGGGTTCAACTTCGTGATCCCGTCGGCCGCCATACGCGAGTTCCTGAAGGGCACCGAGGTCAGGCTCGACGAGACGAGCCGGTTCAACGTGGCGTGGCACGCGGGGCTCGCGGACTACTTCGCCGGCAACTACGCGCGCGCTGAGAAGCACTTCGCCGAGGCCAACCGACTCCTGCCCGAGCTGCCCGATGTCCGCCGCATGACCGCCGAGGCGAAGAACCCGCCGGCCCGGCCCTTCCCATGGAGGACCGTGGCCACGGTCCTGACGGTGGGGGTTCTCGCCGCCGGCAGTGGTCTCCTCGGCATGCGCTGGAAGCGCAACCGTTTCCGTATCCGTCCCTCGGAGGTGATGCGGCTCATCGAGATTTCCCCTGAGCAGCCGCCGATCATCCTCGATGTCCGCGACCGGGCCACGTACGCCAAGAGTCCAGTCAAGATCCTGGACTCGCGTCACGTCACACCCGAAGAGCTCCAGGCGGGCACGAGCGCCCTCGACATCGAGGCGAGCCGCACGGTCGTCGCCTACTGCACCTGACCCAACGAAGCGACCAGCGCCCGGGTGGCGCGACAGCTGCGGGAGCTGGGCTACAGGGACGTGAGGATACTGAGGGGCGGGCTCGGCAGCTGGGCAAACGCCGGGCTGCCGCTCGAGCCGAAGCCTTCCGCCTAGCCACGCAGGCGCTGGACGCTTTGGTGGCTGAAGAGCTGGTAGTCCATGAAGCGGCTAGGCGCCGCTCACCCGCCCACCGGCCAGGAAGTGGACGTGCACGTGGTACACGACCTGGCCTCCCTCGGGGCCGCAGTTCACCCGCAGCCGATACCCGCGCTCGGCCAATCCCTGGGCCTCACCGATCGCGCGGGCCGCGAGAAGGCAGCGGCCGAGGACCTCGGCATCCTCGCGCTCCATCGCCATGATCGAGGTGATGTGGCGCTTGGGTACGATGAGGAGATGGACCGGCGCCTTCGGGTAGATGTCCTTGAAGGCCAGGACCGTATCGTCCTCGTACTCGATGTCCGCGTGACTCTCACGCGCGATGATTCGGCAGAAGGCGCAGTCCTTCACGACGCTCCCCCCTCGGCTGCCTGCTATAATAATTCGGCCTGGATCAGGACTCGCAAAAGGAGCGCGGATGGGAACGTGTCCGAAGTGCAAGCTGAGAATTCGCAAGAACGGTAACCACGTCAAGCTCGGCTCCACCTGGTACCACAAGGCCTGCCCGCGCCGTCGAGCCGCCGCGGCCAAGGCGTAACCCCTCACCGTTCGGGTCCTCTCCAGCTCGTCGAACCGCGAGCCGACGGCTCACTCAGCCGCACCGTGCAGCCCGACGGGGCGCTTGACGTGCTGCCCTTGCGGCGTGCCCTGCACGGCTCCGTCCTGAAACACCGTCCGGCCTCGCAGCAGTGTGTGGGTCGGCCAGCCCCGTACCCGCATCCCGGCGAACGACGTGAAGTCCTTAGCCGAGCAGAGAACCTCGGGCGTCACGATCTGCTCGCGGTTCGGATCGAGCACGACCAGGTCGGCGTCGCTGCCGACCGCGATGGCGCCCTTGCGCGGGTAGAGTCCGACTGCCCGCGCGGGATTCGCGCTCGCCAGCTCCGCGACCCGTATCAACCCCAGGCCGCGCCGGAGGTGTCCCTCCGAAAAGAGATGGCGGTATCGTAGCGAGGCATGGCGGGCGTCGTGGACGGTTGTCCCGGGCGGTGCGCCCCCTCAGTGGACGCTGAACGCGGTCTTGATGACCCACACGAAGTCGATGACGAGCGCCGCGAGGAGGATCACGGATCCGATGTTCAGCCAGAGCCCGATGCTTTTCTCGTCCATTGGCATCCTCCGGGAAGGGTTCTCGGCGCGACCCTAACATACTCGTCGCAGGTCGACCAAGCTGAAGGCGGGCGGAGGCAACCATGAGGCTTCGAGGAAAGATCGCGCTGGTCACCGGCGCGCAGCAGGGCATCGGGCGCGGGATCGCCCTGGCGTTCGCTCGCGAGGGCGCGGATGTCGCCGTCAATTACCTCGACGATCGCGCGGCGGCCGAGAAGGTGCTGCGGGAGGTCCACGCGGCCGGCCGGCGCGCGGTGCTCGTGCAGGCCGATGTCGCACGGCCCACGGATGCCCAGACGATGGTCGCGCAGGTCCTGAGCGAGCTCGGGGGGCTCGATGTCCTCGTCAACAATGCTGGGGTGTATCCGCGCGTGCCGTTCCTCGAAATGCGCGAGACCGACTGGGACCTGGTCCTCGACGTCAACCTCAAAGGCGGTTTCTTCTGCGCGCAGGCGGCCGCGCGCGCGATGGTCGCCGCCGTACGGCGGGGCTCGATCATCAACATGGCGTCCCAGGCTATCCGGGGCGCCGTCCGGGGCGTGCACTACTCGGCGAGCAAAGGCGGCGTGGTCGCGATGACACGGGCGACGGCGCTCGAGCTGGCGCCGCACGGGATTCGCGTGAATGCGATCGCGCCCGGGCTCACCGACACCGCCCAGCCGCGCTACGGGAACAACGAGGAGGAGCTGGCGGCGATGGCGAGCGCGGTCCCGCTCGGACGCATGGCGCAGCCGGACGATATCGCCGCCGTCGCGGTGTTTCTCGCCAGTGACGACGCGCGCCACGTCACCGGCCAGACGGTGCACGTGAACGGCGGTTCCTACATGCCGTGACCGAGGCGGTGGTCGGGGGGTAAGGGATTCGGCATACTGGGCCTGATTGACCGGGAGGGAGCCAAGCTGATGAGCCACGCGCCGAGCTTCTTCGACACCGTCAACATCTACTTCGACAAGGCGGCGGCGCTTACAGACTATCCACGCGGCCTGCTCGATCAGATCAGGGTCTGCGACAGCGTGTATGCGTTCCAGTTCCCGATCCGGCGGCAGGGCGACTACGAGGTCATTGCCGGCTGGCGCGCCCAGCACAGTCACCATCGCCTGCCCGTGAAGGGCGGTATCCGCTTCGCCCCCACCGTGGACGAGGACGAGGTCAAGGCCCTGGCCGCGCTCATGACCTACAAGTGCGCCATCGTGGACGTGCCGTTCGGCGGGGCGAAGGGCGGCGTGCGGATCGACACCAAGCAGTACACCGCGCAAGAGCTGGAGCAGATCACCCGCCGCTACACGGCCGAGCTGATCAAGAAGAACTTCATCGGCGCCGGCCTGGACGTGCCCGCTCCCGACTACGGGACCGGTCCTCGTGAAATGGCCTGGATCTACGACACCTACTCGGCGTTCTACCCGGGTGCCATCGACGCGATGGCCTGTGTCACCGGCAAGCCCGTGACCCAGGGCGGCATCCGCGGCCGCGTGGAGGCCACCGGGCGCGGCATCTACTTCGGGCTCCGCGAGGCCTGCGACCAGGCCGAGGACATGAAGGCGTTGGGGCTCTCACGCGGCCTTCAGGGCAAGACGATCGTAGTGCAGGGCCTCGGGAACGTCGGCTACCACACCGCCCGTTTCTGTCAGGAGGCCGGGTGCGTCATCGTCGCGCTCTCCGAGCGGGAGGGGGCCGTGTACCGCCCCGAGGGGCTCGACCTCGACACCGTGGTGAAGCACCAGAAAGAGACGGGCTCGATCCTGAATTTCCCCGGGGCCAAGAACATCACACCGACCAATCTCGCGCTCGAGCTGGAATGTGACATCCTCATCCCGGCCGCCCTGGAGAACCAGATCACCGCAGAGAACGCCCCCCGCATCAGAGCCAAGATCGTGGCCGAGGCGGCCAACGGGCCCACCACCGCCGACGGCGAGAAGATTCTGCTCGACCGCGGCGTGCTCGTCATCCCCGACATCTTCCTCAACGCTGGCGGCGTGACTGTCTCCTACTTCGAGTGGATCAAGAACCTCTCTCACGTGCGTTTCGGTCGGGTCGGCAAGCGGTTCGAGGAGGCGGCCCACGAGCGGATGGTCGGCGCCATCGAGACGGCCACCGGCCGGGTCTTCTCCGACGAGGAACGCCGTAAGATCGCTCATGGGGCGGACGAGATCGATCTGGTGAACTCCGGCCTCGAGGAGACGATGATCAACGCCTACCGGCAGGTTCACGATCAGCGGACGCGCGATCCTCGGACCAAAGATCTGCGCACGGCGGCGTTCCTCACCGCCCTGCACAAGGTGGCCACGACCTATCTCGAGCTGGGGATCTTTCCATGACTCGGACCGCAAGGGCATGACCTCGAAGCCACGCGAGGGCGAGAGGCGCGCCGTAGCTGCCACCGCGCTCGATGAACTCCCAGACCGGCTCGCCGGCCAGCGGCCGGAGGGCTTCGGTGCCGAGTTTCCAGGCAAAGACGAACAGCAGCAGGCCGCGCGTCGGCCAGGCGAGGACGAGCAGACCGAGGGCGCACTCGAACCACCCCGCGAACGGTCGAAGTGGATAGGCCGCCAGCGTGGCCGGGCTGATGCCGATGGCCGCGACGTAGCCGTTCCAGTCCTTGTGCATGGCGAAGTCGAAGCCGCCGTGGCCGATCAGCAGCAGCCCCGTCGTCACTCGTAGAATCCAGCCGATCGCTGAGACGCGCGCCACGGTGAGCGCGGGCGCCGGCCTCGCGGAGAACCAGTCCGCCAGGGATCGGCCGGTGCCGAGCAGACAGAGCAAGGCCAGAGGCACGCCGTAGTTGCCGGCGCGCTCGAGGAGCTCCCACACACCCTGCCCGGCGATGGGACGCAGGCATGCGGTCTGAAATCCCCAGAACGTCATGTAGAGGACGGCCGCGCGGACCGGTTGGACCAGGGTGAGCACGCCGACCGAGATGTCGACGACGCCGACTACGGGCATGAGCTTCCACGCCAACGGCTCCGGGATCCCGAAGATCGCGAAGTACGGCAGCCATGCGGCCTTGGTGATGACGCCGAAGGCTCCGTGGCCGATGAAGCACGCGGCCACGGCGACGCGAAGGACCCAATGCAGCATCCCGATGGCCGGCGGTGCCGTCAGCTCGTCGAGCCGGCCGGGCGATCGCAGCTCGAACGACCTGCCCTGGAGCGTCGCTGTGCGCTCGATCATGGCGTTGCCCTCTGAAGTCTCGGAACACCCTGTGCCCAGCGCGCCCGCCGAAGAGGCGCGGGCGCCGACGGGCGACTCGCGGTCACAAGCCGCCCGACGGCGCACCGCGCTGGCATCACTTCCGGATGGGCTGGAGGTAGAGCGTCGCCGCCCGCTGTCCGATCTTCCGCCCCAGGACGAGCCCGTCCTCACAGGCACTGCGGAAATGGATGCCGGCCTAGACCCGGGAGTCGGCGCTCTCCCGCGCCGCCTGAGAGAAACTCGTGAACGATCGCGTGATCCCTTCGAAGGGCTTGCCACTCGTTATCGTGAAGTTGGCCTGGTCGCCACCCAGGACGCTGGCAAGGGCCACCGCGGCCGCCCCGCTGAAGGTGCTTTGCGTGGACGGATAGTCCGAGACGTTTGGGGTGTTCTGGTGACTGTCCCAGGTCGGGTCGCCGACGGTCGCGTCGTTGCCGTCGTTGTCACCCTCGCGAATAGCGGTCACGGGGCGCCATAGATCGTACACGTAGCGGATCTTGAAGCCCGTGATGTAGGCGTCCGCCATCGCCATATTCATGAGAGCCAGAACCCGGGCGCTGTCCCGCGCGTCGAGACCGCGCGTGGTGGCGACCGTGCGCGCGATCCGGTTCCACGCGCCCGGCCCCTCGAACCAGAATTGCGCGATCTGCGTCTGGTCGTCGCTACGGACCGTGCTGACTTTGCCGCCGATGCTCTTCACCTCGTTGTAGTCGCGCGCATAGGTCGCGCTCGTCAACGCCGGCGGCCCGGAAAGCCAGAACTGCGAGGCCGACAGCAAGGTGAACGGCGTGACGTTACCCCAGCCCGGAACCGCCGAGGGCAGGTAGCCGCGAGCCAGATCCGGATTGGCGATGGGCGGGTTGGGAGGAACGGGGTTCGGATGCGGCCGCCACTTGCCGGGACCCATGCCCGGCGTGTAAGGCGCGTTTCACGGGTGGCGCCGTCGTCCTTGCGGAGCGTGAGGATCGCCGCGCCGGCAGCGCGGCCGAGCGCCACGCCTTTGTTCCGGGCAGGGCCGTCGGTGACGCGGACGATTGAAGCGGCGTAGGCCCGGTCGACCAGGGCGAGCGTCGCAACCTTCTGAGCGGGGGTGCCGTAGCTCCCGACCACGCCGACGAGCACCGTGTGGGCGGCTGCCGCGATCGCGGCATCGGGCGAGGCGGCTGGGTCTCCGGGCCCCTCGAAGTAATAGGCGTCGTAGCGGGGACTGATCGCGTTCAGGGCATCGTGGACCGCCACCTGCACCATGGTCAGGGTGCGCGTCGACACGACGGCGCTCTGCCCGTTGGCCTCGATGGCCTTCATCGTCGTCTCGTTCCACTGCGCGACCTCGTTAGCGGCGGCCGGGGGCATGAGAACGAATGCAGTCAGGCAGAGGATCAGGCTCGCGATCGGGAGTGCGCTGCCGGGAACTCGAAGGCCCTTCAGCATGGCGGGATCCCCCTTGCTCGGGTGGGACATCTTGAGGTGGAACGCTTACCGCTCCAGTTCACTGGCGTCCTGCATCACCTCCACCGGATCGGTTGAGGCCCGGCCTGGGCAATGCGCAGCCGGTGCCAAACGATCCGACACGGGGCGCTCGCACAGGATTACGCACTTAGCCGCGGTGCGGGAGGTTCGGGCGGACCTGCAGGCGACCCGGCACGGCCTTCTGCCCGAAGCGACCGGGCAGACTGCCGCCGCGCGAGCCGCACGCGGATCGCGTCAAGAAATGACCAGGTCGGTAAGTCTTACCGAGTAAGAAGAAGCGCCAGGGCCTCGCAGCTCACGGGTGCGGCCCTCAAATTCCCCGACATTCAGCCGTCGCCAATCCCACTGGAGTCGTGGCACTTCTCTTGCTGCCTCGTGGTCGCACCGTCGTGACCGACGCCGATGAAAGGAGAAGGAGGGAGTCCGTCATGCCGAGCCGAGGGCGGGGCAAGCACAAGGGCCGGTGACCTCCGCAGTGCGCTCGATCCAGCTCGTCCCCCACCGGCGCGAGTGAGTGACCTCGGCTCCGCCGACGCGCACGCCCCGCCGCGGCTGCTCATCCTGGCAGCCCTCGTGCTGGCCGTCGCGTGCCTGTACTGGGCGCGCGCCGTCTTCATCCCGATCGCGCTGGCCCTCCTGATTTCCTTCCTTCTCAGCCCTGCGGTGGCGCTGGTTCGCCGGACCGGGCTGGGCCAGATCCCGGCGGTCGTCGTCGTCATCACGTTGACGCTCACGCTTGCGGTCGGGCTGGGCTGGGCGCTGTTCAATCAGGTCACCACGCTCGCGAACGACCTCCCACACTATCGCGCGACCATCGCTCGGAAGATCGCGGACGTTCAGCGGGTCGGGAAGGGCGGGGCGCTCAAGAACGTAGAAGACACGGCCAAGGACCTGATGGAGCAGATCGAGCGCACGAACCCTGCGACCCAGAAGCCCCTCCCCGTCGTGGTGTCCGCGCCACATCCGCTCTGGCAACTCCCCAGGATCATCGAGCCGGTCGGGAGCGCCGTCTTCGTGCTCGTGCTCCTGATCTTCATGCTCATCCAGCAGCGCGAGCTACGGGCGCGGGTGGTCCGACTCTTCGGCCACGAGCGGCTCGCCGAGACCACACGGGCGCTGGACGAGGCGGGGGTCAGGATCAGTCGATACCTCCTCACGCAATCGGGTCTCAACGCGAGCTTCGGCGCCACGATCATGCTCGGCCTCTTCCTCCTCGACGTGCCCTTCGCCCTCGTGTGGGGTTTCTTCGCGGCGCTGCTGCGCTTCATCCCTTACGTCGGCGCCTGGGCGGCCGCCCTGGTCCCCATCGCCATGAGCCTGGCGGTCTTCGACGGATGGGCGAAGCCCCTGCTCATCGCCGGTCTCTTCGCCGCCACCGAGGTGATCATCGCGTTCGTGCTCGAACCCCTGTTCTTTGGACGCAGCGCCGGAGTCTCGGCGATCGCCCTCCTGATCGCCGCCGCCTTCTGGACCTGGCTGTGGGGCCCAATCGGCCTCGCCCTCGCGACTCCACTCACTGTGTGCCTGGTGGTGTTCTCGCGAGCCGTGGCCGGCCTCGAGTTCATCGAAATTCTGGTGTCCGACGGGCCCGGAGTCGACGATCACATCACGTACTATCAACGCGTCCTCGCCGCCGATGAGCGGGAGGCGGCGGAGCTGGTCAGGGAGGCGGCGGCGGCCAGCTCCCGCGAGGCCGTCTACGATTCCATCCTGGTGCCGGCTCTCGCCCGCGCTCGCCACGATCGGGAAACGGGCCAGCTCACGTCGATCGAGTACGTCCACGTCGTCGAGGCCACCCGCCAGGTGCTCGGGCGGGCAGCCCACCACATCGCACCGGAGACGACGCCGCCGACGACCCCGTCAGGGTCTGCGGCCGTAATCGTGGCGGGCTGCCCGGCCCATGACGAGGCCGACCGCGTCGGGCTCGAGATGCTGGCCCGCCTGCTCGAGCCGGCGGGGTACACGGTTCGGATCGCGCCGGCCGGCGGTCTCGTCTCCGAGATGATGGCCGCCGTCCAGGCAGCGGGCCCGGGGTTGATCTGTCTCGGCTCTCTGGGAGAGAGCAGCAACGTGCGCCATCTCGTCAAGCGGCTCCGCAGCGCGTGCCCCAAGATCCCCATCGTGGTCGGGTGCTGGGGGCCGCAGGGTTCCGCCGAGGTTCGGACCGAGCTCTGCTCGGCAGGCGCCGATGATGTCGTGACCTCGCTAGCCGAAGCGCGCGTCACAGTGCCGCGCTTGACCGGATCGAGCGCGCAGCCGAGCCCGAGCGGGAGCGGAGCGAATCCTCCGGGTCACGCCCCTGCCGGTCGGGTCGACATTGAGACAGCAGTCGAGGAAGTTCCCTGACGGATCGTTGACAGGCCCTCGGCCGTTACAAGCGCCACGGCCTCAGCGTGGGAGCGCACACCATGGCAGGGACCAGGCTGCGCAGGCCTACTCGGAGTGCGCCACTCCCCTCCTTCTCCGGGCGTACCGTACGATCCGCTTCTGTGACGCCTGTCTGGCGCTGAAGATGGGCGCCACTGACGATCGTGGCGGAGGCATGCGCCGCTCCATCGTTCTGGCAGTCCTGTTGGCATCCGCGGCCTCTCTTGTCTCCTGCCTGAACTACCACCTCATTCACCCGAAGGTCGTTCCGCCCGGCGTGATCACCTGGGCGGACGAGGTGAAGAGCGGCCAGATGCTGATTCACCTGGAGTGGGCCGGCCCGGCCGGCCCTGGGCCGTTTCCTACCGTGCTCGTCCATCCTGATGCCGGGCACCTGGCCCACCACATGCGCGGCGTGATCTGGGACCTTGCCAGCCAGGGATACCTGGCCGTCGCGGCCGACTACCGCCGGATGATCGGAGGGAGGTACCGCCGCAGCCTGTTCGCCTGGCGCGAGAACTCCGATGTCACAGCCACGCTGGAGGCGGCCCGCTCCGATCCTCGCGTCGACGGCTCACGCCTGGCGGCCCTGGGTTTCTCGCAGGGGGGCGTCTTCAGTCTTCTAATCGCCGCGCAGGCGCCGGACATCCGCGCCGTGGTTGCCTACTATCCGGTCACCGACTTCAAGCACTGGCTCTCGCGGCCCAAGCCGAGTGCCTGGCACAGCCTGGAGTTTCACTCCATCGAATCCTACTTTCGATGGCAATCGGGAGCTCGCGACGATTCCGAGTTTCAGCAGATGCTCGGCCGCGCTTCGCCGCTCGACCAGGCGCACTCGATCCGCGCGTCCGTTCTTCTCATCCATGGCGATCGAGACACGACCGCGCCGCTGGAGGAGTCGGAGCGCCTGGCGCGCGGCCTCAGGGAGCTGGGCCGCGAGGTGGATCTGCTGGTCATCCACGATGCCAGCCATGTCTTCAACTTCAAGGACAGAGCGAAGGCATCAAATGCGTGGGAGACCACGCTTTCCTGGCTGCGCCAACGCCTGGAACCCAAGGAGCCGTGACGGGGTTGGATCGCTACGTCGGGTTCTCCTACTCGAGAGGCAGGGTGACGGGGCTATTGCGCTCCGCCGAGAGATCAGCGGCGTGCGTCACTTCCATGACCTGGCGTGCCTGCTCCGGCGTGACGAGTACCGGACGGTCGAGGGCGACCGCCTCGATGAAGTGGATGGTCTCCGCCTGCATCGGGCCCTGGTAGACGTGGCCGACCGACTCGCCGGGCATGGTGGAGAGCGGCAGCACCATGCCCTTGCCCATCGTGTTCAGCACGATGTCGCGATGGGAGTCGTCGATGAGCAGGGCGCCCTCGGTGCCGTGGAACTCGATGGTGGCCGTCGAGAAGTGCGGGTAGCCCGGGGGCAGAGCCCAGCCCGCACCGATGGTGAACGCGGTCCCGTCGTCCATGGTCACCATGATCCACTGGCTGTCGGGGAGGCCGTGCGCCTGCTTCATGACCCCGTAGGCGTGTTGCGAGTACACGCGGATGGGCTTGCGCGGCTCCATGCACCAGAGGACGAAGTCGATGTCATGGGTGGCTTCCATCACTGCCGGCGACAGGTGGACCCGACCTCCGATCTTGTTGCCGAGCGAGCGGGACAGATGGCGGCTCACCAACGCCGTCACCGGCCGCCCCAGCGTGCCGTCAGCGAGACACTGCTTCACGTAGGCGAACTTCGGATTGAACCGCTGCGTGTAACCGATCGTGAGCTTGAGGCTGGCGGCCCGAGCGAGCGCCATCAACTCGTCGGCTTCCTTCAGCTCGAGTCCCATCGGCTTTTCGAGCAGGACGTGCTTGCGGGCGAGCAGGCAGTCGCGCGCGAACGGATAATGGGTCTGCTCGGGCGTGGTGGTCACGATGATGGCATCGATGTCCGGACGGCTCAAGAGTTCGCGATAGTCGGTCGTGGCGCTACGGGCGCCCGTCTCCTTGGCCATCTGCTGGAGCCGGTCACGGTCAACCTCGCAGAGGTGCAGGCTCTCGACCAGGGGATGAGTGGCACACGTCCGGGCCCGGAGCCCGCCAATCCAGCCCACGCCGATGATGCCCATGTTGATCGTGCGGCTCACCCCGAGGCCTCCACAGGCTGGCCGGCGACGTCCACCGTTCTGGTGATCTCGCGTCTGGTGATCGTCGGATCGAGGCCGGGCCGGATTGTGGCTGGGGTCATGCGGGTCCTCCGTGACGCGCGCAGACTATACCGAGCCGCGGGCCGAGCGGTCAATCAACGTCCACGGTCGACGACGTGGGAGCCAGTGCCTTCCTTTCACTCTCCGGGAACGGCCTCGGCGGCGTCTGGGGAAGCTGCACGGGGTTCTGAAGTGGCGCCACGGCCCCCTCACGCAAAGCGGAGGCCCCAGTGAGAGCAACGGTGTCCGGCGCTAGGAGAAGCGAGACGGAGATAGCGCTTCGCCTCAATCCGACGCTCTGGCATTTTTCAGAGGATGTCGCCCGCGCAGCGCGACTCCTACTTGGGCGCCACCACGAGCGAGCCGAAGAGGCCGTGGCTCTCGTCGAAGGGCCCGGCGGTGAAGAAGAGGGTATTCGTCGGCCCGTTGTTTGGTGCGCCGCTGCCGAAGGCGATCGCCCAGAGGCCGTCGATGGCAAGCGGTGGCCCGTCGGCGGAGTGGAGCGGGCCACGATGCTGGAACTCGCCCTGCCCGTTGAGTTTTGCCGGGTCGAAGGCGTGGATGCGGCCGTTGCCGAAGTTGCCGACGAGCAGGTCGCCGCTGAAGAAGCCGAAGTCGCCCGGCGCCAGGGCAAGCCCCCACGGCGAGTTGAGCTGGCCCTTGGACGCGACACGTCGGAGCAGATGCCCGGCGGTGTCGAACGCGTCCACGAACCCATGACCCTCGCCGCGGACATCGTCGTGTTTGGCCGCGTCCTGCAGCGCGTAGGTCACGTAGATGGTGCCGCCGATGTTCCGGATGCCGAAGGGTGCGTAGCCTCCGGGGAGATCGGGGTCGGTAAACGCGCCGGGTGGCATGGTGACGGGGTGGAAGGTGCTGTTGAACACGTCGACGGTGCCGGCGTGGAAGTTCGTGGCGTAGAGGAAGTCGCCGGTCGTCGTGCTCGCGATCGCGAGCCCCTTGTACACCGCGCCGCTCGCCGGGTTGTCCACGGCGATAACTATGGGTGCCCCCCTGAATCCGGAGATTGTGCCGTCCTCGGCGGCGAAGATAAAGCGGGCCGGGCTCGTGCCGGCACTGTTGGTCACGACAAAGCCGGTGCCGCCGTTGAACACGACGCCAGTGGGTGTCCCCTGCTGGCCCCCAGCGCCTGGAACCGTAAAAGTCGCCTGGATGGCGCCGGTACCGACGTTGTACAGCGTGGTGCGGCCCGTCCCATTGTCGGCGATCCACCACGGCGTGGTCGGGCCGGAAACTAGCCCCCAGGCGTTGACCATGTCGGTATCGACGAGGTCCGCCGGCACGGCCCCGTCCGATACAAGGTTGCGCTGGGTGTAGAACTGGGCGACGGCGGGCTGGACACTGCCGAGGATCAGGACGACCGCGAGCGAGACGATCGCCGAGAGGATACCCTTACGCATGTGCCCCTCCTTCTTCAGACTGGTGGGTGACGGTCGGATCCTGAATAAAAACCAAGCAGCCCGTTAGGGAGTTCCGGGCCGCCGGCTTGCGCGACGCCGCGATCTTCGAAGGCGAAGTCAAGGTCTGCCAGCATTCTTCATTTGCCTTGAGCATTTCGGTCTCAGTGGGAAGGATCGAGACTTGAGCGCGCAGTCTGAGCCCGCAGACAAGTTCTCACGAATCACACCCCCTTTGGCCATCCCGAGACGGTCGGCGATGATTACTTCGCATTCCACCGCCACCGAATTGCAGGCGAATGAGCACCGGCAACACCACGAGCGCCGCGACCAAGCTCGTCAGGCTGCCACAGGTCAGTAAGAGTCCGAGACTCCAGATGCCTCGATGATGCGCCACCAAGAGGCTCCCGAACCCGGCGATCGTGCTGAGACCATTGAACGCCACCGCCATGATCGTGCTCCGAGCGAAGGATGGACCGCCATACGATCGGGCTTCCATGACGCGCGTGACGACGTTCAAACCGTACTCGGCCGACGCTCCGATGATCAGCGGGACGCCCCAGACGTTGGCCAGGTTCAGCTTGAAACCGAAGAGATGCACAAGTCCGATCGCCCACAGCGTGCCCAGTACGAGCGGCGTCAACGCCAGAACGGTCTCGCGAAGCCGCCGGATCATGACCCAGCTGATGATGGTCACGAGGATGAACGCGTACAGTGCCCCTCGCCGATAGGCGTCTTCCATCCGACGGATGGACTCGTAGCTGATGACCGGCGTGCCGGTGACGTCAGCGTCCACGGATCGCAACTCGTTGACGAATCGGATCGCGCCTTCACGGTCCCACACGTCGACTTTGGGATGGATCTGAAGTAGGAATCGACCGCTCTCGCTGATGAACTTGCGCCGCAGCTCGGCCGGGACATCGTCGAATGTGACGGACCGGGGCTCCAGGTTCCGCTGAAGAAAGCGCAGCTTCTCGCTGAAGTCCCGCACGAGGTGGGTCTGATAGAGCGTGAGCCCCGCCTGAGCCCTGACGGGATTTGTGGTGCGCAGGGCCCGGAGGACATCTGCGAGTCCGCCACGGATCGTCCGCAACTCAAGGCTGGCCCCCCCCGCACCCGCTTCAATGACGGCGACGTCGACCCGGCGCTCGAGCGCTTCGAGCTCGAGCCTGAGGCGCGTCAGATCGAGCCGAGGCGCCGGGCCGACCTGCAGCGGTGCGATGAGCGGTCTAATGTCGCGGATGAGCTTCGACTTCGCGGGCTGGTCCTCGGGAATGAGCAACAGTGCGCTGTCGACGCCAGCCACCGACGGCAGCTGGTTAAAGGCCTCGAGCTTCCGCTGGAGCTCAGCCAGGGATGTCGCGCTGGACAGCCCGGCGAAGCTCGACCGGCTCTGCGTCTCGATGATGTGACGTTCCCACATCACGGACTCGGTGCCCTCCGCTTGAAGGTGCAGGAGGTTGTAGTCGAACTCGATCATTCGCGCGGACCAGAGCGAGAACGCGGTCAGGATGCTCGCACCGACCAAAACGGCGATGGGGTGCCGGGTGAGGAATTCCACGAACGGCACACCGGCGCGCTCGCGCGCTGCCGCGTGATCCGCAGGAGACGGCGGTCCAGCCGGCGGGCGCCGGGGGATTAGCACCAACAGGGCCGGGAATACCGTCAGCATGGCGACGAACGAGGTGACGAGCGCAGTGCCAGCAATGAAGCCGAGCTCCTGCACCCCGTGGAAGTCGGTGACGATCAGAACATAGAACGTCGCGGCGGCGGTGAGAGCGCCCAGGAGGATCCCCGGCCCGGTGCGCGTGGCCATCAAGTCAAGCGCCTCCGCGGGGCTGGAGCCCAACATCACCTCTTCGTCCCAGCGAAAGAGCACGTAGATGCCGTAGTCGATGCCCAGACCGACGACGATCGAGATGAACATCACCGAAAACACGGTGAGATGGCCGACGGTCACCGTGATCAGCCCCAGCGACCACACCAAGCTCAGCGCGAGGACCGCCAGCATGACGAGTGGCTCCCGGAGTCTTCGGAATGCCAGGAGCAGCAGCCCGAGCGTGAGCGCGAACGCGAGTCCCGTCGCGAGCTGACTGTCCTGGAACGCGGTGCGCATCTCGTCGTTCGCGAGCGCCGGCCCTCCCGTAACGCCAGCCTCGACTCCTGGAAACTCGGCGCGCAGTCCCACGATCCTCGCACGGATCTCGTCGATGGCCGCGCGATCATTCGTGAAGCCACCACTGCCCCCCATCGGGTCGGCGAGGAGAAACAGGAGCTGCTTGTCGTCGGAGACGAAGTAGCCGGCGTCCTCGTAGCTCTCCGCGAGCGGCAGCATCGTGCCCCACGGGGTTTTCTCGAGCGTCGGGTGACTGATCGCTTCGCGAATCTGTGTCACCAGGGTCGTGAGGAATCGAAGATCGGCGGCCGTCGCGCCATCTTGCAGCCCGAGGTCGAGAAAATGGCTGGCGAAAACGCTGGCGAATTGCCGGTTGGCGCCTTCGAGGAGACGCACCAGGCCCGGGGACGCGACGAACGACTCGATGAATTCCTGATGATCGAAGACTTGCTCCCGGAGCTCCCGGAGCGCTGCGGCCGGCAGATACAGCAGCGTCCGCCCACCGAAGTCATCGAGTGCAACACGGTATGCGAGGTGATTGAAGGCGATGGGACCAGTCCGGAGCTCGCGGACGAGCCGCGACGCAAAGGCCTGCGACTCCCGGAGTGTCCGGCCTCGAACCGCGATGATGATCTCGTCGAGCTCGCCGAAGTCCTTGGAGTAGTCACGATAGCGGGTCACGTATGGTTGGCCCGGAGGCAGGAGGTGAAGCTGCGAGGTCTCGAAGCTGAGTCTCGCTGACGTGACCCAGACGCTGAGGACGGCGAGGCCGATCCCGGCGACGACGGTCAGGAGCGGATGTCGGCAGCACAGTCGGACGACGGCGCGCAGCGCCCGACCGACGAGGTTCATACTCACAATGCGGTCGGCTTGCTGGTGCTGCCGAGTGCCTGATGCCAGGACGACAAGCCGCCGCGACCGATCGCAGCACAGTAGAGGAAAGCTCCCAACGCCGCCCAGACCAATTCCCGGACGTGCCGCACGACGCCGAACGCGAATCCCAGGCTCGGGGAAAGTCCGAGGGCAGCGAAGACGGCGACCTTGCCGCCCTCCTGTGTGCCGATCTTTGCGGGGACGATGAAGAGGATCCCGTCGACGGTGATCGACAGCACTTCGATAGTGAACGCCGTGATGACCGGTACGGGCATCAGCAGGAAGCGACAGATCCAGTAGGCCTCGAAGGCTCCCCACGCATAGGCCAGCGCGAACATGAGCGTGGAGAGCGCGACACGTCCTGGGTGGTTTCGGAGGAACTCCCCGAGGCGGGCCCCGAATGCGCGGCGCCAGGGGGCCGCAGTTCCACCGCTCCGAGCCTTCAAGCGGTGTGCGACGAGAATCGCGGTCAGGAGACCGACACCGACGGCCCAGGGAAGGAACGAGCGGATGGGACCCGTGGCGATCCATTCCGTGGCAACAAGGGTCAGCCCGGCAGCGATGAAGAACGCTTGCGCGAGAGTCTGAGTCGTCTTGGCGATGATGACGGACACCGCCCGGGCGTCAGCGTCGCATGCATCACTCAGCATCGCCGTGCGTACGACTTCACCGCCGATGGTCGCGGTGGGTGTCAAGTAGTTGATCGCGTCACCGGCCACCCGGAGGCGAACCAGCTCCCCGAACGAAAAGCGGACGGCGACCTCACGGGTGAACGCGAAGCGCCATCCCGATGCGTTCAGCACGTGCGCCACGATCTCCTGGCTCAGAACGAGCGCCATACCCCACCCGACATGGAACAATGCTAGCTGGACCGCGTTCAGGTCGATCCGCCACAACAGGACGACTAGGCCGAGCGCCCCGAGCGACACCAACAGTTTGTGGCGGGTCGTCATCGCGTGCGCTGAGCACGAACCCAGCACCAGAGGCTGAGCCAGAACAGGTTCGCGCCAACGGCTGCCGCCCATAGGAACCATTCGAGCCGCCCCAATGCCGCGAGGACCACGACGACATAGATATAGTCGCGGCTCGCAATACGTTCGTAGACGCGCCGGAACCCGAGCCGGCGCTCGGGTGGGTGGCGATTGATCACCCACCATACGGATGCCATGCTGACCATGACGCCGAAGAGAAGGAGCGCGGCCGGGCCGGCGAAACTCAGATCAGGACGGGCGCGGCGCACGTGGATGGCGATGGCGACGAAGGTCGCGAGATGAAGGACGTCGTCCGTGGCGACGTCGAAGCGAGCGCCGAACGGGGACGTGAGGAGCTTGAGCCGGGCGACTTCACCATCGCAGCCGTCGAGGATGCAGCTCGTCCAGAGCAAGAGGGCACCGAGCAATGCTGCCCACGGGGTTGTGCTGGCCAGCAGCGCCGCGCCGCCGAGCCCGATGAGGAGACTCACGGCCGTGATCACGTTCGGCGTCACCCGGGTCCGAATCAGCACTCGCGAAAGCGCGACGGACAGGACACGATCGAAATGCGCTAGATAGCCATCGCCCGGCTGACGCAGCGAGCGAAGCAGCCGACGCTCGGCATCTCGCACACGGGCGGCGCCGTTCACGTCGTTCCAGGAGTCCGCAGGCACCTGCCTGCGAGGCGCGTCAGCATCCGAAAGCGCCTGTCGCGGAAACGTCTGAGACCCTGGCGCCACTCCTGCCAGAAGCGCCCGAGCCTCGGGGTAATAGGCAGCCACCGGGATTCCCTGCCAGATCCAGGTGGTCCGCTCTGCCATCGGTCGGGCGAGCAGGTCGCCAAGCTGGCGTGCCTCCGGGATGGTATTCGGCGCGATGACAAGCGCGGGCGATTTGGGATCGAGCACATCGGCGAGCGCCATCGACGTGACGGATGAGGCGACGTGCGCCCAGGGCAGCCGCAGCCCGGCCAAGTAGCGACGCCAGCATCCGGGGAGCTCTGCCGACTCCGTACAGAATATGACGCGATCGACATTATCCAGAGTCGCAAAGGCGCTGGCAGCCCGGACCGCGGCGGGAACCGAGGCGACCATGGGTGACTGCCGGGGGACGGACAGGACGACCTGCAGGCGAGCCTGTGTTTGGCCGGCCCTCGGTGCGGCCTGTACGGCATCGGCAGCAGGAGGCGCCTCGCGTCTTCGGGCGGTGAGGAATTGGAGAAATTCCTGACCCTCACGGAGGCGGCGCCGCATGACGCGACGATCGACCAGCATCTCCTTCGCGATGGCAAAGATCTTCCTTGGACGGAAATAGAACCGTCGATAAAACTCTTCGGTGCTGCGCGAGATCTCCGTGCTCAGCAGGTGGGGATACGACAGCGCGCTCACCTGGGCGCCGCGATCGTCGACGAGCGCCTCCCCCGAAAGCCATCCGTTCTCGACCGCCTGACGAAACAGCTCCGTCCCCGGATAGGGAGCCGCGATCGACACTTGAATCGTGTCGGGATCGATCTCACCGGCGAAGTGCATCGTCTGCTGGATCGTCTCCTGCGTCTCGCCCGGCAACCCCAGAATGAACGTGCCGTGAATCTTGATGCCGAGCGCCTTCGCATCCCTGGTAAACCGCCGAGCCGTGTCGAGGCGGATGCCCTTCTTCACGTTGTTCAGGATCTTCTGGTTGCCGGACTCGTACCCAACGAGCAACAGACGGAGACCGTTGTCCTTCAGCACCTTCAGCGTCTCGTAGGGGACATTCGCCTTGGCGTTGCACGACCATGTCACGCCGAGCTTGCCGAGACGTCGGGCCAGAGCTTCGATCCGAGGCAAGTCGTCGGTCAGCGTGTCGTCATCGAAGAAATATTCCCGAACCTGTGAGAAGTAGCGTGTCGCGAGGGCGATCTCGTCCGCGACATGCTCGACGCTGCGTGTCCGATAGCGATGGCCCCCGACGGTCTGCGGCCACAGACAGAACGTGCATTTGGACCGGCAGCCCCGACCCGTGTAGAGCGACACGTACGGATGAAGCAGGTAGCCGATCGCATAGTGCTCGACCACGAGGTCACGCTTGTAGACGTC
>WNEY01000001.1_pt1 | contig 112134 bp, 96 predicted proteins | sample 5400531 | NCBI WGS metagenome assembly WNEY01 (sample SAMN13153338, study PRJNA577476) | soil metagenome | isolation source: 200 cm saprolite under Douglas fir tree site 1 | place: USA:California | collected 2015-04-18 | reverse complement strand
TCGTCCGCGCCTGGTCGGCAATCGCGCGCGTGATCGCCTGGCGGATCCACCACGTCGCGTAGGTCGAGAACTTGTAGCCGCGCCGGTACTCGAACTTGTCGACCGCCTTCATCAGGCCGATGTTGCCTTCCTGAATCAGATCGAGGAACTGCAGCCCGCGGTTCGTGTACTTCTTCGCGATCGAGACGACCAGGCGGAGGTTCGCTTCGACGAGCTCTTTCTTCGCCATCTCCGCCTGGTACTCGCCGCGGAGAATGACGTCGAGCGTCTGCTTCAGCTCGTCGGGCGACTGCTCGAGGTTGTCCGTCAGCGTCTTGATCCTGAGCTTCAGCTCCTTGATCTGGCGCTGGAGGTTCTTCTTGTCGTCTTCCTTCAGCTTCACCTTCTTGTTCTTCGGGTTCAGCTGACGGTCGTAGCCGTCCACCTCGCGCTGCACCGCCCTGACGCTCTCGACGGCATCCTTCATCTCGTCGATCAGGCGGCGCTTCACCGACTCGGTGAACTCGATCCGGCGGATGTACTGCGACAGCTCGATCTGCGCGCGCATCGCCAGCCAGCGGCACTTGCGGTACTTCCGCTTGTCGCGCGTCGTCGCGCCGCGCGGCGTGTCGGCGAGCTTCTCGTCCAGCTTCTCGTAGACCGCGCGCGCCCTGCGGACCGCGTCGATCTGCTTCTGCACCTGTTTCGAGCGCTCGACGATGCGCTCGTCGGTGATCTCCTCGTCGTTGAAGATCACCAGCTCGCGGATCGTCCGGTCGCCGGTGTGCAGCTGATCGCCGAGCTCGATGACCTTCTTGGCCACGAGCGGCGTGCGCGAGATCGATTTGATCACCGCGAGCTTGCCGCGCTCGATGCGCCGCGCGATCTCGACTTCGCCCTCGCGCGTGAGCAGCGGCACGGTGCCCATCTCGCGCAGGTACATGCGGACCGGATCGTTCGTCTTGTCGAGCGCGCCCGGCGTGAGGTCCAGCTCGAGCTCCTCGGCCCCCTCCGCCGTGCGATCGATCGGCTTGACGTCGTCGCGCAGATACTTCTGATCCGAGTCGATGACCTCGATGCCGGCGCTGCCGAACGTGTTGAACAGGTCGTCGAGCTCATCCGACGACGTGATCTCCGACGGGAGCAGCTCGTTGACCTCGTCGTAGAGAAGGTAGCCCTTCTCCTTCCCGATGTTGATGAGCTGCCGCACCTCGTCATACTTCTCCTCGATCGACAGGTGCGTGCCGCTTACGTCAGTTCCTCGATTCGGTGGAGCAGTTCTTTTTTCCGCTGCCATAAGTTATCAATCTCTCGTCCGTGTTGAGTGGCGCCAAGTTCCTGGAGTCGATCGATTTCGCGTTGAATGGCGGCCCGCTCGCGGTCGAATCGCAGCCGCTTGAACGCGTCAACGCAGTTCAGAACGACGGTCGCTGGAGGGGCCTTCCCGGTGGCTATTCGGGTCACTAGCTGAGCGTTCATCGTACTTAGACGCTGAATCAGCGCCGACGGTAAGCGCTCTGGGGCCTGAGTCTGCAGGGTCCGGGCCACTTGGAAGACCTCACGGGTCACGAGATTCTCCAGGTCGGCGTCGTCAATGTCCTGCAACACCCCGAACGCCTCAGCCGGACGGTTGATGAGCCACCAGATCAGCGCTTTTTCGGCGTCTTTCAGGCTTCCCAGGCTCGGAAGCTCAGTCGTTCCGACCAGCGTCCGCCGACTGACGGCCGCCTTGCGGATTTCCGACCGGACCACATTTTCTGTAATCCGGGCCTTATGTGCGATCCGGTCCGCGAACTGGTCACGGGCGGCGGCGTCCGGAATCCGCGCCGCTACCGTGAGCATCCGGCCGAGGAACCCCCGGCGGTCGTCGTCGCGCTCGAAATCGACCCCCCCGGCCGCCTGGTCGAGCAGATACTCTAAATACGGCTGGGCGCCGCGTAATCTTTCACGGTACTTATCGGCGCCTTTTCGCCGAATGAATGTATCCGGATCCTCGCCGTTGTCCAGCGCCACGACTTTGACTTCGAAGCCCTCGGCGACCAGGAGGTCGCACGACCGGACCGCCGCGCCCTGCCCGGCGGCGTCCGGGTCGTAGCTCAACTTCACGTTGGTCGTAAACCGCCGGAGCATCTGGGTCTGCTGGTGCGTCAGCGCGGTGCCGCACGAGGCCACGACGGGCGCCGCGTTGGCCTGAAAGACCTGCGCGAAGTCGAAGTAGCCTTCGACGAGCACGACCCACCCCAGCTTCCGGATTTGCCCCTTGGTCAGCTGCAGCCCGTAGAGCGTCCGCCCCTTGGAGTAAATCGGCGTTTCCGGCGAATTCAAGTATTTCGGGCCGCCCTGATCCGGCTCCATCTGCCGGCCGCCGAACGCGATGACCGAGCCGGTGTCGCGGCAAATCGGCACCATCAGGCGGTTGCGAAAGCGATCGATGACCTCGCCCCCCTCGCGCTGCACGACCAGCCCGCTTTGGAGCAGGGCTCCCTGGGCGAAGCCCTGGTTCAGGAGCCGCGCCTTCAGCCCCTCGCGCGACGCGGGCGCGAACCCGAGGCCGAGCTGCTCGATTGTCTGGGCGGTCAGACCGCGCTCGACGAGCTGCGCCCGGGCCAGGGCGCCGGCAGGCGCCGCGAGCTGCTCGCGGAAATACGCCGCGGCAATCTCGTGGGCCTTGAGCAGCGCTTCCCGCAGCGCGGAATCCCGGCGCGCGTCGTCGCCGCTGCCGTCGGCCGGCGCGGGCAGCGCCACGCCGAATTTCTGCGCGAGCATCCGCACGGCGTCCTGGAAGCCGACCTTCTCGTGCAGCTCGAGGAACTTGAACACATCGCCGCCGAGGCCGCAGCCGAAGCAGTGAAAAAAGCCCCTCTCCGGATTGACGTGGAACGACGGCGTCTTCTCGCCGTGAAACGGGCAGAGCCCTTTGTAGGTCGTCCCCGCGCGCTTCAGCGGCACGTACTCCTGCACGACCTGCAGGATGTTCGCCTGCATCCGGAGGTCGTCGATGAACGTCTGGGGAAACAGGCCCATATTTCTCTGAATCGGCGATCGGGTGATCGGGTGATCGGCGATCTACGATCTACGATCGGCGATCTACGATCGGCGATCGACATCGCCGATCGCCGATCACGAGATCTCCCGATTCTTTACTCTTTCAGCTCCACCACTGTGACGCCGCCGCCGCCTTGTTCCGGCGGGGCCGTCGCGAACCGCGCGACGAGCGGATGCTGCTGCAGGAATCCGGTGAGCGCGCGCTTCAACTGGCCCGTCCCGTACCCGTGGATCAGGCGCACCACCCGCTGGTCGGTCAGCAGCAATTCGTCGAGGAACCGTTCCGCGCGCGAGATCGCTTCGTCGACAGTGCATCCAATCACGTTCAAGTCCGCCGGGGTCGCGTCCCGCGGCTGCAGCTCGACGTTGACGCTGACGCGCGCGGGCGACGGCTGGCCGCCGCCGGCGGCGGGGCCGACGACGCGCAGGTCGCGGACGCTGGCGCGCATGCGCTTGCCGCGCACATCGAGATCCGCCGTGCCGTCGTGCATCGACGTGACGACCGCTTCGAGCCCGAGTCCGCCGACGATCACGCGATCGCCGACTGCAGGCACCCGGCCGCTGTCGGGGACAGGTCTCCCCGAGTCGCCCGGAGATCTGTCCCCGGCCCCGGTGGCGTCCGCATCGCGATCGAGGAACCGTTTCGCGACGTCTTCGACGGCGGCCCGCGCATCGCTGCGCGCCGCGCCGGTGTCGCCGGTCGACACGACGACGGCCTGCCGGCCCGCCTCCTGCGCGATCGCGGCGGTCTTCGCCTTCAGCTCCGCGATCACGTCGTCGATCTCGCGGCGCGCCTGGCGGACCTGCGTCTCGAGCTCCTCGTTCAGGCGCCGTCTGAAGGTCTCTTCGCGATGCCGCAGCGCGTCTTCACGCTGATGTATCCGCCCTTCCGCGGCGTGTATCGTCTCACGCTCCCGCGCGGCGAGCCGCTGCTCGTGCTCGAGCGCGCGCATGTCGTGGTCGATCTTCGCGAGGTGCTCGGCCAGCTGCGCTTCGCGCGCGCTGAGGTTCTCGCGCGCCGCGGCGACGACCGACGGGTTCAGCCCCAGCCGGCCCGCGATCTCGAGCGCGAGGCTCCGGCCGGGGCTGCCGTACAGCAGGCGATACGTCGGCGCGTAGGTCTCCGCCTCGAATCCAAACGCCGCGCTGGCGACGCCTTCGGTCGTGGAGGCGAAGGTCTTGAGCGCGTCGTAGTGGCTCGTCGCGATCACCGTCGCGCCGCGCCGGCGGAAATGATCGACGATCGCCACGCCGAGCGCGCCGCCCTCGACCGGGTCGGTGCCGGAGCCCACTTCGTCGAGCAGCACGAGCGCTGGGGTCGCGAGGGCGCGATCCATCGAGACGATGTTCGTGATGTGCGCCGAGAAGGTGCTCAGGCTCGCTTCGATCGACTGCTCGTCGCCGATGTCCGCGAAGAGCGAGCGGAACACCGGCAGACGGGATCCGTCGGCCGCGGGAATCCGCAGCCCGGCCTGCGCCATCAGCGCGAACAGCCCGGCCGTCTTCAGGGCGACAGTCTTCCCGCCGGTGTTCGGTCCCGTGATCAGCAGCACGGTCGCCGGCGGGATCACCTTGATTGTCACCGGCACCGCGCTCTTCACCAGCGGATGCCGGGCCGCCTGCAGCTCGAACGCGCCGTCGGTCGAGAGGGCCGGCTCCACGCCGTCGATCGACTCGGAGAAGCGCGCGCGCGCCTGCAGTACGTCCAGCTCGGTCGCCGCCTCGATCGTGCGGTGCATGTCCGCGGCGCGGGCGCGGAACGCGTCGGTCAGCGCGAGCAGGATCCGCCGGACTTCCTCGGCCTCCTGCTCCTCGAGCGCCACGATGTCGTTGTTGATTTCGACGGTGCTCAGCGGCTCCAGGAACAGGCTCGCGCCGCTCGTCGAGGCGCCGTGGACGATGCCGGGGATCCCGCTCCGATGCTCGGTCTTGATGACGAGGACGTAGCGGCCGTTGCGCTCGGTGACCACCTGATCCTGCAGGTATTTCGCCGTCTCCTTGCCGCGGAGGTACGATTCGAGCGTCGTCCGCAGCCGCGACCGTTGTTTGCGCAGCCGATCCCGGATGAGCCGGAGCTCGGGGCTCGCGTGATCGACCACGTCCCCTGACGGATCGATCTTGTCGCGCGTCTGCGCCGTTTCACCTTTGAATGAGGCCGCGCCGCCGCTGGCCGCCTCGAGCAGCGGGAACGACCCGGGCGCCCGGCGGATGCCGGCGCGCGATTCGTCGATCGAGTCCAGAAACTCGGCGAGCGCGAGCAGCCGGAGCGCTTCGAGCGCGCGGCCTTCGACGACCAGCGCGGCGAGGGTCTGAGGAAGATCGCTCGACGCACGCAGCGGAAAGACCCCTTGTGCCGCGATGTAGCGCGCCGTCTCGCTCGTGCCCGCGAGCAACTGCGCAACCTGGGGCGGATCGGTCGACGGCTGCAGGCGCGCCAGGCGCTCGGCGCCCATCGGCGTGAGCGCGAAGCTCTTGACCGCCTCGACGATCCGGTCGAATTCGAGGGCCCGCAGGGCGCCTGGTCGCATAGGGGGAACCTCTGATCCTAACACACGTTCATGCCTGACGGCTGAGGGCTAAGGGCAAATGGCCCAGGGTGTAGGGGCCCGTCAGCCCTATGCGATCAGCCATCAGCCATCAGCCGTCAGCCATCAGCCATTTAAAGGTGATTGATCAGTGAGGCCACGGCCGCTGCGCCGAAGCCGTTGTCGATGTTCACCACGGACACGCCGTTGGCGCAGCTGTTCAGCATGCCGAGCAGCGCCGCGAGGCCGCCAAAACTCGCTCCGTAGCCGACGCTGGTCGGCACGGCAATGACCGGCACGCTCACAAGACCGGCAACGACGCTCGGCAGCGCCCCTTCCATCCCGGCGACGACGATGATGACGCGAGCGGCGCTCAAACGCTCGCGCTCGCCGAGCAGCCGGTGCAGCCCGGCCACGCCGACGTCATACAGGCGGATGACGCTGTTCCCCATCAGCTCCGCCGTCCGGGCGGCCTCTTCGGCCACGAACAGATCCGACGTGCCGGCGGCGGTGACGACGATGGTTCCGTGACCGGCGCTTACATCCTCCTGTCGGAATGCGATGAGGGCTGCATCGGCGTAATACGTCGCCTGGGGCACCTTCGCGCGCACGGCCTCGTAGCTCGCCTCGGTTGCGCGCGTAACCAGCAGCGTAGAACCACGCGCGACGATCTCTGCCGCAATCGCGGCGACTTGGGCAGGCGTTTTGCCTAGACCGAGGACGACTTCGGGGAAACCCTGGCGGACGGACCGATGATGATCGACGCGCGCGAACCCCAAATCCTTGAATGGCCTTTCGCGAAAGGCGTCGAGCAGCCGTTGGCGCGCGGTGGTCGTGTCGACCTCGCCGCGCGCCACTTGATCGAGAAGATCCTGGAGCCATTTGTTTGACGTCATTCAAACCCAACAGTAATATAAGTGATTGTGTTTGTTGGGGGTTCTCTTCGGCTGCTAAATAATGTCTTCCACTGAAACCCTCACCCTCGCGGCATATTTTTTCGTCCTGATCGTTCTTGCGATTTACGGGTGGCACCGGTACTACCTCGTGTATCTCTACATGAGGCACAAGGACAAGGAGCCGAGGTCCGGCCCGCCGCTCGATCCGCTGCCGGTGGTGACGATCCAGTTGCCGCTGTACAACGAGATGTACGTCGCCGACCGCCTCATCGACGCGGTCTGCCGCCTCGACTACCCGCGGGAGCTGCTCGAAATTCAGGTACTCGACGATTCGATCGACGAGACGCGGAGCATTGCCGCGCTCGCGGTGCGCCGGTGGGCGGCGCAGGGCATCGACATCAAGTACTACCACCGCGCCGATCGCACCGGCTACAAAGCGGGCGCGCTCGAAGCGGGCCTCAAGGCGGCGCGCGGCGAGTTCATCGGGATTTTCGACGCGGATTTCATGCCGACGTCCGATTTCCTCACCCGCCTGATCCCGCATTTCCGCAATCCGGGGGTCGGGATGGTCCAGGCGCGCTGGGGCCACATCAACCAGGACTACTCGCTGCTGACGAAGATCCAGGCGATTCTGCTCGACGGTCACTTCATCCTCGAGCACGGCGGGAGGAACCGCGGCGGCCGCTTCTTCAACTTCAACGGCACGGCGGGCGTGTGGCGGCGGACCGCGATCGCCGACGCCGGCGGCTGGCAGCACGACACGCTGACCGAGGATCTCGATCTGAGCTATCGCGCGCAGCTGGCCGGCTGGCGGTTCGTCTTCGTGCCGGGCCTCATCGCGCCGGCCGAAGTGCCGGTCGAGATGAACGCGTTCAAGTCGCAGCAGCATCGCTGGGCGAAGGGATCGATCCAGACGTGCCGCAAGCTGCTGCCGCGCATCCTGAAGTCGAACCTGCCGCTGGGCGTGAAGGCCGAGGCGTTCTTCCATCTGACGGCGAACTTCAACTACATCCTGATGTGCGTGCTGAGCATCCTGATGTTTCCGTCCATGGTGATCCGCTACAACATGGGCTGGTACGAGATGATCCTCATCGACGTACCGCTGTTCTTCGCCGCGACCTTCTCGTTCTGCAACTTCTACATGGTGTGCCAGCGCGAGATCCACACGGACTGGGTCGCGCGATTGAAGTACGTGCCGTTTCTGATGTCGGTGGGGATCGGCTTGTCGGTGAACAACACCCGCGCCGTGCTCGAAGCGCTCTTCAAGAAGCAGAGCGAGTTCACGCGCACGCCGAAGTACCGCATCGAGGGCGACGCCGACGAATGGGTCGGCAAGAAATACCGGCAGTCGGTCGCCGTGCAGCCGCTCGTGGAGCTGGCGCTCGGCCTCTACTTCACCGCGACGGTGTTCTACGCGCTGGCGAACGGGATCTACGCCACGATCCCGTTCCTCGTGCTCTTCCAGGTCGGGTTCCTGTATACGGGGCTCGTCTCCATCGTCCAGCAGTACGCGGGCTCCGAGGTGGTCGCGGCCGGACTCGAGCCGGGCCGACAGGGTTCATGAAGTCCAGGGTGGCGGTGCTGCGGGTGGCGCCCGGCACCATCCTGTCCGACATCGATCGTCTCGTGGGGCTGGCCGGCGTTGCCGACGCGCTGGCGCCCGGCAAGACGACGATCCTCAAGGACAACATCTCCTGGCACTTCCCATTTCCCGCGGCCAACACGACGCCGTGGCAGCTCGAGGGCACGATCCAGGCGCTCGCGCGCCGCGGGTTCACCGATCAGGTGTGCGTCCAGAACAAGACCGTCGTCACCAACGCGTTCAAGGGTGAGGACCTCAATCACTACGTCCCGATCTTCAAGCGCTACGACATCCCCGTCCGCTACAACTTCAAGGACGAGGACATGACGTGGGTGCGCTACCAGCCGAAGGCGCGGATGCGCGTCCTCAACCGCATCTTCCCCGAAGGCATCCACGTCCCCGACTACTTCTTCGGCAAGAACATCGTCCACCTGCCGACGACGAAGTGCCACATCTATACGACGACGACCGGCGCGATGAAGAATGCGTTCGGCGGGTTGCTGAACACGCGGCGGCACTACACGCATTCGTGGATCCACGAAACGCTGGTCGATCTCCTCGCCATTCAGAAGGAGATTCACCCGGGTCTCTTCGCGATCATCGACGGCACCACCGCCGGCAACGGACCCGGTCCGCGCACGATGTATCCGGTCGTGAAGAACGTGATGCTCGCGTCAGCCGACCAGGTCGCCATCGACGCGGTGTCCGCGAAGATGATGGGGTTCGATCCGCTGTCGCTCGAATACATCCGGCTGTCGCACGAGGACGGCCTCGGCGTCGGCGATCCGCGGGACATCGAAATCGTCGGCGACGTCGACGCCGCGAAGGAGAACTGGAATTTCCACGTCGGCAAGAACCTGGTGCGCGTCGGCGGCGGCGACTTGATCTGGTTCGGGCCCCTGAAGCGCTTCCAGAAGCTCTTCTTCCATACGCCGCTCGTCAACGGGTTCATCCTTGCGAGCGACGTGTATCACGACTTCTACCGATGGCCGCTCGTGGATCGCCGCGTGTTCGAGCGCTGGTGCGAGACGACCGAGTGGGGCCAGCTGTTCCTCCGCTACGCGCAGATGGGCCCGCAGGGCTCCCCGGACGACGTCCGGCCCCTGGTGGCAACGACGGTGCCCACGTCCTCACGCATTCATTGACGCGGCCAGCTCCCGCCACCTACGAGCAGCACCGCCGGATCGTGCCGCCCGACGTTCTCACCAAACGTTTCGGTCGTCTGCGCTGGTGTCGCTTTGACGACGACCGTTGCGCGCCCCGCCGGCAGTAGCGTCGCAAATTGCAGTCGCACCGTCTCTCCGGCGCCGAGCGAGGGAAACCAGTCCTGCAACGACTGCGACGCGCCGTCGCGGTCGACCGTCGCGCGCACCCACGCACGCGTGATCGCACGGCTGCCGCGGTTGGTCACCTCGATGGTGAACCGCACCGTCTCGCCCGCCAGCGGTGCCGAATTGCTCGCGCTGATCGTCGCGGCCAGATCGATTGCGGGCCACAACTCCGGTGGAACGAGCAGCGACTCAGGCAGGTCGCCGAGCGATGACACGTGCACCGAATCGACGGGACGGCCGTCGATACGGCGCTCGACGTAGATGTTCCGGACGTCCAGCGCCGTCGGACGCCACGATACGCGATCGGCGGGATCGGAGAGGAGGTCCGCCGCGTGCACGATCACGTGGACGGTCCTTTCCGCCGTCAACGCCACGGCCGCGTCGGCGCAGAGTTCGCGGAGCGCTCCCAACGCCGTGCCGCGAGTATCGCAGAAGGTCACGTGCCAATTGGTGAGTACGGTCCCGGGCGGGTCGACCAGCCGCGCCAAGGCGACAGAAAGCCATTCGTCCATGCGGACTTGTGGGAGCGTGGCATCCAGTCCGGACGCGTTCGCGGCGCGCACGCGATCCCAGACCGACAGCGCCGCATCGCGCGGTATCGCACCAAAGTAGGTCGGAAGCCGGACGGCGGGCTGCGCCGCTGCGTACGTCGGGATGCCGGCGGCTGCGATTGTGATCGCAGCGACAAGAACGGCTGAACGTCCAGCGGTTTGACGAGGGTCCACAAGCACTTAGCCACCCGCAGCGTGAAGGCAGCAACCGCCGTGCCTTTGTCAGATCCGTGTTCTCCCGACGGCGCAAACGAATAGACTCTCCCGCGATCCTCGGCGGAGGACCAGTTTCACGTCAGAAAGGAGGACGCCATGAATCACGCTCGAATTGGTCCCGCTGCGGTCGTCGTCTCCCTGCCGGGGGCCGCGGCGCTTCTCTTCAGCGACCTCATCGAGACAGACTACGGCGTTCTTGGAGGAGGCACACGATGAATTACGCACGTCTCGCACTGGCCGCCGTCGTCGGAACCGTGGTCGACGCGGTCTATGGGTTCCTCGTCTACGGGATGGCGCTGACGAGCCAGTTCGGCCAGTATCCCGGCGTCTATCGGCCCGCCAACGACACGTCACACTTGCCGGTGCTCTTCGCCGGCATCTTCATCGGGGTGGTGGCGGCCACGTATATCTACGCGAAAGGGTACGAAGGCGGGAGCGGCGTGGGCGAGGGGCTCCGCTTTGGCGCGGCCATCGGCGTCTTCGTCGGAGGCTACGTGACGATGGTCAACTGGGCCGTGCTGAACATCGGCCGGTCTCTCGCGGTCAGCATGGCGGCCGCGGGTTTCGTCGAATGGATCGTGGTTGGGCTCGTGATCGGCCTCGTCTACAAACCGGCAGTCCCATCTAACCGCAGAGATCGCTGAGCCCGCAGAGTATTTTCTTGAAAGGAGTCGCTCTGCGTTCTCCGGGTGCGCCGCGGTTAAACGTCGTCATCGCCAGCGCGACGGTTCACCGGAGTATGATCGAGAATCATGACTACGGTCGCGAATCCCAAAGCGGGGCTGGAAGATACCGTCGCCACGTCGTCTGCGATCTGTTATCTCGACGGCGATCGCGGCGTGCTGGCGTATTGCGGATACGACATTCACGATCTCGCGCGTCACTCGACGTTCGAGGAAGTCTGTTATCTCCTGTGGCACCGCCGCCTGCCGACGCGCGCGGAGCTCGGTGATCTGCAGTCGGAGCTCGTCGCCGCGCGGGTGCTGCCGGAAGCGGTCCTGCGCCTCATGCGCACGCTGCCGGCCGGGAACACGATGGACGCGCTGCGGACGCTCACGTCCGCGCTCGGGCACTACGATCCGGCCGCCTCCGACAACTCGGCGCAGGCGAACGGCCGCAAAGCCGTCCGCCTGACGGCGCAAATCAGTTCGCTGGTCGCGGCGCTTGGACGGATGAACAAGGGCGCTGGCCCGATTCAGCCCGATCCGGTTCTCGGCCACGCCGCGAATTTCCTGTACATGCTCACGGGCGAGCGGCCGAGCGGCCTCGCGACCCGCGCCTTCGACGTGGCGCTGATTCTTCACGCCGACCACGAGCTCAACGCGTCGACGTTTGCGGCGCGCGTGGCGGCGGCCACACTCACCGACATCCACTCGACGATCGTCGCCGCGATCGGCACCTTGAAGGGGCCGCTGCACGGCGGCGCCAATCGAGACGTGATGCGGCTGCTGCTCGAGATCGGCTCCAGTGCGGCGCCGGAAAAGGCCGAGGAGGCGATACGCGCCAAGCTGGCGCGCAAGGAGAAGATCCCAGGCTTCGGCCATCGCGTGTATCACACGGAAGATCCGCGGGCGACGCATCTCCGCCAGATGTCTCGGGATCTCGGCCAGCGCGCGGGACAGCCGATCTGGTACGAGATGTCGCAGCGCATCGAGGCGCTCGTGAAGGCAGAGAAGAAGCTGAACCCGAACGTCGACTTCTATTCGGCGTCGACGTACCACGCGCTCGGGATCGACATCGACCTGTTCACGCCGATCTTCGCCGTGAGCCGCGTGTCGGGCTGGACCGCGCACGTGCTCGAGCAGTACGCGAACAACCGGCTCATTCGTCCGCGCGCCGAGTACATCGGACCCGAATACCCGCAGCGCTACCAGCCGCTCGACGCACGGTAAACTGCCGCTGACCAGCGTGACCAAGCAGGAGAGCGCATCCGGCACGATGTCGACCGGCACGGGTTGTCCAACCTCGGAACTCCCCCACATACCTATGAGTGGGAAAGATCAGGCTGAGTGGGAATCGCGATGTGCTTGCCCATACGCGGTTGCCGATGGTAGCATTCGGCCGTGGCGCGTTACGGGATCAAGCGGCAGCGTTCGAGCCGCGTGCGCGAGGCAGCGCCGGCATACGGCGCGCCGGCGCCGCGGCAGGCTTACACGGTCACCATGGCGGACCGCGGCCGGCTGGTGCTTCCCGCGGGGGTCCGCGAGCGGCTCAATATCCAGGAGGGCGACCGAATCACGCTCTGGGTCGATCCCGACGGGACCATGCGCCTTCAGACGGCGTCGGTCTATGCCCACAGCCTGCTCGGCATGTTCAGGCACCTGTCGCCCGAACGGCATGCGGTCGATGAACTGATCGCGGAACGCCGTCGGGAAGCGGCCATGGAAGAGCGCGACACTCGGGCGCTGGCGAGGCGTCACGGCCGGAAACGAGCGAAGTGAAGGCGGGGGGCCCGGTGGTCCTCGACGCGTCGGCGCTGCTGGCGCTGCTGAGAGCGGAACCGGGTGGCGCGCGGGTCGCCGCCGCTATCGTGCCGGGCGCGCTGATCAGCACATTGAACTGGGCGGAAGTGCTGGCGCGCCTGGTGGATCTGGGGGGAGACCCGGCCGGGGTCACGGCCATGTCCCTTCCACCTGCCGGCTCGTCGGTTGTCGAGGTCGTGCCATTCGACGACGCGCAGGCGCGCGAGACCGCCCGGCTCCAGGCGAGAACGCGCAGCCTCGGCCTCTCGCTCGCGGATCGCGCGGCGCTCGGGCTGGCGCGGCTTCGGGGCCTGCCGGTCCTGACGAGCGATCGCGCTTGGCGATCGCTCCATCTCTCGATCAAAATTGAAGTCATCCGCTAGTGGACCCACAACACATCCGGAACTTCTCGGTCATCGCGCACATCGACCACGGCAAGTCGACGCTGGCGGACCGCTTCCTCGAAATCACCGGCGCGCTGCAGGCGCGCGAGATGGAGGCGCAGGTCCTCGACGCGATGGACCTGGAGCGCGAGCGCGGCATCACGATCAAGGCGCATCCGGTGTGCCTGCACTACACGGCGAAGGACGGCGAGCCGTACGTCCTGAACCTGATCGACACGCCGGGGCACGTCGATTTTTCGTACGAGGTGACGCGCTCGCTGGCCGCCTGTGAGGGGGCGCTGCTCCTGGTGGACGCATCCCAGGGCGTCGAAGCGCAGACGCTGGCGAACGCCTACCTCGCCGTCGAGAACAACCTCGAGATCATCCCGGTCATCAACAAGATCGACCTGCCGGGCGCCCAGCCCGAGGAGGCGCGCCGGCAGATCTCCGACATCATCGGCCTCGACGGGGACCACGCGCTGCTGGCGAGCGCCAAGGTCGGGACCGGCGTGCCGGAGATCCTCGAAGCCATCATCCATCGCCTGCCCCCGCCGGCCGGCAACCCCGAGGCGCCGCTGAAGGCGCTGATCTTCGATTCCTGGTACGACCCCTATCGTGGCGTCGTCATCGTCGTCCGGGTGATCGACGGTGTGTTGCGGCGGGGGATGAAGATTCGTCTGATGGCGGAAGGGCAGGATTACGAGTCGCTGCAGGTGGGCATCTTCACGCCGAAAGCGGTGGAAGTGGACGAGCTCGGCGTCGGGGAGGTCGGGTTCCTCGTCGCGAACATCAAGAAGATCAGCGACGCGAAGATCGGCGACACGATCACGGAGAGCGGGCGCCCGGCGGTCGAGCCGTTCCCGGGCTTCAAGCCGCTGAAACCGATGGTGTTCGCCGGCTTTTATCCGGTGGAGGGCCATCAGTACCCCGAGCTGCGCGACGCGCTCGAGAAGCTGCGCCTGAACGACGCGTCGTTCTTCTACGAGCCGGAGACGTCGATGGCGCTGGGCTTCGGCTTCCGGTGCGGCTTTCTAGGCCTGCTGCACATGGAGATCGTCCAGGAACGGCTCGAGCGCGAGTTCGACATGGACCTGGTGACGACGGCGCCGGGCGTGCTGTATCGAGTGACGACGACCGATGGCGCAGTGCAGGAGATCGACAGCCCGGCGAAGCTGCCCGACGCGGGCCGCATCGAGATGATCGAGGAGCCGGTGATCAAGGCGATGATCCTGACGCCGGCCGAGCACGTGGGCGGGATTCTGAAACTCTGCCAGGACAAGCGTGGAGTGCAGAAGGCGCTCGAGTATCTGGCGTCGGACCGCGTGCTCATCACCTACGAGCTGCCGTTCAACGAGGTGGTCCTCGACTTCTACGACAAGCTGAAGACCATCTCCCGCGGCTATGCGTCGCTCGATTATCATGTCACCGGGTACTGGCCATCGCCGCTCGTGAAGCTCGACATTCTGGTGAACGGCGACCCGGTCGACGCGCTGTCGATCATCGTCCACCGCGACATGGCCTACGAGCGCGGCCGGGCGCTGGCGTCCAAGATGCGCGAGCTGATTCCGCGGCAGATGTTCGAGGTGGCGATTCAGGCAGCGATCGGCGGGCGCATCATCGCGCGCGAGTCGGTGAAGGCGATGCGGAAGAACGTGCTCGCCAAGTGCTACGGCGGCGACATTTCCCGCAAGCGGAAGCTCCTCGAGAAGCAGAAGGAAGGCAAGAAGCGCATGAAACAGGTCGGGAAGGTCCAGATCCCACAGGAAGCGTTTCTGGCCGTGCTGAAGATGGGAACGGACACCGAATGACCCGGGACTTCAGGAAGTCGACGCTCCGCGAGTACTTCGAGTCGATCGTGATCGCCGTCATCCTCGCGCTGTTCATCCGCACGTTCGTCGTGCAGGCCTTCAAGATCCCGACCGGATCGATGGAGGAGAACCTGCTCATCGGCGATCACCTGCTCGTGAACAAGTTCGTCTTCGGCCCCACCGCGTCCCGGGCCGAGCGCGCGCTGCTGCCGATCGGCTCGATCGCGCGCGGCAACGTCATCGTCTTCAAGTACCCCGAGGAGCCGGACCGCGATTTCATCAAGCGGGTGATCGGCCTGCCGGGCGAGACCGTTGAAGTGAAGGAGAAGAAGGTCTACATCAACGGCCAGGCGCTGAACGAGCCGTACGTGCATTTCCTTCAGCCGCCGAGCGGCGCCTCCGAGTTCCACGAAGTGACGTCGTTCGACGTGCGCGAGCGGTACGGCCCCGTCACCGTCCCGGTGAACCACTATTTCGTGATGGGGGACAACCGCGACAACTCGCAGGACAGCCGGTACTGGGGCTTTCTGCCGCGCGAGAACGTCAAAGGCAAAGCGCTCATCATCTACTGGTCGTACGAGGCCGAGCGGCAGGACTACCAGGAAGAAGGCCCCGGCGCGGCGGTGAAAGGCCTCGTGTCCGTGTTCGCCCACTTCTTCACGCGGACGCGCTGGGATCGCATGTTCCACCAGATCCATTGATCAAGACCTTCCTCAAGCTCGCTCTTCTTGCCGCGTTCGCAAACGCCAGCTGGCACCTGTTCGTCGTGTATTCGGCGCATTACAAGTTCAAGGATGGAGTGACTTACACTGCGCACTACCGCGGCGAGATGACCGACGACCAGATACGCGACCGGGTACTGGAGCTGGCGGCTCAGTTCGATGTGCCGCTCGAGCCGAACGCGCTCTCGATCACGTACGAAGACAAGCACACGATCGTCCACGCGCCGTACAACCGACCAGTCGAGCTGTTGCCGGGCGTCATCTACAAGTGGCCCTTTACGCTGAACGTCGACACATACACGAGTCCGCCGCCGCAGGACGACGGGCTATCCGGTCCGAAGAAGTAGGGACTGCGCCCGTGTAGCGGCGTCACCGACGCTTTCCATCAGCCGCTGACTCTCTGCACGGACCGAATCGCGGTAGCCGGCGTCAGTGACGGCCTCGAGGTTCACGTCGACGTTGAGTCTGGCGCCCGCGGTGCCCGCCGTCAGCAGCGCAATCGCGACACCGGTGTCGCTGGATGCCGGTCGGTACCCGTGCGCGGCCACGACGTTCGCCTGCTCGAGCGCAAGCGCCGAGAGCCGCATGACGCCGAGCGGCACGTCTGTGGCGGCGCGCAGCGCGGTCTGGATCGCTGCCTTGCGGGCCGACTGCTCATCGGCGGACGCTTTCGGACGCTTGTACGCAGCGACGACCTGATCGTAGGCCGCGGTATCGGCGTCGATCGCGTCGGTCAGCTGCTGCCCGATGCCGGCCAGCGCGTTCGCGGCGGCGGACAGCGCCTTCCGATCGTCCTCCGACCCGCTGCGCGTCTTCGGCAGGCCGGCGACCATCGCGAGGAGCGACGCGCCGAGCGCCGACGCGAGGGCCGACGCGGAGCCGCCGCCCGGCGTGGGATCGGTGGAGCTGAACGCCGACAGGAGATCGCGGACCGATTTGTCGGTGAGAGTCATAGATGCGTGTCCTCGGTCACGTGTCGGCGAACAGAGGACACGGCGGAACCTCTACGTGCATCCGTTCGCTCCGCTGCCGCTGGCTGAAACGATTCGCCCTCGCTTGATCACCGCGCGGATGACATCTGCTCCCACGCGGATCAGGTCGATGGCCGGCCCCCCGACGATCACGGCGTCCATCTGTTTGCCGGGCTCGAGGCTGCCGACGCGGCCGTGGCGGTCGATCGAATACGCCGCGTTGATCGTCGCAGCGACCAGCGCCTCCTCGAAGGTGAGCCCCATCGCGAAGCAGGCAAGCGTCAGCGCGAACGGCATCGACGGCGAGAACCCTCCGCCCGGGTTCACGTCGGTCGCCAGGGCCACCGCAACGCCGTGCTCGATCAGCATGCGCGCCGGTGCGAAGCGGCCGAGCTTCAGGTAGAGCGACGCGATTGGCAGGAGCGTGGCGACGACGCCCGCTGCGGCAAGCGCCCCGGCGGCGGCGTCATCGACGAAGATCAGATGATCCGCCGATCGCGCGCAGACGTCTGCGGCGACCGTCGATCCGCCGCTCGCGGCGAGCTCGTCGGCGTGAATCCGGAGCTTCATGCCGGCCTGCCGGCCGGCCCGCAGAATCTCGCGCGATTCGTCCGGCGTGAACACGCCGGTTTCGCAGAACACGTCGCACCATTCCGCGAGCCCTTCGCGCGCGACGGCAGGGATCATCTCGTCGATGATCAAATCGATGTACGCGCGGCGCCGCCCGCGGTATTCGACGGGCACGTCGTGTGCCCCCAAGAAGGTCGGCGCGATCTCCATGGCGTGTGACTCGGCCAGCGACCGGAGGACGCGCAGCGTTTTCAGCTCGCCCTCCGTTGTCAGGGCATACCCGCTCTTCGCTTCGCACGTCGTCGTGCCGCAGCGGAGCATCTCGTCGAGCCGCCGTCTCGTATCGGCGGCGAGCTGATCGTCCGACGCCGCGCGCGTGGCGCGGACGGTGCTGACGATGCCGCCGCCCGCGGCGGCGATCTCGGCATACGTCGCCCCGCCGAGGCGACGGCGCAGCTCGTCGCGCCGGTCGCCGGCGTACACGACGTGCGTGTGCGGATCGACGAACCCGGGCACTACCGCGCCGCCTGCCGCGTCGACGACGACCGCATCGCTTGCAAGAGTGCCGTCGCGGCGCCACTCGGCGCCATCCCCGACGAACACGATGCTGCCGTCCCGGGCGGCCATCACGGCGCGCGGACGCGACCCGGCGTCGGCCTGGGCGGCGCCGCGACGCGGCGCCGGTCCCGCGCAGGTCAGAATCTCGGAGGTGTTGTGAACGAAGAAGTCCGCGAGCACGCCGCGCGAGTGTAGCGCAAACGTGCAGGGCCGCCCTACGTGCCTCCGTTACGGCAGCAGCCGCCGGCGCACGTCGTCGGCCGTCACGCCGGCGATCGCGACGCGCTTGCGCCTGCCGCGCTCACCGCTGAGGATCTGAACGGCGCGGCGCGGAACGCGCAGCGCATCGGAAAAGAACGCGATCAGCGCGTCGTTGGCGGCGCCTTCGACCGGCGGCGCGGCGACACGCACGACGAACGCGTCGTCGCGCACGCCGGAGCAGGCGGTTTTGCTGGCGCGGGGAATGACGCGGACGTCGACCTCGACGCCCGCGCCCGTCGCGCGGATCACCTGACGATTTTGCGAGTGGGATGAGCGTCCGCGCTGTCGAGCGGCTCTGAGTGCCGCGGGCGGTGGAACAGGATCCTGTCGTCGCGCTCGCGCGCTTCCTGCTCATGGACGAACTCGAGCGTGTTCTTCAGCGTCGAAATCGACGCCTCGATGCTGACCTCGACGTCCTTCCGTTTCAGCTTGAGGCCGTCGATCTCGCGCTGAACGTCCTCGAGGCGCGCCTGCGTCTTGTCGAGCAGCAGGTCGGAGCGCCCCTCGGCTTCGCGGATGATGCGCGTGGCCTCGAGCTCCGCGTTCGCCTTGATCTCGTCCGACAGCTTCTGCGCCGTCGTCAGCGTGTTCTGAAGGTTTTTCTCGTGCTCGCGGTGCTCGCTCAGCAGGGCTTCCAATTTCATGACGTCCTGCCGGAGGCGGTCGGTCTCGCGCAGCGCCTGCTCGTAATCGTCGGCGACTGCGACCAGAAACGACGTCACCTCGATGCAGTCGAAGCCGAGGAAGGCCTTCCGGAAACGCTGCTGGCGCATGTCGAGCGGACTCACATTCATACGTGATCGTTCTCCCCGCTCAGCCTTATCGGACGCAACATCCCGGCGCGACAGGGCGGGATCAGACAAAAGTGCGGCGCCCAAAAATGGCTGTCCCGACGCGGACGAGCGTCGCACCCTCTTCCACGGCGACCTCGAAATCGTGGCTCATGCCCATGGACAGCTCGCGCACCATTGACGGGTCCACGCCGCGCGCCACCAGACGGTCGCGGACCCCCCGTAACGCGCGGAAATACGGCCGGGCTGCCTCGGGGTCCTCGACAGCGGGCGGCAGGATCATCAAACCGGTGATGGTCACCGCCCGGGCAGCCCGCCCCGCGTCGAAAATCGAGGCCAGCTCGTCCTCGCGCGCGCCGTGCTTGGTCGCCTCACCCGCGAGGTCCACCTGGACGAGCAGCTCGATTGCGCGTCCGGCTGCCCGTGCCGCCTCGTCTACCTTCCCGACGAGCGCGGCATCGTCGATCGAGTGGACGACGTCGAAGCGGCCGACTTTTTTTGTCTTGTTCGATTGAAGGTGTCCGATGAGGTGCCAGCGGATTGCGAGGTCGGATGTCCGGTCGATCTTCTGGAGCGCCTCCTGGACCTTGTTTTCGCCGAAATCAATCTGGCCCGCATCCGCGGCCGCGCGGACGCAGTCGGCAGGAAACGTTTTCGAGACGGCGATCAGGCGGATGGCGGAGGGGTCGCGTCCCGCCCGGCCGGCCGCGCGCCCGATGCGAGCGCGCACATCGGCCAACCGGGCGCCGAGCGCGGCGGAGTCGATCACTACTTCGGCAACGAACCCAGGACCGCCTTCGCGGTGGCCGCGCTCGGTCCTGCCGGCGCGATCTTGAGATACGTCTCGAACTCGGTCGCAGCGGCTGCGAGGGCCGCCGGAGTGCCTTCGTTCACGAGCGTCATGCCGAGCTGAAAATGCGCTTCGGCGTGGTTCGGGTTCGCCGCGATCGCGCCCTCGAACTGCTTCTTCGCCTCCGGGATCTTGCCGGCGTTCCACAGGATGACGCCCTGGTTGAACATCGCGTCGGCGTTTCCGCCCAGAGCTCCAGGCGTGCTGCCGCTGAGCTCCATCGCCTTTGCGCTGGCGGCGGCCGCCTGATCGAACTTGCGCGTGGCGTTGTAGATGTTCGCGAGCCCGTTGTACGCCTCGCCGTAGTCCGGTTTCATCTCGATCGCCTTCTTGTACGCGGCTTCCGCCTTGTCGTAGTCCTTCTTCTGCGATTCCGAGAAGGCGATGTTGTAGTAGCAGTCGAAGCATTTTTCATTCAGCTCCGCCGCGTGCGTGAAGGCGGCGATCGCCGCGTCGTGGTTGCCCGCGCGGCTCGCGGCGACGCCTTCCTCGAACGTCTTTTTCAGCTCGGCGTTCTTCGCGAGCGCTTCGGGCGTCATGGCGCCGCCAGCCCCGGCGGCGCCGAGAACCAGCGTGACGGCGGGCGACGAAGCGATCCGGACCGTGATCGGCGGGATCGGAGCCGACACCAGCTTGTCCTTCTCGGCGGTGACCTTGTACGCGCCCGGAGGCAGACCGATCTGGACGAACTCTCCTTTCTTGTCGGACTTGGTGTCGAAGTGACGATTGTTTGCCTCGGCGTCGATACTGACCTTCGCGCCCTCGATCGGTTTACCGGCCGCGTCCTTGACGACGCCTCGAATCATTCCGGTCGATTGCGCCGCGGCGGGCATCGTCAACGCGAGCGCGAACAGGGCGGCGCACGCCACCAGGTGCAGGTGCCGGCCGTTCAATCCGCGGATCATGGAAATCCTCCTGGGAGATGAGAGCAACTCTTGCGTAACGGCTAGTTTACATTGATCCGCGCCGAGGCGGCGTCACTCATAATGCAGGGCTTGAACCGGGTCCAAGCTGGCGGCCTTGGTGGCCGGATAGACGCCGAAGATCAGGCCGATCAGGACCGACACCGAGAATGCCAGCAGCAGCGAGGTGGTCGTGACGATCGTCGACCACCCGGCGAAGCTCGCGATCAGACGGGACATGCCGACGCCGAGCGCGAGCCCCAGCGTCCCGCCGGCCACGGCGATGAGCGTCGTCTCCATCACGAACTGGCGGACGATGTCGGTCCTCTTGGCGCCAATCGCCCGGCGCAGCCCGATTTCGGGGGTGCGCTCGAGCACGCTGGCCAGCATGATGTTCATGATGCCGATGCCGCCGACCAGCAGCGAAATCGACGCCAGCGCCACCATCACGATGTCGAAGATGCGCTTGGTGCGCTGCTGTTCGGCGAGCAGTTCCGCCGGGACGACGAGCGCGTAATCGTCGGCGCCCCGATGCGACGCGGTCAGGATGCCGCGGACCGTTGCCGCGGCGGTCGTCACGTCGGCGTCAGGTTTGAGGCGCAGATAGAGACCGTCGATTTCGTCGCGGTACGAGCTGTAAGTGTCCTCGAGCCGGAACATGGCGGCGCCCGTCGGCACGTAAATCAGATTGTTGCGATCCTGTCCCGGGATGCCGGCGACGTCGCTCTGCGCAGCCGCCTGCGGTCCGGCGACGCCGATGACGTCGAACCACTGCTCGTTGACCTTGACGAAGCGTCCCAGCGGATCGTCCAGCCCGAACAGCCGCACCCGCGCCGCTTCCCCGAGAACGCAGACGGCGGCGGCGCGCGCCGCCTCGTCGCCGGTGAAGAAGCGCCCGCTGGCGAGGCGCAGATTGGCGATCTGCCGATAGGTCGGATCCACGCCGTAGACGACGGGCAACTCGGCCTGCGGCTTCGGCGCCACCTGCGTCGGCGTGAAGCGCTTGCGCGCCGACAGCGTCTCGAGTCCGGGCACCGTCGCTTCCATCGCGCGGACGTCGTGGAAGGTGAGGCCCGGCGACTGCTGACGGACTTTCTGAAACGCCTGCCACTCCGTCGTTTCGTGCGCTTCGACGATCAGGTTCCGTACGCCGAGGTCTTCGATGAGCGCCATCACCTGCTGCTGCGCGCCGGCCCCGATCGACAACATGGCCAGCACGGCCGCGACCCCGAAAATCATCCCGAGCATCGTCAGCAGCGTGCGCAGCTTGTGGAGGAGCAGGTTGTCGAGGCTGCGCCCCAGGTCGGGCACCCACAGCGCAACCGACGAGCGCCACGACGCCGGCCGCGCGGCGGACGTCACCTGAGTCATCGCGAGGCTCGCTGTGGCGCGGGCGGCGCCTGTGCGCGCGGCCGCGCGCCGGAGGGCGCGTTCGGATTGATCAGCGCGACCTCCGCTGCGGCGTCGACGTTCTCGACAATCGCCACGCTGTCGGTCCAGGCTCGCACGCGAACCTCGCGCGCGTCGAAGCCGTCGGCGACGCGCACGTAGACCGTCGGCTTGCCGGCGACGTCGAACACCGCCGTCCGGGGCACGTAGATCACGTTGTCGAAGGCCGGTCCGGAAATCGTGATTGCGGCCGAGACGCCCGGCCGCACCGCCGCCTGAGCGCCGACGTCGAAGGTGATGTCGAACTGGCGCGTCCCCGCGTCGAACATCGACCTGGACGCCACGCCGCTGACCGCGCGCACGCTGCCACGCAGCCTGGCCTCGGGCAGCGCGTCGACCGCCACTTCCACCGGCTGGCCGGCGGCGACGTTCGCCCGATCCCGCTCGGAGAGCTTCGCGGTGACCTCGACCTGCGACGTGTCGATCACGTCGGCCACCGGCTGTCCTGCGAAGGTGGCGTCGCCGACGCGATACTCGGGCATCGCCGCCGCGGAGAAGACGATGCCCCCGAACGCCTGGAAATTGGTGCGGACGGCGACGTAGCCGTCAAATGGCGCACGGACGCTGAGGCTCTCGATGTTCCGTTCGGCGACCTGGACCGCGAGCTGCGCCTTGCTCCGCTTCTCGCGCAAGCCGGCGCCGGACGCGCGGCTGGTCGTCCCGTGCGTGTTCACGTCGACCTCGAGCTGCGCGAGCCGCTGCCGCGCCTCCTCGAGCAGCAATCCGTTCTGCTGCGCCTTGACGACGCTGACGAGCTCGTTGCTCTCGGCATCGAGCTCGGCCCGCCGCACGTCGTACCGGGCATGCAGCAGCGCCACGTCATCCTCCGCGGCCTGTACCGCGGCCTGCGCCTCCGCCTTTAGGATTTCCTGCTCGGCGAGCTGCAGATCGAAGCGCGCCTGCTCGAGGTTGAACGCCTGCTCGGCGGAATCGAACTCGACGACGACGTCGCCGGATTTCACCGCGTCGCCCGGCGCCGCGAGCTTCACGATCTGCAGCTGGCCGCCCATCGACGGCACGACGAGCTGCGCGGTCCGCGCGGCGCGTAGATCGCCGGTGGTGTAGACCGTCACTTGAACGCGTCCGCGCTGGACGCGGGCCGTCGGCACTCTCCGCGCCGAGGTCGGCGACACGCCGCGGACGGCGACGGCCGCGGCCGCGGTGAGGACGGCGACGGGAACCATCGCGTACAAGGCGCGCTTCACCGGCCAGCTCCAGCCGCATCCGCATCGGGCTCCTTCAGCGTGACGCGTTCGCCTTCGTTCAGACCCGACGCGATCGCGATCTGCTCGCGCCCGCGGCGGAGCACGATGACCGGTCGACTCTCGGCGACACCGCTCTTGATGACGTAAGCGACCGTTGCGGAGCCACGCTGAAAAACGGCGGCCACCGGGAGCAGCAGGACATTCGCCAGGCGATCGAGCTCAACGCGTCCCGACGCGCTCATTCCGGACCGCAGCCGCGCGTCGCTGTCCGTGAGGGCGACGACCAGGTCGAAGTTGCGCACGGGCGGCCACGTGGTGAAGTCGGGCTTCGCGACGACGGAAATCTCCTCGAGGGTCCCGGCCAGCTCGCGGTCGGGCACTGCGTCGACGCGCACGCGCACGGTGCTGCCTGGCTGCACGCGTCCCCGGTCGAATTCGTCGACGCGCGCGGTCATCTGCACGGTGCTGAGGTCCGGAATCTCCGCGATCCCGGCGCCGAACCACGCGCGGTCGCCGCGCTTGAACTCGGGCGCTGCGCGCGAAAAGGGTCCGCCGGCCCGGAAGTTCGGCAGCAGCGAAATCGACCCGGACGAGGGCGCGCGGATGGTGAGCCGCCCGATGATCCGCTCCGTTTCGCCGACATCGTACTGCGCCTTGTCCCGCTTCTGCCGCGCGATGGCAAGGTCGGCCGCCGCGGCCATGCGCTCGCCTTCAACCTTCTGTTCGAGCTCGCGGGCGCGCGCCTCCGCGTCCGACAGCGCGAGCACCAGCTTTTCCGCCTCGATTCGCGGGCGCAGCTCGTTGCCCTGGACGTCGAGCCTCGCCCTCTGCACCGCCTTGCGCGCCTCCTCGAGCGCGCTTTGCGCCGCCTGCACACGGCGCTTCAACTCCGCGTCGGTCCGATCGATTTCCGCCGACGCCTGCTTCAGCTCCGACTGCTTCGTTTCGAGGATGCGCTGCTGCGCCGTGGGATCGAACTGGGCCACGACGTCGCCGGCCGCGACTTTCGCGCCGTTTTTCACGAGCTCCACGATCTGCAGATCGCTGCCGCTCGACGGCGCCGAGAGGACGACCGAGCGCACGGGGCGAATCTCGCCGCGCAGCTGCAGGAAATCGACGAAGGTGCCCTTCGTCACGATCGCGGTCGGGATGCCGGGCGTTCCTCCCTTTGATCGAAGTGCGGCGACGCCGGCTACCGAAAGCACGCCGATCGACGCGAGCAGAGCCGCGGCGGCGGACAGGCGTTTCATTGCGGCGCCACGTCGATGGCGGCGGCCAGATCCGGCATCAGATGCGGATCGGTCCCCTCGATGGAGAAGACGGCCAGGAACGTCCGGACACGGTTCGACATCGAGCTCGTCGCGCCGATCCGCGACAGGTGCTCGAGCCGGCCGCGGAACGTCCGGCCGGGGTAGGAGTCGAGCGTGATCTGCGCCGACCGTCCCGGCTGGAGCCGGTTGACGTCGGCCTGGTTCACGCGCGCGCGGACGCGCATCTCCGACGAGTCGACGACCTCGAGAATCGGCAGGCCCGAGCGCACTTCCTCGCCCTCCTGCACCTCGCCCATCGAGCCGTTCTTCCACGTGGCCTTCAGCACGACCATGCCGTCGATCGGCGACTCGACCCGCATCTTGACGGCGTTGCGCTCGGCGTGGCGCCACGCGTTCCGCGCGCGGTCGCGCTGGATCTCCAGGCCGCGAAGATCGGCGCTTTCCGCGCGCCGCTTCAGATCGAACGTGCGCCTGAGCTGCTGGAGCCTGGCGCGCGCTTCGTCGAGCGACAGCTTGTTCTGCTCCGCGGCGATCGGCGGCGTGACTTCGTTCTTGAGCATGTCGAGCTCGGCGCCCTTCAGGGCGTTCTCCGCCACTTTCAGCTCCGCTTCGTCGTGCGCCCGCGCGGTCAACTGCTCGCCGCGCTTCCGGTTGATCTGTTCCAGGAAGTCGCGGTACTCCGCCTCGCGATCGTGCGACGTTTTGATCTGTGCCTGGCGGTCGAACTCGATCAGGAGGTCGCCGCGCTTCACGGCTGTGCCGGGTTTGACCAGATGCACCAGGACCAGGGTGCCGGTGCCTGAGCCGGTGAGGCGCGGAACGACGACTGAATAACTGCGCACAGGCTCCACGGCGCCGTGGAGGCGAAGCGGCGGCGGCGCGTCAGGGGGAGGGGCGGCGGCGCGTGCCGCGGCGCTCAGCGCCAGAACGAGAATGCCGGTGCGCGAGCCCAGCATGGCTGCAATGATAGACGTCGCGCTCGCGGAAATGGATGGGGATCAGACCGAAAAAAACGCGCTGACGCTGGCGAGATCGTACACGATCGCCGCGGGCGGCAGCGAGGCGACGAATCGAGCGCCGTAGCCCTTCGTCCGCAGGCGCGGATCGAGCACCGCGAGCACCCCGCGGTCGCGCCGATGACGGATGAGCCGCCCGAGCCCCTGCTGCAGCGCCAGGATCGCCAGCGGCACCTGATACTCGCCGAACGGATCGCCGCCGCGCGCGCGGATCGCATCGATGCGCGCCGCGGTGATCGGGTCGCCGGGCGAGGCAAACGGCAGCTTGTCGACGATCACGCAGCTCAGCGCCTCGCCGACGACGTCGACCCCCTGCCAGAAGCTGGAGGTCGCGAAGAGCACGGCGTGCGGCGTCCGGCGGAACTGATTCAGCAGCTGCGAGCGCGGTGCGGTCCCTTGCGCGAAGATCGGATAGTCGAGCGCCATCTCCGCGAGCGCCTGCACGGTGCGCATCGTCGCGTAGCTGGTGAACAGCACGAAGGCGCGACCGCGCGTGCGCTTCAGAAGCTCGATCACCTCGCGGCTGGCCGCGACAGCGAACTGCTCGGATCGCGGATCGGGCATGCGCGGCGGCAGGTACAAAATCGCCTGCCGGGGGAAGTCGAATTCGGACGCCAGGCGGATTTCGTCGGCCTTGCCGATGCCCAGGCGCGCGCGCAGGTAGTCGAACCGGCCGTCGACGGTCAGCGTCGCGGAGGTCAGCACGGTCGTGTGCATGCGGTCGAGCAGCAGGCCGCGGACGATGGCCGAGACGTCGATCGGCGCGGCGCGCAGGAAGATGCCGCGGCCGCGGAACTCCACGAAGTACACGTAGTCGTCGTTGCCGCCGCGAAGCAGGAAGCGGATGTCGTCGCGAAGCGTCGCGACGCGGCGCGCGAGCGCGGCGGCGTCTTCGCCGCGCGAATCGCCGTCTCCCTCCGATGCCGGTTGCTTCAGCAGCGCCAGGTCCGCTTCGAGGATGTCGAGCGCGCCCGTGAGGCGCGCCCCCGCCTCGCGCGCGTCGCCCAGCGATTCGGCCGTGGCGCGCACTCGTTCTTCGCTCCTCACGCTTCCGCCGCCGCGATGCGCGAACGCGACGTCGCTGAAGAACGCGCGCGCCTGATCGCGCAGCCGCTCGACCCCTTTCACCAGCTCGTCCTTCGCCCGGCGATCCTCGATGGCGCCGGATGCGGCGAGCCGCTCGACGTCGCGCGCCAGCTCCTCGATGCGATAGGTGCTGACGCCGCACCCGAAATACTGCGTGGCGACGTCTTCGAGCTGATGCGCCTCGTCGACGATCGCGCGGCTGCACGCCGGAATGACTTCACCGAAATTGCTCTGTCGCACCGCCGCGTCGGCGCACAGCAGGTGATGGTTGACGATGACCACGTCGGCCTCGGCGGCGCGCTGGCGCATCCGCGTCACGAAGCAGTCCGCGTAGCGGGGGCACTCGGTGCCGAGGCACGTCTCCGCGGTCGCGGAGACCTCGTTCCAGAATGCGAGGTCCTCGGGCAGCGCCTCGATCTCCGCGCGATCGCCCGTCTCGGTACGTGCGGACCACTCGCGGATGATCGGCAGAAAGACGTCGTGCGCGGTGGGGCCGGCGCCTTCCGTCAGGTGATCGAGCTTGTGAACGCAGAGGTAATTCGCGCGCCCCTTCATGCAGGCGGCGGTGAATGGGAGGCCGAGCGCGTCGCGCAGCGCGGGGATGTCCTTGAAATAGATCTGCTCCTGCAGGTTCTTCGTGCCGGTGGACACGAGGACGCGCTCGCGGCTCAGGATGGCGGGGACGAGATAGGCGAGCGTCTTGCCTGTGCCGGTGCCCGCCTCGGCGAGGAGGATGCCGCCGTTCTCGAAGACCCGCGCGACCGCCGAGGCCATCTCCACCTGCCCCGCGCGCGGCTCGAAATCGGGCATCGCGCGGGCGAGCGCCCCGCCGGGCGCGAAGACGGCTTCGACTACTCCGGATAGAGTGGGAACTTCCGGCACAGGGTCTCGACTTCGGCGCGCACCATGGCGAGCGCGCGATCGTCTGCCGGCGTCTCGAGCGCGCGCGCGATCAGCTCGCCGACGACGTCCATGTCCGCCTCGCGCATCCCTCGCGTCGTCACCGCCGGCGTGCCGATGCGAACGCCGCTCGCGACCATCGGCGGATTCCGATCGAACGGGATGGCGTTCTTGTTGACGGTGATGCCGGCCTTGCCGAGCGCCGCCTCCGCCACCTTGCCGGTGATGTTCTTGGAGAATACGTCGACGAGCATCAAGTGGTTGTCGGTCCCGCCGCTGACGAGGCGGAAGCCCGAGATGGTGAGCACGTTCGCCAGCCTCTTCGCGTTGGCGACAATCTGCCGCTGGTACGCGACGAACGACGGCTCAGCGGCTTCCTTCAGGCACACGGCCTTCGCCGCGATGATGTGCATCAATGGCCCGCCCTGCACGCCGGGGAACACGGCGCGGTCGAGATCCTTCGCGTATTGCTCGCGGCAGAGGACGAGCCCGCCGCGCGGTCCCCGCAGCGTCTTGTGCGTCGTCGTCGTCACGAAGTCGGAGTGCGGCACGGGGCTGGGATGGACGCCGGCCGCCACCAGTCCCGCGATGTGCGCCATGTCGGTGACGACCGGCGCGCCGACGCGATCGGCGGCGGCGCGAATTCGCGCGAAATCGATCAGCCGCGGATACGCGCTCGCGCCGACGATGATCATCTTCGGGTGGCGCTCTTCGGTGAGCCGCTCGAGCTCGTCGTAGTCGATCCGCTCGTCGGACTCGCGCACCCCATACGGGACAATCGTGTAGAGCTTGCCGGAAAAATTCAGCGGATGACCGTGCGTCAGATGGCCGCCGTGGGCGAGGTTCATCCCGAGCACCGTGTCGCCCGGCTTCAGCAGCGTCAGGTACACCGCCATGTTCGCTTGCGCGCCCGAGTGTGGCTGCACGTTGGCGTGATCGGCGCCGAAGAGCGCCTTCGCGCGTCCGATGGCGGCGCGCTCCGCGACGTCGACGAACTCGCAGCCGCCGTAGTACCGCTTCCCCGGATAGCCCTCGGCGTACTTGTTCGTCATCACCGAACCGGCGGCTTGAAGCACCGCGCGGCTGACGAAGTTCTCCGAGGCGATCAGCTCCAGGCCGGAGTTCTGGCGGTGCAGCTCGTCGCGAATGGCGCCGTCAATCTCGGGGTCGGTTTCCTCGAGCGCGCGCCAGAGCGGGGACCGTGTTTCAGTCGCCATACACACCAGGGGGCCTTTCAGGAGGGCGATTGTTCCATAGCGGCGATTTGATCCAGCCGGCGCTGGTGGTGACCGCCCTCGTAGGCCGTGTTCAGCCACAGCTCGAGGATCTCGTCGGCCAGGCCGAACGCGACGATGCGGCCGCCCATCGAGAGAACGTTCGCGTTGTTGTGCTGGCGCGAGAGCCGCGCGGTGTAGAGGTCGTTGCACAGCGCGGCGCGGACGCCGTGGATCTTGTTCGCGGCGATCTGCTCGCCCTGGCCGCTGCCGCCGAGCACGATGCCGCGATCGGCGTGGCCGCCGACGACCGATCGTCCGACGGCGAAGCAGATCGGCGGATAGTCGACCGCTCCCTGGCTGTCGGTCCCGTGATCGTCGACGCTATGGCCGAGCCGCATGAGCGTATGTTTCAGGTGCTCCTTGAGCGCGAAGCCGGCATGGTCGGCGCCAATAGCGATATGCACGGCCAAGGATTGTACTATGTCGTTCGGGGTTCGACGGGCTTCGTTCTCCGCGAACGGCGAACCGCGATCGACGAACCACGAACGTCAGCGTATGGTTTCAACTGTTGTCATCGGCGCGCGCGGTGAAGCGCGGCTCCGCAGCGGCCATCCCTGGATCTACCGCGCGGACGTCGTGGATGCGCGCGCGGCGGCCGGAGACATCGTGCAGGTCCGCGGCCCGCGGGGGCGGACCCTCGGGTCGGCGCTCTACAGCGATCGCTCGCAAATCACGCTTCGCATGCTCTCGTATGGCACCGAGTCGGCGGACGAGGCCCTCATCCGCCGCCGCATCGAGGCGGCGATCGCGTTCCGCGCCACGCTCTCGATCGATGCGACCGCGTATCGCGTCGTGCATGGCGAGGCCGACCTTCTTCCCTCGCTGATCGTCGATCGCTACGGCGACCATGTCGTCGTCCAGGCGCTGTCGCAGGGCATGGATCGGCAGCTGCCGGTCGTCGTGTCGGCGCTCTGCGACGCGCTCCGCCCGCGCGGCATCCTCGCGCGCAACGATCCGCGCACGCGCGGGCTCGAAGGGCTCGAGCAGCGCGTGGACGTGCTCGCGGGCGAGATCCCCGAGACGGTGACCATCACCGAGGTCGGCATCGAATACGACGTGGATCTCCGGCGCGGGCAGAAAACGGGGCTGTTTCTCGATCAGCGCGAGAATCGGGCGGCCGCGGCCGTGTATGCGCGGGGCCGGCTGCTGGACTGCTTCACCTACAATGGTGGCTTCGCGCTCGCCATGGGGCGCCGCTGCGACGAGACGATGGCGTTCGACGTGTCGGAAGAGGCGATCGCGCGGGTGAAGCAGAACGCCGCGCGCAACGGGATCGCGGTCGACGCGCGGGTCGGTAACGTGTTCGACGAGCTGCGCGGCCTCGAGCGGCTGGGCGAGCGCTTCGACACGATCGTCCTCGACCCGCCGGCGTTCGCGAAGAACAAGGCGGCGATCGCGAATGCGCGCGCCGGCTACAAGGAAATCAACCTGCGCGCGTTCAGGCTGTTGAACCCGGGCGGGACGCTGGTCACCTGCAGCTGCTCGTACAACCTGAACGAGGCGGCGTTTGCCGAGATCGTCTACGACGCGAGCGTCGACGCGCAGGCGCACGTGACGGTCGTCGAGAAGCGCATGCAGGGGCGCGATCACCCGGTGCTGCTCGGCGTGCCGGAGACCTACTACCTCAAATGCTTCATCCTCAGGAAAATCGCGTGAGCGCGACCGAGTCGCCCGTGGAGGCAGCGCGCAAGGCGAAGCGCACGCTCGAGCGGATGCAGCGCCCCGCCGGCAAGTTCCACCCTGCCCGGTACTTTCGCGGCGCGGCCGATCTCGGGTTCTACAACGTGGGAACCGACGCGATGCGCTCGCTGGCGCGCTCGATTTATCTCGCGCACCGAACGGACTGGTCGATAGACGAGGCGATGGCGTTCGCCAACGCGCTCGTTCGCGGCAGGTATCTCGAGGCGAAGTCGCTCGGCATCGAAGTGGTCAAGCGCTACCGCCGCGACTTCGGGCCGCGCCTGCTGCCGGTGTGGAAGCGCTGGCTCGCCGACAATCACGCCGCCAACTGGGCGACGACCGATGCGATTTGCTGCTATCTGATCGGGCCGCTGATCGTCACGCACCCGGAGCTCGGCGCGAGGCTGCGCGTCTGGGCGCGCCATCGCAACCTCTGGGTCCGCCGCGGGTCAATGATCGCCCTGATCCCGAGCGCGCGAAAGGGCGGATCGCTCGACCTCGTCTACGAGATCGCGCGATCTCTGCACGCCGATCGTGAGGATCTCATCCAAAAGGCGGTCGGTTGGGCGCTTCGCGAGGCCGGCAAAACCGACATGGCGCGGCTCGAGCGATATCTTCGCGCGAACGGCGCATCGATCCCGCGGACGACGCTGCGATACGCGATCGAGAGATTTCCACCGGCGCGGCGGGCCGCGCTCCTCAGGGCGACACGCCGTGGGCGCTGAGGCCACGTGCCCTGCCCGGTTCAAAGGGCAGACGGTGACCGGCAGGGCGCGGCTCGAGACCGAGGTCCTGCAGTTCCGCGGCGGCGATCTGCAGCTGTCGATTCCGTTCCGCGAGATCTCGAAGATCACCGTGCGCGGCGGAACGCTGACGGTCACGTTTGCCGGCGGGACCGCGTCGTTCAATCTCGGCCGGGCGGCGGCGAAGTGGGCGGACAGGATCCAGCACCCGCCGTCACGGCTCGACAAGATCGGCGCGAAGCCGGAGTGGCGCGTGTCCGCGATCGGCGTCGTCGATGAAACCTTCCTGAAAGAGCTCGAGCGCATCGTCGCCCACCTGTCGATCGGACGCGTGTTGAAGGAGAGCGACGCGATCTTCTACGGCGTTACGAAAGAGGCGGAGCTCGCGCGACTCGAGAAGCTGAAGTCGTCGCTGAGGGAGAACGGCGCGCTCTGGATCATCCGTCCGAAGGGCCGTCCGGAGATTTCCGAGCGCGCGACGATGGCCGCGGGGAAGGCAGCGGGTCTCGTGGACGTCAAGGTCGTGAGCTTGTCGCCGACGCACACGGCCGAGAAGTTCGTCATCCCGGTCGCCGCGCGACAGACGCGATGACGTGGGGGCTCCGCGGTCAGCCATGGCTCATTTCGGTCGCGGGCTACGGCTCGCTCGCGCTGGTCCTTACCTGGCCTCTGGCAATTCATCTCGCGACCGTCGTCCCGCACGATCTCGGCGATCCCCTTCTGTGCACCTGGATCCTGTGGTGGAACGCGTACATCATGCCGCTGACCTCGGCCTGGTGGAACGCACCGATGTTCTGGCCGATGGGCGGGGCGCTGGCGCTCTCCGAGCACCTGCTCGGCGTCAGCCTCGTCGCTAGTCCGCTGCAATGGCTCGGCGCCGATCCGGTGACCGCTTACAACATCGTCTTTCTGCTGTCGTTCCCGCTGTGCGCCGTCGCCGCGCACGCGCTGGCGTTCACGCTGACCGCACGTCACGATGCGGCGGCTGTCGCCGGGTTGGCGTTCGCGTTCAACCCGTACCGGACGTCGCACCTCCCGCACCTCCAGATGTTATGGACGTTCTGGATGCCGCTCGCCTTGCTCGCGTTGCACCGCTACGCGCGCGACGCACGCCTGCGCTGGCTCGTCGTCTTCGCGGCGATGTGGGTCGGGCAGGCGCTTTCGAGCGGCTACTTCCTGCTGTTCTTTCCGGTACTGACGGCGCTGTGGCTCGCGTGGTTTCTCGCATGCCGGCGCGACCTGCCGCAACTCATACGCGTTGCGGCGGCATGGGCCATCGGCTCCGTGCTGCTTCTGCCCATCGTCGTCCCGTACCAGCGTGTGCATCAGCGGCTCGCGCTCCAGCGTAGCTTGTACGAAATCCGCAGCTTCTCCGCGGACGTGAGCGCGTTTGCCGCGGCGTCGCCGCTGGCGCCTGCGTCGAGGCTGCTGCGCGCCGGAGCCGCCGAGCAGGAGTTGTTTCCGGGCATCATGGTGGTCGGGCTCATCGTTGTCGCCGTGACGGCGTCACTCTGGCAGACCAGGAGGGAGCCGGCCTCGTACCGACGCTTGCAAACGATTCTCGGTGCCGCAGCCTGCGGTCTGGTGGTCCTGGCGCTCTTGGCGCCCTCCGTCATGCCCTGGCAGCTCCGCGTTGCCGGGATCACGATTGTGAGCGTGACCACAGCGATCAAGCCGCTCACGGCCGCGATCTGGTGCCTCGTCCTCGCCCTGGCGGTCGACGGGCGCCTCGCGCGCGCGTGGCGCGCACGATCGGCGCTCGCGTTCTACGTCTGCGCCGCGGCGGTCATGTACGTTTTGAGCTTCGGGCCCGAGCCGTCATTTCTAGGCGAGCCCTTCTGGTACAAGCCACCGTATGCGTGGCTGATGGAGCTGCCGGGCCTCTCGAGCGTGCGCGCGCCCGCGCGATTCGCCATGCTCGCCGAGCTCTGCCTGGCCGTCGCCGCGGCGCTGGCGTTCGCCAGCATCCGCGCGCTGCTGCCCAGGCGATTCGCCGCGGTGGCGGCTGTCATTGCACTCTGCGGCATCGCGGCTGACGGCTGGATCCAGGCGCTGCCGCTGGTTGCCGTGCCACCGAGGTTCGCATCGCTCGAGTCGACGCAGGAGGGCGCGGTGGTGGAGCTGCCGCTGGGAGACACGACGGGTGATCTCGCTGCGTTGTATCGATCGATATATCACCACCGGCCCCTCGTGAATGGCTACAGCGGATTCGAGCCGGTTCATTACACGATTCTTCGACTCGCGGTCGAAAAGGACACGGCCGCTCTCGATGCGCTGACTTCGGACGGGCCGCTGACGGTGCTTGAGGTCTCGAGCGGCCGCGTGACGACGATCGAGGCCCCCGCGCACGCTGAACCGGCCCCGACAGGACATTCGCTCTCCATCCTTGCCGCCACCGCGGACGGGACCGTCGTCGACCAGCGACCGCTCGTCGACGGCGATCCGATGTCGCGGTGGATCAGTGGGGCGCCGCAACACGGCACCGAGACGCTGACGATCGATCTCGGATCGAGCCGGCACGTCGACGGCGTGACGCTGAGCATCGGGCCGTACCTCGGCGACTTTCCGCGCGTGCTGACGATCGAGACATCGGAGGATTTGCGGACGTGGAAATTGCAATGGAGCGGCCGCGGCGCCACGAAAGCCGTCGCGGGCGCCTTGCGTGATCCGCGTACCGTCCCGCTGACGTTCGGCTTCGCGTCCGCAGCGGCGCGCTGGGTCCGTCTGCGACAGCTCGGAACCGATCCGAAGTTCCCCTGGTCGATCGCCGACCTCACGGTATCCGGCCGATGAGTGCTATATTCCAGGCAGCCGCCAGGGGTATCCCCGCCAGCCGGGATTGAGACAAACCCTTGGAACCTGATCCGGTTCAAACCGGCGGAGGGAGCGCGGAATGTCAGAGTTCTCGACAGCTTTTCCCAATTCCACGAAAATTCACGTCGACGGCGCGCAGAGCGTGCGCGTCCCCATGCGTGAGGTCGCGCTCGAGCGCGGCGCCTCGGCCATCCGCGTCTACGACACCAGCGGTCCGCAGGACCACGACGTGCAGCAGGGGCTGCCCAAGCTGCGCGAGCCCTGGGTGAAAGCCCGCCGTGCCGCGTGCAGGAACGGCGACGCGGTGACGCAGCTCCATTACGCGCGCAAGGGCGAGATCACGCCGGAGATGGAATTCATCTCGGTGCGCGAGGGCCTACCGGTTGAGTTCGTCCGCGACGAGGTGGCGCGCGGCCGCGCGATCATCCCGTCCAACATCAACCATCTCGAGCTCGAGCCGATGATCATCGGCCGCAACTTCCTGGTGAAGATCAACGCGAACATCGGCAACTCCGCCGTCTCCTCCTCGATCGAAGAGGAGGTCGAGAAGCTCCGGTGGGCGACGCTGTGGGGCGCCGACACCGTGATGGATCTGTCGACCGGCAGGAACATCCACGAGACGCGCGAGTGGATCATCCGCAACTCCGCCGTGCCAATCGGCACGGTGCCGATCTATCAGGCGCTCGAGAGAGTCGGCGGGCGTCCGGAGGATCTGACGTGGGAGATCTATCGCGACACGCTCATCGAGCAGTGCGAGCAGGGGGTCGACTACTTCACGGTCCATGCCGGCGTCCTGCTGCGCTACATTCCCATGACCGCGCGCCGCGTGACCGGCATCGTGTCGCGAGGCGGGTCGATCCTCGCGAAATGGTGCCTCGCGCATCACCAGGAGAACTTCACGTACACGCACTTCCGCGAGATCTGCGAGATCATGCGCGCCTACGACGTGTCGTTCTCGCTCGGCGACGGGCTGCGGCCGGGATCGATCGCGGATGCGAACGACGAGGCGCAATTCGCCGAGCTGAAGACGCAGGGCGAGCTGAACCGGATCGCCTGGGAGTACGACGTCCAGGTGATGAACGAGGGCCCGGGCCACATTCCCATGCATCTCATCAAGGAGAACATGGAGAAGCAGCTCGAATGGTGTCAGGAAGCGCCGTTCTACACGCTCGGCCCGCTGACGACCGACATCGCTCCGGGCTACGACCACATCACTTCCGCGATTGGCGCCGCAATGATCGGGTGGTACGGGACGGCGATGCTCTGCTACGTCACGCCGAAGGAACATCTCGGCCTGCCGAATCGAGACGATGTAAAGGCGGGCGTCATCGCATACAAGATCGCCGCGCACGCCGCCGATCTCGCCAAAGGCCACCCTCGCGCGCGCGAGTGGGACGATGCGCTTTCAAAGGCGCGGTTCGAGTTCCGGTGGGAGGATCAGTTCAACCTCGCGCTCGACCCGGTCACCGCCCGCGCGTACCACGACGAGACGCTGCCGGCCGACGGCGCGAAGCTCGCGCACTTCTGCTCGATGTGCGGCCCGAAGTTCTGCTCCATGGAGCTGACTCAGCAGGTCCGCGATTATGCGAACGCGGGGATGCAGCAGATGTCGGTGGAGTTCAGGAAGAAGGGCGACTTATACGTGGAACAGTGAATCGGGCGATCGGCGATCGGGTGATCGGCTATTGGCGATTGGATCGGCGATCAGGTGATCGGCGATTGGATCGGCGATCACCGATCGCCCGATCGCCGATTCAGCGTTCAGTAACCGGCACGATCTGGATAAGCGTGGGAAATCGAGCGGGCTGTCCGCCCGGTTTCGGATTGGGATACCCCTGCGAGATCTCCGACTGATAGTCCTTGATCGTCACGCCCGGCGGAAACGCCATCGTCTCTTCGCGGTATTTGCCGACGTCGAACTCATGTGTGGCCGGCACCTCATAGACGAGCTCGCCCTTCTGCTTGAGCACGGTCCGGTAGTAGGCCACGAGTTCGACAAACGACGCCGGCGTACCAAAAATGTAATATCGCTGTCCGCGGCCTGCATCGTACGAAGTGATGAACTGTGCACCTGGAAAAATCGGCACCCCGAGCGTGGCTTCTGAGGGCGTCAGTTCCCCCGGCGCCTTCGTCGCCGGCGGCGGCACGGAGGCCGGCCGCCCGGGCTGCGCGGGCTGAGCCGATCCCGGCCGGGGAAACGGCTGCGGGACGGGTAGTTGCTGAAGGGACGACGACGCTCGAACCGCGAACCCGCGGAGCGCGTAGAGCAGACTTTTGTCCGCGGATTCGACGCGTTCTGCGCTGATTATCGACGCCAGAACGAGCGCAACGAACATGGACACGATTATACGCCTGCGCGATTTCTGTCGCGCCGAGCGTGAGTGGCTGCTCGAGACCGTCAAAACGCTGACCTGCTTCGAGTCGCCAACCACCGATAAAGCGGCGGTCGATCGCTGCGGTGCTGAGCTGGCGTCCCGTCTCGAGGCGATCGGCGGCCGCGTGACGCGCTTGCCCCGCCCGGACCGCGGCGATCACCTGCTGGCGGAGTTCGGCTGCGGCGCCTCGCAAGTGTTGCTTCTGGGCCACTTCGATACCGTCTGGCCCGTGGGGCAGCTCGATCGTATGCCGTTGATGCGAGCAAACGGCCGACTGTATGGTCCGGGGATCTTCGACATGAAGGCCGGCATCGCCGTTGGCATGTTGGCCACGCGCGCCCTCCTCGAGATCGGCACGCCGCTGTCCCGCCGGCTCGTCATGCTGTGGACGACCGACGAAGAGATCGGCAGCCATTCGTCGCGTGCGGCGATAGAAGACGAGGCGCGCCGGAGCGACGCGGTGCTGGTGCTCGAGCCCTCGCTGCCAGGCGGCGCGCTGAAGACGTCGCGCAAGGGGTGCGGTGCGTACCACCTGGTGGTGAATGGGCGAGCGGCCCACGCCGGCATCGAGCCGGAAAAGGGGGCCAGCGCCGTGCATGAGCTGGCGCACCAGATTCTGCGGATCGACGCCCTGCAGAATCTCGAACGCGGCCTCTCGGTCAATGTCGTACAGGTGTCGGGCGGTCTGCGGTCGAACGTCATTCCAGACCAGGCCCGGGCGACTGTGGACGTGCGCGTTCCGACGGAGGAAGCGGCGGCGGAGATTGACGCTGCGTTCCGGCGCCTCTGTCCGGTCGACCAGCGCACAACAATCGACGTGAGCGGCGGTTTGGAGCGGCCGCCGCTGGAACGCACCGCCGGGGTCGCGCGTCTGTATGAAGAGGCCCGAATCGTCGCGTTCGAGTTGGGCTACGAGCTGGCCGAGGGCGGGACGGGCGGTGGATCGGACGGGAACTTCACAGCGGCGCTGGGGGTTCCGACGCTCGATGGCCTCGGCGCGATCGGCGACGGCGCGCACGCGCTCCACGAGCATATCGACATCGATTCCCTGCCCGATCGCGCGGCGCTCGTCGCGGGGCTCATCATACGGATACAATAGACTTCTCAGCTGAAAGCGACTGAAATGTCCAATACCATCAAGACTGCGGCGCTACTCGGCCTCATGAGCGCGGTGCTCATGGCGATCGGCGCGCGGCTCGGCGGCGAGTCCGGGCTCGTGGCGGGCTTCCTGTTTGCCGTCGCGATGAATTTCGGATCGTACTGGTTCTCCGACAAGATCGTGCTGCGAATGTACGGCGCGCAGGAGGTCGGACCCGGGCATCGCCTTTACGAAATCGTCCGCCGCCTTGCCGAGCGCGCCGGTCTGCCGCAGCCGCGCTGCTACATGATTCCGGAGGCGTCGCCCAACGCATTTGCGACCGGACGCAACCCGCAGCACGCGGCCGTCGCCGCCACCGAAGGCATTCTGCGCATCCTCAGCGAAGACGAGCTCGAAGGGGTCCTCGCGCACGAGCTGGCGCACGTGAAGCACCGCGATATTCTTATCAGCTCTGTCGCCGCCACGCTGGCGGCGGCCATCATGATGATCTCGCGCTTCGCGATGTTCTTCGGCGGGAGCCGCGACGACCGTGAAGGCAGCAGCCCGATCGGCCTGCTCCTGATGATGATCCTTGCGCCAATCGCCGCAATGCTGATCCAGGCGGCGATTTCGCGGTCACGCGAGTTCGACGCCGACGCCGGCGGCGCCGGCATCGCCGGCAGCCCGCACGGCCTTGTCAGCGCGCTCCGAAAAATCGAATCGGCCTCCAAAATCATCCCGCTCGACGCGAATCCGGCGACCGCGCACATGTTCATCGTCAAGCCGTTCAGTGCCAGCAGACTGCTCGGTTTGTTCAGCACCCACCCACCCACCGACGCCCGGATCAACGCTCTGCTTCACCAGGGCTGAGCAGAATAGGGCACAGGACGAACCGAAAGTGTGGCCGTTCGGCCACGGTTGAGCATTGGCGTACAACTTGCTCGCTCCATTCGCAAGGACGGAGGCTCACGGTGCAAGTAGACGACCTCGATATCTCACCCAGCAAGATCGGCGAATCCGCGCAGCGAATCGTGGACAGGGCGATCGAAGAGGCTCGTCGTCGTGAGCACGCGCTGCTGACCAACGAGCACATCTTTCTCGCCTTCGCGCAGGCCGAATGGGACATGTTCTCGGAAGTCATGCGGGATATCGACTTGAACCCGCATACCATTCTGCAGGCGATCGAAGAGCACCTGCACATGATGCCGTCGTTTGCCGGACGCGATCTGCGCGTCTCGCCGGCGACCAAGCTCGTTTTCAAACTGGCGCTCCATCACGCCGGCCGGGCCGGCCGGCAGACGATTGAAGCCGCCGACCTCTTTTCTGCCGTGTTCGAGGAAACGCAGGGCGTCCCGGTCTCGATTCTCCGCCGCCACGGCGTGGAGCCGGAAGTGCTCGTATCGCGGTTGAACACGCGGATGCGCGACATGGAGCTGCGCGAGGAGCGCCTGAAGAAGCGGTTCGAGCTGCCGCCGTTCCTGAAGCACTTCGCGACGAACCTGAACCTGCTGGCGCGCCAGGACAAGCTGCCGCCGGTGTTCGGCCGCGACAAGGAAATTCAGCAGGTGCTCGAAATCCTGTGTCACCGCGAGCGCGCGAATTCCGTGATGCTGGTCGGCGAGCCGGGCGTCGGCAAGACCGCCATCGCCGAAGGGCTGGCGCAACGCATCGAGTTCGAACCCGAAAGCGTGCCGGTCCGCCTCCGCGACTGCCAGGTGGTGAACCTGCAGATGAACACGATCGTCGCGGGCACGATGCTGCGCGGCATGTTCGAAGATCGCATCCAGAACGTCATCCGTGAGATCAAGGAGCGGCCGAACCTCATCCTGTTCGTCGACGAGGCGCACACGATGGTCGGCGCGGGCTCCGCGCTCGGTGCGCCGTCGGATGCGGCGAACATCTTCAAGTCGGTCCTGTCGCGCGGCGAAATCCGGATGGTCGCCGCGACGACGCTCAGCGAGTACAAGGAATACATCCAGGAAGACGAAGCGCTCGCGCGCCGGTTCAGGTGCGTGACCATCTGCGAGCCGACCATCGAAGAGACACGACGCATTCTCTTCAGCCTGCGGCCGCGGCTCGAGCGGAACTATTCGGTGCGGCTGCTCGACGAGGCGATCGAGACCGCGCTCGACCTCTCGCCGCGCTACATGCGGCACCTGCATCTGCCGGACAAGGTGATCGGCTGGCTCGACACCGCGGCGGTGCGCGCGGAGATCGATCGCCGCTGGGAAGTGAAGAAGGAAGACATCGTCTCGGTGATCTCTCACGTGGCGCAGATCCCCGAGGACATGGTGTTCCGCGACGTCACCGATCGATTCAAGGACATCGAGGAGACGCTGCAGAAGCGCGTCATCGGGCAGCGCAACGCGATTGACGCGGTGGCGCGGCGACTCGTGCTCAACAAGGGGCCGCTGAAGGACGGCTTCGATCGTCCGGACGGCGTCCTCCTCTTCCTCGGTCCGACCGGCGTCGGCAAGACCGAGCTCGCGAAGGCGGTCGCCGAGTTCCTGTTTGGCGACGAGAAGAAGATGATCCGCGTCGACATGTCCGAGTATCAGGACGGCTCGGTGTCGGTGGACAAGCTGATTGGCATGCCCCGCGGCATCGTCGGCAGCGAGCGCGGCGGCGTCCTGACGAATCAGCTGAAGGACAATCCGTACTCCGTCGTCCTGCTGGACGAGGTCGAGAAGGCGAGCTCGAATACGCTGAACCTCTTCCTGCAGGCATTCGACGAAGGCTGGATGACGGACGGCCGCGGCAAGCGCGTGTATCTCTCCGATGCCGTGATCATCATGACGTCGAACCTCGGCGCCGAGAACTTCCGGAAGCTCACGAGCCCGCTCGGGTTCCTGAATCGCGCGGTGGGCGTCGAACAGGTGCAGGGCGAGGTGATGCGCGAGCTCGAACGGCGGTTCACGCCGGAGTTCCGCAACCGCATCGACGAAGTGGTGCTGTTCGCGCCGCTGACGCACGACGAGGTGCGGCAGATCGCGAAGCACTACCTGCAGCAGGTCAGCCTGGCGCTGGCGAAGGCCGGCAAGACGTTGCAGGTGAGCGACGAAGCGCTCGAACTGGTGGTCGCCAAGGGCTACAGCATGGCGTTCGGCGCCCGGTTCCTGAAGCGCTTCATCGACGAGCACGTCAAGCTGCCGATCAGCGCGCGCTGGAAGGACGGCACGCATTTCGACGTGAGCGCCCGGGACGGCCAGGTCGTGGTCGAAGCCTCGGTGGCGACGGTGGCGAAGATCGCGACGGACGACGCCACGCTCGCCTACGGCGATGTTGCTTGATGCTTGCCATGGCTGATGGCACTAGCCATTAGCCATCAGCCGTGACAGGCTTCACCACGCAAACCCGACCTGCTCGGCGCCGTTCGTTCCCTCTGCGAGAGTTTCCCGGACCGCGTTTTCGCGCTTCGTGAGGCCGTACCGGTCCTGCAGCACGCGGACCATCCCCTGCACCTGCTTGCGATAGTCCTCCGGCGCGTACTTCTTCTCGTAAAGCCTTTCGTAACGTGGCAGCCACGATGGAAATTCGCGCTCGAGGAACTTCATGAAATGGGCGCGCGTGCCACTCTCGAGAAACATGACGTTGCACCCGACGAAGCGGGCGCCATGATCCGCGATCGCCTTCACCGTGCGTTCGAGCTTGGCCCGAGACGAGGAAAAGCCGGGGACGATCGGGTTCATCAGGACGCCGGCGTTCACTCCCGCGTCCACGAGCTCGCGGACCGCGCGGAGCCGCTGCAGCGGATGCGCGGTACCCGGCTCGAGGCGCGACCACGCCTGTTCATCGACGGTCGGCACGCTCATGCACACCGTGCACGTGGCGACGCGTGACAGCTCCAGGAGCAGATCGCGGTCGCGGACGATCATCGGACCTTTGGTGATGATGCCCATCGGGTTGCGCGCGCGAAGCAGCGCTTCAATCGCCCGCCGCGTCAGCTTGTAGTGTCCTTCGATCGGCTGATAGCAGTCGGTCGCCGTGCCGACGGCGATGTACTCGCCGGTCCACCCGGGGCGCGCGAGCTCGCGCGTGAGGACCTCGACGAAGTTCTTCTTCACGAGGATCACCGACGCGAACTCGTCGTCGGCGTTCATCTCGAACTGGACGTGGTAGCGGCGCGCGTAGCAGTAGTGGCAGCCGTGCGTGCAGCCGCGATATGGGTTCAGCGTCCACTCGAACGGCATGCCCTTCACGTGGTTGAGCGCGGACCGGCAGGTGACCTCCTGATAGCGGGCCTCATCCGCGCGGCGTTCCGCTGCGGTCAGCGCGGTGGTGCCGCCGGCTTTGACGGTCTTCGCGATGTCGCGGGTGGTCGGCTTCGCGGAACCGAGGTCGAAAAGGAGCGGGAACGAGGACATGGCCGGGCCCCTGGCAAAACGCGGTGGTTCGCCTTTGTTTCGCCTATCATCGCGGCCGGCGTCGCGGGGTGTCAAGCCCTAGCGAGGCTTGGTCGTCGGCCGCCGTTTCGCCGGCGATCTGGTCGCTCCCGTCGACTTTTTCGCGCGTCCTTTCTTCGCGGTGGATCTCTTCGCGGCGGAGGTCTTCGCGGTGGACCGTTTCGCCCGCGCGCCCGTCCCGGCCTTCGGCGTGGCTGCGTCCTTCTTCGCCGGCGTCGCTGTTGTGCCGGTTGTGGCGGCAGCCCCGGACGTCACGCGCGTCGAATGCTTCGTCCGGTGCCGTACTTTCTTCGGCGCGGCTTCGACATTCGAGGCGAGCGTGAACGCCGCCAGCAACGCCACGAGCAACCTCTTCATCGTTGTGCGAATCATCACGCTGCCTCCGGTGCGCTACGATAGCTCATCCGCAAAGTCATTATGTCTTTTTTCGTGACCTGACGCTGGCCCATGAGATGGACGAAACATTGATGCGAACCGTTCGCGTGGCAATCTACGCGAGCCTTGTCGAGACGGGCACGGCGGCGCCGGCGGCCGCCGTGGCGCGCGCGCATGGACTCGGCGACGAGGACGTCGAGCATGCCTACCGTGCGCTGTCCGATGGTCACGTCATCGTGCTCGAGCCCGGCACGCTGAACGTGCAGTGGGCGCCGCCGTTTTCCGTGTCGCCGACGCCGTTCCGATCGAGCACCGGCAGCGCGTCATGGTACGCGCCCTGCGCCTGGGACGCCTTTGGCATTCCTGCGGCGCTGAAGCGCGACGCGGATGTCGAGGCGCGATGCGCATGGTCGGAGGAACCGATGGACTGCGGCGTGCGGAATGGCGACGTGTATGGCTATGGCGTCATGCATCTGCTGGTTCCCGCCGCGCATTTCTGGGACAACATCTTCTACACGTGAGCGAACATCCTGCTCTTCCGGTCTGAAGAGCGTGTCGCCCTCTGGTGTTCTGCGCGAGGTGTGACCCCTGGCGCAGTCCTGACCCTCCGGCAGGCATGGGACCTCGCGAAGCAATGGTACGGCACGAGGCTCGAGCCCGATTTTCGCCGACCGACCGCCGACGAGGCACGCGCGATCTTCGCGAGCGTGGGATTGACGGGTGCCTTCTGGCAGCTGTAGCACGCGGCTGAAGCGCCTGTGAAGACATGCCACGTTGCGCGCTACAAGAGGTAGGCGAGCGCGAAGCCGATCTGCGCGACGAACATCATGCGGTACATGTGCGCCCACGACACGTGGTTCTCTTCGACCGCGAGATCTTCCGGCCGCCGCAGCATCAGATAGAGGACGTACACGCCGTAAACGGTCATCACGGCGCCGAGCAGCTGCAGCAGCCGGAAGTTGCCCGTGAGGACATGCAGCGCAGCGCCCACGTTGATCATCAGGAACGGGACGACGAACGACGGGGAGATCATCCACGCCGCGCGACGCACGCCGTATTGAATCGGCAGTGTCCGGCAGCCGCCGCGCCTGTCCCCGTCCATGTCGGCGAAGTCCTTCGTCGTCGTCGCGCCGAGCAGGAACAGCCCGAAGATCGCGCCGATGTACCAGGGTTCGACGCCCATCATGGTCCTGACCGACGACCAGCCGGCGACCTTCAGGAGTACGCCGCGGGGAATGGCGATCGTCACGTTGGCCCAGATGCCCAGCCGCTTCGTGCGCAACGGCGGCACCGAGTAGATGTACGTGCAGACGACCGCGGCCGCGACGAGCCAGAAGCATTCGTGGCGTCCCCCCGGCGCGACGAGCCACGCCAGGACGAGCGACACGGCGTAGGTCGCGATGGTAAATCGCCGAGCCTGCGCGATCGTGAGACGTCCGCTGGTCAGCGGCCGCTTCGGCTTGTTCACGCGATCGATCTCGAGGTCGTAAATCTGATTGAGCGCGTTGTTGCCCGCGTTCAGCAGCGCCGCCATCAGCGATCCGATCAGCGGCGCGACGAGCAGCGCCGCCGACCACGGCAGGCGCGGGGCGGCGCCGATTGCCGTCAGCGCGCCCGAGACGAACCCGAGCGCCGGGGCAACCAGCGTGAAAGGGCGGGCGAGATCGACGTAGGCCCGCAGCGTTCGCCGTTGGCCGTCCGAGGTTCGTCGTGCGGCGCTCGTGGTGCGCCGATCGTCGTTCGCCGTTCCGGTCACGCGATGACCAGCGCCACGGCCGCAGCGACAGCCGTGTTGATGAAGTTCAACATGTCGTTGTTCAAAATACCCGGCGCTTCGAGCGTCGCCGCAAGCACGCTCTCCACGAGCGCGCCGGCGGTCGCGCCGACGACGACGGCGAGGGTGGCCGAGCCCGGGATCAGGGCGAGCGCAACGCCGGCGGCCGCGAGCCCGAAGGCGGCGACGATCCCCGCGGCCGTCCCTTCGAGCGACATCGCGCCCGGCGTGCCGGGCTTGACGCGGCGCAGCGTCGTGACGAGCAACGTCGAGCGGCCCCACACCTTCCCGACCTCGCTCGCGACTGTGTCGCTCCCGCCCGCCGTCAGCGCCGCGACGAGCGCGAGCAGCGAGGCTGCGGTATGGCGCGTGGCGATCGCGGCGATCGCGGCGACCGCCGCGACGCCGCAATTCGCGATCGCGTTGCCCGCTCCGCGCCGCCCGCCGCGCTCTTCGGCAATTCCGAGCAGCACCTTCCGCTTCAGCCCGAACCGCGAGGTGACCGCCGCCGCGAGAAACGTGGCGAACAGCAGCGCCCAGGCGGAAGCGCCGCCGCCGACATAAATGATCGTGCCCACGACGGCTCCGGCGACGGCACCCGATCGCGACACGGTGTGCGCGCGATACCCGAGCCATGCGGCGAGCACGTTGACGCCGAGCGCCCACGGCGCGGCGGCGACCACGGCACTGCGCGCAGCGGACACGGCGGCCGCGTCCATCAGGCACGCGACCCACAGCACCCCTCCGGCCGTCGCGGGCACAGTGATGTTGTCGTCGAGCCGCACCGGCACGGTTTCCGCAAATGCCGCCGCGACTGCCGCAACCAGCGGCGCGACGATCGTGAACGCCATCGGGGGCGGCGGCGCGACGGCGGGCCGCGTCCACCACGCGAGCGCCACGCCGGCCATCCCGCCGAAGACGACGAACGCGAGCGTGCCGGCGATCGTCTTGTCCGGGTTCCACGGCAGGTGTCCACGCTTAACCGCGGAGCTCGCCGAGCGCGCAGAGAAACGTGTTTCTGCGTTCTCTGCGATCTCCGCGGTTAGACGTGACGCGCGGCCGACGAGCGTCGCCGCGCCGTCACCGAACGCCAGAATCCCCCACGCCGCCGCCACGATGTCGAGGCGGGACGGAAAGATGAGGATGAGCAGCAGGACGGCGAGCGGATAGATCAGGATGCCGAGCGGAAACCCACGCGCCTCGTCGACCGGCCGATACAGCCGCCGGCCGCCGATGCGCGGCAGCAGCAGCAGGTTGAACGCCAGAGCGAACGCCGCGAGCGCTGCCGCCTGCCACCACGTCAGCACGCGCAGCAGCAGCGCGAACGATCCCGATCCGATATGGACCCACTGGCGCGCCTGTTCCGAATAGGTCGTCACGGGCGCGCGAGCTCCACCCGCGGCGGCGCGTCCCTGATCGACGCGACCGTCCGGCGAACACCGTCAGCCAGCGGCGTGATGGCGTACCCGAGATCGCGGATCGCGTCGCTGCTGTCGAGCGACCAGTCGTGCCGGAAGATCTCCACCGCTCCACGCGTGATCAGTGGCGTGCCGCCGAACAGCCGGACGCGCACTTCTTCAGCCGCGCCCAGCAGGCTGGCGACGGGAAACGGGATCCGCGCCGGTGGCCGGCGACCCGTGAGCTGCTGCACGAGCTCGAACACGCGCAGCTGCGGCGCGTTTTCGCCGCCGAGCGCGTAGCGCCCGCCGACGCGGCCGCGTTCGAGCGCCGCGCAGTGCCCCGCCGCCACGTCGTCCACGAACGCGTACGACCACGGAAGCTCGGGTCCGACCAGGCCGGGCAGCCGGCCCCGGAGATGATCGGCAATCAATCGGCCGACGAGATTACCTTCCGTGAATGATCCAGGTCCATAGACGACGCCGGGGTAGATGCGAATCAGCGGACGGCCGTCACGCACGGCATCGTCGGCCAGCCGATCGGCGACGACTTTCGTTCGCTGGTAGTCATTCGCCTGGAGCGACTCGCTCATGCCGCGCGGCGGCAGCGCGACGAAGGACGAGGTGTAGAGCACGCGCGAAATCCGCGCGCTGGCCGCGACCGCAAGGACGTTGCGCAGGCCGCCGACGTTGACGTCGTCGAAATCGGCGCGGCGGCGCCGCCAGATGCTGACGAGCGCGGCCGAATGGGAGATCGCGTCGCAGCCGGCCGCGGCCCGCTCGAGCGCGGCGGCGTCGCGGACATCGCCGTCGACGGCGGTGCCGGGCAGGCCGCTGCGCGTCGCGCTGCGCGCGAACACGACGAGGTCGTGGCCGCGCTCGTGCAGCGCCCGAACGAGGGCGCGGCCGAGATATCCAGTGCCGCCGGTCACGAGCACTTTCATTGGGGCCGTCTCCGCCAGTATTCGAGCAGGTCGTCGAGGGTCTGGTCGAGTGGAATCTGCGGCGTCCACCCGAGCTCGTTGCGGAGGCGGCTGGGATCGCCGAGCAGCATCGGCGTGTCGTTCGGACGGTAGCGCACCGGATCGACTTTCACCGTGATCGGCACGCGCGCGCGGGCGAGGAGTCGATCGAGAAGCTCCCGAATCATCAGTGCACGGCCGGAGCACACATTGTAGGGACGGCCCGGCTGGCCGCGCTCCAGAATGAGCTGGTACGCGCGCACCGTGTCGCGGACGTCGGTGAGGTCACGGCGCGCGTCGAGGTTGCCGACGGTAATCTCCGGCGTCCATCGCCCGAGCTCGATGTCGGCAATCCGGCGGGCGAAACCGGACGCGGCGAAGAACGGATCCTGCCGCGGCCCGAAATGGTTGAAGGCGCGCGCTATCGTCACCTCGAGCCCATTCTTTCTGGCGCCGAGCATTTCCTGCGCGAGCTTGCTCACGCCGTACGGGCTCGCCGGCACGAGCGGATGCGACTCGGTGAGCGCTTCATCGGCTGCGGCGTACACCAGCGCGGAGCTGGGGATCAGGACGCGCGCATCGATTCCTGCAACCATCAGCGCGTCGAGCACATGATGCGTGCCGCGCACGTTGATGGCGAACGTCGGCTCGGTCGATTCCCATGCCCGTCCGACGTGCGCCTCGCCCGCGCAGTGATAGACCGCGAATGGCCGCGCGCGCGCCATCGCCTGCCTGACGCCATCGCGATCGAGCAGATCCACCGCCTCCCACTGCACTCCCGGCGCGTCATGCGGCGCCGCGCCGCCGGGCCGCCGCCAGGCGACGATGCGATCGCCGGGGGCGCCGTCGCGGAGCAGCCGATCGATCAGGTGGCTCCCCGCGAAGCCGGCCGCGCCGGTGACGAGAATCGCCCTCGACATCTGTTGCGTCGCGTGTCTGTCGGCTAGCGCGGCACGCCGCTCAGCGCGCCGTTGAACGGCGAGAAGTTCCCGAGGCCGGCGAGTGTGAACGACAGGAAGAACCGGTGGTCGGCCGGAATCGGTGAAATCGAGCCGGCGCCGTAGTTGTACGTCTGATACTCGAACGCCAGCCCGCAGCACTGCGCGTTGTAGAAGGCGGTCACCCGCTGCTGCGTCAGCGCGGAGTGGAGGACGTTGTAGTTGAAGGAATACTGCAAGCCGTACTTGTTGTCCGATGTGCGCACGTTCGACGAGCCGTTGATGTAGTGGTCGAGAAAGCGTCGATCGTTGAATCCCACCAGCTCCGGGATATAGCCGTTCTTGCTCCAGCCGATGTTGGTCTGCACGAACTGCGACGAATAGCCGCCCTGCGCCGAAATCGTCCGGAGCGCGTGGTAGCGGCCGTCGAACTCGGCTCGCGCCGTGGCATTGATGTCGTTGGTGGGCATCGCTCGGACGTTGAGCGCGATCGCCGAAAAATGACTGGCTGTCTCCGACGTTGTCCCCAGCGAGGTCTGGGTCTGATATTGACGGTCGTACAGTGACTGGCGCTGATCGGTGTAGTAGCTCTGCGACAGCTCGACGTCGAAGATCTCGCGCGATTGCGCCGGCTGGCCGGGTGCGAGCTGGCGCTTCGCATAGAAGCGGTTGTTCAGGCCGTAGGTGTACCTGGTACCGCCCACGTAGCTGTCGATGCCGTCGAACACGACGATCCGCTGGAAATCGTCCACCGACGACGTCCGGTCGATCGTCAGCACCGGCTCGATCGTGTGCTTGAATTTCTCGGCGTAGCCATTCTCGGGCGTGTCCCACACCCGGTTGAACACCGGGCCGACGATCTGTGACTGAAAGATGAAGATCGGGCGATTCAAGCCGACGTCGACTACGTTGGTCGTCGGCGTGCCGTCATCCGCCAGCGCGTAGCTGCGCGTGTAATACGTCTCACGCCAGCTGACCGTCGAGTTCACCGTGAACCACTGCCACTTCTTGAACGGATAGCGGATCTGGGGCGAGAAATCGAGCCGGCTGAGGCTCGTGTCGAGCTCGGTGTCCGGGCCCTTGGAGTCGCGCAGCAGCCGTAAGTATTCGCCGCTCACAGAAAAGTACGCCTGCGAATTCCCGATCGGCCGCTCGTTGCGCGTCAGGGAGACGTGGGGCAAGCTGCCGCTGATCGTCGACCTGGTCGTGTCGTAGAAGTATTCAAAGTGGTCGAGCGTCGTGTTCAGCGTGTAGTTGCGCCACGCGCCGACGACGTTGCCGCGGAACGAGCGCTGGTTGCGCGAGATGTCGTAGATGTTCGTGTTGAACGTCTGCGACGACTCGATGCTGGAGAAGTAATTCACATTCGCCTGCGCGCGAAGATTGCCGGGCAGCATCTGGTTGGCATTGCCGCGGATATCGTAGCTGCGCTGCGCCGAGGTCGGTAGCCCCGGGCTGCCGTCGGGCTGCGTGTACGTCGTGGAGTGCTCGTCGAGCATGTACGCGCGCAAGTCGCCGTCCATGCCGGCGCCGTAGTTGTAGCGGTATTCGGTCCCCACGCCCTGGCCCGTTTTCGAGAACCAGTCATGCAGGACGGTCGCGTCCTGGCTCCGATTGATCGCCCAGAAAAACGCATTGTGAAATGTCTGCCCGCGCAGCGTCGAGGAGCCGTAGGTCGGAATCAGAAAGCCGGTGGCGCGATCCTCACGCTTCGTCGGGTAATACAGGATCGGCAGATACAGCATCGGCACGCCTTTGACCGACAGCACCGCCTGCTTCAGCAGCGTGTAGTGATCGACGTTCAGGACGACGGTGCCCGCGTGCAGATCCCAGCGCGGCGTCGGCTGGACGCACGTCGAGAAGCCGCCGTTCGTGATCCGGTACTTCTTCGGGCCGATCTTCTCGATCTTCTCCCCGAAGAAGTAGACCACCGTGTCCTGGCCGGTCATCGGCGGCGGCGCGATGCCGCCGGGCTGCGCCCGTTGCGGCTGCGGCTTCACGCTCGACAGGCCCCACGCGTGATAGAAGGTGCCGAGCCGCGTCTCCGTGTCGAATTCGGCGCGCTCCGCCGAGATGCGGTTGTTGCCTTGCGCGAAGAGAACGTTGCCTGTCGCGATCGCCTTGTTCTGTCCGGTGTAGACCCAGACGTCCTGGGCGTAGATTTTCGTATCGCCGCCGCGATCCATCTCGACGTGGCCGATGAAGTGCCAGTCCTTCTGATCGTTCGACCCCTCGCGGCGATCGCTGACCGTGGTTTCCGCGACCGGACCGGGCGCGGCGACCGTCACGGGAGGGATCGCCAGCGCAGGCGTCTGCGCCGGCTGCGCGGGAGGAGCGACTGACTGGGCGACCGCTGGAGCCGCGAGGCAGAGGCACGTCAGAAGAGAAACACTCTGAAACAGGTTCAGCATCCAGGCACGCTGGGGGCGTCATCGAAGCGTATCACGATGCGTCGATCAGCCTGAGGATGTCGCCGAGCAGAAAGATGGAGCCGGCGGCGACGATTCTCGGGGAGTCGCGCCACGCGCGCGCGAGTGCCCCGGGCATCAACGGTTCGACGTCGATCGGCACACTCGGGTCGACGGCGCGCGCGATCTCCGCCAGGCGCTCCGGCTCTGCCGAGCGCGCGTTCGACGCGCGCGTCACGACGAGCCGGCTGACGACGGGAAGGAGCGCCGAGAACATGTCCGCGATCGCTTTGTCGCGCATGGCGGCGAATACGAGCGGCCGGGGCGCACCGTCGCGCATCAGGTAAGACGCGAGCGACGCGGCGCCGGCCGGGTTGTGCGCGGCGTCGAGCAGCAGCTCGCGGCCGTCGGCGAACCGGCGCACGTCGAGCCGTCCGGGCCACTGCGGCTGCGCAAGGCCGGCTGCGACGGCCGGCGGCGACACGGCGATGCCCCGGGCGTCGAGCACATGCAGGATCCGGACGGCGATCGCGGCGTTCGCGCGCTGGTGGGCGCCCCGCAGTCCGAGCGCGAACCCCTCGACGTCGGACGGTGACGTATGGATGACCTCGGCGTCGAGGGTGGCCGCCACCTGTTCGATCGCGGCGGCCGCCTCGGCCTCCAGCGGACCGACGACGACCGGCACGCCGCGCTTGATGATGCCGGCTTTTTCGAGGGCGATCTCGCGCAGCGTCGTGCCGAGATACCTCTGATGATCCAACGCGATCGACGTGATCGCCGTCACGATCGGCTGGACCAGGTTGGTGGCATCGAGACGGCCGCCCATTCCCACCTCGAGTACGGCGATCTCCACGTTCGCGCGCCGAAACAGCTCGAACGCGACCGCCGTGGTCACTTCGAAGAACGTCGGCTGGACGGCGAGCGTGCCTTCCCGGCGCAGCGTGTCGATTGCGCCCCGCACGTCGTCGACGGCGGCAGTGAGCGCGTCGGCCGAGACCGGGCGCCCCTCGATGACGAACCGCTCGGCCAGGTCGACGAGGTGCGGCGACGTATAACGCGATGCGCGATGACCGGCGGCGCGCAGCGCCGCATCGACCATCGCGGTCACCGAGCCCTTGCCGTTGGTGCCGGCGATGTGGACCGATCGGAACGTCCGTTCGGGGTGGCCCAGACGCTCGACGATCGTCGCGATGTTGTCGAGGCCGAACTTGATCCCGAACTGTTCCAGAGAGAAAAGGTAGGTCAGGGGATCCATCAAAATGGCTGATGGCTGATGGCTGATGGCTGACGGTTGGATGGTTGACGCGAGTGTTCAGGTCTGCGGCGCGGGTTCGGCGGCGACTGTCGCCGGCGACTCGACAACCACCGGACGCGGAGTCGCGCCCATGAACCGCAGCGCGTTCACGATGACCGCCTTCATCTCCCGCCGATCGACGACGAGATCCAGCATGCCCTTGTCGAGCAGGAACTCACTGCGCTGAAAGCCCTCGGGCAGCTTCTGCCGGATCGTCTGCTCGATGACGCGCGGGCCCGCAAAGCCGATGAGCGCCTTGGGCTCGGCGATGTTCAGGTCGCCGAGCATCGCGAAGCTCGCCGTGACGCCGCCCGTCGTCGGATCGGTGAGGACCGAGATGAACGGGAGCCGGGCGCGGTCGAGCCGCGCGAGCGCGCCGCAGATCTTCGCCATCTGCATCAGCGAGAGCGCGCCTTCCATCATCCGCGCGCCGCCCGAGCAGCAGACGACGACCACCGGCACGCGGGTCTCGATCGCGCGTTCGATCGCGCGCGCAATTTTCTCGCCCACCACGACGCCCATGCTGCCGCCGATGAATCCGTACTCCATCGACGCGACGATCGCCTCGATCCCGTCAATGGTCCCCGAGGCGACGATCGCCGCGTCCTTCATGCCGGTGCTCGCGATGCCGGCCTTCAGCCGCGCCTTGTAGGGCTTGGTGTCGGTGAACTCCAGCGGGTCGGTCGAGACGAGATCCTTGTCGTACTCAACCCAGTCGCCGTCGAACAGGATGCGCAGCCGCTCCACCGCGTTGATGCGGAAGTGGTGCGCACACTTCGGGCAGACGCTCAGGTTCGCGGCGAGGTCTTTGTTGTAGATGACCTGGGCGCAGTCCGGACATTTGACCCAGAGGCCTTCCGGCACGCGGCTCGGCTTCTCTTTCACCGTCGCGGCCATCGGCTTGCGCGTCTTCTTGAACCAGGCCATTCGGGTCAGCTTAGCATTTCAGATTGCAGATTCAGATGCCAGATTACCTGGTTCTCGGCACGTAGTAGCGCGTGCCGGGACCCATCGCGCGGATCTGCTTGATCAGATCGTCCAGCGCTTCGTCGCTGGCGTCGGAATCGAACTGTGACGTTTCGACCACCAGCAGCGGCGTGGCGTTGTAATGAAAGAAGAAGTGCGTGTAGGCCTCGTTCAGCTCTCGCAGATAGTCGTCGTCGGGCTGAAAGGCAACCGCCTCGGCATCCATGCGCCGGCTGTGGACGCGCCGCAGCAGCACGTCGGTCGGCGCCTGCAGATAGACGACGAGATCGGGCGCCGCGACGTCGCGCGCGAGCAGTTCGTAGAGGCGTTGATAGATGAACAGCTCGTTGTCGTCGAGGTTGAGGTAGGCGAAGATCTTGTCCTTGTCGAAGACGTAGTCGCAGATCGTCGTCTGGCTGAAGAGATCGGCCTGCCGCAGCGCCGTCTGCTGCCGGTGGCGGTTGAGGAGATAGAAGAGCTGCGCCTGGAGCGCGGAGCCGGGACGGTCGGCGTAGAAGTCGGCGAGAAACGGATTCTCCATTTCCTCCAGCACGACGGTCGCGTCGAGCCGCGTGCCGAGACGCTCCGCCAACGCGGTCTTGCCCGCGCCGATCGGGCCTTCAATCGCGATGTAGCGGAACTGCAATGCGGCCCGATGATATCATCGCGCAGTGAAGATCGAACGTCTGGAGCTGCGTCTGCTGAAGCTCCCGCTCGTCCATTTCTTCGAGACCAGCTTCGGCCGCATCGACGACAAACACTTCATCCTCGTGCGCGTCGACGGCGGCGGTGCATCCGGCTGGGGCGAGGGCGTCGCCGAGCAGGATCCGTACTACAGCTCCGAGACGAACGAGACCGCGTGGCACATCATCGCGGACTTCATCGCGCCTCGCGTGCTCGGCGCCGCCTTCGCGCACCCGCGTGAGATCTTCCCCGCGCTCAAGACGATCCGCGGCCATCGCATGGCGAAGGCCGCCGTCGAGATGGCGGCGTGGGACCTCCACGCGCGGCTGCGAAGCGAGCCGCTCAGCCGCGCGCTCGGCGGTTCGCGCGCCCGCATCGCGTCGGGCGTCTCGATCGGCATTCAACAATCGCTCGACGATCTTTCCGCGAAGGTCGAGCGCGAGCTCGCCGCGGGGTATCGCCGGATCAAGATCAAGATCAAGCCCGGCTGGGATCTCGAGCCGGTGCAAACCGTCCGCGCGCGCTTCGGCCCGATCCCGCTGATGGTGGACGCCAACGCGGCCTACACGCTGGCGGACGCGGACCATCTCGCCCGGCTCGATCCGTTCGACCTCATGATGATCGAGCAGCCGCTCGAGTACGACGATGTGGCGGATCATGCGGCGCTGCAGCGGCGGCTGAAGACGCCGATTTGTCTCGACGAGTCGATCAAGAGCGTGGCCATCGCGCGCGCGGCGATCGAGGCCGGCGCCTGCCGCATCATCAACATCAAGCCGGGACGCATGGGCGGGTTTGCCGAGTCGATCCGGCTCCACGACCTGTGCGCGTCGCATGGCGTTCCGGTGTGGCACGGCGGCATGCTCGAATCGGGCATCGGCCGCGCGGCGAACCTGCATCTGTCGACGCTGCCGAATTTCTCGCTGCCGGGCGACGTCGCCGCGAGCAGACGCTACTTCGATCCCGATCTGATCGATCCGCCGATCGAGGTCGAGGTGGACGGGACGATCGCGGTGCCGACCGGTCCCGGTCTCGGCGTCACGATCCGCGAAGACCGGATCGAGAACGCCACGCTGAAACGCGCAACGTTCGCGTCTCAACTTTCGACCCTCAAGGCTGAAGTCTGATGAGTCGTTCGACGATGGTGGCGAGGAAGCCCCGCGCTGGATCGGTTTTCGGCGCATCGTTCACGCTGACGCTCGCGCTCATCGCCTCGGGCTGCAAGAGCGTGCCGCCGGTGGTGATTCCCGCCAAGCCGGCCGGCCCCAGCTTCGAGCAGAAAATGGGGTGGATTCTCCGCCTCGAGGATCAACGGGTGCTGCACGATCCGGCGCCGGTGATCGCGCCCGCGCCGCCGGTCGCGGTCCGTGGGCAACAGGCGCCGGTCGTCGCGCCGCCGCCGCCACCGCCCGATCTCATCCGTCTGTTGTCGGACGATGAGGGCCGCATTCGGCGGCGCGCCGCGCTCGCGATCGGCCACGTGGGCCTGGCCGAAGGCGTGCAGCCGCTCGTCGGACTGCTCGCCGACGCGGATCCCGAGGTGCGGCAGATGGCGGCGTTCGCGCTGGGGCTGCTCGGTGACAAGCGGGCCCGCGATCCGCTCGTCACCGCGCTTGGCGACGCGTCGCCAGGCGTCCAGGGCAGCGCCGCCGAGGCGCTCGGCCTCATCGGCGACCCCTCCGCCGCGGACGCCATCGGGCGCGTCGCGGCGCAAATCGTCCAGTCGGGCGCGCTCGCCCAGACGCCCGCAGACGAGGAGGAGGACGCGAGGCGCGACACGCCCGCGGCCGCCTGTCGGTTGAGCCTTGTCGCGCTGGCCCGTCTGAAGGCGTACCCGCAACTCGCGGCGGCGGTCCTCGATGCGAACGGCCAGCCGCGCGTGCGCTGGTGGCCCGTCGCCTTCGCGCTGCAGCGGGTCGAAGACAAACGCGCGCTTCCGGCACTGCTCACGCTCGCCAAGGATCAGAATCCGTACGCGCGCGCGTTCGCCGTGAAAGGGCTCGCCGCGCTGAAAGATCGGTCGGCGCTGGCGGTCCTCAATCCGCTGCTGTCGAGCGGCGCGCGCGCGGTCCTCATCGAGACCGTGCGCGCCCTCGGCGCGATCGGCGATCCGTCATCGGCCGAGCCGTTGATGCGGATCATTCGCGATGAAGCCGCCAATCCCCAGGTCCGGCTGGAGACGGTCAGCGCGATCGGCGGCGTGCGCACGCCGGAGGTGGCCGACATGCTGCTCGACGTGCTCGCCGACCCCAGCCCGCCGATCCGGGCCGCGGCGCTGCGATCGCTCGCCACGTTCGATTCCGAGAACTTCGTCACCGTGCTGTCGGGCCTCGATCCCGATCCGCACTGGAGCGTGCGGGCTGCGCTGGCCACGGTGCTGGGGACGATGGCGCCGGAGGCCGGGTTGCCGCGGCTCCAGGCGCTGCTCGACGACACGGATCAACGCGTCGTCCCATTTGCGATCGCGGCGTTGGTGAAGCTGAAGAGCCCGAGCGCGGCGACCGTCCTGATCGATCGTCTGAAAGCGGACGACTTTGCCGTCCGCGCGGCGGCCGCCACCGGAGTCGGCGAGCTGATGCTGCCGAATGGCGCGGCGGCGCTAGCCGAGGCGTATCGTTTGGGGCAGCGCGACTCCAGCTACACCGCCCGCGCCGCGGCGCTGGCCGCCCTCGTCAAGTACGGCGCGGCGGCGGCGACGCCGGTGCTGCGCAGCGCTTTTGCCGACAAGGACTGGACCGTCCGCGTCCGCGCGGCGATGCTGCTGAAGCAGGTCGACCCGTCGGCCGCGGCCGACGCCGACGCCCAGATCCGTCCCGCGCCGACAACGGTGCCCCCCGAGGTGTACACCGCCTCGCGTCTGGTGAACCCGACGGTCTCGACGCACGCGTACCTCGAGACCGACCGCGGGTTGATTCAGATCGAGCTCGCGGTGCTCGACGCGCCGCTCACCGTCGAGAACTTCGTCACGCTCGCGCGCAAGGGCTATTTCAACGGCCTCAGCGTGCACCGCGTCGTACCCGATTTCGTGATGCAGGACGGCGATCCCCGCGGCGACGGCGAAGGCGGGCCCGGCTATTCGATCCGCGACGAGTTCAACCAGCGGCCCTACGTGCGCGGGACGGTGGGCATGGCGCTCGATCCCTGGCCGGACACCGGCGGCAGCCAGTACTTCATCACGCACTCTCCGCAGCCTCACCTCGACGCGCGGTACACCGTCTTCGGCCGCATCATCGGCGGCATGGACGTCGTGGATCAGATTCAACAATGGGATGTGATCCGCCGCGTCAGGATCTGGGACGGCCAGACGATGAGTACGACAGGGACTAGGGACTAGGGATTAGATTAGGGGTTAGGGATTAGGGATTCGGGGGAATTCGGGATTCGCAATTTGGAATGAGTCGGCTTCGGAGAGAAGACTTGCGCGGAAATTGAAAAGGGGGCGACGGCCGCCCCCTTTTATCGACGGGAGAGGTCAGCTTACCGTTTCTTGCCGGCCTTCTTCTTCCCGCCTTTGGCTTTCTTCGCCATTGTCTGTTATCCCCCCCTTCATGTGGGTTTAACTGCGCGAGCGCTCACGCGCACCTCTGTGGCTGCCGCCTGGCACGCTCACCTGATGTCGGCACTCGTCGCTTCGAGGCACCTTCCGCGTCGGTCACCCGGCGGAGGGGCGAGCTCGCACTGAAGTCGAGCTTCACTAGGGGTGGCGATGAGTTCACCACCCTCATACCAGATGTAGATTATGAGCCTGATCGTGATGGTGTCAAGCACAATCGACAGAAAAAGTCAAAAAAGTTTGCTGCGCTTCGATGCGATCGCGCGCAATTTTTCTTCCGCGCGACGCGCGACCGTCGTCGCGTCGTACACGCGGCGATCGCGCGCGCGATCGCGCAGCGCGGTCCATGCGGCGGCGCTTGCATCGAGGTCGTGGAGATACACCTCGTGCAACTCGCCGATGCGTTCGAGGAACAGCGGGTTGGATGGATACCGTCGATCGAGCGATTCGAGCCGCTCCAGCGCCTGCCGCGGGCGATGCTCGTACCAGAGATACACCAGGTGCAGCTGAAAATCGGCTTCGCCGCGCATCACGGTGCCGCGGTCGCGCGCGCGTTGCATCTCTTCGAGACCTTTCATGCGGTCGCCGCCCGGCAGCAGCAGCAGCCAGCGCAGCAGTTTGGCGTACGCCGGCGCGACGGCCGCGTAATAGTGGTAGAGCCCGATTCCGAAATACGCATCGTCGAGCGCCGGATCGAGGTGCAAGGCGCGCTCGAGCGCGTCCTTGATCGTCTTACCGTTGAGGGCGGCGGCGATCCGCTCGCCTCGCAGCGCGCGCCACTCAACGAGCGGCCCGTAGGAGCCCGCCAGGTAGAACCACGCTTCGGCGCGCTGGGGCTCGCGCCTGGTCCAGCGTTCGCTCGTGGCGATCGCGTCCGCGGCGGCGTCTTTGAGCGCCTGATCCAGCTGGCGCGCTTCGGGATTGATCTGGATCTGCCACCAGCGGGACACCGTCGCGAGCGCCTTGCAGGCCGCCTCGGGCGCGGGCGGGCAGGTCTCTTTCAAGCGGCCCGCGGCTTCGTCGAATTGCGCGCTGAGGATCGTGTCGTACACCGCCGCCAGACGCGCGTGCTCGGTCAGCGAAGCCGAGGCCGGCGCCGCCAGGAATGCAAGAGCCGCGAGCATCAGAACCATCGTCGATCGGCGGCCGTCAGTCTGCCCGTGCGGGCGTCCGACGACTGATGACCGACGGCTGTTCCCGATGCTCACATGCTGGTCCGCAGCTGCTGTTTCTCGGCGTGCCGATCGATGGCGAGCTGAATCAACCGATCGAGCAGCTGGGGATATGTGACGCCGCTCGCCGCCCACATCTTCGAATACATGCTGATCGTCGTGAACCCCGGAATGGTGTTCAGCTCGTTCAGGTACAGCACGCCGGAGTCGCCGGCGAGCAGGAAGTCGACGCGCGCCATGCCGGCGCAGTCGATGGCTTTGAACGCGCACACCGCGAGCGCGCGGACGTCGTCGGCGAGCGTGCCCGGCAGCACCGCGGGAATCACCTCGCGCGAGCTCCCATCCAGATACTTCGCGTCGTAGTCGTAGAACTCGCGGGACGGGATGATTTCGCCGGGGACCGACGCTTCGGGGTCGTCGTTGCCGAGCACCGCGACTTCGATCTCGCGGGCCTTCGGCACGGCGGCTTCCACCACAATCTTGCGATCGAAGTCGGCGGCGAGCTTGATCGCCGTGCGCAGCTCGGCGACATGTTTGGCTTTCGAGATGCCGACGCTCGATCCGAGGTTCGCCGGCTTCACGAACACGGGGAACCCGAGCCGGCTGACGATCTGCTGCAGGACCGCGCGCTCGTCGCGCAGCCAGTCGCGCTTCATCACGACCTCGTAGTCGCACATCGGCAGGTCCTTCGCCGCGAACACGAGCTTCATGGCGGCCTTGTCCATGCCGACCGACGAGGCGAGCACACCGGCGCCGACGTACGGCACGTTCGCGAGCTCGAGCAGCCCCTGCACCGTGCCGTCCTCGCCGTAGGGGCCGTGCAGCACGGGGAACACGACGTCGAGCTCGAGCCCAGAGACGACCGCCTGCTCCGGCCGCCGGCGGTCGATCGTCATCAGTGTGTCGCTGCCCGGATGCGCGACCAGGTGCGTCTCGCGTGTCCGACCGGTCAGCTCGTGGCGGCCCGCGCGGATGACGTCGGACGCGGACATCAACGCCGGCGGGCGCTCGGGCAGCACCCAGCGGCCGTCCTTTTCGATGCGGATCGGCACGGCCTCGTAGCGCGCAGCATCGAGGTTCTGGAACACCGAGGCTGCCGACGCGAGCGACACTTCGTGTTCGCCGGAGCGGCCGCCGTACACCACCCCCACTCGAAGCTTCTTCACATCTTCACCGCTCAATCGACGTCACCGCCGAATCGACACGCTTTTCGTCCGCGTCGCCGGCGCCCTTCCCGTCCCTTTGTGTTGATTCAGCCCCCGAATCAAATTGTAATCTGTCTGTGGCGGGCACACTCTTCGGTTTCCACGTGACGCACACCGACGGCCGGGCGCGGCGCGGCCGGATGGTCACCGCGCACGGCGAGGTCGAGACGCCGGCGTTCATGCCGGTGGGCACACAGGGCGCCGTCAAGGGCGTCACGCACCGCGATCTCGAGGCGCTCGGCGCCGACATCCTCCTGAGCAATACGTATCACTTGTACCTGCGTCCGGGCGACGCTCTGATTGCGCGGCGCGGCGGCCTGCATCGCTTCATCGGCTGGACGAAACCGATTCTCACCGACAGCGGCGGCTACCAGGTATTCAGCCTCGCGGCGCGGCGGACGATCGACGAGGAAGGGGCGCGCTTCCGATCTCACCTCGACGGTTCGGCGCACCTCCTCACACCCGAAAAAGCGACGGACATCCAGGCGCAGCTCGGATCCGACGTCGCGATGGTCCTCGACGAGTGTCTCGCGCATCCCGCGAGCGCCGAGGCCGCCCGCACCTCCATGGAGCGGACGGTGCGATGGGCGTGCCGGGCCCGCGATCGTTTTCTCGCGCTGCGCGACGGGCACGTGCCGGGCGTCACCGTCAGCACTCCGGGTCAGGCGCAGTTCGGCATCGTGCAAGGCAGCGTCTTCCCCGAGCTTCGGGAAGCGAGCGCGCGCCAGACCGTCGAGATAGGATTCGAGGCGTATGCGATCGGTGGCCTGAGCGTCGGCGAGCCGGCCGATGTGATGTACCAGATGGTGTCACGCACCACACAGTGTCTGCCCGAGGATCGGCCGCGCTATCTCATGGGCACCGGCACGCCCCAGGATCTGGTCGAGTCGGTCGCGCGCGGCATCGATCTCTTCGACTGCGTCCTGCCGACCCGCAACGCCCGCAACGGTCAGCTCTTCACGAGCGAGGGGCGGGTCAACATCAAGAACGCCCGATACGCGGAGGACGATCGGCCGCCCGATCCCTCCTGCAACTGCTACACCTGCCGAACCTGTTCGCGCGCGTATCTTCGGCATCTCCATGTGGCCGGCGAGATCAACGGCGCCACCCTTAACACGTTGCATAACCTGCACTTTTACCTTGACACGCTGCGTCGGATTAGGGATGCTATAGTGTTTGGGCGGTTCGAAAGTTTCAGGCTAGCGTTCCATCAGAGCTTGTCCCGCCAGTCGCACGATTCATGATGATGGTCATCGCCGGTCCCGTGTTCGCCATGGGAATGACTGATGGCGGAAGCCCGCTGCTGCAGATCGTTCCGTTTGCCCTGATTCTCGGGATTTTCTACTTCATCATCCTGCTGCCGGCGAAGCGCAAGCAGCAGAAGGTGCAGGAATTCCTCGATAATCTCAAGGTCAACGACCGGGTCATCACGACGGGCGGGATTTACGGGCAGATCACGCGTCTCGACGATCAAAAAGTGCAGATCCAGGTCGCGGACAAAGTCCGGATTGACGTGTCGAAGGCAGCGATCGGCGGCTACCAGGGACAGGCGCCGGTCGTCGAAGTCGCGAACCCATAAGAGAGGCCGGGAGCGCTCCCGGAGCAGTGCCCATGTCGAACCTTCGCTGGAAGGTCATCACCATTGTCGCCGTCTTCGTCATCTTCTTCGCGGTGGGCGTGTACCCGCTCGTCGCGCAGCGCTACGGCATCCATTCGCCGTCGTGGCTCATGGACAAGGCGCTCAAGCTCGGCCTCGATCTCAAGGGCGGCGTGCATCTGGTGCTGCGCGTGCAGACCGAGGACGCGCTGCGGCTGGTGACGGATCAGGAGATGGAGCGGCTGCGCGAAGCGCTCAAGAGCAAGAGCGTCCCGTTCACGCGGATCGAAGCGACCGACGCGGTGCATTTCAAGGTCGAAGGCATTGCGCCGGCGCAGGACGCCGCGTTCCGCCAGATCGCGAGCGAGGTCCAGACCAACTTCGATCGCAGCGCGGGCACGAACGGGACCTACACGTTCACGATGCGGCCGAACATCCAGGTGAACCTCCGCGACGAAGCGGTGGTCCAGGCGCGCCAGACGATCGAGCGGCGCGTGAACGAGCTGGGCGTCACCGAGCCGAGCATCGCGCAGCAGGGCACCGGCGGCGATGAAATTCTCGTGCAGCTTCCCGGCGTCACCGACGTCGAGCGCGCCAAGGAAATCATCCGGTCGACCGGCCTTCTCGAGCTGAAGATCGTCGAGCGTGTGGCGCCGACGAAAGAAGAGCTGCTGGTGAACGGCCAGGTGCCGGACGGCATGGACATCGTCCCCGGCGTCGGCACGGCCGGCGACGCCAGCACGATGTTCTATCTGGTGAAAAAGGCCGCGGTGGTCAGCGGCCAGGACCTGCGCAACGCGCGGCCGTCGGTCGACGAGAACAACCGTCCCGCCGTGAGCTTCACGCTCAGCAGCGACGGCGGCCGGCGGTTCGGGAAGGCCAGCGGCGAGAACATCGGCCGGCAGCTTGCGATCATCCTCGACGGCCGCGTCCAGTCGGCGCCGGTGCTCGAATCGCGCATCACGACCGAGGGGCGCATCAGCGGCAGCTTCACGCCCGAGGAAGTGCAGAACCTGTCGCTCATCCTCCGGTCGGGCGCGCTGCCCGCGACCATGAGCTACCTCGAAGAGCGGACGATCGGGCCGACGCTCGGCGCCGATTCGATCCGGTCCGGTGTGATCGCGTCGCTCGTCGGCCTGCTGCTCGTTGTGTCGTTCATGCTGGTGTACTACCGGCTGTCCGGTGTGAACGCTGTCGTCGCGCTCATCTTCAACCTGATCATCCTGCTCGGGCTGATGGCGTACATCGGCGCGGTCATGACCTTGCCCGGCATCGCCGGCTTCGTGCTGACGATGGGCATCGGCGTCGACTCGAACGTGCTGATCTTCGAGCGCATCAAGGAAGAGCTCGAGGCGCAGCGCGGCGTGCGCGCATCGATCAACGCCGGCTTCGCCCGCGTGTTCTGGACGCTGGTGGACACGCACGTGGCGGCGCTCATCTCGTGCGCCTTCCTCTTCCAGTTCGGCACCGGGCCGATTCGCGGCTTCGCGGTCACGCTCTTCATCGGGCTGCTCTCGAACCTGTTCACGTCGATTTTCGTGTCGAAGACACTCTACGAGGTGGCGCTGGCGAACCGGCATCAGGTCGCCACGCTGAGTATTTGAGCTTTCAGCTTCCGGCTCTCAGCTTTCAGCCGTCAGTGTTTCGCTGATGGCCGCTGGCTGATAGCCGACAGCTGATGGCGGATTGCTGTCACATATGCATATTTTCAAGAACGCCAACTACGACTTCCTTCGCTGGCGCTGGCACGCGATCGCTGCCTCGTGGGTCATCATCCTCGTGGGCGTCGTCACGATTGCCACGAAGGGGATTCCCAAGGGCGTCGAATTCGCCGGCGGCACCGTCGTGATCGAGCAGTTCGATCAGCCGGTCTCGGTCCAGCAGGTACGCCAGGCGCTCGACCGCAATTACCCGGGTGGAGGGCAGAACACCGTCGTGCAGTCGTACGGCGATCCGTCGGCGCGGCAGATGATGATCCGCGTCCCGCAGGTCGGGGTCGAGTTGGGTGGGGCCCTGAGCAACGAGGCGCAGCAGGTCGAAGACGCGCTCAGGAAAGCGAACCTCGGGAATTTCAAGCGGCAAGGGGCGGAGATCGTGGGCGCCACCGTGGGGCGCGAGCTGACGAGCCGGGGGATCTGGGCCGTCGTGCTCTCGCTGGTCGGCATCCTGCTCTACCTCGCCTTCCGGTTCCAGTTCAGCTTCGGCGTCGGCGCCGTGGTCGCGACCATCCACGACCTGCTGATCACGCTCGCGTTCCTCGCCTTCTTCCGTTACGACATGTCGCTGAACGTCATCGCGGCGATCCTGACGATGACCGGGTTCTCGACCAACGACACCATCGTGATCTTCGATCGGATCCGCGAGAACCTGCGCGGCATGCGCCGCGACTCGATGGCTCACATCATCAACGTCTCGATCAACCAGACGCTGAGCCGCACGATCATCACGTCGGGCACGGCGCTTTTGACCGCCCTCGCGCTGTTCTTTTTCGGCGGGGAAGTGCTGCACGCCTTCGCGTTCACGATGGTGGTCGGCATCATTACCGGCACCTACTCGAGTGTCTTCATCGCGGCCGCCATCGTCAGCCTCTGGCGCGGCAACGCGCCCACCCGTGCGGCCTCGCATGCGCCGATTCCCACCGGTCCCGGCGGCGGAGGGCGGCCCGGTCCGCCGGCCCCTGCGCTGCAGCAGCCTCAGCGGAAGCAGAAGCCGCAGCGCAAGGCCAGAGCTTCGTAACATTCAAGTCTCGAGTGTCGACTCTCAACTCTCAACTTGCCCGACATGCCTACGCTTCTGAAAGCGGCCGTGCTCGGCGTCGTGCAGGGCCTGACAGAGTTTCTGCCGGTCTCGTCGACGGCGCACCTGCTCATCGGCAGCCGGCTGATCGGCTACGACGATCCGGGCGGCACGTTCACGGTCATGATTCAGCTCGGTTCGATCGTGGCGGTGATGTGGCTGTATCGCCAGAAGATCGTCGCGGTCGTGACCGGGCTGCCGTCGAAGCCTGAGGCCCGCCGTTTTGCCGCGATGATCATGCTGGCGACCGCGCCGGCGCTCGTCGCCGGGGCGTTGTTCTCGACGTTCGTGAAGAGTGTCCTGTACGCCAGCTTCACGGTCATCGCGCTGGCGTTCATCATCGGCGGTATCGTGATACTGATCGTCGAACGGTTCCGGCCGCCGCCGGACGTCTTCGACGTGGACAGCCTGCCCATCGGGCGCGCGCTCGCCATCGGCTCGTTTCAGGCGCTCGCGCTCGTCCCCGGCGTCTCGCGGTCTGGCGGCACCATCGTGGCGGCGATGGCGATGCGGGTGGACCGCGCGGCCGCCGCGGAGTTCACCTTCTTCCTCGCGATGCCGACCATGGCCGCCGCGTTCGCGAAGAGCCTCTTCGAGGTGCGGCACAATCTCGGATCCGCGCGCGCTTCAGAAATCGCCGTCGGGCTCGTGATGGCCTTCGTCTCGTCGGCGCTCGTCGTCAAACCCTTTCTGAACCACGTCAGACGGCACGGGTTCGCGCCGTTCGCGTGGTACCGCATCGTCGTCGGCGCGGCGCTGCTCGCCGCGCGCGTTTTTTGGCGAGCCTGAAAAGCTCGCCCGACTGGTGGCCTGCAAGGCCCGCCCTACAGGCAGGTGTAAGGCAACGCTTTCAGGGTCGCCGCTGAGCTTATGCACTGGCTGCGTCGGAGCTTCGTCGCCGGGTTCTTCGTCACGGTGCCGCTGTTCATCAGCGTCGCCGCCTTCATCTGGATCTTCAACGTCGTCGACGGCCTGACGACGCCGATGTATGACCGTCTGATCGGCCGCCGGATTCCGGGACTCGGGACGTTCTCGACCGCCGTGGTGATCGTGCTGGTCGGCGCGCTGGCGAGAAACGTCATCGGCCGTCGCGTGCTGCTGCGCGCGGAAGGGTGGCTGGCGAAGGTACCGGTGTTCCGGACGATCTACGCGCCCGTCAAGCAGCTCATCGCGGCCTTTTCGCCCGACAACGAGTCGGGGTTCAAGCGCGTCGTGATGATCGAAGATTCGCGGCGGGGCTATGCGCTCGGATTCCAGACGCGGGAGTTCATGGTCGACCGCGGCCGCGGCCCCGAGCCGCTGCTGGCGGTCTACATCCCGACGAACAATCTCTACCTGGGCGACGTGGTCATCGTGGAGCGCGACCGCGCGCTCTTTCCGGACATCTCGGTCGAAGACGGCATCCGGATCTTCCTCACCGGCGGCATGGCGCTGCCGCCCAAAGTGCGCTTATAATCCGACCTTTTGCGCGAGGGGCAATGAGTGCGACCGTAGAGAGACTCTCGGGACGACTGGTGGTCCCGGTGCTGGCGATCGTCGTGTGCAGCTTGCTCGTCGCGCTGCCGCGGCCGCTGCTGGCGCAGGCGGGCCAGCCGGCGACCCAGGCGCCGGTCCGCGCGGGCGGCGAGGCGAACCTGGTGCTTCCCGATCTGTCAGTCGTCGAATTCCGCGGGTTGAACGGCCGGTCGCTGCTCATGAGTGGACTGGGGATCTGCGTGCTCGGCCTGCTGTTCGGGGTCGCCACGTTCGTCCAGCTCCGGAACCTGCCGGTGCACGACTCGATGCGGGAAGTGTCGGAGCTGATTTACGAGACCTGCAAGACCTACCTGATTACCCAGGGCAAGTTCATCCTGGTCCTCGAAGTCTTCATCGGCACGATCGTGGTGCTCTATTACGGGGTGCTCGAGCACATGGCGCCGATGCGGGTCCTCATCATCGTGCTCTTCAGCCTGGTGGGCATCGGCGGCAGCTACGGCGTGGCGTGGTTCGGCATCCGGGTCAACACGTTCGCCAACTCGCGGGCCGCGTTCGCGAGCCTCCGCGGCAAGCCGTTCCCGATTTACGCGATCCCGCTGCGCGCGGGCATGAGCATCGGCATGCTGCTCATCAGCGTCGAGCTGCTGCTGATGCTGTGCATCCTGCTGTTCATCCCCGGCAACCTGGCGGGTCCCTGCTTCATCGGGTTCGCCATCGGCGAGTCGCTCGGCGCGGCCGCGCTCAGGATTGCCGGCGGCATCTTTACCAAGATCGCCGACATCGGCTCGGACCTGATGAAGATCGTCTTCAACATCAAGGAAGACGACGCGCGGAACCCGGGTGTCATCGCGGACTGCACGGGTGACAACGCCGGTGATTCGGTCGGGCCGAGCGCCGACGGGTTCGAGACCTACGGTGTGACCGGCGTCGCGCTCATTTCCTTCATCCTGCTTGCCGTGACCGACGCGCGCGTGCAGGTGCAGCTGCTCGTGTGGATCTTCGCCATGCGCATCATGATGATTGTCGCGAGCGGAGTGTCGTACTTCATCAACGAGGCGGTGGCGAAGGGCCGCTACGGCACGGTCGACAAGATGAACTTCGAGGCGCCGCTGACCTCGCTGGTGTGGCTGACCTCGATCGTGTCGGTGGTGGCGACGTACGCCGTGTCGTACTGCCTCATCGAGAACCTCGGCGACGGCACGCTCTGGTGGAAGCTGTCGACGGTCATCACGTGCGGCACGCTCGCGGGCGCGATCATTCCCGAGCTGGTGAAGGTGTTCACGTCGACCGAGTCGTCGCACGTGAAGGAAGTGGTGATTTCCTCGCGTGAGGGCGGCGCGTCGCTGAACATCCTGTCCGGTTTCGTTGCCGGCAACTTCAGCGCGTACTGGCTGGGCCTCAGCATCGTCGGCCTGATGGGCACCGCGTATTACGTCAGCACGTTCGGGATGGGCGCGCTGATGCTGGCGCCCGCGGTGTTCGCGTTCGGCCTCGTCGCGTTCGGCTTCCTCGGCATGGGCCCGGTGACGATTGCCGTGGATTCGTACGGCCCCGTCACCGACAACGCGCAGTCGGTCTTCGAGCTGTCGGTGATCGAGACGCTGCCCGGCATACGGGAGCAGCTCAAGCGGGACCACCGCTTCGACGTGCGCTTCGAGCGCGCGAAGGATCTCCTCGAGGAGAACGACGGGGCGGGCAATACATTCAAGGCCACCGCCAAGCCGGTCCTGATCGGCACGGCGGTCGTCGGCGCGACGACGATGACTTTTTCGATCATCTTCGTGCTGACGAACGGTCTCACGCAGAATCTCGAGAAGCTGTCGCTGCTGCACGCCCCGTTCTTCCTCGGGCTCGTGACGGGCGGTGCGGTCATCTACTGGTTCACCGGCGCGTCGGCCCAGGCGGTGACGACCGGCGCTTATCGCGCGGTGGAGTTCATCAAGGCGAACATCCGTCTCGACAGCGCCGAGAAGGCCTCGGTGGCCGACAGCAAGAAGGTCGTCGAGATCTGCACGCAGTACGCGCAGCGGGGGATGTTCAACATCTTCCTCACCGTGTTTTTCTCGACGCTGGCGTTTGCGTTTCTCGAGGAGTACTTCTTCATCGGCTATCTCATCTCGATCGCGCTCTTCGGTCTGTACCAGGCAATCTTCATGGCGAACGCCGGCGGCGCCTGGGACAATGCCAAGAAAATCGTCGAAGTCGAGCTGAAGCAGAAGGGGACGCCGCTGCACGCGGCGACGGTCGTGGGCGACACGGTCGGGGATCCCTTCAAGGACACCTCGTCGGTCGCGATGAATCCCATTATCAAGTTCACGACGCTGTTCGGCCTCCTGGCAGTCGAGTTGGCGGTCCGGCTCGCGGCCGACAAGGGGGCGTTGCTCAGCCACGCTCTGGCGGCACTTTTCTTCGCACTTTCGACGATTTTCGTCTGGCGTTCGTTCTACAGCATGCGGATTGGCTCGGGCTCGTGAGTGCCCGCGGGGGCCTCGGCCCAGTTAAGCGTCGGCCAGCAGGGGCTCGCCCCCCGTTAACCGTCAGCCATTTGGCGGGTTCCGGTGTCTAAGGGTAATGAGTTTCGTTGACTCTCCGTTTTTGGACTGACTATAATCGGCGCCTTCCGCGCCGGTGGTTTGCACTACCTGGAGGAGATGCCCCGTGCCAAAGGACATGTTCGGCGATATCGTCAAGCCGTCGATCAAGGTGGGCAGCCAGAAGTGGTACACGATCCCGATGTCGATCATCGTCCACACGGCGATCATCTCGGCCGTCATCATCATTCCGTTGATGGCCGCAGACGTCCTGCCGACGCCGCCGTCGATGATGGCATTCGTGGCGGCCCCGCCGCCGCCGCCCCCACCACCGCCGCCGCCCCCGCCGCCCGCGCAGGCGATGGCGCCGAAGCCGCCGCCCGACGTCAATCCGGCCGCGGCGCCGGTCGAAGCGCCGCGTGAAATCAAACCCGAAACCGGCATCGAGAGCGGCGTCAAAGGCGTCGTCGGCGGTGTCGAAGGCGGCGTCGTCGGTGGCGTCACCGGCGGCATTGTCGGCGGGCTGTCGGAAGCGCCCCCGCCTCCGCCGCCCCCGCCGCCGCCCGCGCCGGTGCGCGTCGGCGGCAATATCAAGCAGCCGACGAAGGTGAAGGACGTCAAGCCGGTGTATCCGGCCATTGCGCAGTCGGCGCGCGTCCAGGGCGTCGTCATCATCGAGGCGACGATCGGGCCCAATGGCGCGGTGCAGGAAGCGAAAGTGCTCCGCTCGATTCCGCTGCTCGACGCGGCGGCACTCGACGCCGTGCGCCAGTGGCAGTTCACCCCGACGCTGCTCAACGGCGTCCCGGTGCCGGTCATCATGACGGTCACGGTCAACTTCACGTTGCAGTAGAGACGTATTTCCGCAATCCGCATTTCGCAATCCGTATTTTGACGATGGAGGATGGACCGTGGATTTAATGGCAATGTGGCAACAGATGGGCCTCGTGGCGAAGGGCGTCGCCTTCGTGCTCTTCTTCATGTCGATGTGGTCGTTCGGCGTCGCGATCGAGCGCATCTTCACCTTCACGCAGGCGCGCAATCAGTCGAAGATGTACGCGCCGCAGGTGGCGAAGCACCTGAAGGAAGGCCGGCTCAAGGACGCCATCGCGCTCTCCTCCTCGAAGAACTACCGGTACAGCCACCTCGCCAAGGTGGTGCTCGCGGGCCTGCAGGAATACCAGTTCCAGCAGGAGAGCGGCGGCGCCATGTCGCGCGAGGACCTGATGGACACCGTGCGCCGCTCGATTCAGCGCGCGTCGGCGCTCACCGCGTCGGACCTCAAGAAGGGCATCTCGGCGCTGGCGACCATCGGCTCGACGGCGCCGTTCGTCGGACTGCTCGGCACCGTGGTCGGCGTCATCACGGCGTTCCAGGGCATCGCGGCCAGCGGTTCGGGTGGGATCGGCGCCGTGTCCGCCGGTATCGCCGAAGCGCTGGTCGAGACCGCGCTCGGTCTGGTCGTCGCGATTCCAGCGGTGTGGTTCTACAACTACCTCACCGGCCGCATCGAGTACTTCAACGTGGAGATGGACAACTCCTCGTCGGAGCTCGTCGACTACTTCGTCAAGAAGACTGCGTAAAAGGGGTTCCGGGTTCAGGGTACAGGGTTCAAGGTTCGATCGGGTTCAACGTCGAACCCGGATCGGCACGAACCCTGAACGCTGAACCTTGAACGTTGAACCCAGGAGAAGCCGTATGGCAATGGATCTCGGCGGCGCCAAGGGCGGAGTCAAATCCGACATCAACGTCACGCCGCTCTGCGACGTGATGCTGGTGCTCCTCATCATCATGATGATCGTCGCGCCGCTGTTGCAGCAGGGCGTCAGCGTCACGCTGCCGAAGGCGGGCAACACGGTCGACAAGCCGGAAGTGCAGGGGCAAACGGTCGTGGCCATCGCCAGAGACAAGACGATGTACGTGAACGCCAAGCCCGTGCAGGAAGCGGAGCTCGCGACGAAGATCAACGAGCTGCTCGAGAACGCCAAGGAGAAGGTGGTGCTCATCAAGGCGGATACGGAGGTCGAGTACAGCGCCGTCATGGGGGCGATGGACCAGCTCCGGCAGGCGGGGATCGAGGACATCGGCCTCATCACCGATCCGAAGAAAGTGCCCGGCGGCGCGGCGGGAGGGCAGTAGTCATGGCTCACGCACACCACCATCTCGGCGCGGATAAAGTCGTCACGGCGGAGGTCCCGCATGCCAGCGCGGACATGAACATCACGCCGCTCATCGACGTGCTGCTCGTGCTGATCGTGATCTTCATGGCGGCCCTCCCGCTCACCCAGAAGGGCGTCGACATCAACCTGCCGGCGGAAAGCAAGAAGACCACGGACGTCACCCCGGACATCAGCCAGATCGTGCTGGACTACACGGCCGACAAGCGGATCGCGATCAACAAGACGGACGTCTCGGTCAACGAGCTCGAGACCCGGCTGCGCAACATCTACGACCAGCGCAAGGACAAGACGATGTTCCTCATCGCCGCTGGGACGCTGCGGTATGGCGATATCGTGGCGGTCATCGACGCGGCCAAGGGCGCGGGCGTCGAAAAAGTCGGGATCGTGACCGAGGGCATGCGGAAAGCTGGCGGCGCGTCAACAGGCAGCAACTAGAATTCGGAATTCGGAATTCAGAATTATCGAACGGCCGTTCCTCCGAAAGAGGACGGCCGTTTTCTTTTGCGACGGGGTCTAACTCGATGGAGGTGACCCGTGTCTCGTGCCCATCGACATCTCGGCGCCGACAAAGTCGTTCGTGAGGAGATTCCGCACGCCCGCCCGGAGATGAACCTCACCCCTCTGATAGACATCCTCCTCGTGCTGATCGTGATCTTCCTGGCTGCGCTGCCGCTGACACAGAAGGCGATTGACAGCCAGCTGCCGTCGCACACTCACAGTCAGGAAGAAGCCGGCACGATCAGGCAGATCGTGCTCGAATACGCCGCCGATAGGCGCATCACGCTCAACCACGAGGCGGTGGAGCTGGAAGAGCTCGAAGCGCGTCTGCGAACCGTTTATGCGGACCGTCGCGACAAGACGATGTTCATCGCCGGCGCGGCATCGCTGCGGTACGGCGACATCGTGGCCGTCATCGACGCCGCCAAGGGTGCCGGCGTCGAAAGAGTCGGGATCGTAACCGAAGGCATGCGAAAGGCTGGCGTCGTGTCGACTGGCTCGAACTGAGCCAGCGACCGGCAATCCGCGATCCGCAATCCGCGATCCGCGATCCGAGATCCGCCACCCGCGATCCGCCACCCGCGATCCGCAATCCGCAATGGAAACCGTCGTTTTGCTTTATGATGCGCATCCTGGAGGACGCGATGACAGAATCCGGTGGGGCTTTCCTGCGCGCGTGCACGTTTCTGACGCTGGTGCTGATCGCGGCGCCGGCTCACGCCCAGCTCGATACCGCAACCATCGTCGGCACCGTGCGCGACTCGTCGAACGCCGTCATCCCCGGCGCGACTGTCACGGCTACGCAATCGGGCACCGGCGTCGCCGTCGGCGCGATTACCAACGCCCGTGGGGAGTACTCGTTTCCCAACCTGAAAATCGGCGTCTACACCGTGGCGGCGGAGCTCCAGGGCTTCAAGCGCGCGGTCCAGCAGAACATCGAGCTCCACGTGCAGGAGCGAATGGAAGTGAATCTCGCACTCGTCGTCGGCCAGCTCACCGAGGACGTCGTCGTCAGTGGCCGCTCGGAGCTGCTCCACACCCAGACGGCCGACATGGGGTACGCGGTCGATCGCCGGCAGGTCACGGACCTCCCGTTGCTCGGACGCCGGTACGCGGAGCTCGCGCTGCTGACGACGGGCGTGGTGGTCGCGCCGGCCGGGCTGACGAGCCGCGGCGAAGACACGTTCTTCAACGCGAACGGCAACTACGCGACGTGGAACAACTTCATGCTCGACGGCGCGGACAACAACTCCTTCTCGACGAACCTGCAGGAACGAAGCGCGCAGGTCATCCAGCCGCCGGTCGACGCGCTCGAGGAGTTCCGCGTGCAGACGCGCACGTACTCGGCCGAGTTCGGCAAGGCCGCCGGCGCGGTGATCAACGCGTCGATCAAGCAGGGCACGAACGCATTCCGCGGCGACCTGTTCGACTTCTTCCGCGACGATGCGTTCAACGCGAACACGTGGGACAACAACCGTGCGGGCCGTCCGCGGGGGCAGTTCAATCAGCATATCGGCGGCGCCACGCTCGGCGGGCCGATTCTGAAGGGGCGCACCTTCTTTTTCGGCGACTACCAGGCGACGCGGACGAAGAAGGCATTGACCCAGACGGCGGTCGTGCCGACGCCGCTGATGCGTCAGGGCAACCTGATCGAGCTGTCGCGCGGGCTGACGACCTCGCCGTTCGCTCCTGCCGGCTGCATCAACACGACGGCGAAGACGATCAGCCCGTCCTGCTTCGACCCGGTGGCGCAGGCGATGCTTGGCCTGTTCCCGATGCCGAACATCCCGTCGGCCGTCGCGGTGCAGGGGCAGCCCGGGTCGTTCGGCGCGCCCAACTTCATCTCGAATGGCATCCTCAACAACGACGTGAATCAGTTCGACGTGCGCGTCGATCACAATCTGCGCACCGGACGCGATCAGATCTTCGGCCGCTACAGCTACATGAACACCGAGCGGCACGAGCCGCCTGTCCTCGATGATGCGGTCGCGTCGGGAGACTTCTCCAGCGACATCTTCAACAAGGGGCAGAGCGCGGTCGGAAGCTGGTCGCGCGTGCTCGGCGGGTCGATGTTCAACGAGTTCCGCGCGTCGTGGAACCAGATTGCCTCGGACTCACGCCAGCTCGCGTTCGGCGTCAATTCCAATGCGCAGTACGGCGTCAGGGGCGTGCCGCAGGACCCGCGCTACAACGGCGGCCTGCCGCATACGCAGATCGCCGGCGTGGCGCGAATCGGCGGTCCGTTCTTCCGCCCGCAGGACCAGACGTCGCAGGTGTTCCAGTTCGCCGAGAGCCTCACCTGGACGAAGGGTTCCCACAACTACAAGTTCGGCCTCGAGCGGCGTCGCGACATCGTCGACTATGTCGATCTGCGCGCGCTCAACGGGTTCCTGAGCTTCAACGACGGGCGCTACACGAACACCGGCTTCGGCGATTTCCTGCTCGGCCTCGTCACGCAGCAGGGGCTGACGCTGTATCACGAGGCCAATCTGTACAGCGACGGCTGGCAGATCTACGGCCAGGACTCGTGGCGGTTCGGTCCGAATCTGACGATCAACTACGGCATGCGCTACGAGTCCTTCACGCCGATGCAGGACCGCAACAACCTGCTGACGAACGTCGACCCGGCGACCGGGCAGGTGATGACGGCGAAGAGCTCGGGCAGCCTCTTCGATCGGACGCTGATTCAGCCCGACCGCAATGACATTGCCCCGCGCGTCGGCCTTTCGTATTCGATCACGCCGCGGGTCGTCCTGCGAGGCGGCTACGGCATCTTTTATCAGCAGACCGACCGGTACGGCAGCGAAAGCCAGCTCGCGCTCAACCCGCCGCAGCTGGTCGACGTGTTCCAGACGGCGAATTCAGGCGCGCAGGCACCGGTGATCCTGCTCCGCAACGGCTTCACGCCGATCTCCGCCTCCACGATCGATCCGACGACGGTGCAGTGGCGCATCCAGGATCCGAATCAGCAGACGCCGATCGTGCACCAGTTCAGCGTCGGCCCCGAGATCCGCCTGAACGACAACACGATCGCGTCAGTGGAATACGTCGGCAACATAACGCACCACGGCCGCAAGCTGCGCAATATCAACGAGGGGGTGATCACGGCAGGCAACGTCGTAGTCTTCCCGTACGCCCAGTACGGGTTCGGCAACGCGTACCTGGAGCAGATCGCGACCATCGGCGAGGCCGACTACCACGCGCTGCAGACGCGGCTGCAGCGGCGGTTCAGCGGCGGCCTGTCATTCACCACGTCGTTCACGTACGGGCGCGCGCGGGGGAACTTCCTGGATCACCTGAGCGCCGGCAGCGGCGCGTCGGGGAATGTGCCGCTCACCGCCTACGATCCGTCGCGCGACTACGGGCCGCTTGCCTTCGACATCCCGAAGCGGTTCGTGCAGAGCTTCATCTACGAGGTCCCGGTGGGGCGCGGCCGACGGTTCCAGCCCGGCGGTGTCGCCGGCGCTCTTGCCGGCAACTGGATGATCAACGGCATCCTGACGCTGAACGACGGCCGCCCGTTCACCATCACTGCCACAGACCGCGCGAACACCGGTCCCGGCCGCCAGTCGCGCGCGAACTGCACGGGCGACCCGCTGCCGAGCGGCTTCGACCAGACGATCGACAAGTGGTTCGACACGTCGGCGTTCGCCGAAACAGCGCCGTTCACCTACGGTAACTGCGGCTTCAACACCGTGCGCGGGCCGCGGTCGAAGACGATGAACATGTCGGTGTTCAGGACCTTCCCGCTCGGCGACGTCCGGCGGCTCGAGCTTCGGCTCGAAGGGTTCAACGTGTTCAACTGGACGAACTACGATTTCCCGTCGGCGAGCGTCTCCAACCAGGCGACGTTCGGCCGGATCACGGGCACGCTTGGCGATCCACGCGAGATGCAGCTGGCGGTGAAGCTCTATTTTTAGTCACCGAACTCAGCTGTCGCGCTGCGATCGCGTCAACGGATCACCACGGAGGCACGGAGACACCGAGGCGCGCCGGAGGAAGGTTCGGCTCAGCGTCAGAAGGCTCACGTATCCGCCCAATCCCGGTCGCGCCCGTCGGCCTGCTTCGCAGGCCGGCCGCCGAATCTGTTCGCGCGCTCCGAACTGCTGCGCTGACGGAATCGAGGTTTTCTCTGTGCCTCTGGGTCTCTGTGTCTCTCTGCGGTCAATCTGCTTCGTGGACGCTCGTGATTTCTTGTGTTCGTGGTTCGGGCGTTCGCATGCCGTCAAAGACGAAATACGCGGCGACCGCCGTCGCGAGAAATGCGCTCGAGAAGATCATTCCGGCCAGCGGCGCGGACAGGAAGATCCAGAGCCACATCGCCAGCGAGATGAGCGCCGGCGCGGGGTACAACCACATCCGGAACGGCTTTGGAACGTCGGGCCGATACCGGCGGAGCAGGATGACGGCTGCGCACTGCCAGACGAACTGCAGCAGAATCTGCACCTGAATCAGCCAGTTCACGAGCTGGCCGAGCGAGAAGAAGCAGAACGGGATCGTCACGGCGCCGATCGTGAGCAGCGACACGTGCGGGAAGTGCTTCGTCGGGTGGAGGCGCCCGAACGCGCGGAAGAACTGGCCGTCGCGCGCGGCGGCAAACGGGATTCGCGAGTAGCCGAGGATCACCGCGTAGAGAGACGAGGCGGTGACGAGGAGGATCAGGGCGTTCATGACGATCGCCGCGACGCGGCCGTGCGCTGGATCCGAGAACGTGCGGCCGATGAACAGCGACGCGATCGTCCGCGTCTGCTGCGCGTCCTGCCACGGGATCATTCCGAGGATCACCGTGCTCATCACGACGTACAGCACGACGACCACTGCAATCGACAGAACGATCGCGCGCGGCATCGTCCGCGCCGGCGCTTTCAGCTCCTCGCCGATGTAGCAGACGTTGCCGTAGCCGCCGTAGTTGTACATCGCGAGCAGGCCGCCGGCGGCGATCGCGCGGACCAGGCTCGCGTCGAGGCGGCGCGCGGCCGGCGGAAAGTCGAACGCCTGTCCCCAGGAGAAATTGAACAGTCCTGCGACGATCACCCAGCCCACCGTCGCGAGGACCACCGTCAGCATCAGGACGGCGAGCCGGCCGATCGCGCGGATGTCGCGATAGAGCAGCACCGTCATCGCGACGCAGACGGCGCCCGCGATCAGGTGGTGCGCCGCCGGCCTCATCGAGGTCCAGTAGAACCCCAGGTAGTCGGCGAAGCCGACGGCGCCGCCCGCAATGGACAGCGGCGCGACCAGCATCACCTGGAAGATGAAGACGAACGCCATCAGGCGCCCCAATCCGAACGGCGCGTACGCCTCGCGAAGGTAGACGTAGGGTCCGCCGCTGCCAGGGAGTGCAGCGCCGAGCTCCGCGTAGACGAGGCCGTCGCACAGCGCGAGCACGGCGCCGAACGCCCACGCGTAGATGATGTGCGGCCCGCCCATGGCGGTGACCATGAACGGGATCGTGAGAAACGGGCCGACGCCGACCATGCCGATGATGTTCGTCGCGGTGGCCTGCAGCAGGCCCATGCCGCGATCGAGCGTCACCATAGAGGGGAAAGATCGGCAATCAGGTGATCGGCGATCGTGCGATCGGCGACGAGCGGGTTGACGGCGAGCGCCGCGCGTGCCGAGTCGAGCGATTCGGCGAGCGCCGCCGCCACGGTGCGCCGCTCGTAGTCTTTCACGCGCATCAGCAGCGGGCGCACCCGATGTGGTACTGCGCCGACGTGCAGCGGCCACGCGCCGTTTGCGTTGACGACGCACGGGACCTCGACCACGTCGTGGTCGCTCAGGTCCGGCACGGTGCCCGCATTCGCGACGCTGAGCGGGATGACGGCGTTCGAGTTGAAATGGATGGCGCGCACGACGCCGAGCGCGATGCGGTCGTAGCCGCTCAGTCCTGACGCTCGCGCCTGGGTGGTCAGCGTCTCGCTTCCAGACTCGATCTGCATGTACCCGGCGCTGCGCGTCCAGAGATACGCCTTGTAGATCGGCACAACGTCGGCGTTCGGATCGCTGAGGCTCTCGAACAGAACGTGCGTCAGCTCGGCGATGCACTGCGCGCGGCCACGGCCGGCGCGCCGCACGTTTTCGAACGCGCGCTGCGGCTGATCGTAGTAGTAGACGTACTCGGTCGGCAGCAGCCGCAGATCGCGTAGCGCCGCCGGAACGAACAGCGGCGCCTTGTACACGGCGCGCAGCCGCTCATCGTCTTTCCAGAGCTGGCCGAGCTGCGGAACCCCGCCGCTGTAGACCTCGCGCACCCAGCCGAGGTGGTTCAGCCCGAAGTAGTCGAAATGACAGCGATCCGATTCGAGTCCGAGGACGTGTGCGATCTGCTCGAAGAGCTCCGTCGGTGTGTCGCAGATTCCGATGACGCGACCGCTCACGGTCCGCATCGCCTCGGTCACCATCCCCACCGGGTTCGTGAAGTTGATGATCCACGCCGCTGGCGCCACACGATCGATCGCGCGGGCGTAGCGCACCATCTGCGGGATCGTGCGGACCGCCATCGCGAACCCGGCCGGGCCGACCGTCTCCTGCCCCACGATGCCGTGCCGCTGCGCCACCCCTTCGTCGTGAACGCGCCGCTCGATGCCGCCGACGCGAATGCTGGTGAACACGAAGTCGGCGCCCGCCGCGCACTCCTCGACCGAGCGGCACAGCGTGACGCGTCCCCGCGCCGCCATGCGGGCGGCGACCGCGCCGATGATCCTCATGCGCTCCAGATCGATGTCGTACAGCGCGATCTCGTCGATCGGGAGATCGGAATGCGTGAGGCCTTCCACCAGGAGAGGCGTGCGCACGCCGGCGCCGCCAATGACCGCGATCTTCATGGCAGATCCGCCCTGCGAGGCAGCGACGAGACGCCGCCGGCCGCGAGCGTCGAACGAGCGCCGACGAAATTGCCGATGCGCAGGCACTCGCGCGGCGAGGACCCGCCGAGCACGCCAAAGAGGAACCCGCCGTTGAACGCGTCGCCCGCGCCGGTCGTGTCGACCGCGCGCACGCGCGGCGCGGGAACGCTGACGTCGATGCCGTCGGACAGCCAGCGGCTGCCGCGCCTGCCCAGCTTGATGATCGTCGCGCGCGCGTGACGGCGCCAGAACGCGGTGATCCGCGCGGCGCTTCGCTGCCGCGCGTACAACCGCGACTCGGGCTCGTTCACGAACACGTAGTCCACGGACGAGACGAGCCGGGGAAAGCCGTCGCGCGCGCGAAGCAGCGGGTGCCACCCGAAGTCCCACGACGTCGTCACGCCACGCCGCCGCAGGCGGTCCACGATCCGTGCCCATCGGCCGCAGTGCTCCGGGGCAAAGGCGAAATGCACGTGCGTTGCGCGATGGCCGGCGAGAGCCGCGGGCAGCCGCGACTGCAGACGATCGTTGACACCGTCGAAAGTGACAAAGCTCCGATCGCGGCGGGTCGACAGCGAGACGGTGATCGCGTGCGCTTCAGCCGGTCGCCTCAGGTTGACAACGGCGACGCGCTCGCGCTGGAGGCCGCGCGCAGCGTCGCCACTCAGGGCGCTGATCACCGTGGTCCGAACACCGAGCCGAGCTGCCGCCGCTGCGGTGATGACCGCGCCGCCCCCGATTGTCTCGACGAATCGTCCGGTCTTCAGCTCTTCGCCCGGCTGCGGCAGATGCGGGAGCCCGACAAAAATCAGGTCCTCGAACGCCTCACCGACGCTCAGCAGCTCGATCCGCGCCACGTCATGTAGGGCCGGCCTTCAGGGCGGCCCAAGAACCCAGGAGTCTTCAGGCCGGGCTGTGGGCCCCGCCTTCAGGCTAGGCCAAAAGTATAATCCGCCGCATGGTGCGAACGGCTGCAACGACCCGCCACGACGATCAACGCAGAACGCGCGGAATACGCAGGAGAAACTCCTTTCTGCGTTTTCTGCGAGCTCTGCGTTCAACGTTGTGTCTCGTGCCCGCGTTGCTGCTGCTGATCGCGGTGCTTCGCGCCGGACCCGAGCCCCTGGCGCAGGACAAGGGCGCCGCCGGCACATGGCAGCGGCTGCTCAAGCTGCAGACGATTGCAAGCGCGATGCACACCACGGCGCACCCCGACGATGAGCATGGCGGCGTGCTGGCCCAATTGAGCCGCGGCCAGGGCGCGCGCGTGGCGCTGCTGACGCTGAACCGCGGCGAGGCCGGCGACAACGCGATCGGCAGCGAGCTGTTCGACGCCGTCGGGCTGATTCGAACCGAGGAGCTGCGGATCGCCGGTCGCTATTACGGCCTCGACCGCCAGTATTTCGCCACCGTCGTCGACTACGGCTTCTCGAAGCGGCTCGAGGAAGCGCTCGAAAAATGGGGCCGCGAAAACGTGCTGCGCGACGTCGTGCGGATCATCCGGACGGACCGCCCGCTCGTACTGATCTCGCGATTCCAGGGGAACGAACGCGACGGCCACGGCAACCATCAGACTGCCGGGTTGATGACACAGGAGGCATTCAGGGTCGCAGGCGATCCGGCGATCTTCCCCGAGCAGATTCGTGACGGTCTCAGAGCATGGCAACCGCTGAAGCTGTACATGGGCGGAGTCCGCGAAGACGAGGACTGGACGCTGCGCGTCGACACCGGCGAGTACAGCCCCTGGCTCGGCGACTCGTACCAGACGTTCTCACGCATCGGCCTCAGCTTCCAGCGGTCGCAGAACGGCGGCCGCCTGAACGCACAGGCCGGGCCATCGCTGTCTTACTACAAGCGGCTCGCGACCAATACCCCTCTGGTGTCCGGCTCCAGCCGGACCGGCAAGGAAACGAGCTTCTTCGATGGCATCGACACCACGCTCCCCGGCCTGTTCAGCGCGATCGGCCGGCCGGCGCCGCCCGCCGCGCCTTCGCTCCTCGCGGCGATCGACCGCGAAGTTCAGGCCGCGGTCGCGGCGTTCTCGGTGAGAAACCCGTCGGCTTCCGTGCCGGCGCTCGCCCGCGGTCTGGCGGCAACCAGGAAGGCGATCGAACAACTGCGCGCCGAGCCGGAGGCGGTGTTCACGCTGCAGGTGAAGGAGCAGCAGTTCGTCGACGCGATCAACACCGCGCTCGGGATCGAGCTTCAAGCCGTCGCGCAGATGCCAGGCGCGGGCAACAGAACGGCGCGCGGCGGCATCCCGGCCGAGTTCCTGCCGCCGCCGACGATGACTGCCGTGGTGCCGGGGCAGCGATTCGAGGTCAGGGCAGCGCTCACAAACAGGGGGGCGGCTGACATCGAGGCCGCAGATTTGTCGCTGGTTGCCAACGCCGGCTGGCAGATCGAGAAAGCGGGTACGACGCCAGGCCGGCTCGCGTTCAACGAGAGCGCACGGCACGTTTTCACCGTGACGGTCCCGTCGGACGCGGCGTTGAGCCGGCCGTACTTCGAACGGGAATCGATCGCACAGTCGCGGTACACCGTCCGCGACGCCTCGCAGCTGTTTCGACCGGCCGCCGATGCCGCGCTGACCGCTCGAGCGCGCTACACGGTCGGGGGCGTGCCGGTCGAGATGCGATCGACGGTTGTACGCCGTGAGGCGCACCTTCCCTACGGCGACGAAATGCGCGAGCTGATGGTCGTTCCGGCGGTCGCGGTGAACGTGTCGCCGCGAACGGCGATCATCCCGGCCGCGGCGGCGACGAAGACCATCGACGTTCGCGTCGAGCTGGTGAACAACGTCGCGAACGGCGGCAGCGGGCGGCTTTCGCTCAGGCTGCCGAACGGGTGGGCCTCGACTCCTGCCGGCGTGGACTTCACGTTTGCACGCGCATCGGAACGCAGCTCGTACACGTTCAAGGTTTCGGCGTCGTCGCTCTCGGATCGCGAGTACCGCATCGAGGCGGTGGCGGCGCTCGCCGGGCGCGAGTACGCGCAGGGCTACGACGTCATCGAGCATCGCGATCTCGAGACTCGCTATCTCTATCATCCGGCGGCGACCACGGTGCGCGGCGTCGACGTCAGGATCGCGCCGGACCTGAAAGTCGGCTACGTGATGGGCATTGGCGACGACGTGCCGGCGGGGATCGCGCAGCTGGGGGCGTCGGTCACGCTGCTCGGCGAGCAGGAGCTGGCGAGTGGGAACCTGCGGCAGTTCGACGCGATCATGACCGGCACACGCGCGTATGCGGTCCGCGACGACCTGAAGACCTACAACCGCCGGCTGCTGGACTACGTGAAGGAGGGCGGCAACCTGATCGTGCTGTACAACACACAGGAGTTCGTGCCGACCGACTACGCGCCCTATCCCGCGCAGCTGCCGGCGCGCGCCGAGGAGGTTTCGGAAGAAGACTCGCCGGTGGAGATCCTCGCGCCATCCCACCGCGCGTTCACCACCCCGAACCGGATCACGAAGGCCGATTTCGACGGCTGGGTCGAGCAGCGCGGATCGAAGTTCTTCACCGAATGGGATGCCGCGTATACGCCGATGATCGCCACCCACGACACCGGTCAGGAGCCGCAGAAAGGCGGCTGGGTGACCGCCGACTATGGCAAAGGGCACTACACCTACTTCGCCTATGCGTTTCACCGCCAGCTGCCCTACGGCGTTCCTGGGGCCTACCGCCTGCTGGCCAACCTGCTCTCGCTCGGAAAATAAGAGGGCCCGGGGCGATTTTGCACCCCGGGCCAGCACGAATTCAGAATTCGGAATTCAGAATTCTGAATTACTGGAACGTGTAGCGGAAGCTGAGCATCATCACGTAGACGTCCGACCGTGCCTGCGCAAGAGTCGCCGACGTCTGGAGCGGCGACGTGATGAGGTTCCCGCTGAGCGTTTGCAGGTTATAGGTGAGGCGGCCTTGAGCGTCCGCGGTCGGGGTGGTCAGGATCTGGCCGTTCACCAGACGCTGGCCGACGCCCCACTGGTGGTTCAGCAGGTTACCGAAGTTGGTGACGTCCAGACGAATCTGCCCCGAGTGACGGCGCCCACCGATGCTGTGGAAGACGTCCTGGATGAGGCTCAGGTCGATCGTGTTGACCATCGGCAGGAACAGGGCGCCCCGTTCCGCATACTGACCGCGGTGCGAGCTCAGATAGCTGTCCGCCTGAATGAGCTGCTCGAACGCTGCGGCTTGATCGGCGGCCGTGTAAGTCCTGCCGCTCACGGTCAGCGGCTTGAAGTTCATTTCCGACGCATCCCGCGGGATGTAGACCAAGTCGTTGCCTGAAACGGTGTCACCGTTCGCGTCGCCTGAGAAGACGTAGCTCGTGTTGCCGTTGGTGTGGCCGTCGTAGAACGCCGAGAACGTCGTCGATCCGAAGCTGAAGTACTGCGCCGTGTAGTTTGCCTGCAGGAAGACCCGCTTGCCGGGCGAGTTGGTCGAGTACGCCAGCGCCGGGTTGTTCGCGTCGAATGTAATCGGGTTCGCCGAACCCCACGAGCTTCCCGCCGTGGACGAGGGCTCGACCAGGCTCTTCGACACGCCGTAGTTGAAGCCGCCCCTGAACGAGAAGCCGTGGGTCATCGCCTTCGTGAGCGCGCCCGAGATATTCCACGAACGGTTCTGGTTCTGGTTCTTGATCACGTAGGCCGCGGTGATGTTCCTGCCCGGCAGGTTATTGATCTTGGTGACGCACGGTCCGTTTTCCGAACCGAGCGTCGTGACGCACGCAGGAACTCCCGGAATGACCGCCCATCGAGGCCGGTTGTCGACGCCGGTGTACGCGGTGTCGGCCGCAGGCAGGTTCGCGTTGATGTAGACCGGCGCGTTCAGGTCGCGGTTGTAGATGTAATCGAGCGTGCCCACGAGGCCCCACGGAAGCTTGCGGTCCACGCCGATGTTGGTCCGCCACGTCTGGGGGAACCTGAAGCCCTGGTCGGTCACGTCCAGCTCGTAGCTCGCGGCCGTGCCGCCGGTCGCCGCCGGCTTGTATCTGTCTGGGCTGGGGTTGAACGGATAGTTGGTCACGAACGCATTGGAATCGAGAAACCCGTACAGCACGCCCGTGTTGCCGATCTGGTTCGAGATCCACACGTACGGCGGCTTGCCGCTGAAGAGGCCGCTGCCGCCGCGCACCTGCGTCTTCTGATCGTTCGTCGCGTCGTAATTGAAGCCCACGCGCGGCGACCAGTACGGCGTCGTCGCCGGGAGGGCGCCCGAGTTGTACTTGACTGCAGACCCATCCTGATCGCGGAACGTCAGCGTGTCGGCCACCGGGTTGTCGAACGCCGTGTTGCCGAATTTCGGCACGTCGACGCGGATGCCCGCCGTCACGGTCAGGTTCGTCCGCGGACGCCACTCGTCCTGCACGTAGCCGCCGGCGTAGACGACGTCGAGCGGCTGGAGCGGCGGGACTGTCTGGCCCGGCTGCAGGAGGTACTTCACCTGGAAGCGGTTTGGCGCCGCCGCAACCGTGCGATTCGGGTTGGCCAGATAGCCGTTGGCGTCGGCGTAGAAGTCCGCCAGCGTGTTGTACGAGTAGGCGCTCTGGATGCCGAAATAGAACGAGTTGTCGGAGTGGAACTTCTCGATGTTGCCGCCGAACGTGATCGAGTGGTTCTTCGCGAACTTGGTCACGCTATCCTGCAACTGGAACGTGCTGTAGCGGAGCAGGTTGAACGGCGTGAACGGCTCGTTGCCGAAGGCCGTGTACGCGCCGCCCGTTCCATCGCCGATGACGACGAACGGGAAGGCCGGTACCTGCCCCTTGTCGCCGCGGCTCTCGTCCTGGTGCGTGAGGCCGATCAGCAGGTTGTTCGTGAGCGTTCCAAACACCGAGTTCCACTCGCCGACGCCCGACTTGAGGTTCTCGAGGATCTGGTAGTTCGAGTTGGCGAACGTCAGGAACTGCGTCGACAGCGTCGAGCGGCTCGTGCCGAGCGACGATGAGCCGGACTGGTTGACATCGGTGCTCGAGTCGAGCTGGTTGTACCGGAAGGTGACTTTGTTTGCGCTGTTGACGTTGTAGTCGCCCTTGAGCATCCACGGCTTGCCTGGGGTCAGCCTCGAGATATTGTCGAACGCACCAGTGTCGTAGCTGAACCTCGACGAAAGGAACGAGCTCAGCGCGCTGAGGTCCGACGCGAGGACGCGCGTCGTGTTGCCGGCCACCGGCGCGCCGCCCGGATTCGACGTGAACGTCGTCAACGGCCGCGTATCGTCCTGCTTCTCATAGGCGCCGAACGCGAACAGCCTGTTCTTGACGATCGGGCCGCCGGCCCAGACGCCTGTGGTGTAGGTGGTGAACGTGCCCGGGTTGACCGTCTGGCCCGCGGCGTCCGTGCCGACGTACGACCCGTTGCGCTGGCGCCTGTAGACCGAGGCGGTGATGCTGTTCGTGCCGCTGCGCGTCACGGTGTTCACGCCGGCGCCGGTGAAGTTGCCCTGCCGGACGTCGTAGGGCGCGACGCTCACCTGCACCTGCTCGATCGCCTCGAGCGAGATCGGCGCGACGCCCGTGCGGTCGCCGATGCCTCCGGTCGTGACGCCCAGACCGAACGAGTTGTTGAAGTACGACCCGTCCACCGTGACGTTGTTCGCGCGGTTGTCCTGACCCGCAAACGTGCCCGAGCCGCCGTACTGCGGCGTGAGGCGCGTGATGTCGGTGATACGGCCCGAAATCGTCGGCAGCGTGGCGAGATCCTCGCGCATCACCGCCGTCGCGGCGCCGGTATGGCTGGAGCTGAACACCGGGTCGCTGACGCCGACAACCGTGATGGTCTCGGATAGTGTCGCCACTCTCAGCGTGAACTCGAGATCCTGCGCGACGCCGAGGCTCAGCGTGAGGTTGTTCTTCGCTTCCGTCGTGAACCCGCTGAGCGTCGCCGTGACCGTATACGGTCCGCCTACGCGCATGCCCGGAATGGTGAACCGCCCGTCTCCCTGCGTGACCGCCTCATATGAGGTGCCCGACGGCTGATGGACGGCGGAGATGGTTGCACCAGGAATGACGCCTCCCGACGCATCCTTGACGATGCCGGTCACGGCGGCGGTAGTGACGCCCTGCGCGTCCGCGCGGCCGGCCGGCCACAGCAGAAGGCAGAGGGCGAGAAAAGCCAGCGGTCTGAAAAGCCTCGTTCGACTCATGTGTTCTCCATGGCGTGCCTCCAGCGAGCCACGCGCCATATCCTGCAGATGGGATGTTTCGAAGAGTCCCGGTATTTTACCGCGGGGGTATGACGTGGGCAGGACAAAAAGGCCGTCAGGTGCGCTCCTGACGGCCTCTAAATCCAAGCAACCGTAGAGAGTGGGCGGCCGCTGGAATTTCCGGGCCAAGGCCGTTCTGCCGTGGCGTGACAGCACCAAGCGGCTCTTTACCGCGAATCGGACGAAGTCGATACGACCGGGGCGCGCTACACCACGGTGAGAACGGCTCTAGCTGACACCCGCGGCCTTCTGCTTCCGCAGTTCCTGGGCTTTATCGCGGAGGCGATCGGCTTCCTTGATCAGCGCGGCCTGCTTGCTGGGATCCTTTTCCAGGAGGGCCTGCGACCGAAGCAGAAGGTTTTTGTACACCAGCGCTTCCATGTAGTCCGGCCTGATCTGCAGCGCGTGATCCACGGCTTCCAGGCCCTTGACGACGAACGCCTTCTTCTCGGCTTCCTTCAACTTGAAGTCGCGGTAGGCCTCGTCCCAGTAATAGGTGGCGATCGTGTAGAACGCTTCAGGATTGTTCGGTTCTTTCGCGGCGCGCTCTTCGAGCGCCTCGATGGTCTTGTCGAACCGCCCCTGCCGGTTGTAGTACCCCGCGAGCGTCATGTAGACAGCCGGATCGCTGGGCTTTGCGGCCTTCGCCTGCACGAGCATTTTCTCCGCCTCTTCGTACGCCCCGGCGTCCTCGTAGATCTTCGCGAGGGCGAAATAATTCGCCGGCTCGCTCGGCTCGAGCTGAATCATCTTCTGCACCACCGGCTCCGCCTTCGCGGGATCGTTCAGCTTGTCGGCGCCGTATGACGCCACGAGGTACTGCAGCGACAGCGTCCCGAGCTTCTTGTCTTCCGGCTTCGGCGAGGCGGACAGCTTCTCGGCGGCCTTCTGGTAATTGTCGACCGCCTTCTGGAGCAGTTTGTCGTTCTCAGGGTCCCCCTTCTTGCTCGGCTTGTACAGATTGTCGTAGCTGTTGCCGAGGAAGAAGTACGCCGATGCGAGGTTGGGATCGGCCTCGACCGTCTCTTCGTAGAGCGCGGCAGCCTTCTTGTAATCCTGGGCCTGATAGGCCTGGTTGGCCCCCTTGAAGGCTTTTTTCGCCTTGATCTCATTGACCTTCGCGCAGCCGACCGACCCGAACGCCCCCAAGGCCAGCACCGCGGCGAGCGCCACCGATGCTCCCGACAAAGAACGCATTGAACCCCCTTAAAACAGAGAGAATTGTCCTAGCCGAAACCGGGCAAGTATAGTGAACCAAAAAATCGTACGTCAAGGCGAGCTTTACTCTTGCCTTAGACACCAGATTCCATGATTCGTTTCGAGGATCTCCTCGAAAAAGTCCGTGCGTACAGCCCGGACGCCGACGTCGAGCTGCTCCGGAAGGCCTACGTGTTCTCCGCCTTCGAGCACCGGGGGCAGGTCCGCCATTCCGGCGAACCTTACCTCATCCACCCGCTCGCCGTCGCCGACTTTCTGGCGGACATGAAGCTCGACGCCGTCGCCATCGCCGCCGGTCTCCTCCACGATGTCGTCGAAGACACGCTGACGACAATCGAGCGCATTCAGGAGCTCTTCGGTCCCGAGGTCGCGCACGTGGTGGAGGGCGTCACCAAAATCAGCGCGATCCCGTTTTCGTCGAGCGAGGAGCGGCAGGCCGAGAGCTTCCGCAAGATGCTGCTCGCGATGGTGGACGACATCCGCGTGATCCTCGTGAAGCTGGCGGACCGGCTGCACAACATGCGCACGCTCAGCCACTTGAATGAGGAGCGCCGGATCAAGGTCGCGCAGGAGACGCGCGATATCTACGCGCCGATTGCGAACCGCCTCGGCATGAGCAAGGTGAAGAACGAGCTCGAGGAGCTGTCGTTCCGCTACCTCGAGCCCCAGGCGTACGAAGCGCTGCGCGTGAAAGTGGACGCGAAGCGGCGCGCGACGGAAGGGCTCATGGGCGAGCTGAAGAAGACCATCACGGCGAAGCTGGCCGAGGCGCAGGTCCCGGTTGCCGAGATCGAGGGGCGCATCAAGCGCCTGTGGAGCATCAGCCAGAAACTGAAGCGCCAGAAGATCGAGCTCGAGCAGGTGTACGACTTCATGGCGCTGCGGATCATCACCGAGAGCGTCAAGGACTGCTACGGCGCCCTCGGCATCATCCATCAGACCTGGTCGCCGGTGCCGGGGCGCATCAAGGACTTCATCGCGATGCCGCGCCCCAACGGGTATCAGTCGCTGCACACCTCGGTGATCAGCGAGCACGGCGTGCCGTTCGAGGTGCAAATCCGGACGATCGAGATGCACCGCCGCGCGGAAGAGGGAGTCGCCGCGCACTGGAAGTACAAGGAAGGGCGCGCGGGCACGCAGCGCGACGAGCGGTACTTCCAGTGGATGCGCCAGCTCCTCGACATCCAGAAGGAAGTGCGCGATCCGGAGGAGTTCATCCAGAACCTGAAGGTCGAGCTCTACCAGGAGGAAGTCTACGCGTTCACGCCGAAAGGGCTCGTCAAGGCGTTCCCGCGCGGCGCGACGCCGATCGATTTCGCGTACTCGATCCACACCGACGTGGGCCATCAATGCGTCGGCGCGCGCATCAACGGCAAGATGGTGCCGCTGCGCACGCCGCTGCGGAACGGCGACATCGTCGAGATCATCACGCAGGCGGCGCACAAGCCGAGCCGCGACTGGCTGAATTCGGTCGTGACCGCGCACGCGCGCTACGAGATCAAGCACTGGATCCGCCGCGAGGAGAAGACGCATGCGATCGAGCTCGGCCGCAAGCTGTTCGAGAAGGAAGCGCGGCGCTACGACCTGAGCCCCAAGACGCTCCTCGACGGCGCCGCGTTCGCCAAGGCGCTTTCGGACGTCGGCGCGCAGAAGGCCGACGATCTCTTCGCGTCCATCGGCTACGGCAAGCTGCAGCCGAAGCAGATCCTCGTCAAGATGGTGCCCGCCGACAAGCTGCGCGAGAAACCGCCCGAGGGCGCGGTCGCCTCTGTGGTCCGGCGGGTGCTCGGGACGGGCGACGAGAAGATCAAGGTCCGCGGCTTCGACGATCTGATGGTGTTTCGCGCGCGGTGCTGCAGCCCGATCCGAGGTGAGAGGATCGTCGGCTACATCACGCGCGGCAAAGGCGTGTCGGTCCATTCGGCGACCTGTCCGAACGTCGTCAACCTCCTCTACGACCCGGAGCGGCGCATCGACGTCGAGTGGGACAAGACCGACGCCGTCGCGCGCTACACCGTGAAGCTGACGATGGAGGTCGAGGACCGCAAGGGATTGCTGGCCGCGGTCAGCGCGAAGATCGCGGACATCAACACGAACATCAAGAACATGGAAGCGCACACCGACGATGCGCGGGGCGCGCGCATCGACGTGACCGTCGAGATCAACGACCTCAAGCACCTCGAGAAGGTGATCAAGTCGCTTCGGGGTGTCGAGGGAGTGCTCGGCGTTGAGCGGGCGGGGCGAGCCGGGTGACGCACTGGGGACTAGGGATTAGGGATTAGATTAGGGATTAGGGATTAGTTAGGGATTAGCTCCTACTCGTACGATGCAATGGCATCAATCTCGACCCGCGCGTCTTTCGGCAGCCTCGCCACCTGCACGGTCGCCCGGGCCGGATACGGCTCCGAAAAATATTGACCGTACACGTCGTTCACCGCGGCGAAGTCGTTCATGTCGGCGAGAAAAATCGTGGTGCGGACCACGTCGGCGAACGAGCGGCCGCCAGAGGTGAGCAGAGCGCCGATGTTGTCGAGCACGCATCGCGCCTGGGCCGTGATGTCGCCCTCGATCATCTGTCCGGTGGCTGGATCGAGCGGCACCTGACCGGAGACGAACAGGAGCTGCCCCGCGCGGATGGCCGGCGAGTACGGGCCGATGGCCTTCGGCGCTCCTGAGCTCGAGATCGCTTGTTTCATGAAGGACGAAGCCGCAACAAGTCTCAACTTTCAAGTCTCAACTTTTGAATGACAGCCGAGAGTTGAGCGTTGAGAGTTTCAGAAGTGCGTTTATGCCGCCTTTGTCACTTTCCCTGACCGCAGACAGCGTGTGCAGACCTTGATCCGCTTGATGCCACCGTTGACGATGGCCCGGACGAGCTGCAGATTCGGCTCGAACCGGCGAGGACTGACGTTGTTGGCGTGGCTGTGCTGCCGCCCGACGACCGGACCTTTCCCGCAGATTTCACATCGCTTGGCCATAACAGCTCTCGGCTTTCAGCGTTCAGCTCTCAGCCATCGGCTCAGCGGAGCGCCGATGACGGTGAGCTGATAGCTTTGATAAGGCAAACCCTGAGTATATCAGCGATTACGGGACGATCAACCGCGTCGCGTCCGGCGGCGAAGGCGCACCGGCCTCCGTGTCGGGCATCTTGCTGAGGACGCGGCCGAGCAGTTCGAGAAAGGTCCGGCGATTCTGCGGATCGTGCGCGCGCACCTCACGCGCCGCCGCCGCAATGCCGCGCAGCACGACAGCGGCGTCGCGCTCGAACGGCGACCCGGCGCCGCCGCGGCCCGCTTCAGCGAGCAGCGGCTTCAGGCCGGCGATGAACCGCTCGGCGGGAAGCGAGGCGGGGCGGTGTTCGTAGATGACGCCGCGCGACGCGGTTTCGAATGTCGACGCCAGCGCCGCCATCCCCTCCGACACATCATCGTCGACGAGCGGCTGCAGTTCGGGCGGCTCGTATCGGACGATGAACGAGGTGACGAGCAGAAAGAGCTGTGACTGCCGCTGGTTGAAGTCTCGCATGGCTTGCATCAGCACGCCGACGTCGCGCTGCTGCTGGCGGACGGCCGTCGCCGGCGGATGTTCGCGCGCGCTGACCAGCCATGAGCAGTCGTTCGGACACTGGATCTGCACGAGCCGCTTGGTGCCGCAGCACACCGCGCAGATTTGTTGCCCGAGCGCGGGACACCCGCGCCGGGCGCGCCGCGAACCACAGAGGGGACACACCACGGGGGTGCATTATTGTATAATTCAGCCCAAAACCCCGAGAACTCATCGGAACGCACCTTGCACCCACTCGTCGTGGTTGCCGAGCAGGTCGAACTGTCATGAGTGAAGGCGTATTTCGACGCGAGTCGGCCGTCGAGTACTTCAAGGAGCTTGTCGATGGCGCGCTCAGCCGTCAGGGGCTCGCCGCGCAGGAGTTGACGTCGTTTTATGTCGTGCAGCTCCTCGCCAGTTTCGCAGAGCGGCCGGTCTCCCCAGACACCGACGACAGCGCGCCGCTCGCTTTCCGGCTGGCGCACGCGCTCGACGCCGGCGGCATGCGGCAGCGCGTCAGCCTGAAGCAGATCGGCGATCTTTCGCTGTTTATTTCCGGTTTCTTCTCAGACTCCCTGAACCGCAAGCTGGTCGACGTCGACTACTACGTGAGCATCGGCGGCTGCGCCTATAACATCCTCAGCCGCGCCGAGTCCGATACTTTCTCGCCCGTATTCGCCGAGCTTGGCGAAAAGTTCGTTGGCTTCGTCGACGTGCTCACCGAAGTGAGCGAACGGACGTCATGCTCGTCGAATACGGATCTGCTGAGGCTGTACGAGAAATGGCTGAAGACCGGCAGCCGCCGCAGCGGACAACTCCTGGTCGAGCGCGGCGTCGTCCCCAACGCCTCCAGCACGACGCGCGTGCAATAACAGTTCTGTTTGTTCGCGCCCCCTTTGTGGACACACCGAGTCGCAAGTGCTCGACAATTCTGCGTAGGTCCATCGTCTCCTTGAGCGGACAAGGCGTCCTTTCCAAGCCAGAACCGTGCGGGCTTCTCCGGCGTCTAACGTATCAACAGATTTTGAACAAGCGGTTGACACTGATGACTTCGACGCCACAACACGCTGATATTAGAGGATTTAGTGGCGTGAGCTCGCCACAAGTCTACCGCGACCGCAACTTGTCGGGCCGCGGCGCGCCTCTGGCGGGTGTCTGTCGTCGAGAGCAGCCCGACGACTTGGAATATGACTTTAGTTCAGTCTAACGTTGGCAGTTCATTTGCAGGGTTCTCGGCCATCTTAAGTGCGGCGCACCCGGCAGGCCCGGGACGGAAGGAGCGGCGATCATGAAGGACACCACCAAGACGGAAGCGACATCTGGGATGCCCCGGTCTCGCTATTCCGAACTGAAGAAGATGCTCGGCGAACGGCGCCGTGAAATCCACGCCGAAGTGCAGGGGAAGATGCGCGGCGTCCGCGAGGAGGGCTCGTGGGGCGGCAAGCTCAACGAGGTCCTCGATGCGGTCGAGAGCGCTGAGGCCGACATCCAGGAAGATCTGGAGTTCGCGCTCGTCCAGATGAAGTCCGAGACGCTGAACAAGATCAACGACGCCCTCGGGCGCCTCGAGCAGGGCACCTACGGGAACTGCTTCGAGTGCGGCGAGGAGATCGGCGAGAAGCGCCTGCGGGCACTGCCCTTCGCTGTCCGCTGCAAGGATTGCGAAGAAGCCAGGGAGAACGCTGAGCAGCGCGAGCGTCAGCTCAACGCCCGCCGCGGCAGCAGCTCCCTCTTCATGGACATGTAAGCATCCGGCGTCCCAGGATTCGGGGCTCCGCCGGTGGCGGAGCCCATCGCTCTCCACCGGCCCCACCCCATTTTTGATTGCGGATTTCGGATTGCGTTTTGGCTCCGCAATCCGCGCTCCGCGATCGGCAACACAAGGAGATCGCCATGAGCGATCAACTCGAGAACCTCAAGACCGAGGACGTCTCGATCGGCGATCGGCCGCTGTCGATTCCGTCGGAGCTGCCGATCCTGCCGCTTCGGGACACGGTGCTTTTTCCGAATTCGTTCATGCCGCTCGCGGTGGCCCGCGAGAGCTCCGTCCGCCTGATCGACGATGCCATCGCGAACGGGAAGCTGATTGCGGTCTTCACCCAGCGCGACGCGGCCACCGAGGAGCCGGGGCAGGCTGATCTGTTCGCGGTCGGCACCGCGACGCATATCCACAAGATGTTCAAGCTGCCCGACGGCAGCCTGCGGCTGATTGTCCAGGGGCTCGCCCGGCTCAAGCTCGAAGAGGTCGTCTCGATGCAGCCGTACCTGCGCGGCAGGGTCAGCGCCGCCACCGAGGACACCAACGACGCCGATCGGCTCGAAATCGACGCGCTCGCGCGCAACATCAAGACGAACTTCCAGCAGGTCGTGTCGCTCTCGCCGCTCCTGTCCGACGACCTGCAGACGCTCGCGGTGAACATCACCGAGCCGGGCCGGCTCGCCGACTTCATCGCCTCGTCGCTCTCCACCATCAGCACCGCGGTGAAGCAGGAGGTGCTCGAGACGCTCGACATCCGCGCGCGCATGGACAACCTCAACCGGATCCTCATCAAGGAGCTCGAAGTCCTCGAGCTCGGATCGAAGATCCAGTCGCAGGTACAGTCCGAAGTCGGCAAGAATCAGCGCGAGTACTTCCTGCGCGAGCAGATGAAGGCGATCCAGAGGGAGCTCGGCGAGGGCGACGATCAGACGAAGGAAGTCGAAGAGCTCGGCGCGAAGATCGAAGCCGCGGGCATGCCCGAAGCGGTGAAGAAAGAGGCGCTGCGCGAGCTCGATCGCCTCTCGAAGATGCCGGTCGCCGCGGCGGAGTACACCGTCTCGCGGACCTATCTCGACTGGCTCGTCGCGCTGCCATGGACCAAGCGGACCGACGAAGTGATCGATCTGCCGAAAACCAAGGCGACGCTCGACGCGGATCATTCAGGGCTCGAGAAAGCGAAAGACCGCATCCTCGAGTACCTCGCGGTCCGCAAGCTCAATCCCGACATGAAGGGACCGATCCTGTGCTTCGTCGGTCCTCCGGGCGTCGGCAAGACCTCGCTCGCGCGCTCGATCGCGGAATCGCTCGGGCGCAAATTCGTCCGCGTGTCGCTCGGGGGCATGCGCGACGAGGCGGAGATCCGCGGTCACCGCCGGACCTACATCGGCGCGCTGCCGGGGCAGGTGATCCAGGGTCTGCGCCGGGCCGAATCGAAGAACCCGGTGTTCATCCTCGACGAAATCGACAAGCTCGGGTCCGACTTCCGGGGCGATCCGTCGTCGGCGCTCCTGGAGGTGCTCGACCCTGAGCAGAACAACACGTTCCGCGATCATTATCTCGACGTGCCGTTCGATCTCTCGGAGGTGCTGTTCATCACGACGGCGAACGTGCTCGATCCGGTGCCCGCGGCGCTGCGCGACCGGATGGAGGTGCTCGAGATCGCCGGCTATACCGAAGAAGAGAAGCTGCAGATCGCGATCGACCACCTCGTCGACAAGCAGGTGAAGAACCACGGGCTGACACCGGACTACATCAGGTTCTCGCAGGAGGCGCTGCGGCAGGTGATCCGCGGCTACACCCGCGAGGCCGGCGTCCGGAACCTCGAGCGTGAAATCGCCGCCCTGTGCCGCAAGGTTGCGCGCCGCCGCGCCGAAGGCAACGAGACGCCGATCGAGATCACGCCGGACGTGGTCGTCGACTTCCTCGGCGCTCCCAGGTTCCTCGACGAGGAGATGGAAGAGCGGACCAAGGATCCGGGCGTCGCGATCGGGCTCGCCTGGACGCCGGCAGGCGGCGAGGTGCTCTTCATCGAAGCCTCCAAGATGGCCGGCACAGGCTCGCTGACCCTCACCGGCCAGCTGGGCGACGTCATGAAGGAGTCGGCGCGCGCGGCGCTCTCGTGGCTGCGCATGCACGCGAGGGAGTACAACATCGACCCGGACTTCTTCACAAAGGCCGAGATGCACGTCCACGTGCCGTCGGGCGCCATCCCGAAAGACGGGCCGTCCGCGGGCGTGACGATGACGACGGCGATGGCGTCGCAGCTGACGGGTCGCCCGGTTCGCGGCGACATCGCGATGACCGGCGAAATCACCTTGTCGGGCCGCGTGCTCCCGATCGGCGGCGTCAAGGAGAAAGTGCTGGCTGCGCGGCGCGTCGGCATCCGCGAGGTGATCCTGCCGAAGCAGAACGCCAAGAACGTGAACGAGGATCTGACGCCGGAGCTGCGCAAGGACATCACCGTCCACCTGGTGTCGACGATCGACGAAGTGCTGGCGCTCGCATTGCAGCCCGTCGCCTCCGATATCCGGCCTGCCAAAAAGCCGGCGCGGATTGTCGGGCAGGTTGTTCCGCCGGGGAATTGAAAGTCGTCTACTCGGCCCGATATCGCATCGACATCGGGCTCCACGTCTTTCCCACCGACAAGTACCAAAGGGTCCACGCTCGTCTCGTCGAGACGGGCGTGATCCAACCCGCTGACGTCATCGAGCCACAGCCGGCGACGTGGGATGAGCTCGCGCTGGTGCACACCAGGGAGTATCTGGGAAAGATGCGCGAGGGCAGGCTGTCGCGGGAGGATGTGGAACAGCTCGAGCTCCCGTGGTCGGCCGAGATGGTCGAAGGATTCCGACTGATGACCGGTGGGACGATACAGGCCGCGCTGCTGGCTGCGAATCCCAAATCCCACGGCCCGAATCCCGTCGCGTGTCATCTCGGAGGCGGCCTCCATCATGCCTTCCCGAACCACGGCGAGGGCTTCTGTCCCTTCAACGACGTCGCGGTCGCGGCGCGCGTGTTGCAAAGCCGCGGTCTCGAGCGCATCGCGATCGTCGACCTCGACGTCCACCACGGCAACGGCACCGCGTTCGTCTTCGAGTCCGATCCTCGCGTTTTCACGTTCTCGATGCACCAGCAGCACAACTACCCGATGTGGAAGCCGAAAGGCTCGCTGGACATCGGGCTCGCGGACGGCGCCGATGACGCGGCGTTCCTGCGCGAGCTGGAGCGCGCGCTGCCGGCCGTGATGGCGCACCGGCCGCAGTCCGTGTTCTATCTGGCGGGCGCCGATCCGTACGAGGACGATCAGCTCGGCGGCCTGCGGCTGACGCGAGAGGGGCTGCGGCAGCGCGATCGGCTCGTCGTCGACGCGGTCGGCCGCGAGGGCGTGCCGCTGATTGTCACGCTGGCCGGCGGCTACGCGCGGCGCGTCGAGGACACCGTCGCCATCCACGCGGCGACAGTTGAGGAAGCGGCGCGTACGTGATTGCTAGATCAGCGTCAAGGCGAACGCGGTCTTGAGGTCGATGATGTCGCCGCGCGTCACCATCGCGCGCGCGTCGGCCACGGTAAAGGTCTGCGCGTGGATGTTTTCGTCTTCATCGGGCTTGTATCGCGAATCGGGCGCGGGCACGCGCAGCGTCGACGCGCGGAAGAAGATCATCTCCTCGTCGCAGTAGCCGGGCGTCGGATACCAGGCGCCGAGCCGTTCCACGCGCCCCGGTGCCCGCCCGATCTCCTCCTCGCACTCGCGGCGCGCCGCCGCGTCCGCCGATTCGCCCGGGTCGAGGCTGCCGGCCGGAACCTCCCACAGCTCGCGGTCGAGCGCTGCGCGGTACTGCCTGATCAGCACGATGCGGCCGTCGTCTTCGATCGGAATGATCACGACCGCCGGCGGGTGCCGCACGATGGCGACTTCGTGCTCGCGGCCGTCGGGGAAGCGCCGCCTGTCGACCTCGACCGAAAACACGCGGCCTTTATAGACGACGGACATGTTGTGATCCTTGAATTGCGGATTGCGGATTGCGGATTGCAATCAAGAAATCGATCCCGCAGTCCGCAATCCGAGATCCGGATTGTCACGGTTCGTGCATTGTCGGATCGAACCGCTCCCGCAACTCGTCCAGCACGCGTTGCAGATCGTCGGGCAGCTCGCTGGTGAACTCCATGCGCCGCGCGTCTCCCGGATGCGTGAAGGCGAGGCGCGCCGCGTGGAGAAACGGCCGGTCCAGATGCGTGACCGCGCGCAGATCGCCCGGCACACGCCGATGCAGGCCGCCGTACAGCGAGTCGCCGACGATCGGATGGCCGATCGCGCTCAGATGGACCCGAATCTGATGGGTCCGGCCGGTAAGGATCGCCACGTGGGCGAGCGTCAGCGTCCGGCCGAAATGCTCCGCGCGCACGACGCGCGTCACCGCCTCACGGCTGCGCCTGATGCGCGCCGACGACATTTTCTTGCGGTTCGACGGATCGCGGCCTATCGGCGCGTCGATGCGGCGTCCCGCCATGACTTCGCCCCAGGTCAGCGCGATGTATTCCTTTTCCACCTCGCGGTCGGCGAACTGACGCGCGAGCTCTTCGTGCGCGGCGTCGTGTTTGGCGACCACCATCAGCCCGGACGTCCCGCGGTCCAGCCGGTGCACGATGCCGGGCCGCTTCTCGCCGCCGATGCCGCTGAGATCGTCGACGTGGTGGAGCAGCGCATTGACCAGCGTGCCGCTCGCGTGTCCCGCGGCCGGATGCACGACCATCCCGGCCGGCTTGTCGACGACGATGACGTCGCCGTCCTGATACAGGATCGGCAGCGGCAGCGGCTCGGCCTGCGGAACCGGATCGACCGGCTCGGGCACGTCGATGCTGATGCCCTGTCCCGTTTTCACGGGCTGGTTGGCTTTGGCCTCGCGCCCGCCGACGCGGACGTGGCCGTCCTTGATCAGCCGCTGAATCTGCGACCTCGAGTGTTCCGGCAGGACCCCGACGAGAAAGCGATCGAGGCGGAGGCCTTCGCTGTCGTCCGGGACGGTGATGCTGTGGGTCGTCGAGGTCACTGAGGGGCCCGAGCCCGCAGAGAGAATTGGCCACAGAGACACAAAGACACGGAGAGAAATCTTTTCTCTGTGTCTCTGTGTCTCTGTGGCTGATTCCCTCTGTGTGCTCCAGCCATCTCCGCGTCCTCTTATGCGGCGGCCTTTCGGGCCTTCTTCGGCTCAGGCGTGACCGCGCGCCTGAGATACACCAGCATGGCGATCGCCAGCGGAGCCAGGATGATCGAGATGAACTGCGAGGTCGAGAAGATACCCACGGTCCCCCGCTCGTCGCCCCGATAGAACTCGATGATGAAGCGCGACACGGCGTACAAGAGCATGTACAGCCAGAACGTCCGCCCCGCAAACGGCTTGCCCTTGCGCTCGGTGACGAGCAGGACGATCAGGATCAGCAGCTCGGCGCCCGCTTCGTAGAGCTGCGTGGGATGAAGGGGGGTTCCGAGCGGCGTACCGACATTCGCGGCGGCAAACGGATCCCTGAAAGTGATCCCCCAGGGCAGCGTGGTCGGCTTGCCGTAGCAGCATCCCGCGAACAGACAGCCGAATCGCCCGACCACGTGGCCGAGCGCGATGCCCGGCGCGAACACATCGCACGTGGTCCACAGCGGCAGCCCGATGCGGTGGATGTAGATGAGGGCGACCGTGACCGCCAGGATCAGCCCGCCGTAGAACACGCCGCCCGAGCGCGCGAGCGTCAGCAGCTCGCGCGGATTGGCGGTGAAGGTCCGGAAGTCAGTGACCAGGAGCAGGAGCTTCGCGCCGATGAGCGCGCTGATGATGATGTAGATGCCGAGATCGAGGACGCGATTCGCGTCCAGACCGCGCGCCTTCGCGCGGACCATCGCCAGCTTCAGGCCGAACAGATACGCCGCCGCCAGCAGCACGCCGTAGGTGTAAACCGTGATCGGCCCGAGCTCAAACAGTCTGGGATACATCCGCTCGCCTCATACGCTGGTGCTCCGCCTGTCGAAGCCGAGCATGTCGAGAATCATGATCGCGACGCCGACCGAGATGGCCGAGTCTGCGACGTTGAAGGCCCAGAAATGGTATCCGTGCCAGTAGAAATCGACGAAATCGACGACCGACCCGGCGAGGACGCGGTCGATGAGGTTGCCGGCCGCGCCGCCAATGATGAGCGCGAGCCCGAGGCGGGCGATCAGCTGATGGTGCGCCAGGCTGGCGGCATACATCCCGACGCCGACGAGCGCCGCGGTCGCGATGACGGCGATGATGACGGTCTTGAACGGGAAATCGACGCCGTTGAGAATCCCGAACGCGGCCCCGCTGTTCAGCGCGTGCGTGATGTCCAGCAGCCCGGGGATGATGGTGATGCTCTCGTGGACGGGCAACGCGTCCCTGACGAGCGCTTTCGTCGCCTGATCGACGGCGACGATGAGCATCGGCAGCCATACTTCCAGCCGGCGCGGCGGGCGGTCGGCTGCCTCGTGCCGCCTTGCGCTGACGACCTCTTCGAGCGCGTTATCCATTGACCGTCTCCGCCAGGGCGTCCTGACACCGATCGCACAGGCCAGCCCACGCCGGATCGGTCGACACGGCGCGCACATAGCGCCAACAGCGTTCGCATTTCACGCCGGTCGCGCGCTCGATCGTCACCCGTGGCCGCGCCTCTTCATGCGCCTCGACGTCGGTCGGCGCCGGACGGAGCTCCACCTCGGACACGATGAAGAGCATCGGCAGCTGCTTTGCGAACCGTTCGAAGACGGCGAGCTCGGATACGGTGGCTGAGATCACGACCTTCGCCTGCAGCGAGCTCCCGATCTGCTTGTTCTTGCGCAGCGGCTCGATCTCCGCCAGCACGTGCTCGCGAAGCTGAATCACCTGCTTCCATCGTTCGACCAACGCGGAATCCGCCAGCGTCTCGAGGTCCGCCGCGATCGGGAACACCGCCATGTGCACCGATTCTTCACGCGCTCCCGGGAGGAACCGCCACAGCTCGTCCGCCGTGAACGACAGGATCGGCGCCATGAGCCGCGTCAACCCGTCCGCCATCAGATACATCGCCGTCTGCGCCGATCGCCGCTCGGGCGACCGCGCCGCGAAGGTGTACAGGCGATCCTTCGAGATGTCGTTGTAGAACGCGCTCAGATCGACGGTCGCGAACTGGTTGAGCGCCTGGGAAATCGTGCCGTAGTCGTATTCCTCGTAGGCGACGAGAATGCGCCGCGCCACCTCGCCGTACCGCGCGAGGATGTACCGGTCGACCTCTTCGAGGCGCCCGTGCGCCACGGCATCGGTCGCGGGATCGAAATCGTAGAGGTTCCCCAGCAGATAGCGCAGCGTGTTGCGCAGCTTGCGGTACGCCTCGGCGACCCGAGCCAGGATCTCCTTGCCGACGCGGATTTCCTCGCGGTAGTCGCTCATTGCGACCCATAGGCGGATGATGTCCGCGCCGCTCTCCTTGATGACGTCCTGCGGCAGCATCGTGTTGCCGATGGACTTCGACATCTTGTTCCCGTCGACGTCGATCAGGAACCCGTGCGTCAGAATCTGGCGGAACGGCGGGCGGCCGCGCGTGCCGAGACCGACCATCAGCGAGCTCTGGAACCAGCCGCGGTGCTGGTCGCTCCCCTCGAGGTAGATGTCCGCCGGCCAGGTGAGCTCGGGCCACACCTGCAGGACCGCCTCGTGGCTGGACCCGGAGTCGAACCAGACGTCGAGGATGTTCATCTCGCGCTCGAACGACGTCCCGCCGCATTTCGGGCAGGTCAGGCCGGCAGGGATGAACTCGTCCGTCGGCCGCTCGTACCAGGCATCGGCGCCGTACACGTCGAAAACGCCGGCAGCTTTCTCGACGAGCGCCGGTGTCGTGATGGCCTCGCCGCATCTCGTGCAGTCAACAGCCGGGATCGGCACACCCCACGCGCGCTGGCGCGAGATGCACCAGTCCGGCCGGTTCGCCACCATGTTGTACATGCGGTCGTGGCCCCACGACGGGATCCACTTCACCTGGTGATCGATCGCATCCTTCGCGGCTTCGCGGAGCGTTTTTCCTGCGGCGCCGCCACGGTTCGGCTGAAGAGGGACGCTATCGGGATCACGGCCCGCCTGAAGGCGGACGCTACGATCGTCGGCTCCCCCCTCGTACGTAGTGTCCGGCTTCAGCCGGACCCCGTCGAGCGCGATGAACCATTGCGAGGTCGCGAGGAAGATCACCGGGTTGTGGCAGCGCCAGCAGTGTGGGTACTGATGCGAGAACGACTCGCGATGCCACAGCTTGCCGCGCTCCGCGAGCGCGCTTTCGACCTTCGGGTTCGCGTCGAACACACGCTGGCCGCCGAAGAGCTCTACCGTGTCGAAAAAATGGCCGGCGGGCCCGATCGGCGCGTAGATCTCGAGGCCGTACTTCATGCCGGTGTTGAAGTCGTCCGCGCCGTGCCCGGGTGCCGTGTGCACGGCGCCGGTGCCCGCCTCCAGCGTCACGTACTCGCCCAGCACGCCGGGCGACGCCCGCGCGTACAGCGGGTGCTGAAAGCGGATGTGCTCGAGCTCCACCCCCTTCAGCCGCGCGAGCGGAGGGCCAAACGTCTTCCCGACGGCCGCCGCGACGTTGGCTGCCAGCGCTTCGGCGACGATCACCGCGCGGCCGTCCACATCGTAGGCTGCGTAGTCGAAGTCCGGGTGAAACGCGATCGCCAGGTTCGACGGGATCGTCCACGGCGTCGTCGTCCAGATGAGGACCGAGACGTCGCGGCCCGCGAGCGCGGGGATGCGGCTCGCGAGCTCGGCCCGAGCGTCCTCGGCGAGGGCGAACTCGACATAGATCGACGGCGACGCGTGATCCTCGTATTCAACCTCGGCCTCGGCAAGCGCGGTCCGGCAGTGGATGCACCAGTGCACCGGCTTCTTGCCCTTGTAGACGAGGCCCTGCGCGACGAAGCGGCCGAACGCGCGCGCGATCGCCGCCTGGTACTTGAAGTTCATCGTCAAGTACGGCGCGTCCCAGGTGCCGAGGATGCCCAGGCGCTGAAACTGCTCGGTCATCGTGCCGATGTACCGCTCGGCGTACGCGCGGCACGCGCGGCAGAAGTCGGCCACCGACATCTCGCGTTTCTTGGGGCCGAGCTCGCGATCCACTTTCAGCTCGATCGGCAGGCCATGGCAGTCGTAGCCGACGACATACGGCGCGTCGAACCCCGCCATGGAGCGCGATTTGACGACCAGCTCCTTCAGGATCTTGTTCAGCGCCGTGCCCATGTGGATGTTGCCATTGGCGTACGGCGGTCCGTCGTGCAGCACGAACTTCGGCGCGCCTCGCCGGCGCGCGCGAATCTTCCCGTACAGGTCCATGGCGGCCCAGCGCGCCAGCGTCTCGGGCTCGCTGGCGGGCAGGTTGGCCTTCATCGGGAAGCCGGTCCGCGGCAGGTTGACGGTGTCTTTCCACTCAGGCATGGGTATCCAAGTATTTTATGATGAACGGATGCGTTCCACGACGTTTGACAATGGGCTCAAAGTGCTCATCCAGGAGGAGCACACCGCGCCGCTCGCGTCGGTCTGGTGCTGGTACAAGGTGGGGTCGAAGGACGAGCGTCCGGGCCTGACAGGCATCTCGCACTGGTGCGAGCACATGAACTTCAAGGGCACGGCGAACATCCCCCGCGATCAGGTCAAAGGGATCATCGAGCAGTACGGCGGGACCTGGAACGGCTACACCTGGATCGATCAGACGACGTATCTGGAGACGGCGACGCGCGACGCGCTGGATCGGATGCTCTTCATCGAATCCGAACGCATGGCGAGCTGCCTCTATCACCCCGACGATTGCGAGTCGGAGCGCACCGTCATCATCTCGGAGCTGCAGGGCGGCGAGAACGATCCCGACCAGCTCCTCGATCAGGAGCTCACCGCGACGGCATTCAAGGCGCACACGTATGGACACCCGACGATCGGCTGGCTCCCGGATCTGCAGACGATGACGCGCGACGATCTGTACGGCTACTACCGGCGGTACTACGTGCCCAACAACGCCACGCTTGTCATCGTCGGCGACGTCGAGACCGACGAAGCGCTGCGCCGCGTCAATCATTACTTCGGCGGCATCCAGCCGGGAACGACGCCGTCGCGGATCGTGACGCTCGAGCCAGAGCAGACCGGCGAGCGCCGGCTGACGATCAGGAAAGAGGGAACGACGGCGTATCTGAAAGTCGGGTTTCACGCGCCGTCTGTGACAGATCCCGGCTTCTTTCCGATGCTGATTCTCGATGCCGTGCTGACGGGTGCGAAAGGCCTCAACCTGTGGTCCAGCTTCCGCGTCCCGCCGCCGCAGCGAAGCACGCGATTGTATCGGGCGCTCGTCGAGCGCGGTCTGGCGTCGAGCGTGACGGGCGCTCTGGTGCCGACCGCCCAGCCGTTCCTGTACAGCGTTTCGGTCACCGCCACCGATGGAGTCGCGCTCGGTTCCGTGGAGTCGGAGCTGATCGAGGCGCTGGATCGCGTGTGTCGAGACGGGATCACGGATGCAGAGCTCACCAAGGCGAAAGCGCAGCTGCGCGCGCGCCTGGTCTTCGACAGCGACAGCGTCACCAACATCGCGCATCAGCTCGGCTACTTCGAGACGATCGCGAGCGTCGACATCTTCACCGCCGCGCCGTCACGCATTGCGGCGGTGACGCTCGAGGACGTTGCCGCCGTCGCCCGGCGCGTGTTCTCGTCGTCGAATCGCACGGTTGGCTGGTTCGATCCGTTGCCGCTTGGCAGCGGAAGTACGAAGTCGGACGTCTGAAGTCTGGAGGAGCCAAAGCGTGTCGCCGGACCATCGCGCTTCAGACGTCGTGCTTCGAACTTCCGCGGCTGCGCGCGGCGGCCTCAACCCCGCGCGCACGGTTCTCGATAACCGCGCGGTCCTTCTGACGAAGGCGACGCATACGACGCCGGCCGTGACCGTCAATCTGGCGATACGCGCCGGGTCGATTGCCGATCCTACAGGCCTGCCGGGCATGACGTGGCTGCTCTCGCGCGCGATCGATCGCGGCACCGTGACGCGCGCGGCGGCCCACATCGCCGAGGAGCTCGACGGCCGGGGCATCACGCTGACGATCACGGTCACCCGTCATCTGTTCTCGCTCGTGTGCACGTGCCTCGCCGACGACTTCGAGCCGGTGCTCGCTTTGCTCGGCGAGATTCTCATGTCGCCGTCGCTGCCGGATGAGGAGATCGCGACGCGCAAGGGCGAGGTCATCACCGCGATCCGGCAGGACGAGGACAGCCCGGCCGTGCGCGCCACGGAAGCGCTGATGGCGCTGTTGTATCCGGCCGGCCATCCGTACGGCCGCCGCACGAAGGGATCGATCGACGTCGTCGAACGGCTGACGCGCGCGCAGTTGCTGCAGCTCCACGCGGACCGTTTCGCCCCGAGCGAGCTGACCGCGGTCGTCGTCGGCGATGTGGAAACGGCGCGGGCGGCCGACGTGGCGGCGCGTGTGTTCGACGGCTGGCGCAAGCCGGTGCCGGCGCCAATCGCGCTGCCGCCGGTCGCCCTCGTGAACGAGCGCCGGCGCGTGGTCATCCCGATGATGAACAAGGCGCAGGCGGACATCGCGTACGGCTTCACGACGGTCACGCGCCGCGATCCCGCGTACTACGCGTTCTGGCTGATGAACAACGCGTTCGGCCAGTACGCGATTGGTGGACGCCTCGGCGACAGCATCCGCGAGCGGCAGGGGATGGCGTACTACGTGTCCAGCTCGCTCGATGCCAACGTCGCGCCGGGTCCGCTGGTGATTCGCGCCGGAATCAGCCCGGCCAACGTGGATCGCGCCGTGGCGTCGATCGACGAAGAGGTCGGGCGGCTGGTTCGCGAGGGCCTGACCCCCAAGGAGCTGGACGAGTCGCGGCGTTACTTGATCGGATCCATTCCCCGGGCGCTCGAGACGAACGCCGCCATCGCGAATTTTCTGCAGACGGCGGAGTTCTTCGGCCTGGGCCTCGACTACGACATGCGTCTGCCGGAGCTGCTCGGCGCCGTCACGCTGGACGAAGTGACTGAGGCAGCACGACGCGCGCTCGATCCCGATCGGGCGACGGTCGTCATCGCCGGTCCGTACGAATGACCCGCACGGTGTTCTTCGACGTCGACTTCACGCCGATCTATCCGGGGCCGAAATACCGCGGCGAGGGCTGTTGCGCGTTCCGCGCCGGGTACGGGATGACCCTCGATCCCGCGAAGATCGCGCAAGGGGTGGCGAGCGCGGCGCGGCAGCGCGACGGCCCGGAAGACACCCCGTGCCATGCCGGGATCTCGATGGCCCACACGCGCATATCATCGAGCAGATGATCAATCCCCAATCGACCCGATTATCAAATCAGCCCATTACACGATGCGCGCCATCACCTATCGCGATCTGACGACGCTCGAGGAGTTCGCGCGAGTCGTCGACATGGAGCGCGACATCTGGGGACCCGGATACGACGAGGTCGTTCCAGTCCCGATTCTCGCGGTCACCGTGAAGCGCGGCGGCATCCTGATAGGTGCGCTCGACGGCGATCGCCTGGTCGGGTTCGTGTTTTCGCTGCCGGGCATCAAGGACGGCAAGGCGACCCAGTGGTCGCACATGCTCGGCGTGATCGACGACTTTCGCAACGCGGGTGTGGGCCGCGAGCTGAAGCTGCTGCAGCGTGGGCGCACGCTCGCGATGGGCCTCGACCTCGTCGAGTGGACCTACGACCCGATGCAGGCGTTGAACGCGCATCTCAACTTCTCCACGCTCGGCGTGGTCGTCGAGGAGTACGAAGAAAACGTCTACGGCGAATCGACCAGCCCGCTGCATCGCGGCAACCCGACGGACCGGTTCGTGGCACAGTGGTGGATCCGGACGCCGCACGTCGAGCGCCGGCTGGCGGACGCGGTCAGCGTCTCGAAGGGCCTCGGCCCGGCGTTGAAGCTTCGCACGAGCGAGTTGGCAGACGCGCTGCCGGTCAATCGCGTGGCTGCGTCGGGGGAATGGCTCGAATCGGTCGACGTCGATCTCTCGCTCGACGCGCGGCGGCTGCTCGTCGACATTCCGATGGGGTTCACCGACATGCTGGCGAGCGACCACGAGCTCGCGCTGGCGTGGCGGATCTGCACCCGCGCGATCTTCACGACCTATTTCGACCGCGGCTATCGGGCGGTCGATTTCATGCTCGACCGCCGCGGGCGCAAGGGAACGTATCTGCTCACACGCAATTAGGAAGTAAGAATTGGGAATTTGGAATGCGTGTCCTGAAGCCGCGCAGGTGGCACGAATTCGAAATTCCAAATTCAGAATTCTTAATTCCGCAGCGCGGTCATCGGATCCACTCGCATCGCGCGCACGGCCGGCACGATGCTGGCGCCGACCGAGAGCGCGAGGACGCCGCCGATCACCGCGGCGTACGTCAGCGGATCGGTCGGGCGCGTGTCGAACAGCAGCGTCTTCAACAGCGATCCGGCGGCCATGGCGATGAGGGCTCCGAGCGTGGCGCCGGCCGCGGACAACGTCACGGCGCCAGCGACGACGCTCCGGAAGACCGCGGCGCGCGGGGCGCCGAGCGCCATGCGGATCCCGATCTCCGTCGTCCGCTGCACGACCGAATACCAGATGGATCCGTAAATCGCCACGCCGGCGAGCGCCGCCGCCAGCGCCGACGTCACGAGCAGCAGCAGCATCGTCACGCGCGTCTGCGAGAACGACGCCGCGATCCGGTCTTCCATCGTGAGGATCTCGTAGATCGGCAGGTTCGGGTCCGCCGCGCGCACCGTGGCGCGCGCTGCGGGCATCATCGATGCCGGATCGCCGGCGGTCCGGACGACGATGGTGAAGGTTGGCATGGCGGTTTGCGCGATGGGGTGATACATCTCCGCCACCGGATCGCGGCTCAACCCAATGTGCCGCACGTCGTCGACCACGCCGACGATGCGGAACCAGAATCCGGAGTCGAATCCCACCGTTTTGCGAACGCGCCGATTGACAGGAGTCTCGTTCGGGAAGTACTGCTGCGCCATCGTCCGGTTGATGACGGTGACGCGCTCCGATCGGCTGTCGTCGGCATCGGTCAGCAGGCGGCCGCTCAGGAGCGGAATCCTCATCGCCTGAAAGTAGCCGCTCGAGATGTAGCGCTGGTCGATGATCGATCGCGAGCCCGGCGGCTCCGCGCGACCCTCGATCTCGACCACGGTTGCGTTGCGAAGGCCGCCGAAGGGCACGACGGAAGAGACTGCGGCGTCCCGCACGCCTGGAACGGCCCTGAGACGATCGAGCACATCCGATACGAAGCCGACGCGCGCCGGCGCAGTGGCGTAGCGCTGGCCCGGCAGCGCGACCCGGAACGTCAGGACGTGGTCCGCGGCAAAACCAGGATTCACGCGCGACAGCCTGGCGATGGTGTTCAGCATCAGCCCGGCTGCCGAGAGCAGGACGACGGCAAGGGCCACCTGCGCGACGACGAGCAGGTTGCGCGTCCGTGCGACCGCCGCCGACGTCGTCGAACGCGTAGCGCCGGCCAGCGACGCTGCGACGCCATTGCCGGGCCGATAAGCGGCGATTGCGCCGAACACGATGCCGATCACGAGCGAGAGGGCTGCCGTGAACAGCGCCGCGCGCGCGTCGACCGCAATGGCAAGCGAGCGCGGCAGCGAAGCGGCAAACAGCGGCACGAGGCCGCGCAGCGTCCAGCCGCCCAGCACGAGGCCCGCGAGGCCGCCGATCGACGCGAACAGAACGCCCTCGGCGATGGACAGGGACAGCAGCCGTGCTCGCGTGGCTCCCAGCGCGGCGCGCACCGCCAGCTCCTGCCGGCGGTTCGCAGCCCGCGCGATCAGCAGTGTGGACGCGTTCGCGGCGGCGACGAGCAGCAGCAGCGCGACGCTTGCGGCCGCGACCAGAAGCGCCGGCCGGACCGCGCGCACGCTTCGCTCCTCGACCGAGACGAAGCGGGCGCCGATGCGCCCATGCGACGGGCGCTCCGCAGCCATTCGCGACGAGAATGTCTCGAGCTCGGCCGAGGCCTGCGCGAGCGTGACGCCATCGGCAAGCCGCCCGAGAATCGCGTAGCTGTGGTTGATCTCGCTCGCCTGCTCCTCAGGACTCATGCGCATCGGCAGCCACAGCTCGTTGTCCTCGGTCGGTGCGCCAGGCATCAGGGCACCCCGCGGCATGACGCCGACGACGGTCCAGGGGTTCCCCTCGATCTCGATCGAGCGGCCGACGATCGCGGGGTCGCCGCCAAACCGGCGGCGCCACAGCCCGTCGCTCAGAATCGCGACCCGAGGCACATCGTCCAGATCCTCGGACGCGACGAAGCCACGGCCGATCGCGGGCGCAATGCCGAGCGTCGGCATCATCGACGCGGTCATGCGCGCGCCGCGCACGCGCTCCGGCTCGGCGCTGCCGCCCGTCAGCGTGAACGAACCATAGGTCACCATTGCGATGTTGGACAGGCTGCGCAGCGCGTGCCACGCGGTGTAGTCGAAGGGCGTCGCCTCGACCTCGAACATGTTCTGCTGGGGAAGCGTTTGCCACACGAACACCAGCCGTGACGGATCGCGGTACGACAGCGGCCGCAACAGCACGGCGTCGACGAGCGCGAAGACGGCGCTGTTGACGCCCAGGCCGAGCGCCAGGGTCAATACCACGAGCAGTGTGAAGCCCGGGCGGCGCGACGCGTTCCGCCAGGCGAACCGCACGTCGCCCCACCACAAATCCAGATACATCGCGTGACTCCTGAGATAGATCGCGTCGGCGACCGCGCCGGTCGAGTGTGTGAGCAGCACCGATCCCGGTCCGCTGGCGTCGCGCGCGCAGGCCTCGAGCTCGGCCTCCCACTCGCGCTGCCAGTCGGCGCGGCGCCAGCGGGGCACCAGGCGCGCCATCAGTCGCACGACTCGGAGCGCGATGACCAGGGGCTTCATTTCGCCGGCTTCGGCGTCATCGGCTGCAGGCCGCCGAGGGAACGCATCGGCTCGAGCGCGCCGTGCAGCGCCCGCGTGCCGGCCGCCGTGATTTCGTAATAGCGCCGCTGAGGCCGCGCCGCCCGTGAGGCGATGTCCTCGCGCTCCCACTCCGACCGCACGAACCCCGCGTGTTCGAGCCGCCGGAGCACCGGATAGACGGTCCCGGTCGGATACCCGGAGACGTCGACAATCTCGAAGCCGTAGCGATGGCCACGCGCGATGGCCTGCAGGACGAGCGCGGTTGCGAGCGTGATGCGCACGACTATGTAGATAACGTACTTAGCGGCGCGCGTCAAAGGCCCCCCGCATGCCCACTTCGGGGTTCAGGGTTCAAGGTTCAGGGCGGACGTTGAGACTTGCGCGTTGAGAGTTGGACGTGTCTCCGTCGATGACGGTTAGCCGGGCGGCCAGCTCATGTTGCGGCCCCCGAGCAGATGCAGGTGAACGTGAAAGACCGTCTGGCCCGCGTCACGGTTGGTGTTGAACACCGTCCGGAAGCCCCCCGCCGAAATCCCGCGCTCCTTCGCGATCGCCGCCGCACGCCGCACGACCTCACCCACAATCCGATCATCGTCGGCCGACAGGTCGTTCAGCGATGCGATGTGCCGCTTCGGCACCACGAGAACGTGCGTCGGCGCCTGCGGATTGATGTCGTTGAATGCCAGCACGCGGTCGTCCTCGTAGACGATCGACGCCGGGATCTCGCGGTTGACGATCTTGCAGAACAGGCAATCGGCCATGGCCGCCTGATTCTAGTCTGACCCTGGTCTGACCTGGCCTAGCGCTTCTGCGCAATGGCGGTGCGCGCGATGCCCTGCAGGTCGCGCCTGACGCCGACGAGCCGCAGCTCTGGCGATCGTTCGAGCAGATCCTCGATCTCGACGTCCTGGCCGTACCCGAATTCGAACACGAGAGAGCCACCCGGACGCAGACGCGTCGGCGCGTCCGCCACGAGCCGCGTGAGCAGCGTCAGCCCGTCCACGCCGCCAAACAGCGCGACCGCAGGCTCGTGGTCGCGCACCTCCGGCTGCAGCGCGGGACCGGCGCGGTCGACGACGTACGGCGGATTCGCGACGATCGCGTCGAACGGTCCATCGATGCCGTCGAGCAGATCCCCGTGCCGGAACGTCACGCGATCGGCGAACCCGTACCGCATGGCGTTGCGGCGGGCCACCTCGAGCGCCTCGAGCGAAATGTCGATGCCGACGATCGCCGCGGACGGCCGCTCCTGCGCGATCGCCACGGCGACGCAGCCGCAGCCGGTGCCGATGTCGGCCACGTCCAGCCGCGCCGATCGGTCGGGAAACAGATCCAGGACCGCCTCCACGATGAGCTCCGTCGACGGGCGTGGAATGAGGACCGCCGGCGACACCTCGAGCAGGAGCCCCCAGAATTCACGGACGCCCACGATGTACGCGAGCGGCTCACGGGTCGCGCGTCGCGCCACGAGCGTGTCGTACTGCGGCGCGAACCCGTCCGGCTCGGGCGCCTGCGCCTCCGTCAGGAACCGCTCGGTCGTCCAGCCGAGGACGTGCTGGGCCAGAAGGCGGGCGTCGAGCTCGGATTCGGTTTGAGAAATCCCCGCGTCGCGCAACTGCTGCCGTGCTTCGACGACCCGCCGGTGAATGGTCACGACACCGCCGTCGCGTCCTTGAGCTTCTCGGACTGGTAATGCGTGATCACGTTGTCGAGGAGCTCGGCGAGATCGCCGTTCAACACGTCGGTCAGGCGATGGGTCGTGAAATGCACCCGGTGATCGGTGATGCGATTGTCGCGGAAGTTGTAGGTGCGGATTTTCTCGGATCGCTCGCCCGTGCCGACCTGGCTGCGGCGGTCCTTCGCGATGGCTTCCTGCTGCTTGCGCAGCTCCATCTCGTAGAGCCGCGCCCGAAGGACCTTCATGGCCTTCGCGCGGTTCTTGATCTGCGATTTCTCGTCCTGCTGCGAGACGACGACGCCGGTGGGAATGTGCGTGATGCGCACGGCCGAATAGGTGGTATTGACGCTCTGCCCGCCGGGTCCGCTGGAGCAGAACGTGTCGATGCGCAGATCCTTGTCGTTGATCTGGACGTCGACTTCCTCCGCCTCCGGCAGCACGGCGACCGTGACGGTCGACGTGTGAATCCGGCCGCTCGCCTCGGTGGCCGGCACCCGCTGGACGCGGTGCACGCCGCTCTCGTACTTCAGCTTGCTGTAGACGCCGCGCCCCTCGATCGTCGCGATCACTTCTTTCAGGCCGCCGACGCCGGTATCGCTGCTGGACATCACCTCGAGCCGCCACCCGTTGCGCTCGGCGAACATGCTGTACATCCGGAAGAGCTCGGCGGCGAACAGCGCCGCCTCGTCGCCGCCGGTGCCGGCGCGGATTTCGAGGACGACGTTCTTCTCGTCGTTCGGATCCTTGGGGATCAGCAGAATCTTGAGCTCCGCCAGGAGCGCCTCCCGCCGCGCGACGAGCGACTTCAGCTCCTCTTTGGCGAGCTCGCGCATGTCCGGGTCGCCGGCGGCAGACAGCTCTTCGGTCTGCGCGACGTCGCGGACGACGGTCTTGTACTCGCGGAACCGCTCGACGAGCGGCTCGACCTCGGCCAGCGCCTTCGCGTGCTTCCGGTACTCGGCCGGATCGCTCTGCACCTCGGTCGTGCCGAGGAGGCGCATCAGGTCCTCGTAGCGCTGTTCTTCAGATGCGAGCTTGTCGAGCATAGGAACACGTTTAACCGCCGAGACCGCAAAGACCGCAGAGATTCTTTTTCTCTAGGACGAGCTCAGCGTGCTCTGCCCAAGACCCGTTTAACCGGGGAGCGCGCGAGGAGATCGCAGAGAGACGCCTATGCTCTGCGTGCTCCGCGCTCTCCGCCGCTGGCTTCCTTATCCCCCTGAGACCGGCGGCAGAAAAGCGATCTCGTCGCCGTCGTCGACCACCTGGTCCATCTTCGCGTAGTCGGCGTTGATGGCCGTCGAGATCGAGCGCTCGTAGTTCGCCAGCTCGGGGAATTCGTTCGCGAGCTGCCGCCAGACGTCCCCAATGGTCGCGCCGGACGCGAGATCGCGCGACAGTTCGGCCGCGCCGGCGATGTCGCGCAGACGCGCGAAGAGGCGCACGGTTACGCGCACGCGATCCGCTCCGCTTCATCGCGCGCGCGCTCGTCGCCGGGGTTCGCCGTGGCCCCTTCGACCCAGACGTCCCCGCCGTCGAAGAACTCGCGTTTCCAGATTGGCGCGATCTGCTTCACGCGCTCGATCGTGTACCGGCACGCAGCGAACGCGTCGCCACGATGCGGGGATCGCGCCACGATCGCGACGCTCGCCTCGCCGATGTCGAGCCGGCCGATGCGGTGATGCAGCGCGAGCCGCACGCTTGGCCACCGGTCGCGAATCTCACCGGCAATGCGCTCGAACGCCTTCAGCGCGAGCGGCTCGTACGCCTCGTACTCCAGATATCGGACGCTTCGTCCGGCGTTGTGGTTGCGCACGAGGCCGAGGAACGTCACCACGGCGCCGTCGGCGCCAGGATCCGCGCCGTTCGCGGCGAGCGCAGCGGCAATCCGCTCCAGCTCGAGCGGCTCCGGACCGATGGCAAACAGCGCCGTCACGGTTTCAAGTATACCGAGGGTCCGGCTGAAACCGCGTAAAGCATCGCGAAGTCCGATTGGAGTCGGACACGACGTAGTGTCGGCAATCCCTGACTGGTGTCCGCCTTCAGCCCGACCGTGTGACCGTCGACGGATCTACGCGTTCAACCCGACCGCGTGTGCTGTTCCCAGAAATGATCCAGCGGTCCCCGGCCGTGGCCGATGCCCGGGGCGTGCGCGATCGCCCCGGCGACATACCGCTGGGCGAGCCTGGCGGCCTCCAGCAACTCGCGACCGAGCGCGAGGTTCGCGGCAACCGCCGACGCAAACGTGCAGCCGGTCCCGTGCGTGTGGCGCGAGTCGATGCGAGGCGCGCGACATTCGTGGAACGCGTGGCCATCGAACACGAGGTCGACGACCTCCGCCGGCAGGTCCTGGCCGCCGCTCGTCGCCTGGCCGCCGTGACCTCCCGTGATGATTACGGCGGCCGCACCCATGTGGTGCAGCCGCCGCGCGGCCTCCCGCGCATCGTCCATCGATGCGATGCGCAGGCCGCTGAGCGCCTCCGCTTCGGGAACATTGGGAGTGATGACGCGCGCACGCGGAATCAGCTCGGTGCACAGCGCCTGCACGCCGTCGGCGTCGAGCAGCCGCTCGCCGCTCGTCGAGATGAGCACCGGGTCGACCACGACAATCGCCAGCTCCAGCGCCTCGATCGTGGCCGCCACCGCCTCGACAATGGCCCCCGTCGCGAGCATGCCGATCTTGGTGGCGTCGATCGTGAAGTCGCCGGCGACCGCTTCGATCTGTGCGGTCACAAGATCGGCAGACAACGGCGCCACCGCCTCGATCCCCTTGGTGCTCTGCACGGTGACGGCGGTGATCGCGCTGGCGCCGTACACGCCGAATGCCGCGAACGTCTTCAGGTCGGCCTGGATGCCGGCGCCGCCACTCGAGTCGCTGCCCGCAATTGTCAGGGCTGTACGCATACGCTAAGATCCGCGATCATGTATCCCACATTCATCGAGGCGATGACGACCCGTGCAGACGCGCGGTTCCGGATCGCGGAACAGATCGGCGCGGTGCTGTTCGTCACGGTCCTCACCGCCATCGCGGCGCAGATCAGCGTCCCGCTGCCATTTACGCCCGTGCCGTTCACGTTCCAGCCGATGGTGGTGCTTGTCGGCGCGGCCGCGCTCGGATCGCGGTTGGGCATGGCCAGCCAGATTCTGTATCTGGCCCTCGGCATCGCCGGCGTCCCGGTGTTCGCGGCGTCGCCGCTGCTGCCGCAGGGGGTCGCGCGCTTGCTCGGTCCGACCGGCGGTTACCTGATGAGCTACCCCCTCGCGGCGTTCGTCGCCGGGTCGCTGGCCGAGCGCGGTTTCGATCGGCGTTACGTGACCGCCGTGCTTGCGATGGTGTGCGGCCTCGCGATCGTCTTCGCCGGCGGCATTCTCTGGCTCTCCGTCGGCGCCCAGCCGGCGCGGGGCTTCTCGGCCGCGCTGGCCACCGGCTTCGCGCCGTTCATCCTGCCGGATCTGGCGAAGCTTCTCGTCTCAGCAGCCGTGATGCCCGGCCTCTGGCGCGCTACTGGGAGCGCGCGTTAGCGCGCCCGAACACCAGCAGCCGTACGAACGGCGGAATATCCTCGCGCGAGATCAGCTCCAGTCCCGCGGCACGCGCCGCGCGGATCGCCGCGTCCGGATCGACGCGGTGCTCGGCCGCCGGCCCCGGCCCGCCTCCGCCCGGCGTCCAGTCGACGATGCCGAGGCGTCCCTGCGGTTTGAGTGAGCGCGCGACGTTCTTCAGCAGCGTGACGATCAGCGTCGGATCCGCCGGATCGTCCATCTCGTGATACGCATCGGAAATCAACGCGGCGTCGAGTCCCAGCGGCAGCCGCGGATCGGTCACAGTGCCGAGCACGGTTTTCACGTTCGCGAGATTCTCGTTCTTCATCCGCCGGCTGATCGCCTCGAGCATCGGAGGCTGGATGTCCTCGGCGTAGACCAGCCCGTTCGGGCCGACGCGGCGCGCGAGCCGCAGCGAGAACCATCCGCCGGCGGCGCCCAGCTCCGCCACCACCGATCCTTCCGCGACGCCGAGCGCGTCCATGATCTGATCCGGCCTCTGCCATTGTTCGCGGTCGGGCGCTTCGAGCAGGCCGAGATCCTGCGGCGCGAAGAGCCGCACCGAGGGCCTCGCTCCCTGCGCAGACATGCGGGCGAGGAGGGCAGGTAGGCCAGGTAGGGCGGGTAGGGCGGATGCGGACGAAAAAAAGCATGTCAGCAGCGTGACAAGCGTTTTCCCCACCTGCCCCACCCGACCGACCTGCCCCACCCGACCGCCGTGACCCACCCGCCTCACATGCCCCATGTCGTTACCGGCTCCTGCTGTCTTCACCAACAACTCCCCCACGCGTCATGGATTCCACGGAGAGAATCTCGTCGAGCCGTTTGGCGTCGATGAGACCGCGCGCCAGCACGAGCTCCCGGATCGATTTGCCGCTCTTCA
>WNEY01000037.1_pt1 | contig 113065 bp, 111 predicted proteins | sample 5400531 | NCBI WGS metagenome assembly WNEY01 (sample SAMN13153338, study PRJNA577476) | soil metagenome | isolation source: 200 cm saprolite under Douglas fir tree site 1 | place: USA:California | collected 2015-04-18 | reverse complement strand
TGACCGCCCGAGATCTTCTTGGCGATCGCCTGCATGACGGTGTCGTACGGCCGGATCGGATAGGCCGTGACGACGTCGATGTCGGCGAGCGTCAGCGATTCGGCGACGGCTTCGCTGCCGGAGATCAGGAGCTCCCTGTCCTCTTCGGTGGCGGCCGGAGCCGCCGGAGTGACAACCGCCATTGCTGGCCTCCGTTTAATCGCTCGCCTCGGACGGCGGGGCCCCAGCCCCGCGACATCCTGTGGCTCGCACTACCTAGATCGTCTTGTGCTGCGCGTTCTCGCCCGGGATGCCGGCGGTGATCTCGACACCGCCGCCGTCGAGGTTGCTCGCGACCTCTTGCTCGTACTGGCCGCGGAACCGGAAGCCGTGGGAGCGCACGGTGGCCTTCTTGTCGCCGATCTTGTTCGTCATCCAGGCCTTGTACCCGTCCTTGTCGTTCCGCCACATCTCCCACTGGCTCGCGTTGTCGTCGAACACCGATTCGTTGACCATCGTGATGCACTTTTCCACCGGGCAGACCGCCTCGCACACGCCGCAGCCGCAGCACGCCTCCATGTTGGCGTCGTAAGTGCCATCGGGCATGACGTCGAAGCAGGAGTCGGGGCACTGGATCCAGCAGAGCGTGCACTTCACGCACGTGTCGAAGTCGATGACGGGTCGCATCGTCCGCGTGGTGAACTTCTTGAAGTACGGGTTGCGTTCGGGCACATACCCCTTGCCGTCCTCCTTCGGCTTGCCGACCGGGATCGCCGGAATGGTCACGCCCTCCCGCATCTCCCACCACTTGGGCATCTCGAACGAATACGGGATCTCGACGTTGCCCTCGGTCAGCTTGACTTCGCGCGACTCGAGCCGCTCGTACGCCTTCTTCGCCGACTCAACCTTGAGGTCGGAGCCCCACTCCATCTCCCGGATGGCCTGGCAGACCGCGTCGAGCGTCAGGAAGGACGGGGCGATCTTGGCGAGGGCGCCCAGGATCCGGACCTCGGTGTGGTCCTCTTTGTACACCCAGAGCCCGGAGAACGAGGCCTTGGCGCGGAGGAGCGCCAGCTTGTAGGGCGCGTCCTTCTTATGGATGTCCTTCAGCAGGCTGTCGAAGCTCTGGACCGACGTCATCAGGAGCGTGCCGTTCGGCACCGTGAGCCGGTTGATCGGCTGCAGCCCGTACCACGCCCACGACTCGACGCCTTTCGAGAGCGTGTCGTCCACGGCGATCGTGACGTCGACGTGCTTGGGCTCGTAGCGCGCCATGTTCTGCTCGAGCTCTTCCTTGGTGTCGGCGACGATCGCGAAGTCCTTCGCGGGGATGCCGTTTCGCTGAGGACTGTCGCCGTACCGGCCGAAAGCGATGCCCCATCGGCCCGACTTGCGCGCCGACAGCACGATCCCGCGCGTGATGCGCGCGGCCAGGTTCTTCTGGAAGATACCGCGATAGACAACCTCGCAGATCAGGGCAGCCATTCGCTCCTCCTCAAACCCACGAAACTCACGCTACTACGTCGTGGGGCGCTCGTCGTGGTCAGCTGGTCTGACCAGAGAGATTACGGCCACACCCCTGCCCTGTCAAGGGGCACCCTCCAAGTGCGTGTTGGAACTTCCGGAAATCGGCTGCGAGGGCTTACCCGACCTTGCTCAAGAAGCCGGTGAGGGCCTGGGTAAAGGCCTCGGGCTGCTCCATGTTCGACAGGTGGGCAGCCGACTTGAGCACCACGAGCTGAGACCCCTTGATCTGCTCGTTCATGACCTTCGATGCCGCGACCGGCGTGCCCTGATCGTCTTCCCCGACGATGATGAGCGTCGGCACCTTGATGGCGCCGATGCGGTCGGTGAGGTTGAGACCCGAGATCGCCTGGCAGCAGCCGATGTAGCCGGCCGGGTTCGTCGACCGGATCATCGCACGGACGCTTTCGACGACGCTCCCGCCGCGGTCCTTGAACGGAGCCGTGAACCACCGGCCGAGCGTCCCCTCCACGAGCGGCTCCATCCCCTTCGCCTCTGCGGTGTGGACGCGCTCGTCCCACAGGGGCTTGGCCTCGGGCGGGACGCGACTCGAGGTGTCGCACAGGACGAGACTCGCGAAGAGCTCGGGTGCCTTGAGGGCGAGGGTCTGGCCGATCATGCCTCCCATCGAGAGCCCCACCCAGTGAGTGCGCTGGATCCCGAGGGTGCGCAGCAGAGCCTGCGCGTCGTCGGCGAGCTGGTCGAGCGAGTACGCGGACTTCGGCGCGTCGGTCCCGCCGTGACCCCGCGTGTCGTAGGACAGCACTCGCCAGCGGGCTGTCAGCGCCTTCACCTGGGGCTCCCACATGGCGAGCGTCGTCGCGAGCGAATGGCTCAGCGTGACGACGGGCGCCCCGGTCGGACCGTCCAGGGTGTAGTTCATCGAGATTCCGTTTGCCGTGATCTTCATTGCGTGGTCCTCCGTGTTCCTGCCGCCGTTAACCTTTGCCTTGCCGTTCCCGGTCCGAGTCGATCGTCCACTGGAGCGCGTCTGCGGCACGCCCGTCGTTCGGGCGACCGCGCTTGCGGAGCTCGGCGATCACCCGTTGCCGAGCCTCGGCAGGGCGATTCTGCCCCAGCTTGAACTTCGCCCGCCAGCGGATGATCTCGAGCCTCACGGCGGCGAGTTGAGCCATCGCCCCTCGATAGAGCGGGTCGCCCGGGTCGAGAGGCCTGAATCCCCCTTCGGGCTGGTATCTCGCGAGCAGCCGCCGCTGTTGCGCCGCGACGGCCTCCGAATCCTCTGCGACCCGCGCCTTGCACTCGAAGATCACGGTCCGGTGGTAAGCGGTCGCCGAGCCGCCATACTCGGGATGGACCCAGTACGACGGGATCACTCCCAGGACCTCGTCGACCTCGAGCACACAGCGGGGACGGGCCTTCAAGTCCTTGATCTGTTCGTCAGATCTAACAAGGTGCAGATCCAGGCTTTTCTCGTCGTAGAGGAACGGGTAGAGGCCGACGTGGGGAACCGTGTCGTCGCCCACCGTGATCAGCCGCGCCAACTCCTGGGACCGCACGAAGCGATCGATCTCGGCGCGCGGGACGTCCGAATAGTAGTCGTGGAAGATCACGCGGCGATCCGGGCCCGGCCCACCAGGTCGCAGAAGTAGCGATGGACCGTCGTGTTGTCGGTGAGCTCCGGGTGGAACGTTGCGACCAGAACCCGGCCTTGCCGGGCCATGACCGCCTCGCCCCTGTGCTCGGCCAGCACGTGGACGCTCGGCCCCAGGCGGCGGATCCTGGGCGCCCTGATGAAGACCATCTCGAGCGGAATCGGACCCGCGTCGAGCCTCGCCACCCCGGACGCCTCGAACGACTCGCGCTGGCGGCCGTAGGCGTTGCGCTCGACGGTGACGTCGATGAGCCCGAGCGAGAACTGCGTCGGGCTCTCGACCTCCCGCGCCAGGATGATGAGACCCGCGCAGGTCCCGAAGATCGGCTTGCCGGCGCCGTGGAACTTCTCGATGGTGGGCACGAAGTTCCACGCGTCCATGAGCTTCAGCAGGGTCGTCGACTCGCCCCCGGGGATGATGAGCCCCTCGACGTCGTCGAGCTCGGACGGCTTTCGCACCTCGACCGCCTCGACGCCGCACTTCCCCAGCGCTTTGGCGTGGAGCGCGAAGTCGCCCTGGAGGGCGAGGACCCCGACCCGCATGGAGGTACCTACCAGCCCCGAGTCTGGAGCAGCTCCTTCTCCGGGAGCTTGGAGATCTCGAGCCCGACCATCGCGTCGCCGAGATCTTCGCTCACGCGAGCCAGCACGTCGGGGTCCTTGAAGTGAGTCGTCGCCTGCACGATGGCGCGGGCGCGCTTCGCCGGGTCGCTCGACTTGAAAATCCCTGAGCCGACGAAGACGGCCTCGGCCCCGAGCTGCATCATGAGGGCCGCGTCCGCCGGCGTCGCGATCCCGCCCGCGGAGAAGTTCGGCACCGGGAGCTTGCCGGCCTTGGCCACCCAGCGTACGAGCTCGTACGGGGCGCCGAGCGTTTTCGCCTCGGTCATCAGCTCCTCGGGCGCCAGCGTGGTGAGGCGGCGGATGCCGGAGACGAGCGCGCGCATGTGGCGGACCGCCTCGACGATGTTGCCGGAGCCCGCTTCGCCCTTGGTCCGGATCATCGCCGCGCCCTCGCCGATGCGGCGGAGCGCCTCGCCCAGATCTCGGCAGCCGCAGACGAAGGGGATGCGGAACGCGAACTTGTCGATGTGGAAGTGCTCGTCGGCCGGCGTCAGCACCTCTGACTCGTCGATGTAGTCGACGGCGAGGGCTTCGAGGATCTGCGCCTCGACGAAATGGCCGATCCGTACCTTCGCCATGACCGGGATCGTCACCGTCTGCTGGATCTCCTTGATCTTTTTCACCGGGGACATCCGGGCGACGCCACCCTCTTTGCGGATGTCGGCGGGCACGCGCTCGAGCGCCATGACGGAGACGGCGCCGGCGTCCTCGGCGATCTTCGCCTGCTCGGCGTTGGTGACGTCCATGATGACCCCGCCCTTGAGCATCTCGGCAAGGCCGATGTGCTTTCGGTCAGCGATCCGAAGTCCGTTCAGGTCCGACATGTGGTTTCTCCTTTTTGCGCTATACGACCGGAACCGCCGCGCGCTCCACCCGTTCCCGGCCCCGGAGCCGGGTGCGCGTGGATTTGATCGTTTCGGCGAGCCGCCGGACGCCCTCTTCGATCCGCCCGGCGGCCACCGACGAGAACGAGAGCCGGAGCGTGCGCTCGCCGCCGCCGTCCACGAAGAAGGGCGCGCCGGGCGTGAAGGCGACGCCCCGCTCGACGGCCTGCGGCAAGAGCGCCCCCGCGTCCATGCCCGGCGGCAGCGTGACAAGCAGCGAGAATCCCCCTTGGGGCTCCGTCCAGGTCACCTCGGACGGCATGCGTCGCCTCAGGGCTGCCAGCAGGAGCGAGCGACGCCGAGCGTACACCGTCGCGACGCGGGTTGCGTGACGGTCGAGGAGCTTGCGCTCGCAGAAGCGGTGCACCGCCGCCTGGATAAGGGCGCTCGTGTGGAGATCGGCGAGCTGCTTGGCCGCCTGGAGCCGCTCGAGGACCGGCCGAGGACCGACGAGCCAGCCGAGCCGCAGGCCCGGAAAGAGGATCTTCGAGAACGTGCCGATATAGATCACGACACCGCCACGGTCGGCCGCCTTGAGCGGCAGGCTCGGCCCGTCACCGTAGTAGAGGCTGCCGTCGAACCCGTCCTCGACGATCGGCACCTGGTGGCGCGCCGCGGCCTCCAGCAGGCGCCGCCCGGTCTCCGGCGTGACGGCCAGTCCCGTCGGATTGTGGGCGCTCGGCTGACAGTAGAAGAGCTTCGGCGTGTGGCGCTCCAGCAGGCGCTCGAAGACCTCAGCCCGCGGTCCCGCGCCGTCCCAGGGCACGCTGAGAAGCTGGGCGCCGAACGATCGGAACACCTGCATGGCTCGCGGGTATGTCGGCTGCTCGATCGCAACGAAGTCGCCCGGATCGATCAGCGTGCGGGCGATCAGGTCGAACCCTTGCTGCGAGCCGTTCACGATCAGGATCTCTTCCGGCCGCGCCTCGAGGCCGAACCGCAAGAGGTACGTCGAGAGGTACTGCCGGAGCGGAGGATAACCGCCGGCCGGATAGTACTGCAGGAGCGAGGCGCCCTCCTCGCGGATCACCTGGTTCAGCACGCGGCGAAAGGCGTCGGTCGGGAAGAGCCCGCTGTCCGGCATGCCGCCCGCAAACGACACGACGGTGCCGCTCGACGGGATGGGAGTCACGGCACGCGAGCGCTCGTCGTCGGCGCCGAGGATCTGCGCGTTGCGCGAGAAGAGCCCGGACCAGTTCAGCGCGACGGGCGGCGCGGCCGGCGACGCTACCCGCACGCCTCCGCTCGCGGCCCGCTCGGCGACGAAGGTCCCTTGCCCGACGTGGGCGCGCGCCCAGCCGGCCGCGACCAGCTCTTCGTATGCGAGCGACACGGTTCCCCTGTTGACACCGAGCTGTCGCGCGAGCTCGCGCGTGGCCGGGAGCTTCGTCCCCGGTGTCAGCAGCCGCTCGTGGATCAGCCGTTCCAGGTGCGCCTGGATCTGGCGCGGGAGCGCCGTGGGATTGTCGCGGTCGATTGGGATGTTCACCAATTTCCCTGCCCAGCCATTTTGGCTCGAATTGCCGGGGCGTCAAGGGCCAATTGGCCTGATCGGGACAGGCCAATTGCCAGGGTTTGGGTTGCGCCCGCAATGACACCCCCGGTTACAATGGCGGGGCTGCAAGCATGGTAGTCGTCGCGGGCCAGACGACCGGCCAACGAAGGGAGGACCGCATGGCGGGCGAGGCGCCCATCAAGCAGGCCGTGAAGTGGATCGACGACCAGCTCCTCGACAATCCCGGCGCGGATCGCGTCAAGCTCGTCGACGACGCGTCGCGCCGCTTCGATCTCTCGCCGCTCGACGCGGACTTCCTGTTCCGTCATCTGGCCGAGCGGGCGAAGAAGAAGTGAGCGACGCGCAGGCGCGTCGCGTCCAGGAGCAGTTCGGCGGGAGCGCGGCGGAGTACGTCACGAGCCCCCTGCACGCGGCCGGTGAAGACCTCGATCGACTGCTGGCCTGGGGTGCCGCCCGGCGCAGCGATCGCGTGCTCGACGTCGCGACCGGCGGGGGTCACACGGCGCTCGCGTTCGCCGGCGTCGCGCGGCGGGTGGTCGCCTACGACCTCACCGAGCCGATGCTCCAGGCCGCGCGTGGGCACCTGCAGGCCCGGGGCGCCACGAACGTCGGGTTCGTCGCGGGGGACGCGGGCGCGCTGCCCTTCCGCGACGGATCGTTCGACGTCGTCACCTGCCGCACCGCGGCGCATCACTTCGCCGATGTCGGCGCCGCCATGCGCGAGATCTACCGGGTCCTGCGCCCGGGGGGCTCGCTCCTCCTTCAGGATATCCTCGGCCACGACGACTCCGAGGCGAGCGCGTTCATCCTCGAGGTCGAGAAGCGGCGCGATCCCTCGCACGTCCGGAGCTACCGGACGGTCGAGTGGAAGGCGTTCTTGCGGGCCGCGGGTCTGACGGTGATGGAGGACTTCGTCATCTGGAAGGCGCGCGAGTGGGACGAGTGGACCGGCCGGATGCGGATGTCCGCCGAGGCGCGACGCGAGCTCGAGACGTTCGTGCGTCAAGCGCCCGAGCGGTGCCGAGCCGCGTTCGACTTCACGCTCACCCGGGACACCGTCGTTTCTTTCACGGACCGCCAGATCCTGCTGCGCGCCGACCGGGACTGATCGCCAGAGCACCCCGACCGCGGGCACGACCCGCGCGGGACGTCAGCTCGTGCGGGGGCGCAACCGGACCAGCGTCGCGCCGGTGCCCCCGCGCTCCGGCGGAGCGTCGGCGTACGCGGCCACGAGGGGATGCCGGGCGAGCAACGACTGCACGATCTTGCGCTGGACGCCGACCCCTCGCCCGTGGATCAATCGCACTTCGGTGAATCCTTTGGCGTGAGCCGCCTCCAGGTAGTCGCCGACGACCGACGCCACATCGCGCGGCGCGAAGGCGTGCAGGTCCAGCGCATCCTCGATCGGGATACGGACGGGCTCGTCGTCTACAGCCGCGGTCCTCCCAGCACGTGCTCCTTCCAGTGGTCGAAGCTCAGGAGATCCTCCCCCGAGAGCTTGCACTGTCAGAAGGTCGCCGCGCGCTCGAAGAACGGCACGTCCACCAGGCCCACGCTCTCGGCGCGCGCGGTCTCGGCGACCTTCTGGGCCACCATCTGCCGCACGAACGGGATCGGGATGCGACCAAGCCGGTGGATGACCTCCTCTGTGCAGCGAATGCGCGTTCCCGGCAGCACGGGCCCCTCGGCGAGGATCGTGTCCGCCTCGCGCTCGGGATGCTCGCACGTCTCCGGCACGAGCTGCTGAAGACGGAGCGACACGTACTCGGTCACCCAGGCCTGGATTCCCCGCCTCGCCTCTTCGAGATTCGGCGCCGTGCGGTCGAGCTTCTCGTTGACGGTGACGAGGAGCTGCTCCAGACGACTGAGCTGCGACTCGAGCGCCGCGAGGCGCCGGTCGACGTTCGCTTCGCTCATCGAGTCCTCCGAAAGCCCGGCGGCGCTCACGCGCTCGGCGGGCGGCGGGTGTGCCAGTCGGTGAGTCGCTGGTAGGCATCGACAACGCGCAGCACGGTGGCCTCGTCGAACGGCCGGCCGACTATTTGAAGCCCGATCGGCAGGCCGCTCCCCGTGAAACCGCACGGCGCCGCACACGCCGGATGGCCCGAGAAGTTGAACGGCCGCGTGAGGCGGATCAGCGCGGAGCGTACGTCGGACTTGCCGTCACCGAGCGTCGTCTGGCGGTCCCCGAGCATGGTCGCCGGGATCGGCGTCGCGGGCGCCAGGAGCACGTCGCGCTTGGCGAGGGCCTCGTCGACTTCCCGGCTCACCAGTGCGCGTATCTGCTGGGCCCGGACGTAGTGGGCCCCGCTGACGAACGCGCCCACCCGGAGCCGCTCCCGGACGTCCGGCTGGTAGTCCTGCGCTCGAGACCGCATCCAGGCGGCGTGATAGGCGAGCGCCTCCGACGCTACGATCGCGGAGGAGGCGGCGGCCACGTGGATCACCTGGGTCAGGTTCACCTCGTCCACGATCGCGCCCGCCCGCTCGAGTTGCTTCGCCGCCGCTTCCACGGCCGCGCGCACATCGGGAGCGGCGACGTCCGTGAAGTGAGCGCGCAGGAGCCCCACGCGCAGACCCTTCATATCGCCGGTGAGCGCCGCGGTGTAGTCGGGTACCGGCAGCACGCTCGTGGTCGGGTCGGCGGGATCGTAGCCGGCGATCGCGTGCAGGATCAGCGCGCAGTCCCGCGCGGTGCGCGTCATCGGCCCCACGTGGTCCATCGACCAGGCGAGCGGCAGCACGCCGGCGCGGCTCACCCGTCCGTAGGTCGGCTTGAGCCCCGTGATGCCGCAGAGCGAGGCCGGAATGCGAATCGAGCCGCCCGTGTCCGAGCCGAGGGATCCGGGCGCGAGGCCTGCCGCCACCGCCGCCCCCGAGCCCGAAGACGAGCCGCCCGTGATGCGATGGGCGCCCGCGTCCCACGGGTTCCGCGCGTCGCCGTAGTGCGCGTTGAGCCCTTCGGGCCCATACGCGAACTCGTGCATGTTGAGCTTGCCGAGCACGATCGCGCCGGCCGCACCGAGACGCGCCACCACAGTCGCGTCCGCCCGCGGTACCGAGTCGGCGAGGATTTTCGAGCCGCCGGTCGTGCGGACGCCCTTCGTCGAGTAGAGGTCCTTCGGCGCCCACGGCACGCCGTGGAGCGGCCCCGCGACCTTGCCCGCCATCAGCTCCGCCTCGGCCCCCCGCGCCGCCTGGAGCGCGGCATCAGCACAGACGGTGATGAACGCGCGCAGTTTCGCATCGAGAGCAGCGATACGGTCGAGATGAGCGCGAACCACCTCGACGGGCGACACTTCCTTGGTCGCGATCATCCGGCCGAGGTCGGCCATGGAGGCCCAGAAGAGCTCGCTCATCTCATCGTCCGCTCGCCGCCGGCCTGGGGGCCCAGCCCCCGGTCGGTCTTGCCGCTCGCATCGCCACTCAGAGCACCCGGTACTGCGTCGTCGGCTCGAGCTCGCCGATGGGCACGACCTCCAGACGCTCCAGCATTTCCAGGAGGCGCTCGACGGCGGGCCGGAGCGACTCGAGCTCCGCGTCGGTCCAGGCGAACCCGCCGAGGGCGGCCATGCGCCTCAGGGTCTCCACGTCTATTTCCATGCGCGCGAGCATACCACTAGAATGAGGGGCCATGGCCGTCGCGCTGACAATCCTCCACGATCCCGGCGACGTCGCGTCGCGCCGGACGCTCAGCGTTGCGCCCGGGACGACGATTCTCAAGGCGGCGCACGCCGGCGGTGTCGACATCACCGCGACGTGTGGCGGGCGCGGTCGGTGCACCTCGTGCCGGGTCAAGTTCCTGGCGGGTCTGCCACCGCCGCCGACGATCATGGACCAGGTTCAGCTCGGCGATGACCTCGTCCGCGAGGGGTATCGCCTCTCCTGCCAGTGCGTTCTCCACGAGCCCGTCACCGTGCAGGTCTCGCCGCCGCTCGAAGAACGCTCGTTCCAGATCCTCGGCGCCGGACCCGGCGTCCGGCAACTCGGCCGCGTCACGCTCGACTCGGGAATCGCCAAGCAGGTCGTCAAGGTCACCCTGCCGCGGGAGGAACATCACCAGACGTCCGACCTCGAGCAGCTCCTGGAGGCCGTCGGCCTCACGACCGCCGACGTCGGCCCCGCGGTGCTCCAGGGATTACCGCAAGCCCTCCGCGCCGACCCCGCCGGCGTGACCGTGGCGACATTTGTGTCGGGCGGCGCCGCGGGTGGCCGGCAGCGGATCCTTGCGGTCGAGCGCGGCGACACCGCCGGGATGAAGTTCGGCCTCGCGATCGACATCGGCACGACCAGTGTGGTGACCACTCTCATCGAGCTCGAGTCGGGCGAGCAGCTCGCGTCGGTCTCGAGCCTCAACCCTCAGGCGGTCTTCGGCGGCGACCTCATGTCGCGCATCGCCTTCGCGCAGTTCAACCCCGGCAATCTGCGAAAGCTCCACACCCGGATCATCGGCCTCCTGAACCAGCACGTCGAGCAGATCTGCCGCGAGTCCGGAGTGCTCGCGAAGTGGATCTACAAGGTCGTCGTCGTCGGCAACACTTGCATGCATCACATCCTGCTCGGCATCGACCCCTCGCACGTCGGCCTCGCCCCGTATGCGCCGGTCATGCGCCACGCGGTGACGCTGTCCGCCCGCGAGCTCTTCCTGAAGGTCGCGCCCGAGGCGCGCGTGTGCCTCCTACCCCTGGTGGCGGGGTTCGTCGGCGCCGACGCCGTCGGGGTCGCGCTCGCCACGCGCATCTACGAGAGCGCCGAGATCCGCATCGCGGTCGACATTGGCACCAACGGCGAGGTGCTGCTGGGCTCGCGCGACCGACTCTGGGCGTGCTCGGCGCCCGCCGGTCCGGCTCTCGAGGGCGCCCAGATCCGCCACGGCATGCGCGGCGCGCTCGGCGCCATCGACCGCGTCAGCGTCGACGACGACATCCACGTCCACACGATCGGCGAGACGGACGCGCTCGGCATCTGCGGCTCCGGGATCATCGACCTGCTGGCCGGTCTCCTCGAGGCCGGGGTCATCGACTGGACGGGCCTCATCCAGGTGGAGACGCGCCACGCCCTCCCGTCGAAGCTCTCCGAGCGCGTCGTCGTCCGGGGCGAGGAGCGTCAGGTCATCGTGCTCCGGCCGGGCGAGGCCGGGGCACGTCAGGAGATCGTGCTGACCCAGGACGACGTGCGGCAGGTCCAGCTGGCGAAGGGGGCGATCGCCTCGGGCGTGATGATGCTCCAGCACGTCGCCGGCGTTCCGGGGGAGACGGTCGTGGAGCTGATGCTGGCGGGCGGCTTCGGCAACTACGTGTCGATCGAGAGCGCGCTCCGGATCGGATTGATTCCGCCGCTACCCCGCGAGCGCATCCGCTATGTCGGCAACGCCGCCTCGCTCGGCGCGCAACTCTGCCTCGTGTCCGAGACCGAGCGCGCCCGCGCCGAGGCGGTGGCGGCGCGGATCGAGCACGTCTCGCTCGCGGCCCACCCGGATTTCGAGGGGATCTTCGTCGACTGCATGAATTTTCCACGACCGTCATGACCGGACGCGAAGTCGCGCGCGCGACGATCCCGGGAAAGATCGCCGGGACGGAGGTCGGCGCCCTGAGCACCTCGCTCGACGCGCGCTGGCTGATGGCCTACTCGGCGGCGCTCGGGCTGGACAACACGCGGTACTACGACACCCTCGCCCCCGCTGGGCCGGTCGCCCACCCGCTATTCTCGGTGTGCTACGAGTGGCCGGCCGCCGTCGCCCTGCGGACCAAGACAGTGCGGGAGGCGTGGGCGCTGCTCGGCGTTCACGCGACCCATCACGTGATCATCCACCGGCTGCCCACGGCGGACGACCGGCTCCTCACGCGTGCGCAGATCGTCGAGGTACGGCCGAGCCGCGCCGGCACGCTCGTCGTGGCGCGCTTCTCCACGGTGGACCGGAACGGCCGACCGGTGACGACGACCGACTACGGTTCCGTCTATCGGGGCGTCGCGACCGACGGCGAGTCGCGGCCAGCGGTCGAGCTCCTGGCTCGACCGGCGCCGCCGCCGTCCGCCGAGCCGCGCTGGAGCGCGGCGGTCCCGGTCGCAGCCCATGCCGCGCACGTGTACTCGGAGTGCGCCCGCATCTGGAACCCGATCCACACCGACGTCGCCGTCGCGCGTTCGGCCGGGCTGACGGCCCCGATCCTGCACGGCTCGGCCACGCTCGCGCTGGCCGTGTCGCAGGTGATCCGGCAGGACCTCGACGGCGACCCGGCGCGCGTCAGGGAGATCGCCGCTCGCTTCACCGGGCCGGTGTTCATGCCGTCGACCTTCACGGTACGCGGCCGCGGGCGCGCGGGCGACCTGCTCGCGTTCGACGCTGTCGACGAGCGAGGTGACCCGGTGCTGAGCGAAGGGGTGCTCCGAGCATGAAGCAGATGAGTCGGCGCGAACGCGTTCTCGCGGCGGTCAACCGCCAGCCCGTCGACCGCGTCCCTTACGCGGTCTGGCGCCATTTCCCGAGCGTGGACCACTCGCCCGCGGGCCTGGCGCAGGCGACGCTCCGGTTCCACGAGCGGTACGGCTCGGACTTCCTCAAGATCACCCCGCGCGGTGGCTATGCCGTCGAGGCCTGGGGGTGCGTTGAGGGCGACGCTGTCCGCGAGGACGGCCATCGACCGTGCGCCAGCTGTGCGGTGCGCTCGGGAGAGGACTGGAAGAAGATCCGCGTCCTGGATCCCGCCGCCGCGCTCGGCTACGCCGGAGAGATCGAGACGATCATTCGCCTCGGCTTCGATCGTCGGATCGGGGACGCGCCGGTCGTGCCGACGCTCTTCTCGCCGTTGTCGCTCGCGAAGAAGCTCTCGGGCGACCGGCTCCAGCGCGATCTGCGCGACCATCCCGCGGCGGTCGCCGGCGCGCTCGAGGCGATCACCGAGACGCTCATCAAGTTCGCCGTCCTCGCTCTCGCGGAGGGCGTGTCCGGCATCTTCTACTCGATCCAGGCGGCCAGCCGATCGGCCAACTCCGACGACGACTACGCCCGCTTCGGCGAACCCTACGATCGGCAGTTCCTCGAGGCGATCCACTCGAAATCAGCCCTGACGATCATCCACTGCCACGGCGACCGGCTCATGTTCGACCGGTTGGCGCGTCTGCCCGGACACGCCTGGAACTGGGACGACCGCGCGACGCCGCCGTCACTGGGCGACGGCCGCGCCCAGGTGCCAGGGGCGGTCATCGGTGGGCTCCACCAGTGGAGGACGCTCCGCGACGGCACAGCGGAGCAGGCGGTCGGCGAAGTCCGGGACGCGATCGCTCAGACCGAGGGCACCGGGCTCGTCGTCGGTCCGGGCTGCGTGCTACCGATGAACACGCCGGACGCGACGGTCGCGGCCGTCGTCCAGGCGCTCGGCGGGCCGCTCAAGCGGATCCCCGGCGTCGCCCTGTAGAGCCGGCGTCACTTTCCCACGTTGAACCGGAAGTGGCAGATCTCCCCGTCCCGGACGACGTAGTCCTTGCCCTCGAGCCTCAGCTGCCCCCGCGCACGGAGGTCGGCGAACGAGCCGTCGACGCCGACCAGATCGTCGTAGCCGTTGACCTCCGCCCGGATGAACCCCCGACTGATGTCGGAGTGAACGGTGCCCGCAGCGTCTTGAGCCCGCGTGCCCTCCGGGATCGGCCAGGCACGGACCTCGTCCTCCCCCACGGTAAAAAACGACACGAGCCCAAGCAAGGCATAACAGTCACTTAGCACCCGGTGGATCGCAGGCTCCTTCAGACCGAGATCGGCGAGGAAGGCGCGCTGCTCCTCCCCGTCGAGCTGGGCCACCTCGGCTTCGATCACCGCCGAAACCCACCCGATCCGAGTCCGGGGGCGTTGCGCCACCGCTTCGAGTCCGAACTGCTCGACCGCCCGGGGTCCGTCGCCAATCGCCTTCTCGTCGAGGTTCACGCAGTGGAGGATGGGCTTCTGGGAAAGAAAGGTGAACCCTCGGATCGCGCCGGCCTCGTCCGGCGTGAGCGCCACGGCGCGGAGTGGCGTCTCGCCCTCGAGCTCCCTTTGCAGGCGGTCCAGGATTCCCTGCTCCTTGAGCTCAGCCTCCTTCCGCTGCTTCTTGATCGACGCCTCGAGACGCTCCAGACGCCGCTCGACGACCTCGAGATCGGCGAGGATGAGCTCGGTCTCGAGATCCTCGATGTCCCGCTTCGGCGCCGGAGCCCCCAGCGCTTCGTCGGCGAAGGCCCGGACCACGTGGAGCAGCGCGTCGGCGTTCCTGAAGTCCTTCGCGTCGAGCCCTGCCCGCTCGCCCCGCTCGATGCCCGCGAGGTCAACGACCTCGAACGTGGCATACGTCGTCTTCCGCGGTTTGAAAAGGGCGGTGAGCCGATCGACGCGCGGGTCGCGCACGCGCGCGACGCCGGTGTGCAGCTCGGCGCGCCCGGAGTCGTAGCGCGCGGTCGCGACCTTGGAGCCGGTGAGCAGGTTGAAGAGGGTGGTCTTTCCCGACTTGGGGAGTCCGATCAGGCCGATCTTCATGAGGTGATTATGCCAGGTGTCGTATCCTCGAGGGCGTTCTGAGCCATCCGTCGAGAGACATGGACCTCAAGGGCGCGGCCATGGCCGTGCTCATCTCGATCCTCTGGGGTGCCAATACCGTCGTGATCAAGACGGGCCTCGAGGACGCCCCGCCGCTCCGCCTCGCGTGGATGCGCTTCGTCGTCGGAGGCATCGTGATCTGCCTCTGGGCCTGGCTCACGCGCCGCTTCGCCGGCTTCCGCATCGAGCCCGCCGAGTGGCGCCCGCTCGCGCTTCTGGGCCTCTTGTTCAGCGTGCAGATGGCCGCGACCAACGTCGGGACCTGGCTCACGAGCGCGGCGCACGCGTCCATCCTGCTCAACCTCTACGCCGTTCACACGGTCGTCCTCGCCCACTTCCTGATCCCGGGCGATCGGCTCTCCGTCAAGAAGCTCGCGGGGGTCCTCGTCGCCTATTCCGGAATCGTCCTGCTCTTCGCCGGCCAGGTGGCGCACGGCTCGCCGACGCTCCTCGGTGACGTGGTCGTGACGGGGGCCGGCTTTCTCCTGGCCGAGCGCACCGTGTACCTGGCGCGGGCGGTTCAGCGCCTGGATCCCGTGAAGCTGCTCCTCGCGCAGGCGGTGGTGGGGACGGCGCTCTTCGTCGTCATCTCCTTCATCGTCGAGCCGGCGCCGACCCGCTGGACCGCGCGGCTCGGCGTCTCGATCGCCTACCAGGGCGTGCTGATCTCCGGGTTCAACTTCGTGGTAAACCTCGCACTCCTGCGCAAGTACCGCCCGAGCGCGCTCTCGGCGTTCTTTCTCACGCAGCCGATCTTCGGCGTCGTCGCGGCGGCGCTGGTCGCCGGGGACCCGCTCACGCCCGAGCTCGTGCTCGCCTGCGCGGCCGTCGCAGTGGGCATTGGGCTCACGAACCGCTGAGGGGCCTTGGGTATAATCGCGCCATGACCACCGCGCCGTCGAAGACGCTCGAGGTCGTGCCGAACCCGCACCCGGACCGCGACTACGAGGTCGCGATGACGGTGCCCGAGTTCACGTGCCTCTGCCCCCGCACGGGCCAGCCGGACTTCGCGACGATCCGCATCCGGTACGTGCCCGACCAGCACCTGGTCGAGCTGAAGTCGCTCAAGCTCTATCTGTGGTCGTACCGCCAGGAGGGCGCCTTCCACGAGGACGTGACCAACCGGATCCTCGACGACTTCGTGGCCGTCGCCAGGCCGCGCTGGCTCGAGGTGACGGGTGACTTCAACGTGCGGGGCGGCATCAAGACCGAGATTCGCGCGACGCACGGCAAGCGGCCGGAAATCTAGACCGCGGGCCTCGGCCCCGGGGCTACGTCGCGAGCGCCAGCAAGACCGTCCCCAGGAGCATCACGAGCGCGCCCAACGCCGACTCTCTGACCCGCTGACCTTCGCCGAACGCCAGGACGCCGATCGCCATCGCGTAGAGGATCTCGACCTGCTTCACGGCCTCGACGTACGAGGTGAGCGTCAAGGTGTAGGCCTTGCCCTGACTCAGAGTGGTGAGCGCGGCGAAGAGGCCGAGCGCGACGAACTCTTTCCAATGCCGCGGGATCGCCCGGAAGTGCTGCGCCGACGTCGTCAGCGCGAGCGGCGTGACGAGGAGACTCGCGGCGAAGTACGGGCCGAGCGTGCCGACGGCGGTGTTGGAGGCGAGGATCGCCTGCTTGATCGTGATGACCGACGGCGCGTACAGAAGGGCCGCCAGCAGCGTGTAGCGCTGGCCGCGGTCCGTGAAGAGGACGCGGAGCGGCGCCCAGAGCGAGATCCGCGCGCTGCTCACGTTCAGCAGGTACACGCCGGTCGCGCTCAACAGCACGCCCGCCACTCCGAGGGCGCTCGGCCACTCGCCGAACGTCACTCCCATCCCGAGGAGGATCAGGAGACTCACCTTCCAGAGCGCGGTGACGATCGAGATCGCCGACAGCTTGAGCGCCTTCGAGAGGGCGAGGGTCGAGAGCGTCTGGCAGACGCCGAACGCCAGGCACCAGGCAAAGAAGCCGGGCTTGAGCTCGGGCCAACCGCTCAACACGCAGGCGACGAAGGCGAACGGCAGGAGGAAGGTGAAGCGGCCCCAGACGTTGATGTACTCGTCGAGCGCGTGCCCCAGGCGCTTCATGACCGTGTTGCGGAGCACCTGAAACAGCGCCGCCGCCAGGGCCAGGGCGAGCCACATGCCGACGATTCTATCCCGGGGGGCCAGCGGGACCGTCGCGTCCCGCGAGCGCGCTAAAGCGTCGAGCGACTCCCCGTCAGTGCGCGCGGCCGGCGGCGACGATGCCGCGCGCTTCGTCGTGCATCGGGATCTTGTTGATGACCGCGTAAGGCATCAGATCTCCAGCGCGACCTTGATCGAGGCGGTGCCGGCGTGCGCGGCGAACGCCTCGCCGATCCGGTCGAGGCTGAACCGGTGCGTGATGAGCGGTGCGGTCCGCACCGCGCCGCTGGCGACAAGCCTCAGCGCCTCCGGGAACTCGTCCTGGTAGATCATCGAGCCTGTGATCGTGACCTCGCGGCGTACGACCGAGAAGAACGGCACCGGCGTCGGCTCGTGGGGAAGTCCAGTGAGCACGACCCGACCCCCCGGTCTCACCAGCTCGAGCGCGTGCGTCACGGCTTCGGCGGAGCCGGCGGTCTCGACCACGAGATCCACGCCCTCCCGGCCGGAAAACCGCCGGCCGGCGTCCACGAACCCGACGTCGCCGGTCGTGTGCGTGGCCTCGGCGCCGAGCTCGCTCGCGAGGGCGAAGCGGCGCCGCGAGCGGCTCACGACGAGGACGCGTGCGCCGCGCGCGCGAAGCACCTGGAGGGCCAGGAGCCCGAGGGTTCCCGCTCCGACGATCGCCGCCGTCTCGCCTCGCCTTGGGGCGCCGCGCTCGACGGCGCGGACGACGACGGCGAGGGGCTCGGTGAGCAGGAGCGCATCGGGCCCGGCGGCCGGCGGTGCCGGCCAGCAGCAGCGCGCGGGCAGCCGGACAAGCTCGGCGAAGCCGCCGTCGACATCGATGCCGATCGCCGTACGCGTGAGACAGAGATTGCGGTTGCCCTCGCGACAGAGCGGGCACCGCCCGCACGCGTAGTTCGGCTCGACGACGACTCGATCTCCAGAGCGGACGCACGTCACGTCGGACGCCACGGCCTCGACGTGGCCGACGAGCTCGTGGCCCATCACCCTGGGGTAGGCGACGGGCCGCTCGCCGGTCCAGATCCGGTAGTCCGTGCCGCAGAGCCCCGCCGCGACGATGCGAACCACGACGTCCCCGGACTCGGGTCTCGGCTCCCGCGCGGTCTCGACGCGAAGGTCGCGCGGCCCGTGAAGAATGGCCGCTTTCATGGCGCACACAATCTACTCGACCACCCCCCGTCCAGCAACTCCCGGAGAGGCCCGGCCGGTACCCGAGACGCAAGCCGCCCGCGGCCTATGCGGCCGAGTGGCCGCCGTCGAGAAAAAGCGTCTGGCCGGTCATGAAATCGGAGCTCGACGACGCGAGATAGACCGCCAGCGGACCGATCTCCTCGGGCCGCCCGATCCTCCGCGCAGGAACGTCACGCGTCAGCCGCTCGTTGATCGTCGGATTCGCAAAAGCCTCGTGGGTCATGTCGGTCGCGAACCAGCCGGGCGCGATCGCGTTCACCTGCACGTTGTGGCGTGCCCATTCCACGCCCAGCGCGCGCGTGAGCGCGATGATGCCACCCTTCGTCGCTCCATAGATCGTGTAACCTGGCAGGCCCACCTGACCGAGGACCGAGGCGACGTTGATCACCTTGCCGGACTTCTGGGCGATCAGGTGGGGCGCCGCCGCGCGACATCCGTTGAACACGCCGGTGAGGTTCACGTCGAGCATGAAGCGCCAGTCCTCCGGCGTCATCTCGGCCAGCGGGGCAACCCTGGCCACGCCCGAGTTGTTGACGACAATGTCGAGGCGACCGAGCTCGCGGACCGTACGCTGGACCAGCGTGTCTACCTCGGCATAGCGCGCGACGTCGGTGGGCGCGACGACCGCTCGACGCCCGGCCCGCGCCGCGAGATGCGCGGTCTCCTCGAGCGCCGCCTTCGAGCGGGCGGCGAGAGCAACGTCGGCGCCGGCGTCGGCCAGCGCCACGGCGATCGCGCGGCCGAGGCCGCGGCTGGCGCCCGTGATCACCGCGACCTTTCCGGCGAGCGCGCCGGACCCTGCGGTCAGTGGTAGAGCTCCTCGATCGTGTCCTTGTACTTCTGCGAGACCACCCTGCGTTTCACCTTGAGGGTCGGCGTCAACTCGCCGCCGTCGAGCGTGAAGTCGGTGGCGAGCACCGTGAATCGCTTGATCTTGGCGTACGACTGGAGCTGCGTGTTCTTCTCCTCCACCGTGCGCCCGACGCGCTCCACGACCTTCGGGTGCTTGACGATGGCCGCCGCCTCGCTGGTGAGGATCCCCTGCTCGCGCGCGAACTTCGACAGCTCTTCGGGGTTCACGGTGATGAGCGCCACCGGGTACGGGCGTCGATCGCCGTAGATCATGACCTGACTGATGAACGGGTCGGCCTTCAGGAGGTTCTCGATGTTCTGGGGCGCGATGTTCATACCGCCCGCGGTGACGATGAGATCCTTCTTCCGGTCGGTAATGACCAGGAAGCCGTCCCCGTCGATCGTCCCGATGTCACCGGTGTGGAACCACCCGTCCAGATCGAAGACTTCGCGCGTCGCCTCCGGTTGCTTGAAGTAACCGAGCGTAGCGATGTTCGGCCCGCGCGCCAGGATCTCGCCGTCCGCGGCGATCCTCAGCTGGACGCCAGGCAGGGTCTGGCCGACGGAGCCGAACTTGAAGCGATCGGGCCGGTTGAACGTGAGGGCCGGACACGTCTCGGTGAGCCCGTAGCCCTCCAGGAGGAGGATGCCGGCGGCGTGGAAGAACTCGGCGATGTCACGCGAGAGCGGGGCCCCACCGGACACGGCCCACTGGAGCCGCCCGCCGAGGGCCGCGTGCAGTTTCGAGAAGACCAGCCGGTGGGCGAGCTTGCGTTTGAGCTCGAGCGTCGCGGGCACGGGCTGGCCGCGCTGCTGATGGCGGCTCACGTCCCTCCCGACCGACACCGCCCAGCCAAAGATCTTCCTCTTCGCGGGCGAGCCGGCCTCGACGCCGGCGAGGATCTTCCCGTAGACCTTCTCGAACACGCGCGGCACGCTGCAGATGAAGTGAGGCCGCGTCTCCTTCAGGTTCTCGCCGACCTTGTCCAGGTTCTCCGCGAACGCCGTCGTCAGGCCGTGCGCGACGCCGAGGAACGACTCGAGCCGCGCAAAGGAATGCGCGAGCGGGAGGAACAGGAGATGGACCCATCCCTCCTCGACGGGAGTCGCCTGTTTCGAGGCGGTCACCGCGGCGATGTGGTTGCCGTGGGTCTGCATCACCCCCTTCGGGGGGCCCGTGGTGCCCGACGTGTACACGATGGTCGCGAGATCGGTCGGGCGTGTCGACGCCACGCGCTCGGCGAGGGTGCTCCGGTGCGCGTCCACGCTGTCACGTCCCAGCCGGCGAAGCGTCTCCCAGGTCATGACCATCTTGGGGGGTTGCGGCGCGTCGTAGCCGGTGATGACCACGATCTGTTCGAGGCCCGGCGTCTTGTCGCGCGCCTCGAGCACCTTCGAGAGCTGCGCGGGATCCTCCACGATGATCGTCTTCGCCCCTGAATCGTTCACCACGTAGGCGATCAGATCTGGAGGATAGGTCGGATAGACCGGGACCGTTACGCAGCCGGCGCTGAAGATCGCAAAGTCGGCCTGGACCCATTCGGCACGGCTGGTCGACAGGAGCGCCACGGCGTCACCCTTGCCGCGACCGAGCGCCAGAAGACCGAGCGCGACCTCGCGCACCACGTCCCCGACCTCTCGCCACGTAATCGTCTTCCAGTCGGCGCTTTGCTTGAACTGGTGAGCAGGACGGTCACCGCTCCGCTCGACGCGGTCCCAGAACATCCTCGCGAGGGTGTCGGGTGTCATAGCTGGGCCTCCCTGTAAGGCATCAATCTCAAAGGGATAACTGACGCTAGCACACGCTTAATAACGCAATGCGTGAAAAATATCTTGACGTCCTAACGCGACGCGTTATACTCGGTCTCGACGGCGAGTGAAGTCGTGGACGCCGGGAAGAAAACGAAACAGAAGACGGAGGAGGGATCAATGGACGATCAGACGAAGGCTCAGGAGCTGCTCGGTCAGCTTGCCGGCAAAGCGGTCAAGACAATGACGGTGTGGGCAGACGCCAACCAGCGCGTGCTGCGAGAGCTCGTGGAGTTCTCCTCGGCCACGGCGAAGGAAGGCGTGAGGCTCTACGCCGAGCTTCAGCAGGGCGCCATCGAGGTGCTGCGCGACTCCCAGGCTGCAGCCGGGCGCTGGCAGGCATCGTGGTCCGACAGCGCGAAGGACCCGGTGCACGTTTATCAGAAGGCGCTGATGGAGGGGGTGGACAGTGTCGAGAAGGCGTTCAAGCTTCTCGAAGGTCACGCCCAGGCGCTCACCCGCTCGGCCGAGCGGTTTCAGGCGTCGGCGGAGCAGGCCGGCAAGGGCATTCAGGAAACGTGCACGGCCGTCGTCACGACGATGAAGGACGTCTACTACCAGAACTAGGCTACTTCGTCTGGTTCTTCCGCTTCTCGAGCCGCTCCTCGAGGGAGCGTAGGCGTTCTCGGAGCGCCGAAACTTCCTCGCGGAGGCGCTCCGCGTCGGGCTCGGCGCCGTCGCGCTTCGGCTCGGCGCGCGTCACGGCCATCCCCCAGCCGGCCCGCGAGGCCCAGTCCTGGAAGATGCGCTCCACCTCCCGCTGGCTGAAGACGATGCCCTCGAGGCTCGATTTCATCGACCGCTGGACGAAGTCCTGCCACGCCTCACCGTGCTTGATGAGCTGGTGGAGGAACGCGGTGGGCAGCGCGGCGCGGTGATTGCGCTCGTTCTCGAGGATGATCTGGGCCAGCGTCACCGAGGTCAGGTCCTCGCCCGAGGCGGCGTCGACCACGGCGATCTCTCGGCCCGCCCGGATCATCTCCTCGATCTCCTCGAGGGTGACGTACCGGCTCTCCTGGGTGTCGTAGAGCTTTCGGTTCGAGTATCGTTTGATGACGTACGCCATGAGCCTCCTCGGCGGGGCGGCCCCTGCCGGCCACTATGAATGGCGTAACACCCTGCGTCAAGAGCCCCGCGAGACGCGCGGCGTGCTAGACTGGCCGCCCACGCTTCCAGGAGGTGGCCCGTATGAAGCTCAAGGGACGCACGGCGCTCGTCACTGGAGGCTCCCGCGGCATTGGTCGCGCGATCGCGCTGGCGCTCGCCGAGGAAGGCGCCGACGTCGCCGTCAACTACGTCTCGAGCGAGCCGGCCGCCAAGGAGGTTGCCGAGCAGATCCGGAAGATGGGCCGCCACTCGGTGCTGGCGCAGGCCGACGTCGGCGATTACCCCGACACGTTCCGAATGGCGCAGGACCTCGTCAAGGAGTTCGGCCACCTGGACATCCTCGTCAACAACGCGGGGATCAACTCGGACAAGACTTTCGTCAAGATGGACCACGCCTCCTGGCGCAAGGTGCTCGCGATTAACCTCGACGGCGTGTTCAACTGCACAAAGGTGTTCATCGACCAGATGCTCAAGCAGAGCTACGGCCGTGTGGTCAACATCACATCCGTCATCGGTCAGATCGGCAACTTCGGCCAGGCCAACTACGCCGCCTCGAAGGCCGGGGTCGCAGCGTTCACCAAGTCACTCGCCAAGGAGCTCGCGGGCAAGGGGATCACGGTGAACGCGGTGGCGCCGGGCTTCATCGAGACGGACATGGTCCAGGGGATTCCTGAAAAGGTCCGCGAAAAGCTCCTGAGCCAGATTCCGCTGAAGCGTTTTGGAACGGTCGAGGAGGTCGGTCGTGCCGTCGTCTACATCGTCTCGTCCGATGGCGACTACATCACGGGCGCGGAGCTCTCCATCAACGGCGGGCTGCTGATGTGATCATCGCGGCCCAGAGCCTCGCCGCCTGGGCCGCCAGCGCCCACGGCCCGAGCGCGAGCGCCGCCAGCGAGGCCGTCCGCCGGGGCCGCTGCTCGTAGACGACGCGCGCCTTCGACGGCATCACCCACGCCTCGCCCGAGAGAACCTCCTCGCTGCGCTGGTTGACACATACGGTCTGGAGCCGGATGCGATTGCGCTCGCGGAGCACCTCGAGGACGTCCACCCGGGCGGTGATCGTGTCCCCCGCCCGCACGGGCTTCACGAACTTGAGGCTCTGGGAGAGGTACACGGCGCCCGGCCCCGGGAGCCGGGTGCCGATGACCGCCGAGATCAGCCCCGCCGTGAAGATGCCGGGCGCGATCGGCCCCTTGAACGGGGTCGTCGCGGCGTAGGCGGCGTCGCTGTGGACGGGGTTCAGGTCGCCCACCGCGTCGATGAAGCTCGCGATGTCGTCCTCCTCCACCAGGCGCACCAGGTCCGCGTGGTCGCCGGGACCGATCTCCGCGATCGTCTTGCCGATCACTTCGGTTCCTTGTCCGTGAGGCGTCGAAGCGCCACGGCGATCAAGTCCTCGAGCCGCTCGATCCGCTCCTCGAGCTCCACGATCTGCTTGGCCACCGCGGTCAGCTGGCTGCGGGACGGCAGATTCAAGGCCTGGAGGGCCTGGTCGACCTGCTGGTCGACGGCCTTCTTCGCGGGTGCCTGCGCGACGAGGAACTGGTCGAGCGACTGCCCCATGAGCTTTGCGAACTGCTCGGTGCCCATCGTCTGGCCGAGCACCTTGGACCAGGCCTCGATCCACTGGTCGAGGAACTGCTTCCACTGCGTCAGAAGGTCCGGGGTGGTGGGCGTCTGGGCGAAGAGCTTCGCCCAGGTCTGCACGCCCTGATCGAGCACGGGCCGCCAGAACGCCGTCGGGTCTGGCGTGGGGGTTGCGGAGGCCTGGCCGACGAGGCGCGTCCAGGCCTGGGCGCCCTCCTCGAATTGTTTCCTCCACAGCTCGAACAACTGGTTCGGCGACGCGGCGTCGGCCATCACGTCAAATCTTAACCTTTGCTGACGCTACGCGTCAACGACAACGACGCCCGTTATTATGGCCTCGCCTGGCTGGGGCCCCAGTGCCCCCGGCCGCGCTGCGGCTCGCTACGAGCGGGGCGCCAACCAGCCCGAGACCTTGGGCCAGCAGTGAACGGCCGCACCGCGCCCGGCAATGAGCGAGATGTGTCCGCCCGGCAGCTCGACGTACTCCTTGTCGCGACTGCCCACAGAGTCGATGAGCGCCCGGACGCACTCGGGCGGCGCGATGTAGTCCTCCTTGGCGCCGACGACGAAGATCGGACAGGTGATGCGCTCGAGCCGTACCGGCCGGCCGCCCATGACGAGTTCGCCGCGATAGAGCTTGTTGTCCTGGTAGAAGTCCCGCACCCACTGGCGAAAGAACTCGCCCGGGAAGGCCACGTACTCGTTCGCCCACTTGTTCAGCGCCTGGAATCCTTCGACGTACTTGTCGTTCCACAGGTTCCACCAGAGGTTCAGGTTGGTCGAGAGGTCCATCGTGGGCTTGAGGAGCTTGAAGCCGGCCTTCACCAGGTCCGCCGGGATCGAGCCGAGCGTGTCCACAAAGCGGTCGACGTTGAAGTTCTGTTTACCGAGCCAGAGCCCGAAGAGTCCGACCTTCGCGAAGTCGATGGGCCCGGCCATGTTGACGAAGTTCTTCACCGGCACCTCGGGATGCGTGGCGACGAACGCCGCGGAGATGGGCGCCCCCATGCAGTAGCCGAGCACGGAGAGCTCCTCCGTCCTCGAGGTCTCGAGCACCCGTCTGGCCATGCGCGGCAGGATCCGCGTCACACACTCCTCGACCGTCAAGTCGTTGTCCTCGGGACCGAACACGCCCCAGTCGAGCATGTAGAAGTCGAAGCCCTGGCGCGTCATGTGCTCGACGAAGCTGCCGCCCGGCAGGAGGTCGAAGATATAGGGCCGGCTGATCCCGAGGTTCGGGACGAACAGCAGCGGAATCCTGTGAGTTCGCGCCGACTCGTACCGGTAGAGTCGGGACTTGTTTCGCTTGTAGATCTCCACCCGCGGCGTCTGGCCCGTCTTCGGCTCGACCGGGTTCGTCACCAATCCCTGGAGGTTCGCGAGCCGGCGGAAGCCCCGCTCGAGCTCCTCCTGCCATCGCTTGATCGTCTCGGCCGGCGGGTCGCCGGCGCCACCCGCAAACCCGCTGGTGAACCGCTCGACTACGTCGGCAAAACGCTCCTGTCCCATGGTCGAAGAACTCCTTCACCTGATTACATCTGGAATGATTACATCTGGAACATCGAGCCGAGCTTCATCGCGAGACCCATGTCGCCCTTGACCTTCAGCTTGCCCGACATGAACAGCATCTGGCCCGACTGCTTGCCGGAGAGCATGTCCAGCCAGTCCTGCGACGCGATCTGGAGCGTCAGGTTCGGGCTCGTGCCCGCGCCCGACTGCACGAGGCACGTCCCGTCCTTGATGACGGCGTGCCACGTCCCACCGCCGTCGCCGCTCACGTCGTACTGGATCACCGCGTTCGTCCCCGCGGACTTGTCGGCCCGGAACCGACCCGCCATCGCCTCGAACGTCTCTTTCACCGTGGGCATCGCTTCCTCCTTTTTGTCGGATTTACCGTCGGGGCGCCGTCGCGCCCGACGTTCAGCCACTCAAAACGTAAAGAGGTCCATTCCGCCGGTCACGGTCAGGACGGCGCCGGTGATGTAACGCGCGCGCTCCGAGCAGAGGAAGGCGACGGCGCTCGCCACGTCCTCGGGTTCTCCCTCCCGCTGCATCGCGACCCGCTTGACCATCCGCTCGTAGAGGGGGCTGAGCTTCGCGTTGGGCGCGATGATCCCGGGCGCGATCGCGTTGCAGGTGACGTTGTAACGGGCGCCCTCGAGGGCGACCGACTTGGCGAACCCGATCAGCCCGATCTTGCTCGTCGCGTAGGCGGTCTGGCCGAAGCCGCCCATGAGGCCGGCGATCGACGCCATGCAGACGATCCGCCCCCAGTGCCGCTCGCGCATGCCCGGAAACACCGCCTTCGTCACCTTGAACGTCCCGGTCACGTTCACGGCGAGATTGAGCTCCCAGTCCTCGTCCTTCATGTCCTTGAGCTGGGCCACCGTGTAGATCAGCCCCGCGTTGTTAACGCAGATGTCCACGGGGCCGAGATCGCGCTCGATGCGGGCCACGACGTCCTGCACCTGAGGCGACTCGCGGATGTCGCACGCGTAGCCGCGGGCGCGGCCGCCCGACGCCTCGATCTCCCCGGCGGCTTGGCCGGCGCCGTCGCCGTCGAGGTCGACGATCGCGATTGCGCACCCCTCCGCGGCCAGCGTCGTCGCGTCGGCTCGGCCGAGACTCCGCGCGCCGCCGGTGACGATCGCGACCCGGCCGCGGATGCCCAGGTCCATGCTACTTCCCCTTGAAGGTCGGCTCGCGCTTGGCGAAGAACGCCTGGATGCCTTCCGCGGCGTCCTCGGTCTTGAGCGATTTGAGGAATGCGCGGATCTCGATGTCGATCGCCTTGTCGATCGGCGCCTCGAGGCCCTCGTCGACGGCCTCGATGATGAGCCGTGTGGCGATCGGCGGCCGCTTCGCGATCTCGCGCGCGAGGGCCCTGGCGTCGTTGAGTGTCTCGCCTTCCTTCGTGAGCCGGTTGGCGAGGCCGAGCGCCAGGCACTCCTGGGCGGGCACCTGGGTGCCCAGGATCAAGTACTCGAGCGCCTTGGTCCGGCCGATGAGGCGGGGTAGCCGCTGCGAGCCGCCAAAGCCCGGGGTGATGCCGAGGTTGGACTCGGTCTGTCCCATCCGGGCCGTCTCCTTCACCAGGCGGAAATGGCACGCCATCGCGATTTCACAGCCTCCGCCGAGCGCGTGCCCGTTGATTGCGGCGATGACCGGCTTCGCGAACCGCTCGATCTTCCGTACCACGCTGTTCCCGAAGCGGATGAACGTGTCGACGTCACCCCCGGCGAAGGCCGAGCCCAGGTCGGCGCCGGCGCAGAAGATGCGGTCGCCCGCCCCGGTGATGATGACGGCGCGGACCGAGTCGTCGTTCTCCACCGAGTTGAGCGCCGCGTTCAGCTCCCGCATGAGCGGCTCGCTGATCGCGTTGGCCGGCGGACGGTTGAGCGTGATGATCGCGAAGCTCTCCTCGCGCGCGAACAGCAGGGTCTCATACGCCATGGGCACAGACTCCCTGGAGGAAGATTGTCGCAACTGGTTCGGCCGCCTCGGTGAGGCGATACCCGCGCTTGCCCAGAACCCAGGAGGTCGCCAGCTGGTCCATCGCGCCGAACAGCATCTTGGTGGCGACCTTCACGGGCAGGTCTCGCCGGATCAGCCCGGCGCCGACGCCCTCCTCGAGCACGTTGTTGATCACGTCGAAATAGGCGGACACTTCGTGCGCGGAGGCGCCGCGGAAGAACTTCTGCCCCTGCCGCAGCTCGACCTGGACGACCTCGGCGAGATCGGGATTCTCCTCGAGCACCTTGAAATGGAGGGCCACGATCTTCCGGATCTTCGCCAGCGGGTTGCGCTCGGCGGCGAGCTCTCGCCGTACCAACGCGACCCACTCCGCCATCTTCTCGCGGAACAGGGTGACGAGGATCTCGTCCTTGGTTTTGAAGTAGAGGTAGATCGTGCCGCTCGCGATGCCCGCCTCGCGGGCGATGTCCGAGACGCGCGAGTTGTAGTAGCCGCTGCGCGCGAAGACGCGGATCGCGGCGGCAATGATCTGTTGCGGCTTGTCGGGATCGCGCATCAGTTTCTGACTGAACCGCCGTTCATTCTACGGGCGCGCGAATGGAGAATCAACCCCGACGTCGTGTGGCGTCGGGCGCCGCGCGGCTTACGCGTCGCCCTGAAACACCTCTCGCCGGCGAACACTCCGCTGGAACTCGACGTAGCCCTGCCGTGTCATCCCGGGGAGGGCCTTTGCGATCACCTCGCGCGCCCCACCGGCCCCATCCCAGAGGAGATCGACGACCATGGCCGCCATGGCCCGCGCCGGCATCACATAGGCGAGATGGGGGTCGACGATCTCGTAGTCGGCGGCGTGGCCCGTGCCGCGCGCGCCGCCCATGTACGGATGGAGCACCGGGATCACCTGGCTCAGGTCGCCCATATCGGTGGAGCCCGCGCGGTGCCCAGCCTCGCGGCAGGCCTCCGGGCCGAACAGGGTGTCGGCGTTCTGCCTGAACACGCGTGTCATCGTCGGGTCCGAGCGCAGCGGGAGGTACCCTGGCAGCGTCTCGATCTCGACGCTGGCGCCGAGGGCCAGCGCGCCCGCTTTGAGCGCGCGGTCGACCTTCGCGTTGGCGTCGCGGATGCCTTCAAGGGTCCGGCCGCGGACGTACGTCTCGAGCCGCGCCTCGCCCGGGATGACGTTCACCTGCGAGCCGCCGTGGGTCAGGATGGGGTGAACGCGGATCGTGTCCTCGTCGCGGAAGGTCTCCCGCAGCGCGTTGATCGCGGCGAGCGCAAGGTGCGCGGCGTAGAGCGCGTTGACGCCCATGTGAGGTGCGCCGCCCGCGTGCGCCGCGCGCCCGACGAAGCGCGCCGTCTTGCCGAACCGTCCATTATTGGACCCGGGAACACACGCGAGGCCGTCCTCGGGGCGCGGCGTGGTGTGGATCATCATTGCCAGGTCGACGTCGTCCAGGTGGCCGAGGCGCAGCAACTCGCACTTTCCGCCCAGGAACTCGAGGCGCCCCGCGCGAACCTCGTTGAGGCGCCATTCGAGGTCGCCGCCCTCTTCGGCGGGGACGGCCATGAACGCCACGCGGCCCGCGAGGCGGACCATGGCTCTGGCCCGCACGAGGCCGATCGCCGCGCCCACAAGCCCCGCGATCTGGGCGTTGTGGCCACACGCGTGGACCGCGCCGGTGGACCGATCCGCCTCCGGATGTCCAGCAACCACGAGCGCATCGAGCTCTCCCACGAGCGCAAACGTGGGGCCGGGCCCCGCGCCACCGGCGGCATCGGCCCGCACGCCCGTGATCGCGAGCCCGGTCCGCGGGGCGAGGCCGAGCTGGCGAAACTTTGTCTCCACCAGCGCCGACGTCCTCAGCTCCTTGAAGCCGAGCTCTGGGTGGCGCCGGATCGCCTCCCCGACGGCGACGATCTCGTCGGCATGGCGCTCGATCGCTTCGTCGACACGGTGCTTGAGCTCGTCCCGGGTCATGGGCTCCCCTCGGTCATCTTTCATAAAGTTCGCGTCGGGCCTGGGGGCCCCGCCCCGGCCGGCCCTGCGGCTCGCACAACCACTTCATCTCCCCTCGATCGTCGAGTCTGGCGTAGGATAAGCGAGCCTCGTGCGGCCGGCGCGAGGCAATTTCGATCGACCCGAGGCGAGCTCAATAATGATCGAGGAGAGTGGATCATGAAGGCAGCGGCGGCGGTCGCCGAGATTCTCAAGCGCGAGGGTGTGAGATTCCTCATCGGATACCCCGTCAACCCCATCATCGAGGCCGCCGCGGAGGCCGACATCCGGACGATCATCGTGCGCCAAGAGCGGACCGGGCTCCATATGGCCGACGCGGTGAGCCGCATCTCGTCGGGGGACCGGATCGGCGTTTTCGCCATGCAGCACGGCCCGGGCTCGGAGAACGCGTTCGGCGGCGTGGCCCAGGCCTACGGCGACTCCGTGCCGATCGTCGTGTTGCCGGGCGGCTACCCGCGGCGAATCACGAACATCCAGCCCAACTTCAACTCGTTCCTGAATTACCAGCACGTGACGAAGTGGTGCGAGCAGGTCATCGTGCCCGACGCGGTGGTGGACGCGATGCGCCGGGCCTTCACCCAGGTCAAGAACGGGCGCCCGCGCCCGGTGCTGATCGAGTTCCCGGTCGATCTCCTGCGAGAGGACGTGCCGGAGCCGATCCAGTACACCCCGGCGCCCCGGCTGCGCTCGGCGCCCGATCCGCGCGACGTCTCACGCGTCGCCGAAGCGCTCGTGGCCGCTCAGCGGCCGGTGATCTACGCCGGCCAGGGTGTGCACTACGCGCGCGCGTGGCAGGTCCTCCGTGAGCTGGCCGAGCTCCTCGAGGCTCCGGTGACGACGAGCCTCCAGGGCAAGAGCGCGTTCCCGGAGAGCCACCCGCTGTCGCTCGGCTCCGGCGGGCGGTCAATCTCGAAGCAGCTCCATCACTTCCTCACGAACGCCGACCTCATCTTCGGGATCGGCTGCAGCTTTGCGACGACGAACTACGGCGTCGCGATGCCGAAGGGCAAGCGCATCGCGCACGCGACGCTCGACCCGACCGACATCAACAAGGACGTGACCTCGGAGCTGGCGCTCGTCGGCGACGCCGGCCTCACGCTCCAGGCGCTGCTCGTCGAGGTGAAGGACCGGCTCAAGGGCGGGCCGCGCGGCCGCTTCTCGGTCGTGACTCAAGAGATCAAGAACCTCAAGAGCGAGTGGCTGGCCCAGTGGACGCCGCGACTCACCGCCGACACGAAGCCGCTGTCCCCGTATCGCGTGATCTGGGATCTCATGCACACGGTCGACGTCGCGAACACGATCATCACGCATGACGCCGGCAGCCCGCGCGACCAGATCTCGCCGTTCTGGGAACCGGTGGCGCCGCTGAGCTACATCGGCTGGGGCAAGACGACGCAGCTCGGCTACGGCCTCGGTCTCGCGATGGGGGCGAAGCTCGCCGCGCCGGACAAGCTGTGCGTGAACGTCTGGGGCGATGCCGCGATCGGCTTCACGGGGATGGACTTCGAGACGGCTGTGCGGGAGCGGATCCCGATCCTCTCCGTGCTGCTCAACAACTTCTCCATGGCGATCGAGCTGAAGATCATGAAGACGGCGACGGCCAAGTACCGCAGCACCGACATCAGCGGCGACTACGCGGCCATGGCGCGCGCCTTCGGCGGCCACGGCGAGCGTGTGACCGAGCCCGGCGAGATCGTGCCGGCCATCCGGCGCGCCATCCGCAAGACGCAGGACGGCACGCCCGCGCTCCTCGAGTTCCTCACCGAGAAGGCGGAAGACTTCTCGATGTTCTAGACTGGCCGCTATGCACATTAAATACCGGATCGGTATCATGCCCGGACCGTGGCCGGGGGGCGGGCTGGACGGGGGTCGCGACTTCCTCTGGCAACTCATCGACCTCTGCGAGCGGACCGCGATCGATTCCATCTGGTTCTCGGACCGGCTCTCCTCGCCGCTGCCCGTCCTCGAGCCGATGACCACCATGGCCGCGGTGGCCGCACGCACGCAGCGGCTCAAGTTCGGCCCGAGCGTGCTGGTGGCGCCCTTCAGATCGCCGGTGCTCGCGGCGCGCCAGCTCGCGATGCTCGACTATCTCTCCGCGGGGCGCGTGCTCCCGGCCGTTGGGATTGGCGTCGAGCAAGAGCGCGAGTTCCACGCCGCAGGCGTGCCCTTCCGGGAGCGGGGGCGCCGCACCGACGAGGCGATCAAGATCATGCGGCAGTGCTGGGACGAGTCCGAGGTGACGTTCGCGGGCGAATTCTGGCGCCTCGATCGCATCACGGTATTGCCGCGCCCCCTCCAGCAGCCGATGCCGCTGTGGATCGGCGGAAACAGCGAGGCGGCGATGCGCCGCGCCGGTCACCTGGGCGACGGCTGGATTCCGTCGTTCATCACGCCAGACCAGTTCCGTGTCGGCGTCGACAAGACGCTGACCTTCGCGGCCGAGGCCGGGCGCGAGGTGCCGGGCGACCACTTTGGAACGCTCGTGAACTTCTGCCTCGACCCTGACCCGGCGGTCGCGCGCGCGATGGCTCTCCCCTTCATCCCGCGCGGGCGCGCCGACGCACCGACGCTCGATGCGTGCACGGCGTTCGGCTCGGCCGACCTCGTGAGCGAGCGCCTGGAGCAGTACGTGCAAGGGGGTGGGTCGAAGTTCGTCCTGCGGCCGATGTGCCCACCCGAGCGGATGCTCGAGCAGCTCGAGCAGCTCGCGAGCGAGGTCGTGCCGGCATTTCACGCCCGCTGAGGCCCGGCTCAGCGCTCCCGGACCTGAGGTCCGACCTCAGGTCTCCTGGAGGATCTGGAGCAGCAGGTCGGGGTCCACGTTCCCGCCGGAAAGCACCACGCCGATTCGGGCCCCGGCCGGGACGGCGAGCTTTCCCGTCAGCACCGCGGCGGCTCCGACCGCGCCGGTCGGCTCGACGATCACGCGGGCCCGCAGCGCCAGGAAGCGGACGGCCGCGACGATCTCGGCGTCGCTGACCAGCGCCACGCCGGCGAGGTTCTCGCGGAGGATCGGAAACGTGAGCTCGCCGGGACTCTGGGGGCGGATCCCGTCGGCGATCGTGGGCGGCGGAGGAATGGTCACGCGCTCTCCCTTCTGCAGTGAGAGGTATGTGTCGTTCGCAGTGTCCGCCTCGACGCCGATGATCGCGATTCCGGGTGACAGGCTTCGCGCCACCGTGCTGCAGCCCGCCATCAGGCCGCCGCCCCCGACGGGGGTGACGAGCGCGTCGAGCGACGGGACCTCCTCGAAGAGCTCCAGGGCCGCGGTCCCCTGGCCCGCCATGATCGCGGGATCGTCGTACGGGGGCACCAGCACACGGCCCGTCGACTCGACGAGACGTCGGGCGACGGCGGCTCGATCGTCCTTCAGGCGGTCGTAGAAGACGACCTCGGCGCCGTAGCCGCGCGTCGCCTCGACCTTGAGCTTGGGTGCGTCGGTGGGCATGCAGATGATCGCGGTGGTCCCGACCATCTGCGCGGCGAGCGCCACGCCCTGGGCGTGATTGCCCGACGAGTAGGCGACGACGCCCCGGGCGCGCTCCCCCGACGTGAGCGACACGAGTTTGTTCAGGGCCCCGCGGATCTTGAACGAGCCGGCTCGCTGCAGGTTCTCGCACTTGAAGAAGACACGACAGCCGCACGCGTCGTCGAAGGGTTGGGACGAGATCACCGGCGTTCGGTAGACGCGCTCCGCGAGCCGCCGCGCAGCGGCTCGCACGTCGTCGATCGTGATCAGAGGGGCGGCGGTCACGACGCGCCGATTATCCCAGAGGGTCAGAACCGTGTTCAACCCTCGCGGTATACTTCCCTCATGCGGATGACCGCAACCCTCCTGGCTCTTCTGTGCATGGCCGGCTGCTCGCTCATCTCGATCGATCTGACGCCGCGGATCAAGCCGCTCGAGGAGCGGACCGTCGAGGGAACCGGTAAGACGAAGATCCTCCTGACGGACATCTCGGGCGTTCTGAGCGAAGAGGGCCAGTCTCCGACGGTGGTCATCGGCGCGCCGCCTCCCCGCGTGACGTTGCTCGTCCGCTTTCGCGAGGAGCTCAAGAAGGCCGAGGACGATACCGCCGTCAAGGCACTCGTGGTCCGCATCAACAGCCCGGGCGGGACCGTGACGGCGTCTGACATCATGTTCAACGAGCTGGATATGTTCAAGCGGAGGGTGCGCATCCCCGTCATCGCGGTCATGATGGACGTCGCCGCCTCGGGCGGCTATTACGTCGCGCTGGCGGCCGACACGATCGTCGCCCATCCGACGAGCGTGACGGGCTCGATCGGCGTCATCATGGTGACGCTGAACGCCGAGGGTCTCATGCAGAAGCTCGGCCTCGCGGCGGCCGCGATCAAGTCCGGTGAGCGGAAGGACATGGGGAGCCCGTTCCGGGCTCTCACGGACGAGGAACGCAAGATCTTCCAGTCCGTGATCGACGGGCTGCACGGCCAGTTCGTCGGAAAACTTGTCGAGTCGCGCAAGCTCCCGCCGGAGACCGCGAAGACCCTCGCCGACGGTCGCGTCTACACGGCGCAGCAGGCGCTGGAGCTCAAGCTGATCGACCGGATCGGATACATGGACGATGCGCTCCAGATCGCGCGCCGTGCGATCGGGGTCGACGAGGCACGGGTGATCGTCTATCACCGACCTTCGGAGTACCGGGCCACCTACTATGCCCGATCCGAGGCGTCGCCCAGCAGCCTCGACACGACGGTCGCCCAGCTCGCGTCGGTCGTCGGAGCCGGTCCTCGCTTCCTTTATATGTGGTGGCCCTGAGGCCCGGCCAGGTCTGTCGCTGGCCGGAAGCCCGCACAGCGGGCGACCGGTAGCCGCGGATACTTCGGAAAACGTGGATCGGTCGCGCTGAGAGCGCACCGCACGAACGTCGACAGCTTGGCGGACGTGATCCGCTGTGCGTGCCGGCACGTGGCGCAGAGGCCCGAGGGTGTCGCTGGGCGCTCGAGCGACGTCTCTGCGCTCATGGCCCATCTGCGACGAGGTCGAGGTAGTGCTTGACGATCCTGGCGGTGGCCCCCCAGATGGTGTCGCCCTCGTAGTCGAAGAAATACACGGGACGCACGACATTGTTGCGCTCCCACTCCTCAACACGCAAGCCGCCAGGCCCGGACAGCGCCGCGAGCGGCACCTCGATGACCCGCTCGATCTCCTCGCCGTCGGGGCGCCACGCGACAGGTCGCCGGACCACGCCGACCCAGGGCGTAATGACGAAATTGGTCGCGAACGTCTCGGTGTCGTCGAGCGCGCCTAGCGGCTCCACCGCCGTCCGCGGCAGTCCGATCTCTTCCTCGCTCTCGCGCAATGCCGCCTCCAGAACCGAGGTGTCCCCGGGATCGACGGTGCCTCCCGGGAATGCGATCTGGCCCCGGTGGGTCCCGACCGTGTCGGTCCGCTTCGCGAACACGAGGTAGGGTTCGCCCCGATCGACGAGCGGGACGAGCACCGCCGCCCGCACGAGCTGACCCGGGGGCACGACGCGGCGCTCGCGCGCGGCGAGCCGCCTTCGTGTCAGTGCCACGAGCTCGTCGAGCGTCACGCACGGACTCCGTCGAGGACGGCCGCCATGACCCTGCCGGCCCTTTCGCGAATCACGAGATCGGCCTGCGCGTACAGGGGCGTCGGCTCGAGGTTCGCGACCACCCGGGTCGCTCGCTGACCCTGTCCGCTGGAAGACCGGCGCGCTGGTGCAGGTCGTCGATGTTCTGGGTGATGCAGCAGTCGAGCCGGTCGAGGCGGTGGAGCTCGGCGCCCGTGAAGGCGACAGGGCGGATAGCGCCCTTCACGGGCGCCGCCGGTGCAACCAGAGGACGCAGCCGACGAAGGCGATACCCGAGACCGTGGCGAGCCCGGCGTTGAGCCCGAAGCCCTCGAGGGTACCCCACAGCGCGGTGAGTATCGTGAACAGGGCGTTGTTGATGACGTGACACACCACCGCCGGCAAGGCACTTCCGGCGAGCTCCGTGATCCAGCCGAGGTAGAGGCCAAGGGCAAAGGCCAGGCCGGCGTGGAGCCACTCGAGGTGGAGGACGCCGAAGCACGTGCTGGCGATCACCACCGCGGCCGCGGGCGGAAGACGCTCGCCGAGCCGCGTCTGCATGTACGCGCGGAAGAATGCCTCCTCGGCGGTGCCCGCGAGGACGCCGATGACGACGACGGCGAGGAACAGGTCGGGACCCGCGACCCCTGCGAGCGCACGGCGAATCACGACCATAGTTCCCTGCTGACCGAGGCCGGCGAGCATGATCAGCGAGTCGAGCATCTGGCCGAGCGCGAGCGCACCGACGGCCATGATCGCAAGCGTGCGGCCCGTCTCTCTGCCCGGGACGAGTCGCAGTCCGGCGAGCGGGGCTCCGCGACTCGCGATGAGGACCGTCATGAGAAGCCCGGTGGAGGAGGCGATGCCGCCGGCGAGCAGGCCGGGGAGGCCCTCGAACACGGCTTGCTCGGGGAGATCAGGGTAGAGAGCCCGAACGACTCCGGCGCCGAGGACCGACAGGACGACGATCGCCGCGAAGGCGCCAACGTATGCGACGAACACGGGCCAGAGCGGTGGTCGCTCAGCCAATCACCGACCCGCCTCGACCGGAGAATCGCGGCGGCTCGAGGTGCCACGCGGTCACCCGCTGGTAGGCGTGGCCGACGCGGAGCACCGTCGCCTCGTCGAACGCTCGCCCGACGATCTGGAGCGCGAGCGGCCGGCCGTCGGACGAGAGCCCGCACGGCACAGCGAGGGCGGGCAGCCCCAGCCCGTTGAACGGACGCGTGAGGCGCGAGAACCGGCCCATCCGGCCGACGACGTCGTCGACGGTGCCGGCCTTTGCAGTCTCGAGCGCGGGCGCGGGCTCCGGGATCAAGGACCAGCGCATCGACCTCGCCGAACACCTCCCGGATGAACTCGCGCGTGAAGCGGGCGCGTAGACGGAGCGCCTGCAGATAGTCGTGAGCGGAGATGCGAAGGCCGATCTCGAGCCGCGCCCGGACCGCCGGCTGCAGCTCGTGCGGGCGCTCGCGCACGAGGCGGGCATGCACCGCCGCCGACTCCGATCGCGAGATGACGTTACAGACGTCCACGAGCGGCCGGGGGTCGGGGATGCGAAGGGGCGTGACCAGGACGCCCAGCCCCTCGAGGACGCGGGCGGCGGCCCGGACGCCGACGTCCATCTCCTCGTCGATCCCGTCGAAGTAATAGCTCTCCGGAACGCCGACGCGGAGCCCGCTGACCGGGTTCTCGAGCATGCGCTGGTAGTACGGCACACCTCGGCGGCTCGACGTCGCGTCGCGCGGGTCGTGCCCCGCGACGATCCCAAGCAGCAGCGCGGCGTCAGCGACCGTGCGGGTCAGCGGACCGACGTGGTCCAGCGACCACGACAGCGGCATCGCGCCGGCACGGCTCACGCGCCCGTACGTCGGCTTGAGTCCGACGACGCCGCAGCAGGCCGCCGGCAGCCTGATGGAGCCGCCGGTGTCGCTGCCGAGCGCGCCGACCGTGAATCCGGCGGCGACGGCGGCCGCCGAGCCACTGCTCGAGCCGCCGGCGCAGTGCCCGGACTTCCACGGATTCTGAACGTCGCCGTGGTGGGCGTTGTCCCCGAACGGACCCAGCGCCAGCTCCGTCATGTTGAGCTTGCCGAGGGTCACCGCGCCCGCCGCGCGGAGGCGGGCGACGGCCGTGCACTCGATCGGGGACATGAAGTAGTCGCGGGTCCTGGTGCCGCACGAGGTCGGAAGGCCGAACACGTGGCAGAGGTCCTTGTAGGCGAGCGGCACGCCGTGCAACGGGCCGCGGGAGAGGCCGGCAGCGAGCTCGGCCTCGAGGGCCCGCGCCGCCGCCAGCGCGCCGTCGGCGTCGACGGTGATGAAGGCGTGGATTTTCCCGTCGAGCCGTTCGATGCGGTTCAGACACTCCCGGGTCGCCTCGACCGGCGAGATCTTCCGCGTCGCGATCGCGTGCACGAGCGTCTCGACGGTCCAGTCAGTCATCGCGCTCACCGAGATCGCTCTCGCCCTCGAGCGCAACCACGAAGCCCGCCGGCTCCTCGGCGACGGCGAGATCCGCCGCCGCCCGCTCGATGGCGGCGGCAAGACCCGCGACATCCGCGCTCACCACCCGCTCCGGATCGCTCATGCGCGCTGCGCCAGCGGGATCATAGCATTGGCGCGTCACACCGGGCGGCGGCGGAACGCCTCCGGGAGAGGGCTCTCGAAGCTCACGCGCCCGCCGCGAGGGTGCACGAACCCGAGCCGCGTCGCGTGGAGCGCGACGCGGCCCAGAGGGTTGGTTCGGCTCCCGTACTCGCTATCGCCGGCGATCGGATGGCCTGCTGCAGCGAGCTGAGCCCGAATTTGACCGCGACGGCCGGTCACCAGGCGGAGCTCGAGCAGCGTCGCGTCGCGCCGCAACTCGAGAACGCGATAACGAGTGAGCGCTTCCCTGCCCGCCCGCCGGTCGCCCGTCGCCCGAACGCGGAGCGCCCGATCCTCGGTGAGCCGCGAGGTAAATGTCCCCTGAGTCTGCCGCACCGCGCCTTCCACGAGGGCGACGTAGACTCGCTCGACGGCCCGAGCCGCGAACTGCGCCTGGAGACTCCGCTTGGCCGCGACGGACTTGGCGAAGACGATCAACCCCGAGGTCTCGCGATCGAGGCGGTGGACGATGAAGAGCCGGGCGGCAGCGGAGCGTCGCGCGACGACCCAATCCCGCAGGAGCCGGTATGCGGTACGCGCGCGCTCTCGTTCGGTGGCGATGGTCAACAGGCCGGACGGCTTGGCGACGACGAGGATGTCGGCGTCCTCGTGCACGAGGCCCAGGGGCTGTGGACAGGCGGGCGGCGGCGGCGCGGTCAGCTCGACACGATCGTCGACGCCGACGGCAACGTCGCCGCGGCGGACGACGGTGCCGTTAACCCGCACGCGCGAGGCCGCGAGCCACTGCTTGAGGCGGCGACGCGAGGCTCCGAGGTGGAGCGCCTGCAGCCGCTCGTAGAGTTGCATGGTTGCAACAGTAGCAGCAGATGGTCCTCTGACCTGACCGCGACGGTCACTCGTCCTTCTCACTTTTGCCAATCCGTCCGACGCCCAGGGGTTGAGACATCTTGATAGTCAGCAACTTATGACTGGCTCGAAGCATGCACCCGACCGGCACCGGTGGAGGTGCTCGCATGTTGACGTGCCGGTGTGGAGGCTTTCTCAGATTGGATCTGTCACACATCTCGGAGGCTCAGCGGTTCGGATGCCTGGCGACCACGCCCTTGCTCTGGAAGTGCTGTCTCTGTGGTCGCTCGCGCTGGCTCGAACAATCCACGGCCGCCCGGTCGATCACGCCCGCCGAGTCGGCGGAGACGAGAGCGGTCGTGTGAGCCAGTCGTTCCCATCGAGTATTCCGCTTCGGGGGGCAGGGCAGCGCGAGCGATAATGGTGCCGTCTTGGACCAGCGCGACACACCAAGGCGGCCGCTGGGGCGAATCCTCGTCGTCGATGACGAACCCGACGTCGTCGAGATCCTCACGAAGTATTTCTCCGACGCGGGCTATATGGTAGACGCGGCAGCCCATGGGGGCGACGCGCTCATCGCCGTCTCGCAGTACCAACCGGACGTCGTGGTGCTGGACATTTTGATGGAAGGCCTCGACGGCGTCCAGGTGCTCGAACGCATTCGCTCCCTCGATCCAGCGATCCGCGTCATCATGATCACGGGCAGCACCGACGCAACGCTCAAGCCCACGGCCTTGTCGATGGGGGCCTTCGCGTACGTGTCGAAACCGGTGTCCCTCGGGCATCTCCACGAGGCGGTGGCGGCGGCGTTCGGAAGGCCTGAGCCGCTCAGTCCGCCCGGGACTTAGCCGCCGCCGACGCTCTTCGACACCTGTCAACTCACTGACGGTGGGCCGCCTCCGTCAGTTCCCCCATCCGATCTAAGTCCAGTTAACAAAGGCCACGGGCTTATGGCACAGCCGGTGCACGGACGGCGGCAGTGGTGGAGAGCCAGGATCTGATGGACTCGGGGTGAAGGCGACTCGGCGATTCGGCCGGTGGCGGAGACTGGTCATCGGTCTCCTGCTCGCCTGCGTGGTCTGCGGTCCATTCGTCTATTCGGCGATCGAGCTCGCGAGATTCGAGCGGGCCGATGCCCGTCGGGCCACGTTCATCTACGCGGCCGGACAGTCTCTGGCTCCCGGAATCCACGTCCCGCGCATCGCGCTGGCCGCCACGCTCGCGCGCCTCGGATACGTCGAGACGCGCGCTGCCCCGACGTCACCCGGTCACTTCCGACGTATCGCTGGAGACTGGGAGCTGTTCCTGCGGGGTCCCGAGGAGCTCAGCGGCAACGCGCAGTTCGTCCGTCTGCACGTGCTCGACGACCGGATCGCCCGGATCACGCGCGATGGCCAGGACATCGCGAGCACTGCGCTGGAGCCCGAGGTGCTCGCGAGCGCGACGGACCGGCCCGGAGAAGACCACCGGCCCGTCCGGCTCGAGGAGACGCCACGGGTCCTGATCGATGCCGTGCTGGCGGCCGAAGACCATCGGTTCTTCGAGCACGGGGGGCTCGACGGCCGTGCGCTGGTGCGCGCGGCCTGGGCCAACCTGCGCGCCGGCAGAGTCAAAGAAGGCGGGAGCACCATCACGCAGCAGCTCGTCAAGGTGCGACTGCTCAGTCCCCAGCGGACGTTGTTCCGGAAGCTGCGCGAAGCGTGGCTGGCCGCGCTGGTCGAGTCGCGATACTCCAAGGAACGCATCCTCGAGGCGTACCTGAACGAGATCTATCTCGGGCAACGGGGCCCGATCGCGATCCGCGGGATCGGCGCCGCGACGCGGGCGTATTTCGGCAAGGAGGTCCATCAGCTCAACACCGGTGAGGCGGCGCTGATCGCGGCGATCATCCGCGGCCCGAACGTCTACTCGCCGGCAGTGGATCCCGCTCGGGCCCGCGACCGACGCAATACGGTGCTGGCCCGCATGCGGGAGCTCGGGATGATCGCCCAGGCCGAATACGACCGCGCTCGGCGCGCGCCCCTGCGCGTGCGCTCGCTGGTCGACCCGGGGCAGTCGGCGCCGTACTTCGTCGACCACGTACGTCAGGAGCTCGAGCAGCGCTTCGGCGCCGAGGTCTCCCGCGTGCGTGGTGTCCGCATCGTGACCACGCTCGACCTGAGCTTGCAGAGGTTTGCGGAGGCTGCGACGGTGCGTGGTCTCGACCGGATCGAGACCAGCCTGCCTCGCCTGCGCCGCCGTGATCCCGGGCGGCGGCTGCAAGTCGTCCTGGTCGCGATCGAGCCCAGGACCGGCGAAATTCGTGCCCTGGTCGGTGGGCGTGACTACCTCGCCAGTCAGTTCAACCGCGCCACGCTCGCCCGCCGCCAGCCGGGCTCGGCCTTCAAGCCCGTCGTGTATCTCGCCGCCCTCCGCGCCCGCGACGGCGGGCCGCGATTCACGCCCGCCTCGCGCGTGGACGACCTGCCGATCACGCTGGAGGCCGGCGGCCGGCCGTGGAGCCCGCGGAACTACGAAGATCGGTACGCGGGGACCGTGAGCGTGCGCCAAGCCCTCGAGCAGTCACTCAATGCCGCCACGGTCCGGATCGCGCAGGCGGTGGGGCTGCCGAACGTCGTCGAGATGGCCAGGACGCTTGGCCTCCGCGGCCAGCTGGCGCCTGTCCCCGCGATGGCGCTCGGTGCGTTCGAGGTCACGCCGCTCGAGCTGGCGCGCGCCTATCTCACGCTGGCGAACGGAGGTATCCGGCTCCCTGCTGTCTCCGCGATTCGAGCCGTCCGGTACGGCGATGAAGAAGTGAAGCCGACTGGCACGGAGGAGCCCGTACAAGTCGTCTCGGAGGCCGAGGCCTGGTTGGTGACCTCACTGCTCAAGGGCGTCATGACGTCGGGGACCGGCAGCGCCGCGCAAGCGAGCGGTCTCCCCGACGTGGTCGCGGGCAAGACCGGGACCACCAACGACGGCCGCGACGCGTGGTTCGTCGGGTACGCGCCACGGCTCCTGACCCTCGTGTGGGTCGGCTTCGACAGCGGCGAGCCTCATGGTCTCAGCGGCGCTCAGGCCGCGCTTCCGATCTGGGTGGACTTCATGCAGCAGGCACTCGGGACCTATCCGCAGGCGAATGTCCCCGTTCCGCCGGGGATCGTCTTCGCGGACATCGACGCCACGAACGGCAAGCGTGCCAACCTTGCTTGCCCGATCGTCTTTCGGGAAGCGTTCCTCGTCGGTACGGAGCCGCCCGCGTGCGACGAACACCGCGGCGTCGTCGATCACGTCATCGGAGGGTGGAATCGCGTGACGGACTGGCTCTGGCGCTCGCCACGCGAGCCCTTGGGTTCGTCACGCGAGCCCGTCGTGGAAGGCTCACCTCCAGGAAATCCCGGAGGCCGCTGATGTCACGGTGGCGGATGCACTCTCGACAGTCATGTAATTCTTACTGTGTATTCATTGCTCGCTCGGGTCTCCGTCCAGCTGTGCTACACGCCGCCCGCGCCCAACACGCTGAGAAGTCGGTTGGTTAGGCCATGCGCCCGGTCCCTGGCACGACCGATGCTGCCTCCCCGGCGCGTCACGAAGCAAAAACATCACTGCAGGAGGGAACCCATGCGCACGTTCGTGTGGCTCACCGCCGCATCGCTGACGTTGTGCGTCGCCGCCTCGCCCGTCTCGGCTCGAGTGGTCAGAATGGAAACAAAGGTGGCGCTGGAGGACCAGTCCGAGCCCTCGATCAGGCAGGCCCTGCTCGAAGCGTTCCAGACATCGGTCCGTGGCGCCATTGCGATGGGGTTCTCACGCGTGTGGGTGGACGGAGCCCGCGTTCTCCCGGACGCCGTGGTGCTCGCGATGGTCGCAACCGACGAGGACGACGACGCGGACGAAGCGAGGGACCAATGAACACGAAGATGAACACAAAGACGACCTTCTGTGGACGCTGTCGCGCGCTTCGGTGGGTCGAAGACTGGAACGAGAGGCGCGACGAGATGCTGTCGATCGTGCTCGGACCCTGCGGCCATGTGATCGAGCGCACCGCACGCCTGGAGTGGAGCGTCCCGAACCAGCGGGGGAGCGCCTACGTACGCCTTATCCAAGCCACGCCCGAGCGGGAGCCTGTCGCGACGTCATGAACACGAGCCCATCGGGACACGGTGAGGCGTCGAGCGGCACCCTCCCGGGCGCACCGCGGCCCGACTCGGGCGCACCGGCCGCCACGTCCGAGATCACTGCGGGGTCCGCGAGCGCCGGCGAGCCTTGGGTCGCCGCGGACCGCATGAAGGACCACCGAATCCTGGTCGTTGACGATGAGCCGGCCTCGCGCAAGGGGCTCCAGGATCTCCTGGCGATCTGGGGATATGATGCCAGCGCAGCCGCCGACGGCCAGGAGGCCCTGGAGCGTTCGGCAGGATGGGCGCCGGACCTCGTGATCGCCGACCTTGTCATGCCCGGGATCGACGGGATGGAACTGCTCGGCAGGCTCAAGCGGGAGTTTCCGACCACGGCGGTGGTCTTCCTGACCGGCCAGGGAAGCATCGACAGCGCCGTCCGGGCGATCAAGGAAGGCGCCTATGACTACCTCACCAAGCCCGTGGACCCGACGCGCCTGCGGGTCGTGCTGGACAGGGCGTTGGAGCGGACGGACACCGCCCGTGAGCTCCTGCTCCTGCGCCGCCAGCTCCGCCAGCGGGGAGCCTTCGGTCGTCTCGTCGGCAGCTCCCGCGTGATGCTCGATGTTATGCGACAGGTCGAGGTCGCGGCTCCCACGGACGCGACGCTCCTCATCGCCGGCGACAGCGGGACGGGCAAGGAGCTGGTCGCCCGCACGGTGCACGCGCTCTCGCCGCGCCGTACGGGGCCGTTCGTCGCGGTCAACTGCGCGGCCATTCCCGAGACCTTGCTGGAGAGCGAGATCTTCGGCCACGAGAAGGGCTCCTTCACCGGCGCCGTCGAGCGCCGGCAAGGTTGCTTCGAGCTTGCCGACGGAGGGACCCTGTTCCTGGACGAAGTGGCGGAGATGCAGCCCGGGACTCAGGCCAAGTTCCTGCGGGTCCTCCAGGAGGGGCAGTTTCGTCGGCTCGGAGCCAAGAGCGAGACTCAGGTCAACGTACGAGTCGTCGCGGCTACCAACAAGGATCCGCTGAAGGCCTTGCAGGAGGGCGCGCTGCGCGAAGACCTCTACTACCGGCTCAACGTCTTCACGATCACCCTGCCGCCCCTCCGCGAGCGTATGGAGGATCTCCCCGAGCTCGTGCAGTCCTTTCTGGACGAGTTCAACGAGCGGCACGCACGTTCGGTCCGTGGTGTCGACGAAGATGTCCTCGGTATCTTGCGGCGGCATCGCTGGCCCGGGAACGTGCGTGAACTCCGGAACGTGATGGAGCGAGCGGTGATCGTGTGTCCCGGCGACCTGATCCGCGCCGAGCACCTGCCCGCTTTCGGCACGCCCACTGCGCCTGCCGCGACGGCCGCCGACGTGGTGCTTCCCATCGGCACGACGGTCGAGGACGCCGAGCGGGAGCTCATTCTGCGCACGCTCAAGCAGACCGGGGGCAACAAGACCCGCGCGGCCGAGATCCTGAGCATCAGCCTCAAGACGCTGCACAACAAACTCCACAAGTACAGCACCTGACGCCTATGGGCCTCGCGCTCCGCGACCGGCCGGTCATCGCGCTCGGTGCCGTGGTCCTGTTCGTGGTCGCTGCATCGACCGTCGCCCATCTGGCGAGCGTGGCCCGGATCGCCCTCAGCGCCGCAGTGGAAGAGGGAGAGCTGCTGGCTCGCCAGCTCTATCACCAGAGCTCGCAGGTCGTTGCGGCCTCGGCAGACTCCTCGCCGACGCTTCTCCAGCGCGACCCCGGGATCCGCGCCATGCTCGAAGGCATGGTCGGGTACTCGCACACCGTCGTCTACGCCGCCATCGTCGATCCGTCGGATCGCGTCCTCGCCCACAGCGATCCGAAGCTCGAGGGCGAGGTCCTCCCGCCGCGGGAGAGTCTGGAGCGCGTGAAGGGCTGGTGGACGCTGCGGACCGTCGCCTCCCTGCTGCGGGAGCCGGGCGTCTACGAGGCGCAAGTTCCGATGCGCATGGGTGAGCGCCCCTTCGGGACCGTGCGCGTCGGAGTATCCACGAGCCTCCTCCGGCAGGAGCTGGCTCAGTCGGCGCTCCACAGCCTCGTGCTTGCCGTCGTCGCCCTCGGCCTCTTCGTCGTCGTGGGGCTGGGCGCAGGTCACATGCTCCTGCAGTCCCTCAGGAAGATCGCGCAGAGGATGGAGCGCCTGGGCCGACGTCAGTCCGGCGCTGTTGACCTGACTCGCGACGACGAACTGGGAGAGCTCGCCGCACGGGTCAACCAGCTGGGTGAGCGGGTCCATGCGGACCATCAGCAGTGGCAGAGCGAGACCACGCAGATGGATGGCATCCTCGACAGTCTGGAGGACGCCGTCATCGTGCTGAACGCGAAACGGCAGGTGGTGTTCTGCAACCAGGCGGCGGAGGCGCTGCTCGGGAAATGGCTCGGCTCGACGGTCGGCGAGACGCCCGAGCCGCTTTGGGCTGCTGACCACCCCCTGGCGCCCTTTGTCACCGGGCTGTTCGACGATGGAATCGAGCGTCGTAACACGCCCGTGAAAGTGGCGTACCCCGACGGACAGTCGCGGGAGCTGGCCGTGTCGAGCTATCGCATTCCCGACGGCGACCAGGCCGGCGGCGGCGTTCTCGCTCTCAGGAACCTCGACCCCGTCAGGGCCGTGCAGTCGCTCGTGACGTACTCGCAGAAGCTCGCGGCCCTCGGCCGGCTCACCTCCGGAGTGGCGCACGAAGTCAAGAACCCCCTCAACGCGATGCGCATCCACCTCGAGCTGCTGAAGACGCGGCTCGCCGACGCGCAGCCGGCGGCTCGCGAGAATCTGGACGTGATCGCGCAAGAGATCCAGCGGCTGGACCGGGTCGTGCAGGGGTTCCTCAAGTTCGTGCGGCCCCAGGACCTTCACCTCGGACCTGTGGACGTGAGCGCCTTGCTCGGGGAGGTTGGACGGCTCATGGCGCCCGAGGCGGCGCGCGCCGGGACGCGCATCGCGCTGGATGTGGCGCCGGAGCTGCCGCCGGTTGCCGGGGACGTCGAGCTCCTCCAGCAGGCGTGCACGAATCTCGTGACTAATGCTATTCAGGCGTTACCGAACGGTGGAACCGTGACCCTGGCGGCGTGTCGGGGCGGTGACGGAGCCATCGAGGTGCGCGTGAGCGACGAGGGTGTCGGCATCCCGCCCGAAGACGTCGACCGGATCTTCCGGCTCTACTACACGACGAAGCCGCAGGGTTCGGGTATCGGGCTCTCGATGGTCTACCGGATCGTGCAGATGCACGACGGGCGGATCGATGTCGAATCAGCGGTGGGTCGGGGCACGGTGATGATCGTGACGCTCCCGGTGGCGTCAGGACGAGCCGGAATGTGACAAGAGGCGCTCTCATCGCGGTGGCCCTGATGGCCCTGTACGGATGCGGCGCCGGGGCCGAAGCCACCTTCAAGAGGTCTCCGCCAGCGCCAGGGACGCGGCCGGCGGGCACCTCCCCGCAGCCCCCGCTTCGCCCCGAGCTGTCACCCGAGGAAGAGCAACGGCTCGCGGAAGGTACCCGGCAGAACATCGGTGATGTGGAGCGGCTCGTCGCGGAGCTCGAGGGGCGTCCGCTGAAGCCGCCGCAGCGAGAAGCGCTCCAGACTGCGAAGAGCTTTCTCGAGCAGGCGCGGATGGCCCTGGGGCAGCGCGACTACCCGAGGGCGGCGAACCTGGCGAGCAAGGCCCGGGCGCTCACCGATGACCTCGCGACTAAGTCGAAGTAAGAACTACCGGCAAGTCTTACATGGTCTCTCAGCTCTGGCCTTTCCCCTTCCGGCCGCCGCCGTGGGGTTCCGGGCACTTAGCTCCCGCTGCTCGCCGGCCGCGGACACGGCACGAGGGTTGCTTCTCCTTGGCGGAGTGATGTCGCTGCGGATTCTCGTAGTCGAGCGAGAAGGTCATGCACGAGAGGGCTTGCGGTCGATCCTGTCCTCCGACGGGCATGCGGTCAGCGTCGCCGGGGACATTTGGGCGGGATTCGCGCGGGTTGCCCTTCAGGCCTTCGACCTGCTGTTGCTGGACGACGACGTTCGCCTCGACCGCCACGAGGCAATGATCGTCGTCGACCTTCTCTCCTTCGCGCGACGAAAGCACCCCACCACATGCGGGATCGTGATCTCGAGCTTCGAGGACGACGTGCCGCGTTACCGCCGCGAGGACGGAGTGCTGGCCGTGCTCGAGAAGCCCGTGGAGGTCGGCCGACTGCGGTCCGAGCTGGAGGCCCTGAGGTCGCGTCAAGCGCAATAGTCGGGCACATGAATCGCGTCGGTGTCCTCGTCGCTCTGATCGCGTCGTCAAGGTTCTGACGGACCCTGCTCTCACGGGCCCCGCCCAGCCGCAGAGCGGCGACACCTCCTTCGCGACATCACTGGCCCGATCTTCGACTGGACCGGAGTTGGCCCGCCGATCGCTCGGGCGCCACTGGCAGAATCGTACGGACGCAGAGCGCGATGAGTTCGTTCGTCTCTTCCACGATCTGCTCGAGCGTACGTATCTGTCCAGGCTCGAGCGCGACAACGGCGAGCGAATCGTCTACACAGGCGACTCGATGGAGGGAGATCAAGCCACCGTACGAACGAAGCTCCTCGACCAGGAGAATCGGGAGGTGGCGATCGACTACCGGATGCTCCGCCGGGCGCCGGTTCGGGCCGCGGACGTTGCCGTCTACCTTGACTCTCCCCTCACCCGCGGGTAGGCTCCGTGCGACATTCACGCCACGGAGGAGACGGATGATCTTCTCGCGGGTAACTCCCTGTCGCTCGAGCGCGCTCGGGGCGATCCTCGTCGTCTTCGCAATCGCCGCGACGGCGGTCGCGGCGCCCTCCGGCCCGCCGATCCGGATCGGCGGCACGCTCGCCCTGACGGGACCGCTCGCCGCGACCGCGCTCTTGCACAAGATCACCGGCGAGATCTACGTCGAGGAGCTGAACCGGGGCAACGGCCTGCTCGGTCGTCCCGTCGAGTGGGTGCTGCTGGACGACCAGTCCAAGCCCGAGGTCACCCGCAGCCTCTACGAGAGGCTCATCACCGTGGACAAGGTCGACCTGCTCATGGGCCCCTACGCGACCGGCGCGATCATCGCCGCGATGGGCGTGGCGCAGCGCTATCAGAAGATCCTGATCCACCACAGCTTCGGCATGCCACATCTCGCGAAGTACGACATGCACTTCCCGACGGCCGCCTTCGGACCCGAGCCGAACCACACGGTGCCGGGTGTGGTCTTCGACGCGGTCGCGGCGACCGGCAATCCCCCGAAGTCCGTCGCCATCATTACCAGCAAGTTCCCGTCGGCCCAGTTCCAGTCTTCGGGGGCGCGCGACGTCGCGACCCAGCGGGGGCTGAAGGTGGTCCTCTATCTTGAATACGAGTTCGGAACCCGCGACTTCGGTCCGATCGCCGCGCGAATCAAAGACGCCAAGCCGGACCTCCTCTGGGTCGGCGCGTTGGGCGTCGACGGCAACCTGGTCCTGGAGGAGCTCAAGCGGCTCGATTATTCGCCCCCACGGCACTTCCACCTCTTCCCGGCGCCGGGCCCCCTGGTCGTGGCGCCGGAGGCCAAGCTCGCCCTCTCCCTCACGTTTTTCGAGGAGCATCCTCCGTTCACGAACAACCCCGCCGCCATGCGCTTCGTCGGCGCCTACCATGAGCGGGCGACGAAGGCCGGCGTGCCCTACACGAACGTCGACACTCAGGCCGCTCTCTCGTATGCGGCGTGGCAGCTGCTCGAGGCGGCCGTCACCGCGACGAAGAGCCTTGACGACAAGGCGATGGCGCAGTGGCTCCGCAAGAGCCAGGTCCCCACGATCGTCGGCCGGCTCCGCTTCGACGGCCCGAACAACTATGGCGACGATCTCTCGAAGGTGAAGCAGGCGCAGGGCGGCAAGTGGGTCGTGGTGTGGCCGAAGGAATTCGCGGCCCCCGGCGCCCGGCTGTTGCCTCAGTGATCGAAGGGGGTACGTGCTGATGGGGCAGTTCGGAATCGGACAAGGAATCAAGCGGGTCGAAGACGTTCGTCTCCTGCGTGGTGGGGGCCGATACCTCGACGACGTGAGTGTTCCCGGCCAGACCTCCGCCGTCATCGTGCGCTCGCCGCACGCGCACGCGCGGCTCCTCGCCTTCGACATCTCTGCGGCCCAGCGGGCGCCCGGAGTCGTTGCCGTCTTCACGGGCGCCGATCTCGCCAAGGACGGCCTCGGGACGATGGTCATGACGTTGAAGCGCAAGCGTCCCGATGGCTCGCCGATGTTCGCGCGCCCGCATCGCGGCCTCACCCAGGACCGCGTGCGATATGTGGGCGATCCGATCGCCCTCGTCGTGGCGGAGACCCGGGCCCAGGCCGAGGACGCGGCCGACCTCGTCCAGGTCGATTACGAGCCCCTGTCGTCGGTGACGTCGACCGCGGAGGCGCCCCAGCCCGGGAGTGCTGCGGTCTGGGACGAGTGTCCCGACAACGTCTCCAACGTCTTCGAGTCCGGCGACAAGGCCGCGACCGACGCGGCCTTCGCGCGGGCCCATCGTGTCGTCCGGCGCCGCTACGTCATCACGCGGGTTCACGCGCAGTACATGGAGCCCCGAGGCTCGCTCGGCGTCTACGACCCCAACGAGGACCGCTACACGCTCTACGCGGACGTCCAGTACCCCCACCGCGTGAGGAACGCGTTGGCCAGCAACATCTTCAAGATCCCGGAGCACAGGATCCGCGTCGTTGCCGGCGATGTCGGCGGCGGCTTCGGCACCAAGGGCTGGCAGTATCCGGAGCACCGGCTCGTCCTGTGGGCGGCGCGAAAGCTCCGTCGGCCCGTCAAGTGGACGTGCGACCGCCGCGAGGCGATCCTCGCCGACGAGCACGCGCGCGACAACGTGAGCGACGCGGAGCTCGCCCTCGATGCCGACGGTCGCTTCCTCGCCATGCGCGTCCACACCCTGGCGAACGTCGGCGCGTATGTCTCCTCGGACCGGAATCTGCTCGCCACCTTCAGCAACGTGGTCACGCTGGTCGGGGTCTACGCGTTTCCGACCGCCTACGTGCACGTGACGAGCGTCATGACCAACACGAACTCGACGGCGCCGTACCGCGGGGCGGGGCGCCCGGAGGCGACCTACGTCCTCGAGCGGCTGATCGACGACACCGCCCGCGAGCTCGGCGTCGATCCGGTGGAGCTGCGACGAAAGAATCTCATCCCGCCCTCCGCCATGCCGTACAGGAACGCGCTCGGCGCGACCTACGACTGCGGCGATTTTCCGACCAGCATGGAGAAGGCGCACAAGCTGGGCGACGTCGCCTCGTTCGCCGTCCGGCGCGAGGAGGCGCGGCGGCGCGGCAAGCTGCGCGGCCTCGGCCTCGTCAACGCGATCGAGCAGGCGGCTGGCCCGCAGCCCGAGTTCGCCGAGATCCGGTTCGCGCCCAGCGGGAGCGCGACCGTCCTGATGGGCAGCAAGAACCAGGGCCAGGGGCACGAGACCACGTTCAAGCAGATTCTCAACGAGCGTCTGGGTCTGGATCCCGCCGACGTCCTCTACGTCGATGGAGATACCGACCGCGTCGCGTTCGGCATGGGGACCATGGGCTCCCGCTCGACGGTCATCGGCGGCACGGCGCTCTGGACGGCCGCCGACAAGGTCATCGCCAAGGGCAAGAAGATCGCGGCGCGCCTGCTGGAGGCGGCCGAAGCGGACATCACGTTCGTCGACGGTAAGTTCGGCGTGGTGGGCACGGACCGCGCCGTCGTCCTCAAGGACGTCGCGCGCGCCGCGTTCCAACCCAATCAGCTGCCGCCGGGGGTCGAGCCCGGGCTCTACGAGACCGGGACCTTCTCGCCCAAGCAGGCCACGTGGCCCAACGGCTGCCACGTGTGCGAGGTGGAGATCGATCCGGACACCGGCGCCGTCGAGATCGTGAGCTACGTGATCGTCGACGACGTGGGCACCGTCATCAATCCGGTGACCCTCAAGGGCCAGATCCACGGCGGCGTGGCGCAGGGCGTGGGCCAGGCGCTCATGGAGCAGGTCGTCTACGACCGGGAGTCCGGTCAGCTCCTGACCGCGTCGTTCATGGACTATGCGATGCCGCGCGGCGACACGCTGCCCGACATGCACATCGAGGGCAACCCGGTGCCGACGAAGCTCAATCCGATGGGCGCCAAGGGCGCGGGCGAGGCCGGGACGGTGGGCGCCCTCCCGGTCGTCATGAACGCGGTCATCGACGCCCTGGCGCCGGTCGGCGTCCGGCAGCTCGATATGCCCGCGACGGCCGACCGCGTGTGGCGGGCCATCCAGGACGCAAAGATCAACTGACGACCGGGGGGCGAGAAGGGGCGCCCTCACGCCCCGCGCGTTCGCAGGGGAGTCGAGAGGGGGGCGGAGCCCCCTTCTCCCAAAGGAGGAGCCAGGTGCGTCCGACGCTCGACGATGCCGCGCTCGATCTGATCTTTCGCAAGGCCCGGACCCAGAACGGCTGGCTCCCCAGGCCCGTCACCGACGATCAGCTGCGGGCCATCTACGACATCATGCGGTACGGTCCGACGAGCGCGAATTCTTGCCCCGCTCGGATCCTCTTCGTCCGGACGCCGGAGGCGAAGGCGCGGCTGCTGCCGGCGCTGAGCCCGGGCAACGTCGACAAGACGAAGGCCGCGCCGGTGACCGCGATCATCGGCTACGATACGCGCTTCTACGAGCTGCTCCCGAAGCTCTTCCCGCACCGGCCGGAGATGAAGAATCCGTACGAGGCCAACAAGCAGCTGGCCGAGACGGTGGCGTTCCGCAACGGCACGCTCCAGGGCGCCTACTTCATGATCGCGGCGCGCGCGATCGGGCTCGACGTCGGCGGCATGTCGGGGTTCGACAACGCAAAGGTGGACGCGGCGTTCTTCCCCGACGGCCGGATCAAGTCGAACTTCCTGTGCAACGTGGGCCACGGCGATCCGAGCAAGGTGCTCCAGCGCCTGCCGCGGCTCGCGTTCGAGGAAGCGTGCACGCTGCTTTGACAACGACCTAGAGTCGGCCGATCTCTTCCTGCCAGGTGAGCACGCGGGCCTGGACCGCGCGCAGACCCCGCGTGAGCAGAAGGCCGAGCGCCCCGACGAGCGCGAACGCCGCGTACATCTCCGGGGTGCTCAGCATCTGCCAGTGGCGGTAGACGAGATGGCCGAGACCCGACTTCGCCGCGATGAACTCGACGGCGACGAGCGCGACGAGCGCGAGGCCCAGCCCGAGCCGCAGCCCCGTGAAGATCGCCGGGAGCGCGGCCGGAAGGATCACCTTCCAGAAGAGCCGCGCGCCGCGAGCGCCATAGTTGCGCCCGACCTCCAGGAGTCGCGGGTCCATCGTCTGCACACCGCCGAGCGTGCTGATGACGATCTGGAAGAACGCCGACGTCGCGCCTGTCAACACGAAGGCCGGCTCGCCGACCCCGAGGATGATCATCAAGAACGGCAGCAGTGTGATCTTCGGCACGGGGAAAATGAACGCGATGTACGGCTCGACGGCATCGCGGACCGGACGCGCCATCCCCATCAGGAGGCCGAGAAGCACGCCGGGAACGGCGGCGGTCGCGAAGGCGAAGCCCAGCCGAGTGAGCGTGACAAGCGCCTGCGTGCCGAGGTCGCCGGCGGCGAAGCCGTCGACCAACACCCACCCGACCGTCGTTGGCGGCGGGAAGTAGCGCGGGGAGACGATCGCGTGTCGCGAGCATATCTCCCAGAGGACGAGCAGGACCGCCGGCACCGCCAGGCTCATCCCGACCGCTCCGCTACGTCCTGGACCCACGGCAGCAGCCGCGTCCGCAGCGCCGCCAGGCCATAGGAGAGGACGGCGCCGAGAAGCGCAATGACGAAGAAGGTCGCGTACATGTCCTCGACCTTGAGGATCTGCCACGAGAGCCAGAGAAGCGCCCCGAGCCCCCGGCTCGTCGAGACGATCTCGACCGCCACGACGACGATCAGGGCGAAGCCGAGCCCGAGCCTGAGTCCGGTGAAGATGAATGGTAACGCCCCAGGCAGGAGCACCGTGGCGAAGAGGCGCCAGCCCCGCGCCCCGTAATGGACGGCGGCCTCGACGACGAGGCGGTCGATCTGCCGAACGCCGTGCGTCGTGGTAAAGGCGATGAGGAAGAAGGACGTCACGGCGGTCGTCACGACCAGCGCGATCTCACCGGGCGGCACCAGGAAGCTCACGAGCGGCAGGAACAGGACGCTGGGGATCGGGTAGATCACGGCGAACACCGGATCGAGCCCCTCACGAAGCCGGCGCCAGAGTCCCATCGCAAGCCCCACCCCCACCCCGAGGACCGCCGCCAGGGCGAACGCCCAGCCGATGCGGACGAGCGTCATCGCGCCGTGGCCCCAGAGCGTCCCGTCCGCTGCGAGGTGGCGAAGATGTACGACGATCGTCGAGGGCCGCGGGAAGAACGCCTCGCGGAGCAGACCGGTCGCGCTCGCCCACTCCCAGGCGACTAGCAGGAGGAGCGGTGAGCCGACGCCGATCCAGTGCACCCCGAGCCAGCGGCCGAGCGCCCTCACGCGTGCTCCCCGCCCCGATCCTCCGCCATCGCGCGGGCGACCTCCTCGCGGAGCTGCGACCAGATCTTCTCCAGGAGCGCGCCGTAGGTGGGCGACCCGCGCACCTCGAGCCCGCGCGGCCGGCCGAGGTCCACCGAGTAGACCTGGCTCACCCGCCCGGGTCGCGCCGTGAGGAGCACGATGCGGTCCCCGAGCAGCAGCGCCTCTTCGAGCGAGTGGGTGACGTAGACGACGGTCTTACCGAGCGTGGCCCAGATCCGGAGCAGCTCCTCCTGCATGATCGTCCGGGTCTGCGCGTCCAGGGCCGCCAGCGGCTCGTCCATCAAGAGCACCTCGGGGTCGTTGGCGAGCGCGCGGGCGATGCCGACGCGCTGCTTCATGCCGCCCGAGAGCTGGTGCGGGTAATGCTGAGCGAACCGCGTGAGCCCGACCATCGCTAGCATCTCCCGCGCGCGCGCCTGCCGCTCCGCTCGCCCGACGCCGCGGTTCTCGAGACCGAACGTCACGTTGTCGCGGACGGTCCGCCACGGCAGCAACGCGTGCTCCTGGAAGACCATCGCGGTGAGCGGCGTTCCCGGCCGGTCCGCCTCGATGCGGACGTCGCCGGCGCTCTGGCGTAGGAGCCCGGCCAGCACCCGCAGGAGCGTGGACTTGCCGCTACCGCTCGGCCCGACGATGCAGAGAAACTCGCCGGCGTGAGCTTGTAGCGAGATCCGATCGAGCGCCAGGACCGAGCGCCCGTGGCTCTCGAAGGTCACGCTGACCTCGCTCACGACGACTTTGGGAGGGCGTGTGGACATGGGTCTCGGAGTCGCTCGGCGGCGCGGGGATTGTATATCCTTCCCCGCGGTCGCGGTGCAGCGTGGTCCGGTGAAAAGGCGCGCAGCGGGCGGGCCGGGTTGACATCCCGGCCCGTCGCGCGTGCGCCTACTTCAGAGCCTCGATCCCCGCGCGGCCGATCTGGGCGTCCTGTTGCGAGGTGACGCCGGACACGCCGACCGCGCCGATGAGCTTGCCGTCAACGACGATGGGAATCCCACCCTCGAGCACGCTGGCGCCGGAGAGCCGCAGGAGCCGCAGGTTCCCGCCGCCCTGCTCGACGAGGTCCGAGAACACCTTCGTGGGTCGACGGAAGGCCACCGCCGAGTAGGCCTTCTCGCGAGCGACGTCGAGGCTCCCGAACTGAGCGCCGTCCATCCGATGGACCATGACGACGTTGCCGCCCGAGTCCAGGACGCTGATGACGACGCTCCACTTGTTCTTGTTCGCCTCGGCTTCGGCGCCCGCCACGATCTTTTTGGCCTGCTCGAGCGTGATGGCCGGACCGTACAGCGGAGGCGGCGGCGGGGCCGCTGCCGGTTGCTGAGCGCTCACTGATGATGTCGCCGCGAGCATCAGCACCGTGCCGACGACCAGGGATTGGAGCCGTTCGAGCTTCATGGGTCTCCTCCTTGAGTGAGTAGGTGTTGAGAGCGACCCGGCCTGCCGGCCGGCGCCGTGGGGGGTTCCCCTTCGACGCTCACCCCTCGACGCCGGGATTGATCGGCTCGAGGGTCATGTCGACCAGCGCGACACGCCCGCTCGAGACGGCCTCCAGGCCGCGCAGGAGCGCGGCGCGGACCTGACGCGGGTCCGTCACCTTCTCGCCGTATCCGCCGAACGCCTGGGCGACCGCCGCGTAGTCGGGGCTCGGAGCAATGGAGGTTCCGACGAACCGCTTGGACTTCACGGCCCACCCGTCGGGATAGTGGAGCGGGATGCCCGCCTTCTGCGAGAGGTAGCCCGAGTTGTTGAATATCACGATCAGGATCGGCAACCGATGCTCCTGGCTGGCACCAAACGCGGCGAGGACTGGATTGTAATTGAGAGCGCCGTCGCCGATCAGGGCGATCACCGTGCGGTTCGGCGCCGCCGCCTTTACGCCGAGCGCCTCCCCCAAGCCGGTGCCGAGCCCGCCGTGACTCGCTTCGAAGAAGCGTCCGGGCGTCAGGCGATCCAGGTAGCGGAGGATGTCAAGCCGGTGGGTGATGGTCTCGTCGACCACCACGGCGTCGTCCGGCAGGACCTCGTTCAGCTCGTGGGCCACCCACCGCGTCTCGATGGTCTTTCGGCTCCCCGACGCGCGTCCTTCCGCCCGCAGCGCTTCTCTCGCCTTCTCGTGACGCGCGCGCCATCGCTCGCTGTTGCCGGCTCGGGCATGCGGAGGGATCGTGCGCCTCACGCGCTCGAGCAACATCGCGAGCGAATGCTCGACTTCGCCCGTCACCATCAGGTCCGCGCGATATCCCCAGAACGGGATCTGTGAATGGAGAGGCTCGTCGTCGAGGATGACAACCTTGGTCCCCGATCCGGGAGCAGAGGACGGCGGATGCCACGGCGCCAGGGCCGCGAGCAGGAAGACGACATCGCACTCCTTCAGATAGGAGGCGATATGGCCTGGCGGTCCGCTGCCGCCGTACAGCGGGTGCGTGCGCGGGAAATTCACGTACCCCGGGCTCCAGCCTTCGACGACCGGCGCGCCGAGCAGCTCCGCGAGGGCGACGAGATGGTCCACGGCGCGCGCGCTCCGCCCGACCTCTTCGGTCACGATGAGGGGACTTGCCGCCTCGGTGAGGATGTGCGCCAGCTCGTCGATCGCCTCGGGATTCGCGGCGCCGGCGCGCGGAAGGCTCGCCGACGGCGGCGGAGCGCTCGGCAGCGTGTCGAGAAGGAACTCCATGGGCACCGACACGAACGTGGGACCCTCGGGAGCCGCCATGGCGAGTTGACACGCACGCTGCACCGTCGCAGGAAGTAGCGCGATCGAATTCAAGCCGAAGCTCCACTTCACGCAGCGCTCCACGAGCCGTGCCGGTCCCCCCATGTCGGCCAGAAGGACCCACTGCCGTCCCGGGTCGGGCCCAGGCGCCTCCCCGAAGCCGATCGACTCGCCAGCCAGCACCACCATGGGCACGCGCTGGTGAAGCGCCCCGCGGAGCGCCATGGTCGCGTGAAGCGACCCGACGGTCGTGTGGATCATCACGGCCGGGAGCTTGCCCGACGCCTTCGCGTAACCGCTCGCCATCGCCACCGCGACCTCTTCGTGGCGTGAGGAGAGATACACGGGGATCTCCTCTGCCGACCCGTAGGGTTTCGCGATGTGCTCCCAGACGGGCGACCACTCCGATCCGGGCGACGCGAAGATCCGCTCCACACCCATCTCGCGCAGCAGGCGCAGGAGCGCTTCAGCTCCGGTCAGTCCTTTAGTGTCCATGTCGATATTCCCTCGTGTCGAGCGGTATACAGCGCGGACGAGAGGTCGTCAAGCCAGCCTTGCCTTCGTCGACGAACTATGTTTAAAACTTGGGAATGCAAGTCGAGATCAAGCGCTGCGCCGTCTGAATGGACCTCAGACGTGAGGCCGTGCGCCTCCGTGACGAGCTCCAGGCGACGCTCCACGTGCCGGCGAAGATCCGCTGGGGCGGCTTCGGAGAGCTGACGGTCACGGTGGATGGCCGCGCCGTCTTTTCCAAGCGTCAAGTCGGCCGCGTCCCGGAGCCCGGCGAGATCGTTCGGCTCGTCCAGTCTGCTCGCTGATTACCTGAACCCGGAGGCGTCCATGAGGTTCACTCGTAGACCAGGAGTCTGGCTCACCATGGTCGCAGCGTCGCCGGTGTCGCCCCAGGCGAAGCCCACGGTCCGGGTCGGCTACATCCCCTCCGACTCCTTCGCGGCGCTGTACATCATGGCCGACCGGCACCTTCCGGCGGCAGGCATCGGCGTGGAAACGGTCCGCCTGGCCGGCGGGCCCGAGATCCTCTCTCAGGTGGCGACCGGCCAGCTCCACGTGGGCGGTGCCGGCATGGGCGCGGCCGGTTTCAACGCCGTGGCGTCGGCGCTGCCGGTGGAGTTCGTGGCGCCACTACACTCGGGCTATATCGAGGACTATTTCACCGTGCGCAAGGCCTCCTGGGAAAAAGAGATCAAGCGCATCGGTGATCTCAAGGGGAAGCCGGTAGCGCTCAACGTCCGCGGCGCCGCCGTGGAGTGGATGCTCGACCAGGCGCTCAAGAAGGACGGGCTAACTCTACGGGATGTGCAGATCAAGATCATGCCCTTCCCCGACATGGTGCCCGCGCTCGAATCGGGAGCCGTCGAGGCGGCGATCCTGACCGAGCCCTTCCCGACGCTGGCCGAGGAACGCGGGATCGCCGTGCGCCCGCTGCCCCGCCCTGCGGGCGCCAAGGCCACGCCGATCACCACCATCTTCTGGAACAAGGACTGGGCGGCCAAGGACCCGGACCTCGCCCACAAGGTCATGGTGGCCTACGTCAAGGCCGCGCGCGATCTCGCCCTGGACAACGGATGGAAGCAGGAGCGCAACATCGATCTGATGGTCAAGTACACCGGCGCCAAGGCCGACGTCATCCGGCGCGCGCGCGCCCACGTGCTCGATCCGAATCTCGACATGGATTCCACGGTGCTCGACTCGATGCAGCGATTGAGCCTGGAGCTCGGTTACCTCAAGTACAGGGACTTGCTGCCGCCCACGCGACTCTTCAACTTCTCCTATCGGGATCGGGCGGTCGCCGAGCTCGGGAAGAAGTAGGCCTCAGCGCCCCCGCAGCTTCGGGTCGAGCGCGTCGCGGAGGGAGTCACCGAAGAGGTTGAAGCCGAACACCCCGAGGCTGATGGCGATGCCCGGGAAGAGCGCGATCCAGGGGGCCTTTTCGGCGTACGACGGGGCGGAGCCGGACAGCATCAGCCCCCACGACGGCGTCGGCTCTGCCGCGCCCAGTCCCAGGTAGGACAGGGCCGCCTCGGCCAGGATGGCCGCTCCGAGCTGTGCGGTCACCATGATGATGTAGGGGGCCATGATGTTCGGGATGATGTGCTGCAGGATGACGCGGCGCCGCGAGGCGCCCAGGGCCTGCACGGCCTCGACGTACACGTGCTCTTTCACCGACAGGGCGGCGGACCGCACCACGCGCGCGACACGGGGAATAACGGGGATCGAGATGGCGATCACGACGTTCTGCACCGCCGGGCCGAGGATCGACGCGATGGCGAGGGCGAGGATTAGCTGCGGAAACGCCAGCAGGATGTCCATCAGCCGCTCGAGCAGGAGGTCCACCCTCCCGCCAGCGTAAGCACTGATCACGCCCAGCAGGGCGCCGATCGTGCAGCCCGTGAACGACGCGGTGAATCCGACGAACAGGGCGATGCGCGCCCCGTACATGATCCGACTCATCACGTCGCGCCCGAACTCGTCGGTGCCGAACCAGTGCTCCGCGCTCGGCCGAGCGAACTGCAGCCCGTAGTCGCCGTGGTACGGGTCGTAGGGCGCCAGCAGCTCCGCGGAGGAGGCCACGCCCAGCATCCCTAGAATGATCAGCGCCCCCACGGCGCCGAGCGGCTTCGTCCGGATGAACTTCGCCACCTCTTCGCCGACGGTGAGCCGCGGCGACAGTTCGGACGACGCCGTCGCGTGGGCCAGCTCGAGATTCGTCGCCATGACTAGCGATACCGGATCCGTGGATCGAACCACGCGTAGGTCAGGTCGACGAGGAGGTTCACGATCACGAAGCTGAACGCCGTCAGAAAGATCAGAGCCTGCACGACGGGGTAGTCCCGATGGGCGACGGCGTCAACCACGAATCGCCCCACGCCGTTCAGCGTGAAGACTGTCTCGGTGACGACCAGGCCCCCGATGAGGAAGGCGAACTCCGTCCCGATCAGCGTGATCACCGGGAGCATCGCGTTCTTCAGGGCGTGCCGGATGACGACGGCCCGCTCCCGCAACCCCTTTGCCCAGGCCGTGCGGATGTAGTCTTCCCGTAACACCTCGAGCACGGTGGAGCGGGTCATGCGTGTGGTCACGGCAGCGTACCGATAGCCCACGGTGAGCACCGGCCAGATCATCATCTGGAAGTTCGCCCAGGGGTTGACCCAGGGAGGCGTGAACTCGAGCGGCGGCCCCCAGCCGAAGAAGATCACGAGCAGCAGGATGCAGAGGATACCCACCCAGAACGACGGGATGGCCAGGCCGCCGATGCTGACCACGCGCACGAGATAGTCCACCCAGGTGTCCTGGCGGATGGCCGCGAGCATGCCGAAGGGGATCGCGATGATCACCGAAACCGTGGTCGCCGCGAGCGCGAGCTCGAGGGAGAGCGGCAGGCGGATGAGCAGCTCTTCGACGACCGGGCGCCCGGTCCAGAGCGAGGTACCGAAGTCGAAGCGGAGCACTCCCCAGAGCCACGTCCCGAACTGCACCCAAAGGGGCTGATCCAGGCCGAGTCGCTGGCGCATGGCGGCGAGCTGCTTCGGATCGATGTGGCCGCCCGCATCGCCGCCGAAGATCAGCAGGGCCACGTCCCCTGGGATGACCCGCATGATCAGGAACACCAGGGCGGCGGCGCCGAGCAGCGTCGGGACGATCAGGAGGATCCGCTTCGCGATATACGTTGACATGCCGCGCTGCTACTCGATCCGGCTCAATCCTCCGCCAGCCAGACGTCCTGGAGCTTCTGGTTGGCGTAGTGATTGGGCGGAGCCACGTAGTTCTTCACCTTGGCCCAGTGGACGACGTTCCGGGACCACCAGAGGCCCGGCATGTAGTACACCTTTTCAAGGACGCTTTTCTGGATCTGCTGGATCAGCTTCTTGCGCTCGGCGGTGTCGAGAGCCCGTGCCTGCCGTGAGAAGAGGTCGTCGATTCCGGGATCGGTGAACCGGCCCCAGTTCTGGGTGTCCCCGGTGGTGTAGCGCCGCAGGAACAGATCGGGATCGTCGCTGGCCTCGACGGTCGGGAGGACGATCAGCTCGAAGTTGCCGCTGTCCCGCCCATCCGCGAACCAGGCCGCGGTTTCGAGCGGCCGATGGTCGGCCTCGATCCCGATCCTCCGCCACTCCTGGATCGCGAAGACCGCAAAGTCCTGATAGGGAAGCTTCACGTTTCGGTTCTTCAAGACGACTTTGAACCCGTTGGGGTAGCCCGCCTCGGCCAGGAGTCGCCGGGCCTCGGCCCGATTCTTCTCCATGTCCTTCCCGAACCCCGGAAGCTTCTGAAGCTCGGCCTCGGGCAACGCCCACTCCGTGCCCGGACGCATCAGCGCCCCCACATCCCTCAGGCCCGCGAGCGGGAACAGCACCTTGCCTGCAGTGTACCGATCGAGACCGAGCGTGAGAGCCTTGCGGACGCGCACGTCGGTGAACGGCTTCACGGTGTTGTTGAAGGCGATCCCGAACTGGCCGGTCATGGGCGTCTGCTGGACGGTCACCTTGTCGCCGAGCTGCTTCTTGATCGCTTCCACATCGGCGTTGGGCAGATCTCGGAACTCGATGTAGGCGCGCCCGGAGCGGATGGCCGCCGCCCGCACGGAGGTCTCCGTGCTGATGAAGAACTTGTAGCCGTTCAGGTACGGTCGGTCCTTGACGAAGTAGTCCGGATTGCGCTCGCCCTCGAACGTCGAGCCTCGCGTGTAGCTCTTGAACTTGAACGGCCCGGATCCCACCACGTTCGCCTTGAAATAGTTGGGGTCCTTGTCGAGGTACTTCTTGGGATAGATGACGTTCCATGGCGAGGCCAGATTGTCCAGGAGCGAGGCCGACGCGTGCTTGAGCTTGAACACCAGGGCGCTCGGGTCCGGGGCCTCGATGCTCGTGACGGCCGAGTAGGCGTTCTGCCGAACGCTGCGGACCCCTTCGGGTGGAAAGACGAGCTTGTCGTAGGTGGCCTTGACGTCGGTGGCCGTCAGGGCCGAGCCGTCGTGAAACTTGATCCCCTGACGGATCTTGAACGTGTACGTCAGCGCGTCGGGTGAGATCTTCCACTCGGAGGCTGCGTCGCCGATGATCTTCGGGTAGGCGTACGGGTCGGACTGCAGCAGCGTGCTGTAGAGCGGGGCCACGAGCTGAAGCGTGGCGAAGGTGCTCTCCTGGTGTGGGTCGAGGCTCGGCGGGTCGGCGCCAATGACCGCTAACAGGGTTCCGCCGCGGCGCGGGGCCTCCGCAGCCTGGACGCCGGCGGGGGTCGCCAGGGCGACCAGGACCGCGAGCGCCACGACGGTGATTAGCGTTCGGTGACACCGGATTCCTGCCGCCATCTGCACCTCCCCCGGACGTGGGACGCTCGTGAGTGAAGGGACACCGATTTAGCGGCGCACGCTACCAAGGGTGGAGGGCACTTGTCAACCCGCGCCTCCTGTCAGGGAGCCGTCGTTTCTCAGTCCTCCGCGAGCCAGACGTCCTGCAGCTTCTGATTCGAGTAGTGATTCGGCGGCGCGACGTAGTTCTTCACCTTGGCCCAGTGCACCACGCTCCGCGCCCACCAGAGGCCGGGGATGTGGTACGCGTTCTCGAGAACGATCTTCTCGATCTCGTTGACGAGCCGCTTTCGCTCGGCAGGGTCGAGGGCCCGCGTTTGGCGCGCGAAGAGGTCGTCGATCCGGGGATCGGAGAAGCGACCCCAGTTGTTGGTGTCCCCGGAGGTGTACCGCTCGAGGAACAGATCGGGGTCGTCCATGTAGTTGAAGACGCCGTTGACGATCACCTCGAAGTTGCCCGTGTCCCGCCCGTCCGCGAACCAGGCCGCAGTCTCGAGCGGCCGGTGCTCGGCCTCGACCCCGATCTTGCGCCACTCCTGGATCACGAACACTCCGAAGTCGATGTACGGAACCCGGACGTTGCGGTTCTTCAAGACGACCTTGAAGCCGTTCGGATAGCCCGCCTCGGCCAGGAGGCGCTTCGCCTCCGCACGGTTCTTCTCCATATCCCTTCCGAACCCCGGGAGCTTCTGAAGCTCCGACTCCGACATCGCAAACTCCGTGGCCGGACGCATCAGTGCCCCGACGTCCTTCAGACTCGCGAGCGGGTAGAGCACCCGGCCCGCCGTGTACCGATCGAGGCCCAGCGTGAGGGCCTTGCGGACGCGAACGTCGGTGAACGGCTTCGCGGTCTGATTCATCGCGATCCCGAACAGACCGGTCGCGGCCGTGTCCTGTACGACGACCTTGTCCCCGAGCGTCTTCCGGATCGCCTCCACCTCCGCCAGGGGCATGGTGCGAAACTCGATCCAGGCACGCCCGGAGCGAAGAGCCGCCGCCCGCACCGACGTTTCCGTGCTGATGAAGAACTTGTAGCCGTCGAGGTACGGACGATCCTTGACGAAGTAGTCGGGGTTCCGCTCGCCCTCGAACGTCGAGCCGCGCGTGTAGCTCTTGAGCTTGAACGGCCCCGAGCCGACGACGTTCGCCTTGAAGTAGTTGGGGTCCCGGTCCAGGTACTTCTTCGGATAGATGACGTTCCACGGCGAGGCCAGGTTACCGAGCAGCGAGGCGGACGCGAACTTGAGCTTGAACACCACGGTGATCGGGTCCGGGGCCTCGATGCTCGCGATCGCGCTGTAGGCGTTCTTCCGGATGCTCCGGACCCCCGCGGGCGGGAACACGATCTTGTCGTAGGTGGCCTTGACGTCGGCGGCCGTCATCGTCGCGCCGTCGTGGAACCGGATCCCCTGCCGGAGCTTGAACGTGTAGGTGAGCCCGTCGGACGCGATCTTCCACTCGCTGGCCGCGTCGCCGATGATCTTCGGGTAGCTGAGTGGGTCGATCTGGATCAGCGTGCTGTAGAGCGGCGCCACCAGCTCGATCGTGGCGAAGGTCTGCTCCTGGTGGGGATCGAGGCTCGGCGCGTCGGCCGCGATGGCCGCGAGCAGGACGCCGCCGCGGCGCGGCGTCTCCGCGGCCCGGACCCCGGCCGGCACCGCCAGGAGCAGAGAACCGATCAGGACAGCGAGTGCAAGGCCGGTGAAGAGCCCCCGATGAGGTCGCATATCAATCCTCCGACAGCCAGACGTCCTGGAGCTTCTGATTGGTGAAGTGGCTCGGCGGAGCCACCCAGTTTTTGACCTTGGCCCAGTGCACGACGTTCCGCGACCACCAGAGACCGGGCATGTGATACGCGTTCTCGAGCACGATCTTCTGGAGGTCGATGACGAGCTTCCGGCGCTCGACCGGATCGATGGTCCGCGCCTGCCGCGAGTACAGGTCGTCGATCGCGGGGTTGGAGAAGCGCGCCCAGTTCTGAGAAGACCCGGTGATATAAGGCGCGAGCAATGCGTCGGGATCGTCGACGAAGTGGCCCGTCGGGAAGACCATGACCTCGAAGTTCCCCTGGTCCCGGCCGTCCGCGTACCAGGCGGCCGTCTCGAGCGGCCGATGCTCGGCCTCGATCCCGATCTTGCGCCATTCCTGGATGACGTACACCGCGAAGTCCTGGTAGGGGAGCTTGACGTTGCGGTTCTTCAGCACCACCTTGAAGCCGTTGGGGTAGCCCGCCTCGGCCAGGAGCCGCCTGGCCTCGGCCCGGTTCTTCTCGGCGTCCCGTCCGAAGCCCGGGAACTTCTCGAGCTCGGCCGGCGATATCGCCCATTCCGTGCCCGGACGCGTGAGCGCCCCGACGTCCTTGAGGCCCGTGAGCCCGTACAGGACCTTGCCTCCTGTGTAGCGATCGAGACCCAGCGTGAGGGCCTTGCGGACGCGAATATCCGTGAACGGCTTCACGGTGTTGTTCATCGCGATGTCGAAGTGGATGACGAAGGGGGTCTGCTGGACGATGACCTTGTCGCCGAGCTGCTTCCGGATCGCTTCCACCTCGGCGAGGGGCAGGTCGCGGAACTCGATGTAGGCGCGCCCGGACCGGATCGCCGCCGCGCGCACGGACGTCTCCGTGCTGATGTAGAACTTGTACCCGTCGAGGTATGGCCGGTCCTTGATGAAGTAGTCGGGGTTGCGCTCACCTTCGAACGTCGACCCGCGCGTGTAGCTCTTGAACTTGAAGGGTCCGGAGCCGACGACGTTGTTCTTGAAGTAATTCGGATCCTTGTCGAGGTACTTCTTCGGAAAGATGACGTTCATCGGTGACGCGAGGTTCGCGAGGAGGGAGGCCGACGGGAACTTGAGCTTGAACACCACGGTGCTCGGATCCGGCGCCTCGACGCTCGCCACCGATGAGTAATGGTGCTTCCGGATGCTGCGAACCCCCTCCGGCGGAAAGAGGATCTTGTCGTAGGTGGCCTTGACGTCGGCGGCCGTCAACGGCGAGCCGTCGTGAAACCGGATGCCTGGACGGATCCTGAACGTGTAGGTCAGCCCGTCGGGCGCGATCTTCCAATCGCTGGCCACGTCCCCGATGACGTTCGGGTAACTGTAGGGATCGATCTGCAAGAGCGTGCTGTAGAGCGGGGCAACCGGCTGGATGGTGGCGAAGGTCTGCTCCTGGTGCGGGTCGAGGCTGGGGGCATCGGCGGCGATGGCCGCCAGCAGCACGCCGCCACGCCGAGGCGTTTCCGACTGGGCCATCGCCGGAGCCACCACGCCGATGCAATCGATCGCGACTGCAAGCGCAACAACGATTACGAGCGTCGGGTGACGTCGAATTCCTACCGCCATCGGGTACCTCCACGCGTTGTGGTCAGGTCATCAGTGTTCGGGTCCCTCGCTCCCCTGGGTCCTCAACTCATCAACCCCCGGACTCGCGGCCTCCCGCCCCATCTCAGCTACACCTCGAGCTGTAAGGTATACAGACCGCCGATGAGGCGATCGACGGCGTAGACGACGTTGCGCTCGTCGACGAGCACATCGTTGATCTGCACGGCCCCGGCGCGCGACCCGCGCGGCGCTTCCGGGACGTAGTACGCGACCTCTTCCGGACGGAACGGGTTCGAGACGTCGTAGGCGCGGACGCCGCCGTTGAAGAAAGTGCCGAAGATGATTTTCTCCGACACGAGATTGCTCGCCACCGGACGATTCTCGTGCAGGTTGTGGGCACCGTATCGCCCGCCTCGTCCCTTGAACTCGTCGACGGCGGGGATCGGGAAGGTCGAGATCGGCACCGGATTGGTCTCGTCCTGGACGTCGACGACCCATACGAGCTTCGGCCAGTCCTTGCCGGCCTCCGCGGTGGCTTCGTCGGAGACGATCATGAGCTGCGGGTCGAAGAGCGGCAGCAGCGTGTGGGTGAAGCCCGGGTACGGCGGGTGATAGTCCCACCGGCTCAGCAGGCGCGGCCTGGCCATGTCCGAGATGTCGAGAATGATCGCGCCGCCGTCGATGTAGCCGATCCAGGCCCGGTCGGGCCGGCGGGGGTAGACGTTCGTGTTGTGGGCGCGGAATCCCGCGTCGAACTTCGGGTGCCGAGCCGGCGCCGGCTCCGCGTCCCCATCCCGTGTGCCCGGGAGCCACCAGCGACCGACCTCGACCGGACGCGTGGGCTGACGGACGTCGACGATGCGGTAGAACTGGTCGTCCTTCGGGTTGCGGGGCTTGAAGTCCGGCGCGCCGCTCGCCAGGTGCAGGTACGCGCCGTCGACGAACCACAGATGATGTACGCCACGCGAGTGGGGCCCGGAGGCGTCGAAAAACGCGATCGATGTGGGCCGGCTCGGGTCGGATACGTCGAAGAACTCGACACCCGCCGGCTTCATGCCGACGCGGCTCGTCTGGTAGGGCACGACGAGCAGGTCGCCCACGAGATCCAGATTGTTGGACCGCATGTCGCCGTGGGGCAGATCGGTCTGGACGATGACCGAGGGCTTTCGTGGATCGGTCACGTCCACGCCGGTGAAGTTCTTCGGCGCGGATTCGTGGCCCTGCCACAACACCCGCCGCCCGTCGCGGGCGAGCTGAATGGCCATGCCTTCCCCGCAGTTGCCGAAGCCGCCCAGATCATTGTGGCCCAGGAGCCGCATGTTCTTCGCCAACGCGCCGTTCTGTGTCATGGCAGTTCTCCCGGCCCGCGATCCTAACACTTCCGGCGCGCGGGCCGAAGCCCTACTTGATCGCCTGGGGATTGATCGGCGAGCCGGTGCCCCGGGTGATCACCAGCGGCGGCGCGCAAAGAAAGAACTCGTAGACGCGGTCGGCGGCGCAGTCCTCGGCGAGCTCTTTGAGATAGAAGATCTCGCCGTGCACGATCCCGATCGCCGGGATCGTGACCCAGTGCCAGGGCTGGAAGACGTCAGGCCCGGTCGCGTTGGGTCGCACCTCGATCCCCCAGGTGTCGCTGCAGATCGCCGCGATCTGCTTGGCGTGGATCCAGTCCAGGGTCTCGAAGGCCAGTCCGGGCGCATCGCCGCCGGCGTAGCCGCCCCAGTCGTTGCGCGCCAGGCGGTCCTCCATCTGGCCCGTGCGGACGATGACGAAGTCGGCGCGTCGCACGGTCACGGCCTGCGCTCGGGCTGTCCCGTCCAGGTCGGCGACCGTGATCGGGTAACCGTCCGCGAGACACGTGACACCCTTCCATCGGGCCACATCGAGCAACACGCCGCGGCCGACCATCTTATCCGCGAACTTCTCGATGCCGTTCTTGTGGGCGCCGCGGCTGTCGACCAGCGTGGCCGGATAGCCGTTCCACATCTTCTCGCCGATGAAGACGTGCGCCAGCGCATCCCACTGGGTGGCGGCCTGCGTCGGCAGGTTGATTGCGTCGTCGGCGTATCGCAGGCCCGGCGTGACGTCGTGCTTGCCGGCGACGGCGTCGGTGCCCGTCGCCAGCATCTGGTGCATCGGGTTCCAGCGCCCCCCGAAGATACCGCGTTGCGGGCCGTTCTCGTCGAGGTTGAGGCCGAGCCGGAACACCCTGCCCTTCTTCACCAGCCTGGCGGCGTTCACGATGTCCTCGGGCGTGACGTAGTTGAGGACGCCGAGCTCGTCGTCCGGACCCCATTTGCCCCAGTTCTTGAGCTCCTCGGCCTTTTTCAAAACGTCGTCTCTGGTCAGCTTCGCCATTGGTCCTTCCCTCCATGCTCGCTCGCGGCGGCCTGCGGCGCGCACAACCTTGCCACAAGCGCGCGACGAATGGGCGCACAAGGTAAAAACTACAACTTCGGGTGTAAGCGTTACACACGCGGTCGAGTCCAGGAACCGTACTGTAGCGAAGATCTTGCTCCGCAGACCTTGGCATGCCTGTTGCCGCATGAGACTGCCGCTCCGGACTGTCGGGGTGCCGCAAACAAACCAGATAGGAGGACTCGCATGACGAAGTGGATTCTCGGGCTCGCGTCGGTGACGCTCTTCTTGGCCAGCACCGCGGTCGCGCATCCGATCTGGGTCAGGTCAGCCGATCAAACGGAGGTCCGGCTGGCTCGGGTGACCGAGGTCGACTATTCGGGCCGCCAGATCGTGATCGAGGATCAAGAGCGGCTCATGGTCCCGGCGTCGGCCAACGTGGCGATGGCCGGCGTTCGCCCGGGCGAGCTGGTCGATGCGCGGTTCACCCAGGTCGGTGGGGAGCGGACCCTCCTCTCGCTTCGCTTGACACTCCACGACGAGCAGGCTCCCTAGCGTACGTGTGCCAGGGTCCGCGGGTGAGCACCGCCCGCGGACCCCTCGCCCGCCCCAACGCCGGCCCGTCCGGCGACTCCCGAAGTGCGAGAGTCTTGCTACCATACCGCCGCTGCGCCGAGACGCGTGGGACAGGGAGGACGGCGATGGTCGGGCAGTCGAAGGTGGTTCTGATCGCTCGCACGACGCGTTCGGGTTTCACTGCGCTCGTCGCCGTCGTCCTGTTACTGGTGGCCGTCGGCGCTGTCTTTTCTCAGCGCGGTCCGATCAAGATCGGCCTGCTGGTCCCCTTGACCGGTCCCTTGTCGGCGAATGGGAAGGAGATGGCCAACGGCCTCGCGCTCTACCTCGAGGAGCAGCACCAGCAGCTGGCCGGGCGTGATGCCAAGCTCATCGTCGAGGACACCGAAGGCAAGCCTCCCATCGCGCTGAACAAGGCGCGCGCCCTCGCCGAGAGCCACGGCGTCCACGTCCTCGTCGGGCCCCTTGCCACGGCCGAGGCGTATGCGCTCGTCTCATACATCGAGCGCCAGAAGATCCCGACGCTGTCCCCCACCGTCGCCGGAGAAGACCTGACCCAGCGGCGGCGGAGCCCGTATGTCGTCCGCACCGGCTGGTCGGCTGGCCAGCCCGGACACCCGTTCGGCCGGTGGGTGTACGAGACGCTGAAGTACCGGAAGATCGCGATGATCGGCCAGGACTGGGCCTTCGGCCATGAGAGCTGCGGCGCCTTTCAGCGGACCTTCGAGGAGGCGGGCGGTCAGGTCGTGCAGAAGCTCTGGCCGCCGTTCGGCACCACGGACTTCGCGCCGTACATCACGGGGCTCAAGCGCGACGTGGACGCCGTCTACGCCGCCGGCGCCGGGAACGACGCGCTGCGCTTCGTGCGGCAGTACGCCGACGCAGGGCTCAAAGGCCGGATCCCCCTGATCGGCAGCGGGAACTTCACGGACGAGCATGTCTTACGGAACATGGGCGACGAGGCGCTCGGTATCGTGACCGCGCTCCACTACTCGGCCGCCCTCGCGACGCCCGCCAATCGACGGTTCGTGAAGGCGTACGAGGCCAAGCACCAGCAGGTGCCCTCGTATTACGCGGAGGGGACGTACGTGGCCGGCAGCGTGCTCAAGGCGGCCCTCGACGCCGTCGGCGGCGACGTCGAGGACGCGGTCAAGTTTCTCGCGGCGCTCCGCCGCGTGAGCATCACGGAGGCGCCCCGGGGGCCGGTGAGCTTCGACGACTACGGCCACCCGATCGAGAACATCTACGTGCGGCGTGTCGAGCGGGTCGAGGGCCGGCTGCAGAACACCGTCATCCACACCTTCACCGGGGTGTCCCAATTCGGGCCGTACCGGGCCGAGGAATTCTTGAAGAACCCGGTCTATTCGCGGGACTGGCCGCTCTGCAAGGCGTGCTAAGGGGCGAGGAGCCGCTGGCCCGTCAGGGTCACGTCCTCCCCACAGGCTCCGGCCGCGCCGCGCGCTCGCCGCTGATCTCGGCGTCGTAGCCCGGCCGCACTCGCGCGTCGATCACGCACACCTCGCCGTCCATCACCGCGCGCACGCCTTGCGCGATGGCGCTCCGGAGTTGCTCGGGCGAGGTGACCGGGCCGATGCCCTTCGCCCCTTGCGCCACCGCCAGCATGGCCAGGTCGATGTCCGGCTCGTTGATCCGCTGCCCGATCCACTTGTTCTCGACCGGGCGGCCCCGCATGCGGGCGACGCGCTCCTGGTGCGCCTCGTCGTTGTAGAAGGACCGGTTGTTGCACACGACGAGGAGACAGGGGATGCGGTAGTGCGTCGCCGTCCAGAGCACCGTGACGCCCATCAGGTAGTCGCCGTCTCCCACCAGCCCGATGGGCACGCGCCCCGAGCCCTTCAGCGCCAGCGCGGCTCCCACGGTGATCCCGGGCCCCGCGCCGACGCCGCCGCCACCGTTGCCGCCGAGGTAATCGAGCGGATGCGAGAAGTGGCGACATTCGCCGGGCCAGCCGAGCGGGAGCCCCGTCAGGCAGACATCCACGCCGTCGGTGGCTTCGTTGAGGGCCGCGGCCACGGCCCGGAGGCTCAGCACGTCGCTTGCGCCTCGTCCCGGCTGTGACGCCCTCACGGACGCGGGCGCCTGGCCGCGGGCGCGGCATGCCTCGAGGAGCAGCGGCACCGCGACGTCTGGCTCGACGAGGAGGTGGACATCTACCGGTGGCAAGCCGAAGTAGTCCATGCTGAACCCGCGGTGCAGGTGCACGTCGCACGATGCCGAGACGATCTTGGCGGTGATGGGCCGATCGGCATAGATCTGCTTGAGCGTTCCCGCCAGATCGACCCAGTCGAGCGCCAGGATGACGTCGGCCTCGCGAGCCGCGCGCGTGGCGCCCTCGGACAAAAATGTGCCTGGCGGCCCGATGTGGAGTGGGTGGCCGGTTGGGAAACTCGCCCCCACTTTGAGGTCGGTGATCACTCGAGCGCCCAGCTTCTCGGCGAGCGCCACCCGGGCGCGCCAGCTCTCCGTCGTGCGGTGGCCGCGGCCGATGAGGAGGACGGGTGCGGCCGCGCCCGACAGGAGCGCCGCTGCCCGCGCGACCAGCTCCGGCGCGGGGCGAGGCGGCTCCGGGGCACGGAACCGCGACGCGTCCGGCAACGGCGGCAGATCCGCGAGCTTCGACTCTTGCAGCGCCGCATCGAGGTTCACGTACGTGGGGCCGCACGGGGCCGTCATCGCCATCTGCGCCGCTCTCAAGAGGGCGTCGTACGCTGCGGGCACGGACCCGGGCTGGTTGTCCCACTTCGTGTAGCCGCGGACGAGCGCGCCCTGGTCGGACGCGGTGTGGATCCAGTCGATCCACGGCCGACGCTTCGCCGCATCCCACGGTCCCGTCGCGCCGAGGATGAGCATCGGCACCCGATCGCACCATGCGTTGAAGATCGCCATGGTGGCGTGGAGCAGGCCGACGTTCGAATGCAGGATGGCGCCCATCATGCGGCCGCTGGCCTTGGCGTAGCCGTGCGCCATCGCCACGGCGTTCTCCTCGTGCAGGCACAGCAGCATCTGAGGATGCTGATTGCCGATGTGATTCACGAGGCTGTCGTGGAGTCCGCGAAAGCTCGCGCCGGGCACCAGGGCGACCCAGGGCACGTCGAGCGTCTGCAGCATGCCCGCGATCGCGTCGCTCGACCAGAGCTCATCCCGGGCAGCCGATGGCAGCGGGGTCTCGGGAAGGATCGTCGGTTTCATCGCTCGATGTCCGCCTGTCTCGCCGGCGTCCGCTCGGAGCAGGGCCGGCGCGCGTTCACGTCTTCGGAGCGCCGATGGTCCGGCGCCGCGAGCCCCGCCAGCGTACTCCGGCCGAGCGCCACGCCGCAAGGCCGCCGGCGCTGTGTCCGGGCGTCCGTGCTATAGTCGCGCAACTTACCGGCGGGAGGTGAAGCGACTTGGCCTACAAGGACCTCCGCGAGTATCTGGCCGTTCTGGAAATCCGGGGCAAACTCCACCATGTGAAAAAGGAAGTTGATCCGGACTGGGAGGTTGCCGCCGTCATCCGCCGCGTTTTCCAGCGAATTCCACCGGCACGCCGGCCCGCGGTGATGTTCGAGCACATCAAGGGCCATCGAATACCACTCGTGGCCGGCATCCTGGGCGCCTCGCCGGACGTGTACGCGCTGGCCCTCGAGACCACGGTGGACCAGATCGCCGACAAGTGGGCTCACGCGCAGACCCACCCGATCCCCCCGGTTCGGGTGGGCACGGGACCCGTGAAGGACGTGATCCTGACCGGCGACCGGATCGATGCGACGACGCTGCCCCTGTGCCGGTGGACCCGCGACCAGGACCCGGCGCCCTACGTCACCGGTCCGTGCGTGATCTCCAACGATCCGGAGACGGGGGAGCGCAACATGGGCACCTACCGTCTCATGCTCAAGGGGCCGCGCCGGTTCGGCCTGTTCCTGAGCACGACCTGGCGCGACATGTACGTCCACATCATGAAGAACGAGCGGCAGGGGAAACCCACCCCGTGCGCCGTGGTGATCGGCTGCGATCCGCCCGTTCCGCTGACCTCGGTCGCTCGGATTCGGGGGGACGAGCTCGGCGTGGCGGGCGCGCTCCGCGGCGCGCCGCTGGAGGTCGTGCGCTGCGAGACGAACGACCTGGAAGTTCCGGCCCACGCCGAGATCGTGATCGAAGGGTACGTGCCAGCCGGCGTTCGGGAGCACGAAGGGCCGTTCGGCGAGTACACGGGCTACATGGGGTCGTCGGGCCCGAGCTTCGTGATCGAGGTCACCGCCATCACGCACAGGACTGACCCCATCTACCAGGCCTTCTTCAGCCAGATGCCGCCGAGCGAGTCGAGCTGTATCCGCGGCACCGGGCGCGACGTCGCGCTGCTCAAGCATCTCAAGCGTGATCTCCGGCTCCCCGTGCGCGACGTGCATCTCCTCGAGGCCGGAGGCAGCGCGGCGTTCCTGGCCATCTCCCTCCGTCGCGAGCATCCGGCCCTGCCACAGCGGGCCATGTGGGCCGCCTGGGCCTTCGATCCATCGTTTTCGAAGTGGGTGGTCGTCGTCGACGAGGACATCGACGTCCGCGACTACTTCCAGGTCCTGTGGGCCATGTCCTGGCACGTTCAGCCCGAGCGCGATCTCTACGTCAACCGCGGCACCGCGGGCGTGGCGCTGGATCCCTCGGTCGCCGAGGAGGACGTGAACCAGCTCGAGCGGAAGACGGTTCTTTCTTCCAAGGTGGGCGTCGACGCGACGCGAAAGCACACCTTCCCTGCCCGCTCCGTGCCTCCCCAAGAGGATCTGGACCGGGTGGACGCTCAGTGGGCCGACTACGGCCTGGAGTGACGCCCTGCCTTCGGGCACTGGGAGGAAGGCGATGAGACTACGGCTGTCGATCGTCACGTTGCTCCTGGCTGCACTTCTCTGGCCTGCAACTATGGCGTGGGTCGACGCGGCCCCGCCGGAGGGAACGCTGACGGTGGCGGTGGCCACCTTCGGCAACGAGCGCTGGCTGCCCAATCTGTACCCCGGGGCCGAGGACGTCGTCCTCAAGCCCTGGGGCGAGAATCTCCTTACGCGCGACCCCAGGACGGGAGAACTGGCCCCCATGCTTGCCGAGCGCTGGAAGGTCGCGGACGGCGGCCGCACCTGGACGTTCTATTTGCGCAAGGGCGTCCAGTTCCACGGAGGCCGCGGCGAAGTCACAGCTGAGGACGTCAAGTTCACCTTTGCCGCCATCGCGAAGGAGGGCTCCGCCAGCTCCCTGGCGCCGGAGTTCCGGACGATCAAGAGCATGGAGGTCGAGAACCCCTACACCCTCACCGTGCGGTTCGACAAACCGGCCGTCGCGTTCGGCAACAAGGTGACCCAGGGGCTCTTCGCGTCCGTGGCTTTCATCCACTCCAAGCGCCACCACGAGAGCGTCGGGGAAGAGGGCGCCGAACGGAACCCGGTGGCGACCGGTCCCTTCAAGTTCGTGGAGCACGTCCGCGGCGACCGGATCGTCTACGAGGCGGTGGAGAATCACTGGCGGGCAACGCCCCACTGGAAGCGGCTCGTGTTTCTGAAGGTGCCGGAGCCGGCCACCCGTATGGCCATGCTCCGGGCGGGTAGCGTCGACGTCATCGAGATCGGCGGCGAGTACGTGGACGAGTTGAAGAAGGTGGGGATGCGGACGCTCCTCATGCCCAACGTGTCCTGGGTCTACATCATCCTGGGCGGCCAATGGCCGACCAAGGCCACCTACGACCCCAAGGTGCCGTGGGCGCAGCCCGACGCCGAGCGTGCCCGCAAGGTGCGGCTGGCGCTCAACCTGGCGGTAGACAAGCAAGCCATCATGCAGCGGATCCTGGGCGGGTTAGGGACGCCCTCGGCGTCCTGGCTCTCGTACCCCAATGACCCCTGGAACACAGAGGCGTTGAAGAAGCCGTATCCCTATGACCCGGCGAAGGCGAAGACGCTGCTGACGGAGGCGGGCTATCCCAACGGCTTCGAGGTCACGATGAACCTCACGGCTTGGCCGGGGCGAGGCTATCTGCCGGATGTCGGCGAGGCCGTCGCGACCTACTGGGAAAAGGTCGGTATCAAGGTGAAGCGGCGGCCGGTAGACCGGGCAGTGTTCTCCGCGGACTTCCGGGCGCGGGCGTACTCGGGGGTGACGCTGGCCTACGCCGCCCCACTGGTGGGCCCCGAGCCCTGGGAGATCGTGATCCGCGGCGGCTACACCAAGGCTGCCCTGAACCTCTTCATGGAGCATCCGAAGCTGGACGAGTTCATCGACCGCCTCTCCACCGAGGCCAACTACAAGGAGCGGGTGCGCATCATGCGGGACGAGATGGGCCCCTGGCTCCATGAGTACGTCCCCGGTGTCGCCATCGGCGCCGCCCATGCCATCGCGGGGGTGGGGCCGAAGGTGGCGGAATGGCCGCTGATCCCCGGCCACATGGGCTTTCACAACTGGGAGTATGTGAGCCGGGCGCGATAGACAGGGATTCACATAAGGAGAGGTCGATGGGCAAGCACGGCACCCGCGGACCGATCGCGGCCCTCCGTGTCATCTCGATTCTCACGTTGATCGTGGCGGCGCTTCTGTGGGCGCCGACCGCGGCGCCGGCGCAAGCGCCCGCGGGGCGCGCGGACGCGCCCGCGGGGACGCTGACGGTGGCAGTGGCGACCTTCGGCAACGAGCGTTGGCTCCCCCACCTGTACGTCGGGGCTGAGGACGTGGTGCTCAAGCCCTTGTGGGAGAACTTATTGTCTCGAGACGGCAAGGGCAGCCTCATCCCTATGCTGGCCGAGAAGTGGCAGGTCTCTGACGGGGGACGGACCTGGAAGTTTCACTTGCGTAAAGGAGTCCGCTTCCACAACGGAACGGAAGTCACGGCCGAGGACGTCAGGTTCACCTTCGCCTCCATCGCCAAGGAAGGCTCGGCGAACTCCATGGCGCCAGAGTTCCGGACGATCAAGAGCATGGAGGTCGAGGGGCCGTACACGATCACCGTGCGCTTCGACAAGCCGTTCGTGACGCTGGGTAACCGGGTTACGCAGGGACTGTTCGCCTCCGTCGCCTACATCCAGTCCAAGAAGCACATCGAGGCTGGTGAGGACGGAGCCGAGCGCCAGCCGATCGGCACGGGGCCCTGGAAGTTCGTGGAGCACGTGCGCGGCGACCGCATCGTCTACGAGGCGGTGCAGAACCACTGGCGGGCCACGCCCCACTTCAAGCGCCTGGTCTTCCTCAAGGTGCCCGAGCCCGCGACCCGAATGGCCATGCTGCGGGCCGGGAGCGTCGACGTCATCGAGGTCAGCGGCGAGTACGTCGACGAGCTGAAGAAAGTCGGTATGCGGACCCTCATCATGCCCAACACGGCCGCGATCTGGGTGATCCTCGGGGGACAGTGGCCCACGAAGCCGAGCTACGACCCGAAGGTGCCCTGGGCCCAGCCCGACGCCGAGCGCGCGAAGAAGGTGCGCCTGGCCCTCAACCTGGCGGTGGACAAGAAGGCCATCATCGAGCGGGTGCTCGGCGGAGTGGGGACCGCCGTCGGAACGGTGAACTACTACCCCACGGACCCGTGGATCTCGGACGCTTTGCTGAAGCCGATCCCTTACGACCCGGCCCGAGCGAAGGCGTTGCTCACCGAGGCAGGTTATCCCAACGGCTTCGAGGTCACGATGAACCTGACCGCGTGGCCGGGGCGAGGATTCCTTCCCGACGTGGGCGAGGCGGTGGCGACCTACTGGGAAAAGATCGGCCTCAAGGTCAAGCGTCGTCCCGTGGATCGGGCCGTGTTCTCAGCGGATTTCCGAGCGCGGTCGTATGCGGGGGTGGCGCTGGCCTACGCAGGGCCCATCATCGCCCCGGAGCCCTGGGAGCTGTTCGCGCGCATCGCGCAGACGAAGTCGGCGGTGCATCTGCTGGTGGAGCATCCGAAGCTCGATGCGTTCATCGAGCGCCTGGGGGCGGAGCCGAGCGTTGCCGAGCGAACGCGGATCATGCGCGAGGAGATGGGCCCCTGGCTCTATGAGTACATGCCGGCCGTCAGCATCGGGGCGACACACTCGATTGCCGGCGTGGGGCCGAAGGTCGGGGAATGGCCGCTGATCCCCGGCCACATGGGCGTGCATAACTGGGAGTACGTGGGCCGAGCAGCCAGATAGGCGAACAGACACATGTGGCGCTATCTGACTGGCCGGGTACTGCAGACCGTGCTGAGCATGCTGGTCGTGATCAGCATTGTGTTCGTCTTGACTCGACTCTCGGGCAATCCCGTCCACTTGTTGCTCGACGTCAACGCGACCGAGCGCGATCAGCAAATTCTGATGCATCACCTGGGGCTGGATAAACCTCTGCCCGTCCAGTACGGGATCTACGTGGCGAACATCTTCGTGGGCGACTTCGGGAACTCCGTGCTCACCAGGAGGCCCGTCGTCGAGCACATCTGGGAGCGCCTGCCGGCCACCGTCGAGCTGGGCCTCGTGGGCATGGTCCTGAGCGTCCTCATCGGCGTTCCCCTGGGCATGTACTCCGCCGTGCGTCGGGGCGGCGCCCTGGACTTGGGCGCGCGGGTGTTCGCCGTGCTCGGACAATCGATGCCCGCGTTCTGGCTGGGCCTCATGTTGATCCTGTTCTTCGGCGTCGTCCTGGGAGTGTTGCCCGCTGGCGGCCGCGGCGGGCCGCTGCACCTGATCCTCCCCGCGTTCACGCTCGGGTACTTCACGTCCGCCGCCATCATGCGCCTGACGCGCTCGGCCATGCTGGAGGTACTCGGATCCGATTACATCAAGTTCGCTCGGCTGAAGGGGCTGCACGAGCAGGTCGTGCTCTGGAAGCACGGCCTGAAGAACGCGCTCCTGCCGGTCGTCACCTTCGCCGTCATGCTCTTCGTGCAATTCCTGGGTGGCGCCGTGGTCACGGAGACCGTGTTCGCCTGGCCGGGCCTGGGACGACTGATTCTCGAGAGCATCACCACGCGTGACTATCCCATCGTGCAGGCCGGGGTCCTGGTGTTGAGCGCTCTCTACCTCACCGGGAATCTCTTCGTGGACCTGCTGTACAGCTACCTCAACCCGAGGATCCGCCATGCTCGCTCGTAGGCGCGAGATCCCCTGGTTCCCCGGCGCGGTTCTCGCCGCGCTGGTCTTCACCGCGGTGTTCGCATTCTACCTGGCGCCGCTCAGCCCCACGGAAGGCGACATCACCCAGAAATTGATCCCGCCGGTGTGGATGGAGCGGGGTGATTCGGCGCATCCGCTGGGGACCGATCGCTTCGGGCGCGACGTCCTGAGCCGCATCATCTACGGCAGCCGGATTTCCCTCATCGTCTCGCTCATCGCCATCGGCGTCGCCGGTACGATCGGCACGCTGCTGGGCCTGATCTCCGGCTATCGCGGCGGCGTCACCGACGCGATTCTCATGCGCGTGACCGACGTCGGGTTGTCGCTTCCCACCATTCTGATCGCGGTCGTGCTCGTCGCCGTCTCCGAGCCGAGCTTCACCAACGTCGTCCTGGTCATCGCGCTCCTGCTGTGGCCGCGCTTCGCGCGGCAGGTGCGTGGCGAGACGCTGGCGATCAAGGAGCAGGATTTCGTGGCGCTGGCGGTTGTCGCCGGTCGCTCGAGCACCTGGATCATCTCGCGTCACATCTTCCCTAACGTGGTGCCTACGCTTCTCGTGATCTCCACGCTGCAAGTGGGCTACGTGGTCCTCCTGGAGGGCACGCTGAGCTTTCTGGGCGTGGGGGTGCCGCCGCCCAGCCCGGCCTGGGGGTTGATGATCGCCGATGGCCGTGGATTCCTGGCCACCGCCTGGTGGATCTCACTCTTCCCCGGCCTGGCGATGGTCCTGACCGTCTTGTCGGTCAACCTGATGGGCGACTGGCTGCGTGACCATCTTGATCCCAAGCTACGGCAGCTCGGGCGAGCCGCCGTGCTCGAAGCGCCCGCGGCCGCCTCCGTGGGGCCCGCGGTTGACGAGGCTCCGGTTCGCGGCGCGGCCGCCGGCGGCGATGGAGTGTAGGTCATGAGGCACGCCGGACCCTGCGAGGATCTGAAGCTCAAAGCCCAGTGATAGTTCGTCTTCGTGCGCCCACGGCAAGTCAATCGCGGCCGTAGCCCTTGGAGTTCCCGATAGAGGATGAGCAGGGCACTCATGCGTGAGTCCACACCATTGCTGGTAGTGGAGGACCTCAAGACACATTTCTTCACCCGCCGCGGTGTCACCAAGGCGGTGGATGGCGTCAGCTTCACGCTCCACGCCGGCGAGACGCTGGCCCTCGTCGGCGAATCGGGGTCCGGCAAGTCCGTGACCTGCCTCTCGCTGGTGCGGCTGGTCCCCGAGCCCGCCGGACGGATCGTCGGAGGTCGCGTGCTGCTCGAGGGAGAAGATCTTCTGCAAAAGAGCTCAGCGGAGATGCGGCGGGTGCGGGGGAAGAAAATCGCGATGGTGCTGCAAGACCCCCTGACTTCCCTCAATCCCGCCCTGACGATCGGAACACAGGTGCGCGAGGTCGTGCGGCTCCATCAGGGGCTGCGCGGCACCCCCCTGCGTGAGCGCGTGCTGGAGGCGCTGCGCCGTCTTCGCATCCCGGCCCCCGAGACGAGGCTTCGCCACTACTCGCATCAGTTCAGCGGGGGCATGCGGCAGCGGGTGTCGAGCGCCATCGCGCTCTCGTGCACCCCACGCCTGCTCATCGCCGATGAGCCCACTACCGCGCTGGATGTGACCATCCAGGCCCAGTATCTGGAGCTCCTCAAAGAGGTCCAGGCGTCGGCCGGGGTGGCGGTCATTCTGGTCACGCACGATTTCGGCATCGTGGCGGCCATCGCCGACCGGGTGGCAGTGATGTACGCCGGGCGGATCGTGGAGATGGGGAGCACGCTGCAGGTCTTCGACAACCCGAGTCATCCTTACACGAGAGCGCTTCTGCGCTGCCTGCCGGATGTCGGACTGAAGCGCGAGCAACTGGTCGAGATCGGCGGGCAGCCTCCCGACCTGGCGCGGTTGCCCCAGGGCTGCCCCTTCGCTCCCCGGTGTCCGGAGCGGCAACCCATCTGTGATGAGACGTACCCGCCTACGGTGCCCGTGGCGAGCGGCCACATAGCGAGCTGCTGGGCCGTGCCCGGGGCGAAGGCACGAGCCTGACCATGAAACTCGAGGCGATCGGACTGAAGAAATACTTCCCCGTGACCAGCGGCTTCTCCGTGCGCGGGACGCGGGGATGGGTCAAGGCGCTGGACGGGGTGAGCGTGCAGGTGGCCGAGGGCGAGACCCTGGGCATCGTGGGCGAATCCGGCTCCGGCAAGACCACGCTGGCCAAGCTCTTCCTGCTCCTGGAACGTCCCACCGCCGGCTCGCTTCTGTTTGACGGCAAAGCGGTGGCCGACTTCGGTCGCGACGACTTCGTGCGCTACCGGCGCGCCGTGCAGGCCGTGTTTCAAGATCCCTATAGCTCGTTGAATCCCAGGATGCGCGTGGGGCAGATCGTCGCCGAACCACTCCCGCGCGATAGTGGCATGAGCCGCCCCATGGTCGCGCAGCGTGTCGCGGAAGTGTTGCAGCTGGTAGGGCTTCCGCGAGAAAGCCCCGCGCTCTACCCGCACGAATTCAGTGGCGGTCAGCGGCAACGCATCGCCATCGCCCGCGCCCTCGTGACGTACCCGAAGTTCATCATTCTGGACGAGCCGGTCTCGGCGCTGGACGTGTCCATCCGGGCGCAGATCCTGAATCTTCTGAAGCACCTTCAAGAGAAGCTGGGTCTGGCCTACGTGATCATCTCGCACGATCTGGCGGCCGCCCGCTACCTCGCGACGCGCCTGGCCGTCATGTATGCAGGCAAGCTCGTCGAGACGGGCGAGTGCGACGCCGTGTACGCCGAGCCGCTCCATCCCTACACGGAAGCGCTCCTGTCGGCGGCGCTGCCGCTCCATCCCTCCGCGCGACGGCAGCGGATCGTCCTGGCTGGTGAGGTGCCCAACCCGGTGAGCCCGCCCTCCGGCTGCCGCTTCCACCCGCGCTGTCCGCGAGTCCTGCCGCAGTGTAGTAGCCAGGAGCCGGAATGGCGAGCGGTCAGACCGGATCGGTTCACCGCCTGTCATCTCTATTGAGGAGATCGGACATGCATGTTCCGCTCGTCGTCGATGCCGACGGCCACTGCCAGGAGCCGGAGGAAGGGCTGGCGCAGTGGATGCCCAAGGAGCTGGCGGGCCGCGCGCATGCGCGATCCCCGGCAGCGCCTGGTCGACATGGATCACGAAGGCATCGATGTCGCGATCATCTTCGGGACGTCGATCGCGCTCACGGTCAACGGACTTCAAGATAAAGCGCTGGCCGGCGCTATCTGCCATGCCGTCAACTGCTGGTTACTGGAGTAGCAGGTGATGTACGCCTCGGACTACGCGCACTGGGACAGCGAGTTCCCAGAATCAGTGAAGATGGTCGCCGCCACGCCCGGCCTCAGCGAAGCGCGTCTCAAACTCGTGCTCGGCCGGAACGCCATCCGCTGGTTTAATCTTAAGCAGTCGGACCTGCCGGGCGAGTCGGTCTACTTTGGCCGGGGCGCGACGGCGACGGCCTAGCTTAGCCGGCCCAGAGGTTCCGGAAGCGAGTTGCGACGACGTCCTCGTAGGCGACTGGCGCCGGCAGGAGCCCGAGCGAGCGTGCGAAGCCGTTCATGGCCGCGACCGCCTGGTCGCTGATAGCCGGATCGTAGAATGGAAGGTCCCGCTCCACGACCGCGGCAATGATCGCCGCGGCCGGCGGTGGGAATCGTCGCCGCCCGACCTCGGTGGCGCGCGCGGGATCCTTCCGGAGAATGCCCTGCGCCCGCACGATGGCGCGCACGGCTGCCGCCACGCGCTCCGGCTCGCGGGCGATCAGCGCGTCCGTCGTCGCGAGCGCTGCGAACGTGTACTGTCCCGCCCCCGGAGGGCCGTCGCCCCGCCGAACGTCGGCGATGACCTTCCCGACACCCCGCCGGACGGCGGTCTCGCTGCCGAGCGCGTTCGCCCAGAATCCGTCCACGAGGCCTCGCTCGAGAGCGTCGGCGGCGAGGACCCCGAAGGAGGCACCCGGGTCGAGCGCGCCGGGCACGGGCGCGATCGTGACGCCGTCCCGCGTGGGATCGACGCCGACATCGCGGAGCACCTGAAGGAACGAGCGGTCCGGCCCCGGAGCGGCGCCGATGCGAAGCCCCTTGACCGCGGCGACGTCGCCGCGGCGCGCCTGAAGATCCGCGCGCAGGACCAGAAGCCACGGCGTGCCCTGGGAAAGCGCGACGGCGAGCTTCGCGCCTTTCCACCCCGGGAAGGCGAGCAGCATCGTGTGGGCGCCGCCCGCCACGAAGTCCACCGCGCCGTCCCGCAGCGCGTTCACGGCGTCGAGCGACGGAAGCAGCTCGACGTGGGCGTCGAGCCCTTCTTCGCGGTAGAGACCCAGCTCTTCGGCGGCGAGAGCGGGAAAATACGAGTTCGTCACCAGGTCCGGCGTCGCGATCCTCATGAAGCTCCCTCGGCCACCACGTAGTTCCTGAGAGTGCCGATGCCGCTGATCTCGACTTCGATGACGTCACCCGGGACCATGTCGCCGTCGGCTCCCTGGGTGCCCATCCAGAGCACGTCGCCCGGGTGTAGGGTCGTGTACCGGCTCAGCTCCTGAATCCAGGTCGCGGTGTCCCAGATCTGGTCGCCCGACGAGAAGTCCTCCCAGACCGCCCCGTTGTGACGGACGACGATGCGGAACTTGGCGGGATCCAGGTCGGTCACGATCCAGGGTCCGAACGGCTTGAAGGTGTCACAGTTCTTGCCGCGGAACATCGTCCGATCGCTCCGCTGCCAGTCCCGCTGACTGATGTCGTTGCCGATGCTGTAGCCGAAGACGTGATCCAGCGCGTTCTCCCTGGAGACGTTTCGCGCCTTCTTGCCGATCACGACCGCAAGCTGTCCTTCGGGCTGAACCGCTCCGGCGCAGTCCTTCGGCACGACGATCTTGTCCTCGGGGCCGATGAGCGCGTGCACCGAGCGGAAGTTCGGCTCGGGCCTGGCCGGGTACTGGGGCGCCGCCCCTCGCCGGCGCGCCATGCCCTCCACGTGGCCCCGGTAGTTTGGGCCCGCGGCGTAAAGCATCGGCGGGATCACCGGAGGCAGGAGCTTCACCCGACCAAGGGGATGGCTGGTACCGGTCGCCGCATGCTCCGCAAACGGGCTCCCGGCGACCTCGGTGACCCTTTCGTCGTCGACCAGGCCGTAGCTGACGCGTTCTCCTGCGAGGAACCGACACCATTTCATGACTATTTATACCTCCGAACCGTGACCGATGACGAGCCCGCTTGCGCGTTGACACGTCCGCCGCGCGCATGCCAGGCTGCTGGCCTTGCCCCAGACGGTGCGCGAGCCTTCGGCGAGAGTCTCGGTATCACCCGGCGCGGCGATCGTCGCCGGCGGTGGCCTTCTGCTCACGCTCACTGCTTTGCTCGCAGCGCCGCGCGGCGGCGACGACACGCCGTCCGTGCGTCTCAGCGTGGAGGTGCCGGACATACTGCTGCTGGCGGGCGCGACGGCCTTCGCGCTGGCCGCCGTGATCGTCATGGGGATCGGGCTTTCCCCGAACCGGCGGCGGCCGGAGCTCGACGAGGAACTTTTCGAGCGCTACCGGCGATTCCTCGCGCTGCCCTGGTGGCTTCAGGTGTTGCTCCGGCTCCTGCCCATCCTGCCGCTGATCGCGCTCATCGCGGCCTTCTGGTTCGCCTGGCCCCACCTCGAGGAATCCTTCTTCGCATGGGGCCGCCGACTCTTGACGGCCCCTGATGCCTCCGAGATGCCGATCCCGCAAATCCCGGTGGTTTCGCTCCCGTGGCTCGGATCGCTACTCGGGCTACTGGCGCTGGGCGTGGGCCTGGCGAGCCTGGCCGCGGCGCTGCTGCTGCTGTTCGCCGAGCGCCTGGCCGAGTGGTGGAATCGCCGAGGCCGTCTCTGGACAGCCGAGCCCCTGCTCGAGGCAGTCGACGAGAGCCTCGACGACCTCGCCAGCGAGCCGGATGCTCGTGTGGCGATCATCAAGTGCTACCGGCGGTTCGAACGGATCGCCGCGCGGGCCCGGGTGCCTCGCGCGCCCTGGCAGACGTCCGAGGAGTTCATGCGCGAGGCTCTCGCGCGCCTCGCCCTCCCGCGCCCTGCGGTAGAACGGCTGACGCGCCTGTTCGAGGTCGCGCGCTTCAGCCATCACCCACTCGGGTCGCTCGAGCGAGACAGCGCGCGCGCCGGCCTCGGGGAGATCAGGACCGCGCTCGAGCCTGGAGAGGCATCGCTTGTCATCGCATGAGCCGAAGCGGGGGCCGGCCCTCGCCGCCGCTCTCCTGCTCGTCATCGTCCTCGTCGCGGGCATCGTGCTGATCCAGTTCCTCGTGGACCAGCCCTACCGGCAGGCGGCGATCCGGCTCGTCGCCGCCTCGGTCCTGCTCGTGGCGGTGTTCCGTGTTCGGGCGTTCGTCCGCGCATCGACCGAGCGCCCGCCGGCGTGGGACGCCGAGCGTGCCGGAGAAGCCCGATGGGCCCCGGCATCGTCTGCACATACGCTATTCGAGCATTTCCACGACGAGATCAGGTTCAGCGTGAGGAGCCAGCGCTACTTCGAGCATGTGCTCTGGCCGCGGCTCTGCGCTCTCGCGCGTGAGGGATCCCGGCCGGCAGCGGGGCTCGACAGGCTGCCGGGCCGCCGGTTCGGCCGCGGTCCGTCGCTCGAGGCGCTCCGTGTCCTCATCGCCTCGCTGGAGCGCCGCCGGTGACCATCGGTCGCGTCACCGAGCGGAGCGGCGAGATCGTAAGTACCCTCGCGCGCGTGATCGTCGGGAAGGCGGACGTGCTGGAACGCATCCTCGCCGGGATCCTCGCGAACGGCCACGTCCTGATCGAGGACTACCCCGGCCTCGCGAAGACGCTGATCGCGCGGCTGTTCGCGCAGGCGCTGAACCTGTCCTTCAAGCGGCTGCAGTGCACGCCCGATCTCCTCCCTGCCGACGTGACCGGGAGCTTCCTGTTCGACCAGCGGCAGGCCCGCTTCGAGTTCCGGCCGGGTCCCGTCTTCACGCACCTCCTGCTGGCCGACGAGATCAACCGGGCGACACCGAAGACCCAGGCCGCGTTGCTGGAGGCGATGCAGGAGGCGCAGGTGACCGTGGAAGGAGAGACCTTTCGGCTCGAGCCGCCGTTTCTCGTCATCGCGACGCAGAATCCGATCGAGCTGGAGGGAACCTATCCGCTCCCCGAGGCGCAGCTCGACCGGTTCCTGATGCGCGTCTCGGTGGGCTACCCGAGCGTGGACGAGGAGCGACAGATCCTCGAGCGGCGGCGGCAGCGGCGACAAGACGAGGCACAGGTGCCGGCCGTGGTGTCCCGCGACGAAGTGCTGGCCATGCAGCGCACGCTCGAGGACGTGTTCGTCTCGGGCGCCGTGGAGCGATACGTGGTGGACCTGGTCCAGGCGACTCGCTCCGACCACCGCGTCGCCCTGGGCGCGTCGCCGCGGGGCGCCCTGGCGTTGCTGAAGCTGGCGCGGGCCTGGGCGGTGCTGCGGGGACGCGATTTCGTCACGCCGGACGACGTGAAGGCGATGGCCGGTTCTGCCCTCTCCCATCGCCTCATCCTGCAGCCCGAGCTGTGGGTGTCGAAGCTGTCCGCCGCCCAGGTCGTGAACGATCTCTTGACGCAGGTCCCCGTGCCGAAGGCGGAGGTCTGTTGACGACTCGCCTCACCCCGCTTGCCCTCTCGGTCGTGACGCTCGCGGCATGGGGGCTCGTCCTCGGAGTGTTCTCGGGCCGTCCTGAGCTCGTTGTCGCCGTGGCTCCGCTGCTCCTCGGTCTCCTTCGACGCGCGCCAGCCGATCCAGTGCGCGACTGGCGAATCTCGCGCTCGCTTTCGGTGGATCGCGCCTTCGAGGGCGAGCGCGTGGTGGTGACCGTGACCGTGAATGCTGGCCAGCCGGTGCCCCTGCTGGAGCTCTTCGAGCCGCTGCCACCGTCGCTCCGGGTGGTGGCCGGCTCCAACCGCGGCGTCTTCACTTTGGTCCGGGGGCAGGAAGTTCAGTGGAGGTATGAGGTCGAGTGCGGGCGTCGCGGCCGGGTGAGCCTCGGCACCGTGCACGCGCGTCTCTGGGACCGGGCGGGGCTTCACGCCGGCGAGACCTCGGTTCAGGCCCCCGGGCAGTTACGCGTCTATCCGCGTCCGATTCCCCTCCGGCGGCTGCCGCGACCGCGCCGGACGCAGGCCTCCGTGGGCAACTACGTGTCGTCGAGCGTCGGCGAGGGGCTCGAGCCCGGCGACATCAGGGAGTTCGTCCCCGGCGACCGGATCCGGCACGTGAACTGGCGGGCCTCGCTCCGGTTCCGGCGGCTCTTCGTCACCCAGTATCACCAGGAACGCAACGCCGACGTGATCCTGATGCTCGACACGCTTGTCGAGGTCGGCGCGCCTCCTGAAACGACGCTCGACGCCTCGATCCAGGCCGCCGCGTCGCTGGCGGGGGCGTACCTTGCGCGGAAGGATCGGGTCGGGCTGATCGAGTACGGCGGGCCGTTCCGCTGGGTTCGCCCTGGCTCCGGACGCGCGCAGTACGAGCGGCTGCTCGAGGCGCTCCTCCGAGCCGACGTGGTGTTCAGCTACGTGAGAGCGAATGTCGCGCTCGTGCCGCGTCGCGTGTTGCCGGCCCAGGCCCTCGTCATCGCGATCAGCCCATTGCTCGACGCGCACTTCGAAAAGGCCGTGGTCGACCTCGCCGCCCGCGGCTTCGATCTCGTGATCCTGAGCCCGTCGCCGATCCCGCTCGTCCAGCGCTCGACGCGAGCGTCGCCCAGCGTCGACCTGGCGTGTCGCCTGTGGGCGCTCGAGCGACGGGCTCGGGCCGCCGCCCTGCATCGCCACGGGCTCACGATCCTCGAGTGGGATCCCCGTGAGCCGCTGGAGGCCACCCTCGCCGGGTTCACCCGGTCCCGGCATCGTAGCGTGGCGGGCTGACGATGTGGCTCCCCTCGGCGCTCCCCGTCGTCGTGCTCGTCGGCTACCCGCTGCTCATCGCGCCCACGAGAGCCGTCCTGACGATCGGTGTCGCCGCGATTGTTCTGTGCGCGCTCGGCATCGCGGTGCTCTCCACGCCCGTGGTCGTCGCTGGCGGCGTGCTGGCACTCGGCGAGTATGCTCTCGCCCTCTGGCTCTCCACCGGGCCGCCCCGTCTCACCGGCGCCGTGCTCTTCGGCGTCGGCCTGGTCCTCCTGCTCGAAACCGTCGACTTCGCCCGGCGAGTCCGGCATGCGGCGATAGGTCCCGGGGTCGTCGCTTCGCAGGTCCGGTACTGGGCGGTGTTCGCCGCGCTCGCCGGGACGGCAGCGTTTGTCGTGATCGGGATTGCGACCGCAGCGAGCCTGATCGCGCATCTGCCCTGGGCTCCGGCGTTCGCCGCCACCGGTGCGGCCGTTGCGCTCGTCGCCGTGGCGGTTACCCTCCGCCACGCACGCAGCTAGCTATAGCTAAGCTAACGTGTCCCGTGACGCTTCGAAGGGGTGGACGCCGCGCCTACGTCTTGTCGCCCTTTCGAGCCCCGCGCTCGAAGTAGCGGCGCTTCGCGGGCTCGTAGGTCGATTGGACGCTCTCAGAGCCCTCGCGCGTCTCGCTTCTTGTGGTTGACCATCGCCGGGCACGCGTATATCATATTTGCATACTCGATATAGATGCTCATGGGGCATACCGATGAGCGCCATCTCTCTCAAGCTGCCTGATGACCTGCTGGAGGCGAGCAACCGCTGCGCGGTCGCGCTGAAGCTGTCGCGCGCGGCGTACATCCGTCGTGCCGTGGAACGCATGAACCGGGAGACGCAGTCTCGGCTCCGCACCCAGCGGCTCGCCGACGCGTCGCGAAGGGTCCGGGGTGAGAGCATGAAGGTCAACGCCGAGTTCGCTGCCATCGAGCGGGCCCCGGATGCTTAGCCGGGGTGAGGTGTGGCTGGCCGGCCTCGATCCCCGTCGGGGAACCGAGCCAGGCAAGACGCGCCCCGTCCTCGTCGTCCAGGCGCAGGCGCTGCTCGACGCCAGCCACCCGTCCACCCTGGTCATTCCCCTCACCAGGAGCCTGATCGACGACGCCGAGCCCCTTCGCATCCGGGTCCCGGCTTCCCGAGGGCTGCGGCAGGCGTCCGATCTGCTCGTCGACCAACTCCGGGCCATCGATAATCGGCGCCTCGTCCGAGGGCCACTGACTCGCCTGTCTTCCACCCTGATGACGAAGGTTGGGGGCGCCATGCGCGAGGTCCTGGAGCTGGCAGAAGAGTAGCCGGTCTGTCACGCTCGAACCTCGGCAAGCTCGGCCTCGGCGGGTCCAAGCCAGAAGGGCATGCCCATCTCGTGGTACATCGGTCGGCGAGCAGCTCCATCGAACCCTTGAGGTCGGCGAAGAGGACGGTCACCTGCTTGCGCTCACCCTCGAGCGCGCTCCGCGAGGTCAGGATCTTCTCGGCGAGGTGTTAGGTCTCTGGTGACACGAGGCGAGGTTTGGCGGGAGCCTGGCCCGCCGCGGCCTGCCTGCACTGATTGCAGAACTTGACCCCGGCGGGGAGTTCTGCGCCGCAACTGGAGCAGGTCGGTGCGAGGCGGGCGCCGCACTCGAAGCAGAAGCGCGACTGCGGTGGGTTCTCGTGCTGGCACCGGGGACACTTCATGCCAGAAGTCACCACAGGCACGGCAACCCCTGACGGCGGAATTTCAGAAATTCCGCTAATATGAGACTGGAGGTGGACCGATGGCTTCCCGCACGCCTGGCAGGACGACGACCCTGATCGTCTCTCCGAGGGGCCAGATTACCTTGCCCAAACCCGTGCGCGCACGCTTGCGGCTCGCCCCAGGCTCGGTCTTGCTGCTGCGGGAGGAGGCCGGGAAGATCGTCCTGGATCCCGCTGCGGTGACCCCAGTCTCGCTCTATGCCGACGCGGAGATCGAGCGCCTGGTCGGGACGGATCGCGCCAGCCCGCGTGAGCGGGCGGCGCTCCGTCGGCGCTGGGGCTTGAAGGCGGGCACGCGGCGCCGTCGCGGGCGTGGCTGACCTCCGTGTCTTCCTCGACGCCAACGTTCTCTTCACCGCCGCGTACAGCCCGGACGGGCTCTCGGCGCTCCTGGTCGAGCTGGGAGCGGCCGGCCGCGTCACGCTCCTGACCTCGCCCCTTGCGATCGTCGAGGCCGAACGGAATCTCGAAGCGAAGCGACCGGCGTCGCTGGCCACCATGCGGAGGAGCCTTGCCGCGGTTCGAGTCGTCAGAGAGCCGGCGCCGGCCGACGTCGAGCGGCTGACGCCTCCGGAGCTGTCTTCGAAGGACCGGCCACTCCTGGCCGCGGCGCTCGGCGCCCACGCCACCCACTTCGTGACGGGCGACGTGGCGGACTTCGGACGCTGGATGGGTCGGCGCGCCCGGCTGCCGCTCCAGGTCATGACGCCACGGCAGTTCCTCACGCAAGTGCACCCATGATTGCCTCCGCTTGCTCCCGCCAGAAGCGCATGTCCATCGCGGAGTCAAGAGAGCAGCTTCTCCTCGTCGCTACACCGGCAGCTTGTCGCCGTCGGGCGGCGCCGGCACTTCGAACGCGCTGACGATCCCGCACAGGAGACCGTAATAATTCGTGACCGCCGTCAGCTCGACCAGCCACTGCACGCTGTAACGCTTGGCGAGCGCGTCGAAGGCGGCCTGGTCGACACGGTTCGTGCGCATTAACTGCTCGGCGTAGGTCACGATCTCGCGCTCCTCGACGGGAAACTTGCCGGGATCGGCCTTCTTGCGGATCAGGTCGATGGCCTCCTCGCGAACACCGCCGCGACGAGCCGCATTGACCTGAGCCGCCCAGACGTACGCACCCTGCCGCTCCCGCGCAGCGACCAGGATGGCGAGCGAGCGGAGCTTGGGCTCGACGACGCTCTCGTCACGGTAGAAGTTGCCCAGGCTGAGCATTCGCTCGGCCAGCTTGGGACTGTGCAACAACATGCTGAACGGCCCGCGCACTTGCCCGAAGACCTGCAGCACACCGTCGACGACGGCGTGGTGCTCAGCGGGTACGTCGGACTTGCCGGTGATCGGCGCGACTCTCGCCATGATCGGGCTCCTTTTAGAGGCCTTTGTACGGGTTGCCCCAGCGGTCCTGGTACACGATCTCCGCCAGCGGCCCGCGGCCCACCGGCCCGAATTTCCCCATGGGGTAGCCGATGGGAAGAATCGCGTAGGAGTGGACGCCGGACGGTAAACCAAGAGCGGCCTCGGCCTCCTTTTCGTACAGAAGGTGTCGGGTCGTCAGAGTGGCGCCGAGGCCGAGGGCGCGGGCCGCCAGCAGCATGTTCTGCACGGCGGGGTAGATGGAGGCTCCGGACGCGCGCGTGGACGCCGCCGTTCCCTGCACATCGGCGTGCGGATTTTCAATGCAGGCGACGATCCACACGGGCGCTTCGTGGAAGTGGTTGGTCAGATACTCCACCGCCGCGTGCTGCCGGTTGTATTGCTCGCGGCTGACGCCTGGCGGCGGCGCGCTCTTGAGGTATCGCGGCCCGACCACCTCGTCGAAAGCGCGCTTGTAGTAGACCTGCACGGCCTGTTTGATCTTCGTGTCCTTGATGACCAGGAACCGCCAGCGCTGGGTGTTGCCCCCGTTGGGGGCGCAGGCACCGGCCTGCAGGATCTTCCGGATCAGCTCGTCGGGCACCGGATCGGGCTTCAACCGGCGCATGGCCCGCATGGTCTGCATGATCTCGAACAGGTCCGTGTCGCCCGGCATAGGGCCTCCTTGTCAGCGTCCCTGGATTCGTGGCGCACGAATCATACCCCGACCGGGAGGCTTGCGCGCGCCGGCCGAATAGCGCACGATCGCCGCGATCGCCACGTTTCAAGGGAGGCGTCCATGACGACCGTCGGCAGCGGCAGCTACGAGTACGAGGTGATCGAGACGTGGGCGAAGCTGCCCGGCGGCTGGACGTTTGGTCCGGTCAGTGCGGTGGCGACGGACTCGCAGGATCGTGTCTATGCCTTCCAGCGCAAGGATCCACCGATCATCGTGTTCGACCGCGAGGGCAACTACCTGAGCTCCTGGGGCAGCAGCGCCATCACCGACCCTCACGGCATCGCGATCATCAACGACGTGATCTATCTGACCGACCGCGAGGATCATGTGGCGCTGAAGTTCACGCTGGACGGCAAGCCGCTGATGATCCTGGGCACTCGCGGCAAGGCATCGGACACGGGGGCGACCAAGGACATCGAGCTGCCGCCGCGCTCAGCCGGGCCGTTCAACAAGCCCACCGAGATGGTCGTGGCGCCGTCGGGCGATCTGTACGTCTCGGACGGCTACCGCAACAGCCGGGTGCATCGCTTCTCGAAGGACGGCAGCCTGCTCTCGTCCTGGGGGACGCCCGGCAAGCAAGAGCCGGGTGAATTCCATCTGCCTCACAGCCTGTGGGTCGGTCCAGACGGATATGTCTACGTCTGCGACCGGGAGAACAGCCGCATCCAGGTGTTCACGGGCGAGGGTAAGTTCGTCTCGCAGTGGCGGGACATCCAGCGTCCCACCGACATCTACTTCAACGCGCGCCAGATCGCCTACGTCAGCGAGCTGCGCCCGTCGATCAGCATCCTGGATCGAAACGGCAAGGTGCTCGCGCGCTTCGACTCGCCCTCGGGCCACGGGCTCTGGGTCGACTCCGTCGGCGACATCTATCTCGCCGAGGCTGGAGGAAAGCGGCTCACGAAGTACGTGCACAAGCGCTGAGCATGCGGCTGATTGCGGCGATCCCGCTGACTGTTTCGTGCCTGTTGTGCTTCTTCGCGACCTCCTCGGGGCAGGCGCCGCGGCCACCGATCAAGGTCGGCCTCCTGCTCCCCTACACCGGCGTGATCGCGATCAATGGCCAGGAGACGAGTAAGGGCGTCGAGTTCTACTTCGCCAAGAGCGGGAACAGAGCGGGCGGGCGAGAGGTCCAACTCATCAAGGAGGATGACGAGGCCAAGCCCGACGTGGGTCTGACGAAGACGCGCAAGCTGGTGGAGCGGGACCGGGTGGACGTGCTGGTGGGCCCGGTCCACAGCGGCGTCGCGCTGGCCATCCGTGACTACGTGCACGGGCAAGGCATCCCGCTGATCGTGCCGGTGGCCTTCACGCGGGACCTCACCGCGCCGGGCAAGGCGAGCCCGTGGCTTTTTCGCGTGGTCGAGACCACGGACCAGGGAAACTTTGCCATGGGCACCTGGGTCTTCAAGAAGACTCCCTATCGGAAGATCGTCATCATGGCGTCCGACTTCGTGGCCGGCCGGCACTCGGTGGAAGCGTTCAACGCCGCGTTCAGGGCGGCCGGCGGGGAGATCGTGAAGGAGATTTATGCGCCGCTGAACACCCCCGATTTCGCCCCTTACATGGCCCAGGTGGCTGGGCTCACGGCCGACGCGGTCTACGCCTGGTTCGCCGGAACCGACTCGATCCGCTTCGTCAAGGCCTACAAGGAGTACGGCCTGGCCGGAAAGCTGCCGCTGCTCGCGTACAACACGCTCACGGACGACGTGCTGCTTCCCACGCTGGGCGACGCCGCGCTCGGGATCATCACCGTCGGACACTACAGCGCCGCCCTGGACACGCCGGAGAGTCGAGCGTTCGTGCGGGAGTACGAGGCGCGGTACAACGCCTGGCCGACCCGCTACGTCGAGCTGGGTTACGTGTCGGCTCAGCTCGTCGGCGCGGCGATCGAGGCGCTGAAGGGCGAGGTGAGCGATAAGGCCGCCTTCCGGGACGCGATTCGGAACGCCGCGCCGAAGATCCAGCCGCCGCGAGGTCCGATCCGGTTCGACCGCTTCCAGCAGGTGATCACCGACGTCTACGTGATGAAGGTCGAGCGTCAGGGGAACCGGCTGGTGAACGCGATCGTGGATCGGATTCCCAACACCTCGCAGGAGGAGAGCTGGAAGTGGTGGAACAAGTAGCGAGGCTCCCGAAGGACGTCCACCCCGACTCCCTGTCCCGCCTGCCTCTCTTGAAGCGCGAGGAGCTGGACGAGCAAGGGAAAAAGGTCTACGACCTGGCGATCAGCCCCGAAAGCCGGACGCTGGTCGGCTTGCGCGGACCGAGCGGGATCTGGCTGCATTCGCCGATCCTCGCTGAGGTCCTGAGGGCGGCCAACCAGTACCTGCGCTTCGAGACTACGCTGGATCGGCGCCTGACCGAGCTGGCGATCCTGGTGACGGCGCGCGAGCTCGACAACCAGTTCGAATGGACGGCGCACGAGCCGGCCGCCCTCAAGGAAGGCCTCGACCCGAAGATCATCGACGTCATCAGGCGCCGGAAGCCCGCTGCCCGATTGGGAAAGAAAGAGGCGCTGATCATCAACTTCGGCCGGGAGCTCTTTCGCTGGAAGAAGGTCCGTTCGCAGACGTTCGCGCGAGCCGTCTCGGCCTTCGGCCGGCGCGGGGTCCTCGAGCTGGCGGCCTTGATGGCGAACTACGCGATGACGGCTCTCATCTTCAATACGGTCGATCAGCAGCTCCATCCCGGCCAGAAGCCACTGTTACCGTTGCCCTGAGCCAGTGAGAGACTCCGGACACTTCGCGGGAGGCACGCATGGCTAAGCAAGGGTTCCTGGCCCCCATCTGTCGCCCGATACGAAGCGCGAGGTTCCGTGGGACAATTGCGCCCGACTCTACAATCTCCAGCCCGTGAGGGTGGAGAGCCCCGGAGGGAACTGATGGCTTACGACCTGGTGATCAAGAACGGTATCGTCGTCGACGGCTCCGGCTTCTCCCGCTATCGCGCCGATGTCGCCGTCAAGGACGGCACGATCGTCGAGATTGGCAAGATCCGTGGCGCGGCGGCCGCGACGATCGACGCCGACGGGCTCTTCGTGGCGCCCGGCGTCATCGACACGCACACCCACTACGACGCTCAGCCCTTCTGGGACAAGCTCTGCACCTCCTCGGTCTGGCACGGGGTGACGACCGTCCTCATGGGCAATTGCGGGCTCACGCTCGCCCCGCTCCGGCCTGAGCATCGCGAGACGATGCTCGCGACGTTCTGCTGTGTCGAGGACCTGCCGGTGCGGTCGCTGGCGTCTGTCCTCCCCTGGAACTGGGAGACCTTCGGAGAATATCTGGACGCGATCGACCACGGGCTCGGCCTGAACCTGATGCCGCTGGTCGGTCACAATCCCCTGCGCCTCTCGGCGATGGACCAGGCGGCGTGGGACCGCGCCGCGACGCCGGACGAGATCGCCCACATGCAGCGGTTGCTGCGCGAGTCGCTCGAGGCCGGCGCCTGGGGTTGGAGCACCACGGACTCGCCGACTCACGCCGGCCCGGCCGGCCAACCCGTGCCGACACGCCTGGCCGCCGACGAAGAGCGCGTGGCCCTCGGACGGACGCTCGGCGAATTCAACCGAGGCATCATCGAGATCCTGCCGAAGGGAGCGGGCAAGCCCAGCGCTGCCGATCTGGACCATCTGCGCGACGTGGCGGTGACGAGCGGCCGGCCCGTGTTCTTCCTGAGCTTCGACGCCAACGCGCGCCCCTACGTGGAAAAGGCGGCGCGGGAGGGCGCGCAGATGTACAACCTCCTGCGGGCCATTCCCTTCAATCCGCGGTTCACCATGAAGAAGACGACCTTCTTCCACAACCTCGACGTCTGGGACGTCGTGATGCACATGCGCGTCCCGGAGCGCCTGGTGGCCCTCGCCGACCCGGAGCGGCGCGCGCGGATGCGCGAGCAGGCGCTGAAGCCCCAGCGGCGGCGGCCGGGCGTGGCCGGCCGGCTCGTGCCCTGGCGCTCGATCTTTGTTCGCAAGGTGAGCCTGGCCAGGAACCAGGCGCTCGTGGATCGAAACCTCATGGATCTCGCCGAGCAGCAGGGCAAGCATGTCGCCGACGTGATGCTCGACCTGGCGCTCGAGGAAGGGCTCGACACCGAGTTCCAGCTGATGACGCGCTCGGCCGAGGAAGAAGTCCAGATCGCCGAGATGGTGAAGGCCGGCCACGCGCTCCCCTCGCAGTCGGACGCCGGCGCTCACCTCAACACCAACTTCTGCACCGCCGGCGAGTCGAGCTACGTCCTGGGTCAATGGGTCCGCGACCGCGAGCTGTTGAGCCTCGAAGACGCGATTCGCCGGCTTACCTTTCAGCCCGCCCGCATCATGGGGCTGCGCGACCGTGGGTTAGTCCGCGAAGGTCTGGCGGCCGACCTCATGGTGTTCGATCTCTCGAGCATCGGGGTGAAAGAAGACGAGGTCACCCACGACGGGCCGTCCGGCACGCCCCGGCGGGTCCAGGGCGCCGAAGGCGTCCATCACGTCATCGTCAGCGGTCAGGTGGTGCTGGAGCACGGCAAGCACACCGGGGCGCTTCCGGGGCGCGTGCTCCGCGCCGGCCGAGGTCACTGAGGAACCCGTCAAGACTCCAGCACGAGCGCGGCCCGGCCGACCAGCGCGTTCTTGCGGAGTAGCTCGTGGGCTTCTTCCGCCCCTTCGAGCGGGAAGGTCCGGCTCACGATCGCGCGGATGCGCCGTTGCCGCAGGAGCTCCAGGGTCTGCGCGATCTCGGTCAGCGTGACGTAGCGCGAGCCGTGGATCTCGAGCATGGAGCCGAGCACGTGCCGCGGGTCGACCGTGAAGCTCGAGTCCGCGCCGAAGACGGCGGTGGGGCGGCTGCCGATGATCACGAGGCGCCCGGCGCGGGCCAGCGACTTGAGCGAACCCTCGAGCGTCTCCCGCGACGCCACGAAGTCGATCGCCGCGTCCACGCCGCGGCCGTCGGTGAGCGTCGCGACTTGAGTAGCGAGATCGCCCCGGCGCCCGTCCACCAGCGCGTCGGCGCCGCAGTCTCTGGCCGCCGCGAGCTTCTCGTCGGTGATGTCCGCCGCCAGGACCCAGCCGCCACAGAGCTTGGCCATTTGCACGGCGTGGATGCCGACACCACCTCCGGCGCCCACGATCAGCACTGAATCGCCCGGCCCCACGCGCGCCTCCTCCCGGCAGGCGTGGTAGGGCGTCGCGATCGCGTCCGCGGCGATCGCGGCGTCGACGTCGCTCACCCCCGGGGGGATCGGCGTGACGTTCCGGGCCGGGATGGCCATGTACTCGGCGTAGGCGCCGTCGGACGCCATTCCCACGTTGCCGGGCGACGCCGGGCACAGCGTCTCCCGACCACTCCGGCAGAACCGGCAGACGCCGCACGTGAGATAGAAGTGGCAGGTCACGCGGTCGCCGATGCCGACGTGAGCGACCTCGGAACCGATCTCGACCACGTCGCCCGCGACCTCGTGCCCGGGAATACGCGGAAACGACGTCACGCGGCCGGGGACGGCGGTCATGATGACGACGGTGAGCCCGACCCCGGTGGCTCGCACGCGGAGCAGCACGTCGTTGGGACCAACCTTCGGAACCGGGACGGTCGCGAGCCGGAGCGGAGCTCCGAACTCCGGCAGGATCATCGCCTTCATCATCGTGTCGGAACGATCGGCAGCAACAGGTAGGAATCTCGACCGCCTCCAGCGTAGAGCGTCACCGTCCCGCCGAAGACGTCCGCCGGCCGGTCGGCGGCGTCGGCGTGGGTCATGCCGCCGGTGCCGCGCGTCCCGTAGTGGAACTTCTTTCCGAACTCGCTCACCTCCCCCTCGTATTCGTAGTCCTTGCCTCGGACGGTCAGCGCCACCCGCCATCCCGCTGGTACCACGATGCACGAGGTCACGATCTCCACGTCGCACTCGTAGACCTCTCCCGCCGTGAGCGGCTCCACCCGGTCATGCGGATGGTAGGGCCGGTACGGCAGGCTGCGCTTCGGGTCCAGCCGTCGATGCGAGACGCGCAACCACCCGTTGGCGATCGGTGTGTTCGGGTCGGTCGAGCCCATGAACGTCACTTCCTTGCCCTGCGGATCGAAGACGCGGACGATGAGGAAGAGGTCGGCGTCCTTCGTCGAGGACGAAACGAAGAGCTTGGCGGCCATCGGGCCGGTGATCTCGGTCTCCCGATCGACCGTCATCGAGAAGGTCAGGCCGTTACCCAGCGCCTCGTACTCGAGCTGGCCGGCCGCCGTCATGGGCTTCGGGCTCAGCGCCAGGTCAGACGGATCCAGATAGAACCGGGTCCACTGGGTCCGCGCCAGCGGCCACTCGCTCTCGTGGCGCAGCATGAACTTCTCGCCGGGGTGGCGAATGTTGAGCTGCACGCGCGGCTGCCTGGACCAGCCGTTGTCGATTCCCTTCAGGAAGTAGTCGAAGAACCGCTTCTGGAGCGCGACGCCGTACGGGCTGTAGAAGTGCGACCAGTGCGAGTCGCCGTGGGCCTCGAGCCACTTCTGCTCGGCGGGCGCCTCGACGAACCCGTTGAAGTTGCCGCGCGGGTGGATCCCCTGCCCGCCCCAGTTGGCGCACGTGAGCAGGGGCGTCGTCACCAGCCTGAGGTCGGCCGAGCGCTGTCGGTGCCACTCGTCGTCGAGCGGATGCTTCTTCAGCTCCTCGTAGACGTTGATGCGGTTCTTGGCCAGCTCCTCGTCGGAGAGCGTGACGGGCCCCGCCACCGACTCCCCCGTGTTCGGGTTCTTCTTGGCGCGCTGGCCCATCCCGTACTGGATGTTGGCGACCTGGTGCTTCGCCCAGCGCTCCTGGAACTGACTGAGGATACCGCCGTGGAAGCCCGAGTCCCGGTAACGGTCGTTCTGGCCCTCCCATGGAATGATGGCGGCCAGATGCGGCGGGTGTTTACCGGCGACCCGCCACTGGTTGCTCGCGTAGTACGAGATCCCGAGCATTCCCACTTTTCCGTTGCTCCAGGACTGAGTCCCCGCCCACTCGATGCACTGATAGAGATCGTCGGTCTCCCTCGCGCAGCCCGGGTCCATGAACCCCGGCGACCAACCGGCGCCGCGCGAGTCGACGCGGACGACCGCATAGCCGTGCGGCACCCAGCGCTCAGGATCGGTGGTCTCCCAGTTCTGGTACTTGTTGGTCGAGCCCTGGAGGATCTGCGGATAGTCCGAGATCATCTTTTCCCACTGCAGCGGATACCCCTCCTGGAAGGCCAGCCCCTTCGCGTAGACGCCGTACGACAGGATCACGGGATAGTGCCCGTCCTCCTCGATCGGTCGGAAGACATCCGCCCGGAGGACGATGCCGTCGTCCGCCGGAATCGGCTCGTGCCAGGTGATGCGCATGCCGTCGCGAACCTCGGTGCGCTCCTTGACGTGGGGGACTGGGCTCATCGTGATCTCCTCATCCGTCTCGGTTGGCCGAGCTGGGCTTGCGCCTGCGAGAGCGCTTCGGGGCGCTACGCTACCACGCCGACCGTGGCAGTGCTACGCAACGGCGCCCCGGCAGCGGGGGCCAGGGGGTGCGGCGGGGGTCGAAGGGACCCGTTCCTGACGCGTGCCGCGTGGTCGTCTCGACCGCCGCCGCACCCCCTGGCCCCCGCTGCCGGGGCGGGACGACGAGAACGACAAGGTGCTAGGATCGTCGCCGTGATAGGCGAGGCGCACCCCCGGCTGGGCGGCGACCGATTCGTCTCGGGCGCCGGCCGGTTCGTCGACGACGTGCACGAGCCGGGCATGCTGCACGCCGCGGTCCTTCGCTCGCCGCACGCGCATGCGCGCCTGGTGTCGATCGACACCAAGCGCGCACGCGACTTGCCCCGCGTTCACGCGGTCCTCACCGCCGCCGACGTGCCGGCGATCGCCGTCATCCCGAACCGCGTCCCTGCGCCCACGGGCACTGATCGCTACCTGCAACCGGCCATCGCGCGCGACGTCGTCCGTTACGTGGGCGAGCCGGTGGCGCTCGTCGTCGCCGACGATCCATACGTCGCCCGCGACGCGCTGGAGCGGATCGACGTCGTCTACCAGCCGCTGCCGGCCTGCGCCTCCACGACCGAGGCGCTCGGGCCCGGGGCGCCGCGGCTCTTTCCGGGCACCGATTCGAACAACGTCGCGACGATCACCATGCGCGTGGGCGACGCCGACGCCGCGCTTGGGACCGCCGCGCTCGTGCTGCGCGAGCGCTTCACCTACCCGCGGCAGACGGCGGCCGCGCTGGAGACGCGCGGCCTGATCGCCGTGCCGCCGGATCCGCGGGGCGGCGAGCTGCACCTGATCGGCTCGACCAAGTGCATCCACATCAACCGGACGATCCTCGCGCCGATCTTCGGCATCCCGCTCGGCGCTCTGCGCCTTACCGAGGTGGACGTCGGGGGCGGCTTCGGTGTGCGCGGCGAGCTCTATCCCGAGGACATCCTGGTGCCGCTCGCCGCCATGAAGCTGGGTCGGCCCGTGAAATGGATCGAGAGCCGGCGCGAGAATCTGATGGCGGCCAACCACGCGCGCGAGGTCGCCTACGAGATCGAGATCGGCTTCGACCGCGACGGCCGCATCCTCGGGATTCGCACCGTGATCCACGCCGACATCGGCGCCTACGTGCGCACGGCCGCGCTCGTGCCCGCCGAGTTCGGCGCCTCCCTGCTCCCCGGCCCGTACCGGGTGCCGAACTATGCCTGCGATCTCTGGTCGGTCGTGACCAACAAGACGCCGGCAGGCACGCTACGCTCCCCCGGCCGCCCGGAGTGCAACTTCGTCCGCGAGCGCCTCCTGGACCAGGCCGCCGTCCGCCTGGGCCTCGATCCGGCGGGGATCCGTCACCGCAATCTGATCCGCCCGGATGAGATGCCCTACGACTGTGGCACCAAGTCGTTCGGCGTGAGCACCGTCTACGATTCCGGGGATTTCCCGGCGCTCTTCGACGAGCTGCTGCGCCGGCTGGACTATCCCCGCGCGCGGGCCGAGCAGGCCGCGATGAACGCGCGGCCGTCGGGGCCTCGGCGAGGGATCGGGCTGGCGGTCTACGTCGAGAAGACCGGCCTCGGCCCCTTCGAGACCACGCAGGTCGAGGCACGGCCCGACGGCATCCTGGTCGTCGACACTGGCGCCTCGTCGATGGGCCCGGGGCTCGAGACCGTGCTTGCTCAGATCCTCGGCGAGGCGCTCGGCCTCCCCGCCGCTCGCTTCGACGTGCGTCATGCCGACACCGCCGCCGTCGAGAGCGGCGTCGGCACCTACGGCTCGCGCGGCACCGTCACCGCCGGCAACGCCGCTCACCTCGCCGCGGCCAAGCTGATCGCCGAGGCGCGGCAACGGGCCGCCGAGCGCTGGGGTACAGCGGAGAGCGAGGTGACGTACGCGCACGGCGCTCTGGAGACTCGCGGCCAGCGCATCACCCTGGCGGAGCTGGCGCGGGAACGTCGTCTCGCCGCCGGCGCCTCGTTCGAGGTGCCGAAGGTGACCTACGCGGGGTGCGCCGTGGCCGTGACGGCGGACGTGGATCCCGAGACCGGCGTCGTCGCCTTGCGCCGGGTCGTGGTGGGCGCCGACGTCGGCCGCGCCGTGAATCCGGCGCTCGTCGATGGTCAACTCGTGGGCGGCGTGGCCTTCGGCATCGGCAACACCCTGCACGAGAGCCTCGCGTACGACGCCGACGGCCAACTGTTGTCGTCGACCCTGATGGACTACGCGCTGCCGATGGCCGCCGACGTCCCGCCCGTGGACGGCTTCTACCAGGAGGTGCGCGCGACCACGAACCCGCTCGGCCTGCGCGGTCTCGGCGAGTGCGGCAACCCCGGTCTCGGCGCTGCCATCGCCAACGCCGTGTGCGACGCCCTCGCGCCCGCCGAGCTCGCGATCACCGCCCTGCCACTGACGCCAGCGCGCGTCTTCCTGGCCGTGCGCTCCCCGCGTGTGCGCTCAAGTACGCCCGGATAGACTGCATGGCCGCGCGGCCTATCCCGCCTGTGCTAGGAGAGAGCCGGGAGGAAGCTGAAGAGCCATCGTGACACCAGACTCAGTCGTGCTGCTGGCCGGCTTCGTTCTCGCTCACGCGGCCTGGAGCGTCTCAGATCTGCCAAAGGGCGAGTTGCTGGTGCCCCTTGCGGTCGTCGAGACCCGTGGCCAGCGCCAGCTCCTTCGCTTCGAGGCGCACACGCAAGAGCAGTCGATCGCGGAAGCCAAGGCGACGCTCACCAAGCGTCAGGGACAGTTGGATGCATGGGCGTTTGTGCGTGAGGGGCTGATGCCGGACGGAACCGGGAAGGTTGACGTCCTGACCGTTGATGCGTGGGCAAGAGGAATGACCCGCCCGATCACGTTTGTGCAGAAGTTCAGCCCTTACTCCTCTGGCGCCTTCCGTATCAAGGGCGACGCAAGCGTGGTCGTAGACGGCAAGCTCGTGGAGGGGGCCGAGGCGACCGGGTTGGTAAAAACGCTGTACAAGGGCGTGTCGCAGCACCCGAAGGCTGGGCAGCTCTGGCACGGCTGGCGCGGTAAGTGACACCTCAGGCTTTCTTCGCCGGTGGAGAGCCTTTTCAGTGAAGCCGGCATCAAGGCTCGCGGGCTCGTTCGCCGCCTACCGTGACAACTCTGCCCTGTTCTCGAGGAGGACTTTGCGCAGGATGTGTCAGGCTCCGTAGAGATGACAGGCGACCCGATGGCCGGCGGACCGCTCGCGTAACACCGGCTCCATCTCGCCGCAGACCGGCAGCGCCTGCGGGCACCGCGGATGGAACCGGCATCCCGGGGGAGGATTGAATGCGCTCGGCACCTCGCCTTTCAGGATGACCTCCTCACGGGCGTCGTCGGGGTGAGAGGGCAGCGCGTTGTTCAGGAGCACCTGCGTGTAAGGATGCAGTGGGTTCGTGTAGAGCTCGTCGGCGGCCGCCGTCTCGACGAGCTTGCCCAGGTACATCACGCCGATCCGCGTGCTGACGTACTTCACCACGGCCAGATCGTGAGCGATGAACAGGTAGCTCACGCCCAGACGATCCTGAATCTCGCGCAGGAGGTTCATGACCTGGGCCCGGATCGAGACGTCGAGCGCCGAGACCGCCTCGTCGAGCAGGATGCACTCCGGATTCGTGGTCAACGCCCGGGCGATGGCAACCCGCTGGCGCTGACCGCCCGACAGCTCGTGGGGATAGTCGTCGGCGATGCGCGGCCGGAGCCCGACGCGCGCGAGCGACGCGCCGACGCGTTCCGCGACCTCGGCCCGTGTAAGATCCGGCTCGGTCTGGGCCAGCGGCTCGCTGACAGTCGTGCGGATCGTCAGGCGCGGGTTCAACGAGCTGTACGGGTCCTGGAAGACCGCCTGCACCGCCCGGCGGTAGCCGCCAAGCTCCTGGCGACTCAGCGCGTGGATGTCGCGACCACGGAAGAAAATGCCGCCGGCGGTCGGCCGCTCCAGTGACAGGACGAGCCTCGCGGTGGTGGTCTTCCCACACCCGCTTTCCCCGACCAACCCGAGTGTCTCGCCCCGACGTAGAACGAAGTCGATGCCGTCGACCGCCTTCACCGTCCCGAACGTGCGGGCGAAAATCATGCCGCGCGACAGCGGGAAGTGCTTGGTGAGTTGCCGCGTCTCCAGGATGACGTCTCCGGCTTCCAGCTCGACACGCGCCGGCGGCGAGGCCGTCGAGATCGAGGCCACCCTTCGGCCTTGAATCGCGGTCTCCCCGGCGCGCACGCACGCCACGAGGTGATCGGGCTCGATCGACTCCAGCGGCGGGCGCGCCTCCCCGCACCGTGGCTCGGCCATCGGGCAGCGCGGGGCGAAGCTGCAGCCGGGCGGCACGTGGGCGAGATCCGGAGGCTGGCCCTCGATCGCCGTCAGCGGCGCGCGCCCGTGTTGGAGCGTCGGCAGACAGTTGAGGAGGCCGATCGCGTAGGGATGGCGCGGGCTGCTGAAGATGTCCCGGGTGCGCCCCGTCTCGACGATCCGCCCGGCGTACATGACCGCGACGCGGTCGCAGAGCTTGGCCACGATGCCGAGGTCGTGCGTGACGAAGACGAGGGCGAGATTCGTCTCCCGCTGAATCTCCTTCAAGAGACGCAGGTACTGCGCCTGGATCGTGACGTCGAGCGAGGTCGTCGGCTCGTCGGCGATCAGGAGGCTCGGCCCGCACGAAATGGCGATAGCGCCCGCCACACGCTGACGGATGCCGCCGCTCATCTGGTGGGGATAGGCGTGGACGCGACGCTCGGGATCGCTGATCCGCACCTGGCGCAGCAGCTCGAGCACCCGCTCGTCCAGGGCGCGGCCCCGCAGGCCCCGATGGAGCGACAGCGTCTCCGCGATCTGCTCGCCCACCGTCATCGCCGGGTTGAGCGAGGCCATCGGGTCCTGGAGGATCATCGCGATCTGCGCGCCTCGGAGGCGCCGCATCTCCTCCGGGCTCTTGGCGAGGAGGTCCTCGCCGTCGAAGACGACCTCCCCGCCGACGATGCGCCCGCCCGGCTCCGGCACCAACCTCAAGATCGAGAGGCACGTCATCGACTTGCCGGAGCCCGACTCGCCGACGATGCCCAGGGTCTCGCCGCGGCGAACGGAGAAGGTCGCGCCGTCCACGGCCTTGACCACCCCGCGGCGCGCATAGATGTAGGTGCGGAGGTCCCGCACCTCGAGCAGAGCGTCGGCCAACCTGGACGACCCTAGAGCACGAAGTTGTAGAGCTTGGCCACGTTGCCGCGGGTGATCTTGAACCGGTCGTCAGGACTGGCGTCCTTGAAGTCGCGCGCCACCACCTCCTGCGAGTGGGGCCAGGACGATGCCTGGTGGGGATAGTCGGACGACCACATGAGCTTGTCCACCCCGATGAAGTGGCGGTTGGCGACGCCGACGTAGTCGTCGATGTAGGTGCAGTACATCTGGCGCTGGAAGTACTCGCTCGGCTTCAGCTTCAGATTGAATCCGGCGGCGTAGCGACCCCGGTCGAACGCGCGGTCCATGCGCTGCAGGTAATACGGAAGCCAGCCGCAGTTGTTCTCGGCGGAGACGATCTGGAGATCAGGGAAGCGATCGAGGACACCGGAGAAGATCAGCACGCTGAACGAGCGTTCCACCTCGTGGGCCAGGACCGTGGCCCGCATGTAGCGCTCGCTGAACTCCCACTGGCTCTCCCGTCCCATCCCGGTGATGGCGTGCAGGCTGACGGGTACGCGCAGCTCCTGGGCAGTCGCCCAGAACTGATCGTAGACCTCCGAGCTGTACGGCTGGTCATTGGGAGGCGAGCACCAGATCATGGCCCCCTTGAGACCCGCCTTCGCGCAGCGGACGAGCTCCAGGGCGCCCGCCTTCGGGTCGTACAGCGAGATCAGGGCCAGCCCCGCCATGCGCTTGGGCGCGTAGCTGCAATAGGCCGCCAGCCAGTCGTTGTAGACCCGGAAGCAGTCCTGCTGGAGCCCCACGTCCTTCAGCCAGAAGATGCGGAAGCCCAGAGTCGTGTAGAGCACGTCTGCTTCCACGCCGTCCAGCTCGTTGTCCTTCAGACGCTCGGCCGGGTCCCAGCCGCCGGGCCGGGCATCGCCGTAGGTGCCCTTGGTGAGGAACTCGGCGAGCTCCTTCGGGCTCTTGCCGGCGGCCAGACCGATCCCGATGGGGTGGGGCGCATAGCCTTCGTAGAGGAAGTAGGCGCCCTCCCGGCCAGCGGGATTCACCGCCAGACGCGGTGCCCGCTCGCGATACTTCTTCTCCACGCGTTCCACCCACAGGTCGGTCGGCTCGCTCACGTGAGAATCCGCGGAGATCAGCTTGTACTCGGCCATGTCCGGCCTCCTCTCGAGCGTCGTTAAAGGATTCTCTCAGATCTGACGCAGCTTCGGGTCGAGGCGGTCCCGCACCCAGTCGCCCAGGATGTTCAGCGAGAGCACTGTGACCAGGATGGCGATCCCCGGCAGGATCGAGACCCACCAGGCCTGTTCGATCAATCCCCGTCCGTCGGCGACCATCACGCCCCAGGACGGCGTCGGCGGCGGGATCCCCACCCCCAAGAAGGAGAGCGCCGCCTCGAGCACGATGACGTAGCCGACGTGCAGCGTGGCCAGCACCAGGATCGAGGGCGTCAGGTTCGGCACGATGTGGCGGAACATGATGCGGGTACTCGAGCACCCGGCGATTCGCGCGAGGGCCACGAATTCCTGCTGCTTGAGGCCGAGCGTCTCGCCGCGGGTGAGCCGCGCGTAGCTCGGCCACAAGAGAAACACGACGACGATGATCACATTCGTGAACGACGGCTCGAAGACCACCGAGAGCAGCACCGCGATCAGGATGCCGGGCAGCGAGAGCGAGATGTCGGCCAAACGCATGAGCAGCGTGTCGACCCAGCCGCCGAAGAAGCCGGCCAGCAGGCCGATGATGCTGCCGCCCGCCCCAGTGAGTGTGATCCCGACGACCGACACCGCCAGCGAGATCCGCGCGCCGTAGAGCAGGCGGCTCAGCGTGTCTCGGCCGTGCCGGTCGGTGCCGAGCAGGTGGCCGGGCTTCGAGCCCTCCAGGCCGATTGGCGGCGCCAGCCGCTCGCCGAGCGAGCCTTCGACCGGCGAGTGCGGCGCCAGCACGGGCGCCAGCAGGGCGCACAGCACGAGCGCCATGACGACCGCCAGCGGAACTGCGGGCGGCCAGCGCCGATCGCGTGCGCGCCGGACGAGGACGGCGGGCTCGACGGAGACCGCGGAACGGCTGCTCACTGCGAGTACCGGATCTTGGGGTTCAGGTACGCGTAGAGAATGTCGACCAGCAGGTTGACGCCGATGTACATCGCCGACAGAAACAAGACGACCGTCTGAACGATCGGATAGTCCCGCGAGTCGACGGCCTCGATCACGAGCAGGCCGAGCCCCGGCCAGCCGAAGACCGTTTCCACGATGATCGAGCCGTTCAGCAGCGCGACGAACAGGAGAGCGGCAAATGTCACGACCGGCAGCGCCGCGTTCTTGAAGGCGTGCCGCCAGATCACGCGCCGCTCGGGCAGCCCCTTGATGCGCGCGAGCTTGACGTACTCGCTGCCGAGGACGTCGAGCATCGACGAGCGGGTCAGGCGCATGAGTCCGGCCACCGCGAACCAGCCGAGGGTGATCCCGGGCAGGAGCACGTGCAGCGGTGTGCCGCGCCCGGAGGTCGGCAGGAGGTGGAGCAACACGCCAAAGATGAGCACGAGCACCAACCCGAGCCAGAAGGGCGGCACCGCCTGGCCGAGTGCGGCGAAGACGCGCGCGGCATAGTCGAGCGCGCTGCCGCGGCGGACCGCGGAGTAGACGCCGACCGGGAGCGCGACGGCGATCACGATGAGCACGGCGAGGCCGCCGAGCTCGAGCGTCGCTCCGTACCGCTCGGTGATGAGGTCGAGGGCGGGCCGGCGGAAGCGGACGGAGCGGCCGAAGTCTCCCTGGAGCGCCTGGGTCGCGAACCGCCAGTACTGCACGCCCCACGGGCGATCGAGACCGAGGTGCGCGCGCATCAGCTCGATGTCCGCTTTCGACGCCTCCGCCGGCATCATGATCTGAATCGGGTCGCCGGAGAGCCGCACGAGCGCGAACACGATGACGGACACCACGAACATCGAGACGATCGACTGGATCACGCGGCCGATGATGTAGCGCTGCACGCTCAATCGCTCACTTGTAGAGGACGGCCAGCGCGACCAGCCGTCGTCTCATGCGCGCCTCCAGAGTTGCTTCGTCGCGATGCGCGCCCCCTCGACCAGGGCGTCGAACTTGGCCCAGACGACGCTCGGGTGGATCTCGGTCGATCCCGCGAACGTGGCGAATCCGCAGTCCGCGCCGGCGATGACGTTCTCGCGCCCGACCACCTTGGCGAATCTCACGATGCGCTCGGCCACCAGCTCGGGGTGCTCGACGAGAACGGTTGATTGCGTGATCGTGCCCGGGATCAGCAACGCGCCGTCGGGCAGCGTGACCGTCTCCCACACGCGCCACTCGTGCTCATGCCGCGGGTTCGCCGCCTCGAACGAGTAGGCGCCGGCTCGGATCTTCAGCATGACGTCCACGAAGTGCTTGAGCTCGAGGTCGTGGACGCGGGGGCCGATGTTGATGCCGTAGCAGGTGTGCCAGCGCACCTTGTCCCGTGGCAGCCCCCGCAGGGCGTGGTTGAGCGCCCCCACGCGCACCTCAGCCCATCGGCGGACCTCGTCCACGCTCAGCTCCGGGTGCGACACGTAGTGGGTCGCCAGATGAGGGTCGTCGATCTGCACGAGAAACCCGGCATCGACGATCGCCTGGTATTCCTCGTGCATGGCGTCGGCGATGGCGAACAGGTAGTCCTCCTCGGTCTTGTAGAAGGCGTTTTTCTGCCAGTCCTCGACGCTTGTCGGGGAGATGGCCGGAATGAAGGCCTCCTCGGCCTTCGTCCCCGAGAGCGCGGCCTTGAGGTTGTCGATGTCCGCCTGCACGTGCTTGTGGCCCTTGTAGGCGATGGGCCCGGTGCAGACCATGTGCATGGCCCGTGCGGGGGGACTCGGCATCGCGCGACTGAACCACTCGTAGAACTCCGGAAAGGCCCGCACCTCTCGCGAGCCGCTCCACGGGCTTCCGGCCGCGTCCTTGTTCGGCTCGAACCCGGACAGGCGCTCGTTGACGTACGGAATGAAGCCCGGCTTGCCCATCTCGCCGTCGTCGACGACATCCAGGCCGAGCTCGGCCTGCTTGCGGACGATCTCTCTCACCGCGGTCCGTACTCGGGTGGTGTAGCCATCCAGATCGTAGGGTCGGCCGCTGGATTTCGCCTGGATCATCTCGAGCAAGTCGCCGGGGCGGGGCAAGCTCCCGACGTGGGTCGTGAGAATCCGATCGCTGCTACGCTTCATGCCGGGCTCACGTACTCGTAGTTGGTTTCCATCGGCACGTAGGCGAGGGATTGCCAGCCGCCGATCTTTCGGCTCAGGGCCCACGTGATGGACTTCATCCCGAGCATGACGCCGTGGTGGGCGTCGTAGAGCTTCTGGCCGAGCGCCTGGGTCATTCGAACGCGCTTCTCGATGTCCAGCTCCCGCATGGCCGCCTCGATGTCCTCGTCGTAGGGACCGTCGCACAGCAGGTTGAAGGCGCCTTTGGAATGCAGGACACGGCTCCAGGCCAGGATCGGTTCGTCGAACGGCGGCGAGCCGTACACCCAGTGCGTCTTGTTCGTCTTTCGGTTCCGGCTCTTGGGCCCGAAGGTGCTGGTCATCTCCGGGAAGCGCTTCGACTTGATCCCGACCTTCTCCCAGTCGAGCGCCACCGCTTCCATGACGTCCGGTCCGTCGAGGGCGTAGGCCGTGACCATGGGGTTCACCCGCACCTCGAAGCCTCCGGCATGCCCGGCCTCGGCGAGGAGTTTCTTGGCGCGCTCGGGTTCGTAGGGTGGGATCTTCCAGTCGGTGCTGTAGCCCTTGTGGAACGGGTAATAGTAGTAGGAGAACGGTGTCTCGGAGCCCTTTCCTTTCCAGAGCGCGCTGATGATCGCCTTCTTGTTGACTGCGAGGTTCATCGCCAGCCGGACCTTCCGGGCGTTCTCGCGGCTCTTCGGATCGCTCCAATCACCCGCCCACGGGCACGCGGGGCAGTAGTCCTCGCGATCCGACGTCGTCTGGCCGCTGAGGATGACCCAGTAGCACGCGGCATTCGGCACGTCGTGCAGACGGAGCCCCGACTTCGCTGCCTGGTCCAGGTAATCGCCGAAGACCACGCCGATGTCGATCTCGCCCGCCCGGAGCCCGGACAAGCGCGTGGCCGGGTCGGGGACCCGACGGATCACCAGCTCCTTGAAGGCGGGCGTCTTTCGCCAGTGGCCCGCCACGGCTTCGAATCGGTGGTAGTCCCCTTGCCGACCCTCGACGTGGCGGTAGGGGCCGGTGCCGATCGGGTGGAGCGCCGCCTTGTCCTCGCCGACCGTCTCCAGATACTTTTTCGGGACGACGTTCTGATAGCCGACGAACTGGGAGAAGTTCGAGGCGACCTCCCAGACCCGGTTCTTGAAGTGCAGCACCACCGTCAGCTTGTCGGGCGTCTCGATGCGCTCGAGGCTGTTCCGGAAGAACGGCGCCGAGCCGCCTCCGGAGTCCGGCTTGAGGTTTTGCTCGACGGTGAACCTGACGTCCTCGGCCGTCAGCTCGCCCCAGCCTTCGTGGAACTTCACCCCGGAGCGGAGCTTGAACGTCCACGTCCGCAGCTCGTTCGAGGCCTTCCATTCCGTCGCGAGCCCCGGCCGGTACTCAAAGGTCTTCGGGTCACGCGTGATGAGCGGATCGTAGATGCAGTCCCACAGGGGCTTCTCGGCCTGAACTGTTCGCCAGGCGAACGGCGTCTCGGTGCCCCACTGCCCGACCGCCACCACGAGGCGGTCAGCCGCCGCCGCGGTGGCGCGAGAGGAACGGATGAACGGCGCGCCCATGACGGCGGCGGTCGCGCTCGCAGCCCGTCCCAGGAACGCGCGGCGATTGATCGATCCGGCCATCGAAGGCTCCCCTTTCGCTACTGATCCTTGAGCCGCACGTCCTCGTAGGACGGGAACGGTGAGTTGTGGATCCAGGTGATCGTGTGCTCGGCCACCCGCGGCCCGACCCCCATCAACGCGCGGAAGTCCATGATCGGGGCGAACATTACCCGGTCGATCGTGAGTTGCTGGATCTTGTGGAGCAGCGCCTCACGCTTGCGAGGATCCCGCTCGCGGGCCTGCTGCTGGAACAGATCGTCGATATCGGGATACCCGCCGTACGCATAGCTGCCCTTTGAGTAGATGATCTCCTGCACGCGGCTGGCGGCATTGCCGGAGTTCCCCACGCCGGTGATGAAGAGATTGCGTAGCTTCTTCTCCCGCCAGGCGGCGTAGAAGGCCGCGCGCTCCACGATTCGCATCTTCACCCGGATTCCGACGGCGTTCAGGTAGTTCACGACCGACTCCGCGGTCGTGAAGAACGGAGGGATCGGCACCAGATCGCCGGCGTCGAGCCCGTTCGGGTAGCCGGCTGCGGCCAACAACTGTCTGGCCTTGGGTGGGTCATAGGATGGAGGTTCCACCTGCAGCGCGAAGTCCATGACACGCGGAATGATGACGCCGGCCGGCGGGCAGTACCCGAGACAGGCCGCCTCGTTGATCGCCTTGCGATCGAGCGCGTGGTTGACCGCGAGGCGCAGGCGCTTGTCGGCCCACGGTGACTTCGGATCCCACTGGTCGGGGAACTCGACCCAGGTGATGGAGGCGTGCCGTGAGGCCACGATCTGGAGCTTCGGGTCGCGCTTCACGTTCTCGGCATCGGGGCCGTCCAGGGCATAGGCGATGTCCGCCTCGCCGGTCTTCAGCATCGCCGCCCGCGTGGTCCCTTCGGGAACGCTCTTCATGATCAGCCGCTTGACGTAGGGCGCGTGCCGCCAGTACCCCGGATACGCCTCCAGGACGACCTCCACGCCGGGCGTGTGGCTCACGAATTTGTAGGGACCGGCGCCGATCGGATGTTTCCTGAAGCCCTCGTCCCCGACCTGCGTGAGGTATTTCTTCGGGACGACGAGGCCGGCCGCCGTGGCCGTCGTGCCGTAGTAGGTCATGAAGTCCGGCCAGGGCTCCTTCAAATGGAAACGCACCGTCAGGGGATCGACGATCTCGACCTGCTCGACCCGCGTCTGGAATTCCCTGAAGCCGGTGCCGCGGTACCGCTCGAAACTGAACTTCACGTCCTCCGCGGTGACCGGATCGCCGTTGTGGAACTTGAGCTCGCTGCGCAGCTTGAACTCGTACACCCGTCCGTCCGGGCTCTCTTTCCACGACTCCGCGAGGCTATTCCCCATCTTCTGCCCGGGCATCGGGCGGACCATCGCGTCGTGGATGGCATAGAGCATTCCGAAGGGCGTGATCTGCGGCGGGGCGGTGGATGGGTCGAACCAGGTCGGGGCGAGCGTGACGTGCCACGCCATCACCGCTTCTCCGGGCTGGGCGGCATCCCCCTGGCCCACGCTGAGCATCAGCAGGCCGGTCGTGAGGAACAGGACGCCGCGACAACGATGGAGGTTCATGGCTCCTCCGATCAGCTCACGTATTCGTAGTTGTTCTCGAGCGGCACGTAGACGAGGGTCTGCCAGCCGCTCACCTTCTTGCTCACCGCCCACGTCAGCGATCTCATCCCGAGCATCACACCGCGGTATTCGTCGTAGAGCTTCTGGCCCATCGCCTGGGTCATCCTGGCCCGCTTCTCGCCGTCGAGCTCCCGCGAGATCGTGTCGACATCCTCGTCGTATGGCCCGTCGCAAAGCAGGTTGAAGGGCCCCTTGGAGTAGATGCAACGCTGCCACGCCAGGACCGGTTCGTCGAAGGGCGGCGAACCGTAGACCCAGTGCGTCTTGTTCGTCTTGCGCGCGCGATTCTTCGGCAGGAAGTTGCTGAACGCCTCCGGAACGCGGCGGACCTTGATCCCGACCTTCTCCCAGTCGAGCGCCACCGCCTCCACCATGTCCGGCCCATCGAGCGCGTAGGTCATGACCAGGGGATTCATCCGGACCTCGAAGCCGCCGGCGTGACCGGCTTCGGCAAGGAGCTTCTTGGCGCGCTCGGGATCGTAGGGCGGGACCTTCCAGTCGGTGCTGAATCCTTTGTGGAAGGGGTAGTACCAGTACATGAAGGGCGCGTCGGAGCCCAACCCCTTCCAGAGGGCGCTGACGATCGTCTTCTTGTTGACGGCCAGGTTCAGCGCCAGCCGCACCTTCCGCGCGTTCGCCTGGCTCTTGGGGTCACTCGGATCGCCCGCCCACGGACACGTGGGGCAATAGTCCTCGCGATCCGGTGTCGTCTGACCCTGCAGAACGACCCAGTGGCAGGCCGCATTCGGCGTCTCGTGGATCCGAAGCCCCGCCTTGCGCGCCTGGTCCAGGTAGTCGCCGAACACGTTGCCGATGTCGATCTCCCCGGACCGGAGCCCGGCCAGGCGCGTGGCCGGGTCAGGGATTCGCCTGATGACCAGCTCTTTGAAGGCGGGGGTCTTCCGCCAGTGGTTGGCGACCGCTTCGAACCGGTGATAGTCCCCCTGCTTGCCCTCCACGTGCCGGAAGGGGCCGGTGCCGATCGGGTGGAGCGCCGCCTTGTCCTCCCCCACCGACTCGATGTACTTCTTCGAGGTGATGTTCTGGTAGCCGACGAACTGGGTGAAGTTCGAGGGGACCTCCCAGACCCGGTTCTTGAAGTGCATCACGACCGTGTGCTTGTCGGGTGTCTCGATGCGGTCCAGGTGCATACGGAAGAACGGCGCCGATCCTCCCTGCGAGTCGGGTTTGAGATTCTGCTCGACGGTGAACTTCACGTCCTCGGCGGTCATCTCGCCGAACCCCTCGTGAAACTGCACTCCCGAGCGCAGCTTGAACGTCCAGGTCCGCAGCTCGTTCGAAGGCTTCCACTCCGTCGCCAGCCCCGGACGGTACTCGAACGTTTTCGGGTCACGCATGATCAGCGGGTCATGCATGCAATCCCACAGGGTCTTTTCCGACTGGCTGGAACGCCATGCGAACGGCGTCTCGATTCCCCACTGACCGACCGCCACGACGAGACGATCGCCCGCCGCCGCGGCGCGCGACGAGGAGATGAGCGGCGCGCCCAGCAGCGCGGCGGTGGTCGAGGAAGCTCCCTTGAGAAACGACCGACGATTGATCGGCGCGGCCATCGTGTTGCCTCCTCGCAGTCCCCCGAGAGCGTGTGGAGTCGGCAGGGATGGTAACGCGTGGTCGGGGGAAGTCAATGCCGTGCCGGTGCTGCGTGCGGCCCGGCTCGTCACGCCGCGTGAGCTGGGATCTGCCCCCTGGGTGCGCGCGCCCGCGGCTTCGGCGGGCCTGATCTGAACAGGAGTGCGCCGGCGACAATCAAGTAGAACAGATAGCTGCCGGCCTCGAGGAACGACGGGCGTGCCCGGTACCCGACCAACCCATTGAGGAACCCGCCAACGACGCCGTGATCGTCCAGAGCACGCGACGTGTCCCAGGCCATCGACGACTGCGGAAGGACACCCATGGCCTCCAGTCTGCCGACGCCCGTGCTGAACATGCCGGCGGCCAGGAGCAGCAGGAATACCGAGGTGACAGCGAAGAATCGCTGCAGGCTCATGTGTCGACCGCCGCGAAAGATGGCCCAACCGAGCGTCGCCGCCGTCGCGAGGCCGAGGACCGCGCCCGTGGCGCTGGCCCAGCCCGACGGTGAGGTGGCCTGGGTCAGGAGCCCCCACAGGAACAGGACCGTCTCGGCCCCTTCGCGAAATACCCCGGTGAAGGCGAGCACGCCGATGATCCAAAGCCGGTGGCTCGCCTGGGCCTCGTCGATCTTACGTTGGACGTCGCCTTTCACGGCTCGGGCGTGCTGCTGCATCCAGTACCCGTGCCAGGTGAGGACGAGCACCGCGACGAAGATCACGCCGAGGCCGATGACGTCGGGCCCGAGGTCAAGCAGTGGCCCGGACAGGGCGGTGACGAGCACTCCCAGGGCGACGCTGGCAAGACCACCGAGCAGGCCACCCCGCGTGGCATAACGATAGTGCCGCTCGGCGCCGATCTTCTGGAGGTACGTGTAGACGATGCCCATGATGAGCGCAGCTTCGAAGCCTTCGCGGAGCGTGACGACGAACGTGCCGCCCATGGGGCTGCCCGGCTACTCGGCGACGATGCGGCCCGTCGCCTGCTGGTTGAAGTCGTCCAGGAAGGAATAGGCGCCGGGCTTGAGGGCACGAATCCGGACGTTGACGGTCTTCCCGGCCGGCACGACCTTCTCGACGCGGAGATCCTTACTCTCGAATTCTGCCGCCTTCGCGCTCTTGTTCGTGATCACGAGGACGAAGGGCGCGTTCGCTTTGACCTTCACCTCGTTCGGCTGGAACTGATTTTTGTCGATGGTGAGGGGGATTTCCGGCGGCGCGTCCGCGGCGACCGCGGTCCCGACGACCGCGACGAGAGCGACGACGACGTACGCGATCAGTCGGTTGAGGCTCTTGCCCATGCTCCCCTCCCCGAGGCGGGGTTAGGTACCCAATCCAGGGTAAATTAGGATGACCTAATCTCGACGATCTGTCAACGTCCTTCCGGAAATCCGGCGCGACGCATCACGCGAGCCTTGCTACCATGGCGACCGGCAAAGCGACCATCACCGAACGACTGAGCCGACGGAGGCCACGCGATGGAATTCATCGACCTGAAGGCAGCGCAAGAGTTCTCACCGCAGCATCACGTGCACAAGAGCCTGACGGCGACGCCGCGGAGCGACATCACGATCGCGTGCTGGGAGCCGGGGCAGACATCGCCGATCCACCGCCACCCCGGCGCCGACGAGATCTACCACGTCATGGAAGGCAGCGGTCTCTTCTGCGACGGACGCACCGAGCGGCGGCTCGGTCCTGGGGACACGGTCATCTTCCCCGCCGGCGACGTGCACCAGGTCACGGCGCTGACGCGCATGGTGCTCTACCGCGTGCAGGCAGGAGCCGACCGTCATCCCGAATCGCTAGACTCCTGGCCCGCGAAGCGTTAGCGGCCTCGGATCGAAGATCGGGGGGCCTATCGGGGCCCCCCACAGTCAGCCACGTCGGTGGATGCCCGAGCCCGTCACGAAGTCGTAGAGGTTGGCGACGTTCATCTTCATCACGCCCGGCGCCATGCCGTCCTGGCCCACGTCCATCGGATACCGGTCCGTCATTGCCGTGAGGTCAGCCACACACTGCTCCTTGGTCAACCCCCGCCCGAAGCCGCCGCGCACGTAATCGACCCACTCACGGATGAACGCGCCCTGCTCGCTCAGATACTGCTTGTCGCACACGGGGCCGTGACCCGGGACGAACGTGTCCTCTCGTAGACCTCGCAACGATTCCAGGGCCCCGAGCCAGAGGTCAGGATCCGCCTCCTGGAGCCAGGTGTGCACCTTACAAAAGATGTTGTCGCTGGTGAAGACGACACCTTCTTCCCCCACGATCACGGCGGCCTGGTAGGCCGTGTGGCCGGGCATGTGGACCAAGCGGAAGGTGTGGTTGCCCACGTGGAGCCTCATCTCGCTCTGAAACGTGATCACCGGGGCGTTGGGCCGATAGCCCTCCAGCAGCTTCGGCTCCTCCGGCCCGAACGACGCTATCCGGGCGACGTGCGCGGCCATATCAGTGGCCAGGATCCGTGTTCGCACGCCCTCGTGAGCGACCACCGGCACGTCGAAGTACGCGTTCCCGGTCCAGTGGTCGCCGTGGGGCTCGGTGTTCAGGATGTAGCGGAGCCGTCCGCGGCGTTCGACGTCCGCTTTGAGTCTGAGGGCGTCACTGGGCTTGTGCGGGCTGTCGATCATCACGATTCCGTCGGACGTTGTGACGATCCCGTGATTGCACCCGCGGAGCCCGGTCTCGACGAAGACGTTGGCGGTCAGCTGCTTCATGGGGTCCCCC